>OMKS01000529.1_pt1 | contig 35637 bp, 27 predicted proteins | sample 1674721 | NCBI WGS metagenome assembly OMKS01 (sample SAMN06264996, study PRJEB25208) | sediment metagenome | isolation source: hot spring sediment | place: USA: California | collected 2014-09-02 | reverse complement strand
GCCCAACGTGGTCCACAAAGACCCGGTGATGCGCGAAATCATCGGTGACAAGCGCTTCCGCTGGGCGCTCTCGCACGGCATCAACCGGGAAGAAATCATCGAGTCCGTTTACCTGGGCATGGCCGAGCCGAATCAAGTCTCCCCCCTGTCGACCTCGCCCTTCTACTGGGAAGAGCAGGCTAAGAGTCGTCTGGAGTACGATGTGGAGTTAGCAAACAGCCTGCTCGATGAAATGGGCCTGACGGAAAAGGATTCTGAAGGCTACCGCCTGCGCCCGGATGGCAAGCGGTTGGTCATCAACTATGAATTTGCACCGATCTTTGGTGCATGGGCCGACATCGGTGAACTGTTGACGGCACAGTGGAAGCTCTTGGGGATTCAACTGGCTGTGAACCAGATGGACCGCACCCTTTTCTACGAACGCAAGGCGGCGAACGAACACGATATGGGTGTGTGGACGGGCAATGGTGAGTTCAACCCGCTCATTGGGCCGCGTTGGTTTATGCCGCTGGATCACGAATCTATCCAAGCCATTCCTTATGCCACCTGGTTCAACACTGATGGGGCAGAAGGTGAGGAGCCGCCGGCCGGCAGCGACATCCGTAAAACCCGCGAGATCTATCAAGAAATCAAGGTCACGGTGGACCCGGATAAGCAGCAGCAGCTCTGGCGCGAAATCCTGGAGTTGAATAAGGAGAACCTCTGGGTCCTCGGTATCGCCACTGCGCCACCGGAACTGGTTATCACGAAGAACAACTTCCGCAACGTGCCGGATGTTGCCGTCAGTGACTGGAACCTGTTGACGCCGGGCGCGACTGCCCCGGAGCAATACTTCTTCAAGAAGTAGCTTCTTCGAAGTTGGAACTTCTTTGAAGTTAGTTGTCTCTTTAATGTGTAGTTACGCGTTTGCTCAGGTAGGACGCACTTTAGGCTTAGAATAACGTGTGTTCCATGTAAAACCTGACGTTTTACGGCGTTTTCAAGTGCGTCCCACCTTGGCTGCGTACCTACTGTGTATGGATGCACGGTAGACAGGGTCTCCCAACCTTCCGCCCTGTCTACCGTCTACCATCTACCGTCTACTGTCTACCGTAAAAAGGAGCGCCCAATGTTAGGTTACATTCTGCGCCGAATTGTCTTACTGATTCCTACGCTGATTGGCATCACCATCGTGACCTTTATCGTGATCGAGTTGCCGCCGGGCGATTACTTGACCGCTTACGTCATGAACCTCTCAGCCGGCGGTGACGTTGTCGATCAAGAGCAACTGGAAGCCCTGAAACGCCAGTACGGGCTGGATTTGCCGGTTCACCAGCGTTACTTCCATTGGGTTCGCAACATCCTACGGGGTGACTTTGGGCGCTCTTTTGAGTGGAACCGCCCGGTCACAGAATTGATCTGGGACCGTTTGGCGTTGACCCTGGTCATCACGGTGACGACGCTGCTCTTCACCTGGATTGTGGGTTTTGCCATTGGCGTTTATTCGGCCACGCACCAGTATTCATTTCTCGATTACTTTTTCACCAGTTTGGGTTTTGTTGGCTTGGGCACACCAGACTTTATGATCGCGCTGGTGTTGCTCTGGATCGGATTTTCCGTGTTTGGCGCTAATCTTACGGGCTTGTTCTCCCGTGAGTTTCAGACTGCACCGTGGAGTGTAGCCAAGTTTGTGGATATGCTCAAGCACTTGTGGGTGCCGATGATTATCCTGGGCACTGCGGGGACGGCGGGCATGGCACGCACAATGCGGGCGAATTTGCTGGACGAGTTGCAGAAACCTTACGTGGAGACCGGGCGCGCCAAAGGCTTGAGGGAATGGCGCTTGGTCTTCAAATACCCGGTGCGCGTGGCGTTGAACCCCTTTATCAGCACGGCAGGCTGGGCGTTGCCGGGTTTGATCTCCGGCGCAACCATTGTTTCCGTGGTGCTTAGTCTGCCGACCGCCGGCCCGTTGCTGTTGAAGGCGCTGATGGGGCAAGATATGTACCTGGCTGCCAGCTTCTTGATGTTGTTGAGCGTCTTGACCGTTATCGGCACCTTGATCTCGGACATTCTGTTGGCCTTTATCGATCCGCGTATTCGTTTTGACGCGCACTGACACGGATGGAGAAATCGATGAAAACGCATAATGAGATTCCTGTTGCGCGCGAAGAAGTCGTGATTGTGGAAGCGCCTGCGCCTGCAGGTGAATTATCCGAAGAAGACGTGTCACCGGAGTTAAAAGAAGAGCGTCTCTACGTGGCCTCGCAGTGGCAACTGATGTGGTGGAAATTCCGCAAGCATAAGATGGCGTTGATCAGCGTCGGCCTTTTAGTGATCGTCTATGGCATTACCCTTTTTTGTGAATTTCTCTCTCCTTATGATCCGCACCGCTACGACGTAAAATACGCCTATGCGCCGCCGCAATTGCCGCATTTTGTGGATGCGGAAGGTTTGCACTTTCCGCCGTATGTGTATGGCTTGACGGGCACGCGCGACCCCGAAACGCTGCGCATCGTCTATGAAATTGACGAAACGCAGCGCCTGCCGCTTCAGTTCTTCACGCAGGGTGATCCTTACAAATTCTGGGGCATCTGGCCATCGAATCTGCGCCTGGTTGGCATGGAAACTAACGAGCAGGTCGTGTATATTCTAGGCGCAGACCGCTTGGGGCGCGACAATCTATCGCGCATCCTGATGGGCACGCGCATTTCCACGACGATCGGTCTGGTCGGGGTGGCGCTTAGCTTCGTGCTCGGTATTTTGTTAGGCGGCCTTTCCGGTTTCTATGGCGGCGTCGTCGATACGATCATTCAACGCCTGATCGAATTTATCCGTTCTATCCCGAGTATCCCGCTATGGCTGGCTTTGAGCGCCGCCGTGCCGAAGGACTGGCCGGTGCTGCGCGTTTACTTTATGATTACGGTCATCCTCTCATTGATTGGCTGGACGGGGCTGGCGCGTGTTGTGCGCGGGCGCTTTCTGTCTTTGCGCAAAGAAGATTTTGTCCTGGCGGCTAGACTGGCGGGTTCTTCGGAATTTCGCATCATCGTGCGGCACATGGTGCCCTCGTTCTACAGTCACATCATCGCCTCAATCACATTGTCAATCCCCTGGATGATCCTCAGTGAAACCAGTTTGAGCTTCCTGGGGTTGGGCATCCGCCCTCCGGCGATCAGTTGGGGCGCTTTGCTCCAAGAAGCACAGAATTTGCGAGCGATCGCGATGGCCCCCTGGCTGCTTATCCCCGGCCTCTTTGTCATTATCACTGTACTGGCTTTTAACTTTGTCGGTGATGGCCTGCGCGATGCCGCGGATCCGTATTCGCGGTAGTTTGGTCAGGTAGTCGGATAGTTAAGTAGTCAGGCAGTCGAGATTATAGACTAGCGACTACCCGACTATCTGACTCTTTGACTAATGATGTTATGAAAATCCTGCTGTTATTCCCTCCGCATTGGACTCCGGCGATGCCGCACCTGGCTTTGCCGACGCTCACCGCTTACCTGCGCGCCCACGGTGTCGATGTTGTCCAGCGCGATCTGAACGTTGAATTCTTCGATACATTGCTCACGCGCGACGTGCTGGAGGATGCGCTGGCGCGTCTGCGCGCGAGTGCATCTTCTGTGTCCGGGTCGCTGTCGCCCACGGTGCGCGCTGCCTTGGCGGATGGCCCGCGATTGGCCGCTCAAGTGGAGCGCGCGAAAGCTGTCTTTCGTAGCCCGGAGTTCTTCGATGGTGCGGCCAGCCTGCCGGCATTCATCACGCTCGCGCAGAGTCTCGATCTGGTTTCGTTGCCCTTTGCCCCTGCAGAATGTGGCCTGACGAGTTTCCGTTCGCCCATCCCGGCAGACAGCAGCCAGGCTTTGCTGTACATCGTGGGCGACCCGCAACGCAACATATTTCTTGACTTCTTTCGCCAGCGTGTGCTCCCCGGTATCGTCCGAGAACAGCCGGACATCGTCGGCATCTCGATTCCCACGCTGGATCAGATGATCGCCGGGATGACGTTGGGACATCTCATCAAAGGGGCCGGACTGCCCTGCCACGTGACCGTCGGCGGTCCGCACATCTCGATGTTGCGCGAGCAGTTACCGAACGTTCAGGCAATCTTTCGCCTGTTTGATAGCGCCATCGTCTTTGATGGGGAAACGGCCTTGTTGCGTTTGGCCGAGAGCCTGGATGGCGACGGCGATTTATCCAAAGTGCCCAACTTGATTTACAACGACTCTGGCGTCATCCGCAGTACGCCGGTGAAAACGGAACCGCATCCTAACCTGCTACCTGATTTCGATGGCCTGCCGTTGGACCGTTACCTGGTTCCTTCTCCGGTGCTGCCGATGTTGAGCGCGCACGGCTGTTACCACGGCAAATGCGGATTTTGCAATGTAGGGTACGGCGGGCCGGGGGCGTTCAGCCAACTGGATGCCGATCTCGTGGTCGAGCACATGCTGGCATTACACGAAAAGCACGGCGCGCGTCACATTTTCTTCGCCGACGAAGCCATCACGCCGCGCAACCTCAAGAGGATGTCCGCGCGGCTAACGGAGGCGGGCGCGCCCATCCACTGGTGCGGTTGCGTGCGTTTCGACGCAGGACTCACCCGCGATCTGTTGGAATCCATGGCGCAGGGCGGCTGCCGGATGTTGCTCTTCGGCCTGGAAACCGCCGCCGAACGCACGATGAAGCGGATGGTCAAAGGAACACAATTGCCGGTGATGAGCCGCATTTTGCGCGACAGCACTGCCGCCGGTATCTGGAACCACACGTTCTTCTTCTTCGGCTTTCCCGGCGAGACGATGGAGGAGGCGCAGGAGACGGTCAATTTCGTCTACGCGCATCAGGATGCGATTCATTCCGCGTCGCCGGGTGCATTTCTGCTGGAACGCTACTCTCCGGTTGCCTGTAGTCCCAAGAAGTACGGCGTGACAATCCGCGAAGATCCCGACCGCGATCTGGCGATTTACTTCGATTATGACGTAGCCTCCGGATTGGACGAGCCGATGGCGGACACTTTGGCGACGCGGTTGATCGAGGTGCTACCACAGAAGCAGTTCGGGCAGTTTTACATCCACGACAGTTACCGATTGCTCTATGCCGGCGACTTACACGACAAAGGAAAGCCATTGCCTTTGTGGTTGGTTTGACGTGAGGTCTTATTGTTCACCGTTAAAGAGCTGAAATTCACTCCAAATTTCAGCCCTTTGATGTCACAATAAACAGTAGCTACGCAGTCAAGGTGGGACGCACTTGGGAACGCCATAAAGCGCTCGGATTTGCACACAAAATACGTCATTATAGGTGCAAAGTGCGTCCCACCTGAGCAAACCGCGTAACGATTGGATTAACAGTAATCTGTGATGCTATAGAAATCAGGAGGTTATCTATGTGTGTCGAACAAACGTTGCGATCCCATATCCACGCCGGGGAGATGGTAAGACCTTGGCTGATCTTGGGACCGTTCTATGAAGACCTTTCCGCACAGGTGCAGGGCCTGACGCTTTTCGAGAAAGCCGGGGCAACCGTGGGGCGTACCGCCATGGACGATGTCGTGGCCGAGGCGCGCGCGTTGCTCATTGCCACGCCGTCCGAGGGTGAAACGGCGACGTTTCGCGGGCAAACCGGACCCTGGAGCCTGGTGCGCCGTCCGGAGGAATACCTCTCGTGGGGAACGTATAACATTTCCAACCACCTGGGCGCGGCGTTTTTGACCACGCGCCTCACGCCGGAGCAACCGGGGACGCGGCGCTGGCGGCTGTTCTTCGATACCACGTTGCGCGCGATCGTGGCGATCAACGGCGCGGTGGTCTACGACACGCACGGGCACTCGCCTGCGCGCGACTCCGGGTTCCATGCCTACACCTTTGGGGCCGCACTGGACGTTGGCGAGAACGTCGTCACCGTGGCGCTGTTCCGTCTAGGACGTATGGCGCGGGTGGGGTGTCGCCTGGAAATCAGCGATGGCGACGTGATGGCGCGTGTCTCGTTGCCGGCGGGGATGTCGCCGGACGCCCGCGCGCGCATCGAGGCGGAAGTGGGCGGCCTGCGCCTGGATCGTGACCTCTTCTACCCGCATCACAGCGTCGGCGTGAACTTCGACGTAGCCCCGGCAAGCGCCGTACACATCACCCTGCTCTCCGAAAAGAGCGAGCTGCTGTACGAGGCTTCAACGAACGATGCCGGATTCGTCTCCCTGTGCGCTGGGAAAGCCCTCGCGGATGGCGACTACAAACTAGTCGCCACGTGGACAGCGCAGGAGCAGCCGCTCACGTCGGTCACATTCGACATCAAGAAAGTAACCCCGACCGAAGCGCCCACCGGCTACGAAAACCTGGATGCGCGCCGTCGCATGGTGTTGGAGCACTACGCCGTAAACGAAGAACGCCGCTCGGCCTGGGGGATTTGGAACCAGGTGGCGCGCTATGCTTTGGGCCACTACGCTGAAGTGGACGAGGACAACCTTTGCGAAACCTGCGAATTCATCGCCGCCCGTAAAGATTGCGCCGATTTCGTCATCCAGGGGGTGTTGCGTATTATGGTCTGGGAGCGCGAACACCAACGCCTCAGCCCGCAGATCAACGCGCTGATGAAAGACACCGTCCTCGGCTTCAAGTACTGGGTGGATGAGCCGGGCGACACGGTGATGTATATGGGATCGGAGAACCACCGGCTGCTCTTCCACGTGGCGGAGTGGCTGGCGGGGCAACTGTTCCCTACGGAGGAGTTCACCAACAGCCGCCAGCGTGGCCTCTACCACGCGACGAAAGGGCGGATGTACATCACCGAATGGCTGCGCCAGCGCGGGCGCTTCGGCTTCGACGAATGGCACTCGAACTCATACTTCCCGGTCAACATCGCGCCGTTGATCAACGTCTACGACTTTGCCATTTACGAGGACGACAAACTGCGGCAGATGGCAGGCGCGGTGCTCGACGCGATGTTCTTCATCCTGGCGGCGGACACGTATCACGGCGTTTTTGGAACGACGCATGGTCGCAGCTATGGGATCAACCTCAAATATCCCGATTTCGAGGGCACGTCGCCGACATGCTGGCTGCTCTACGGCACGGGCGCGTTGAGCAAGGGCAGTAGCGGAATGTCGCCGGTTTCGGTGGCGACCAGCGTCTACCATTTGCCTAAGCTGCTGGCCGATATCGCAACCGATGATCAAGCCGTGGTCGAATCGCGGCAGCGGCACGGGATACTCCGCGGCACAGCACCCCACGCCGACTTCTGCGTCTATCGCACGCCCGACTACCTGCTTTCCGGCCTGCAGGATCACCGCAAGGGCGAATACGAATCCTCGACGCACGTTGGGCAAGTGACGTTGGGCCGCAAGGCCGGCGAACAGCAGGCCGTTATCTTCTGGTCAAGCCCGTTGACGTGTGGCGAAGGCTCCGGCCTGCGCCCCGACTACTGGTCCGGCCACATCACGCTGCCGCGCGTGGTGCAGCACCGCAACGTGATGGCGCTGACGTGGCGGCTAACGTCGCCGTTCGCGTGGATGACGCACTGTTTCTTCGAGCAAGCGCGCTTCGATGAGGTTCGGTTCGACGGCAAGTGGGCCTTCGCGCGGGTGGGGCAGGGTTACGCCGGCATCTATTCGCAAAACGGCTTCGAGGTGGGGAATTTCGGCCAGTACGCCGGGCGCGAACTCGTCTGTCGCGCACGAGAGAACACGTGGCTGGTCGAGTGTGGGCGCGAGGCGGACTGGGGTTCGTTCGATGCTTTTGTTGTGGCTTTGACGAAGTCCAAGGTCGAAAGTCGAAAGTCGAATGTCGATGGCGCGGTGAGCGATGTGTTAGTCTATCATTCACCTTCTATTGGCGAGTTTGTGACCGGTTGGGATGTCGCGCCGGCTGTCAACGGAGAACCGCTGCAATTGCACGGTTATCCGCTCGTCGATAGCCCGTGGGCGACCAGCGCTTTCGGCTCCGGCGAGATGATGCTGCGCTACGGTGACGAAACGTACACGGTCTGGTTCAATCAGTAGGTGGCGGCAGCCACGTTCCAGGCGGGTTGGCGCTCAACCTTGCGCATATCGCACGTTGGGTTATGATGATGTAGAGCTTGTCACTCGCGAACCGGCGGGGTTCGACTCGGACGAACTTCTGTGTCCTGTCTCACCTGACTATTAGACTAGCGACTATCAGACTAATGACTACCAGACTAGCGACTACCAAACTGTTTTCACAAGGAGTTTTTTTCATGCCTATCTCTTACGTGCGTTACGATCTTCACGACGGTTACATTCACAACTGGCTCGTCCTCGGGCCGCAGGCGATTCCGCTGGATGACCTGGCGCGGTTCACCGGCCCGGATTACAAGTTGCAGATTGCGCGCCATTTCTACGCGGCGGAACACGGTATCACCGAGCAGCCCGTCGAACCCGGTCCTTTGACCGATGGTGTCGTTGAGATGGAGGGTTTCGAGGGCCAGTGGCGTTACGTCCGCTGTCTGGACGATCACTTTGTAGATCTGACGACCTTTCAGCACCTCACGACCTATCTGCGAGCCTGGGCCTACGCCGAAGTTGAGAGCCAAACTGCCGGTGACGTCACCTTCGTGCTGACGACCAATGGTCCCGCGGATGTGTGGCTCAACGATGAGGCGCGAGGATTCGCGCACATCCATCGCTACGAACACTTCCATCACCAACCCCCGCAGAGCGTCACATTTACCGCGCACCTCAGCGAGGGCCGCAATCGCATCCTCGTGCGCCTCGAAGCTGTTGCCGCACGCGCGTGCCCCTTCGTGATGGCGTTGCGCCTCACACCGGTCGCCGGCGCCAACTACGCGGTGTATTTGCCTACGACGATCGATCCCGTGGAGCGTCGTAACACCCTGGAGGAAGTCTTTGAGGCCGCTTACCTCACACAGGATGTGTTCGATCACGATGCGGAACTCGTCATACGGTGGCCACTTGGTATGCCGAAGTCGGCGAGCCTCGCTCTCCGCCTCCAAACGCCCGGTGGACGTATTTACGCCGAGGGGAAGGTGGACGCAAAGGGCGGTAAACGTAAATCCCTTGGCAAAGTCTACGAGTTTCCCACAAGCACCTTCCATCTGAAGTTGATGCCGCAGCCGCCCGAATATTACGAGGGCAACATGCGTATCACCCGCACACTTACTCTGACAGGGCTTGGCCTCAATCAATACCACGAAGAACCCTACGGAACCTACAATAAACGCCGCCAGGAAGGCCTGGTCGCAGCGGCGCGATTGGAAGCCAACGAGGTTGGCAGACCAACCTTTTTCTCCGAGATTGCAAAAATAGCGGTGGGATGGGGAGCGCATCTAAATGTTAAGGTGATTCAGGAAACCATTGACGGCATCAACCAGCGCAAGGATTGCAGTGACTTCTATCTGGTCGGCCTTTTGGGGATGGTGTACCGTTTTGGAGATGATCCGCACTTCCCGCACGAACTCAAGCAGCCTATCGAGGATTGTATCCTCAACTTCAAATATTGGCACGACGAGCCGGGCCGCGACGCGATGTGCTACACCACCGAAAACCATAGCATCCTTTTCCACACGGCGGAAATCCTGGCCGGGCAACTGTATCCCGACCGCATCTTCCCCAACGCCGGGCAGACCGGGCAATGGCACCGCGAGAAGGGCGAGCGGTTGGCGCTGCAATGGCTGCACGAGCGCGGCGTCCACGGCTTCAAGGAATGGGATTCCAACTGCTACTTCGAGGAAGACATCTTGGCGCTCTCCCACCTCATCGATTTGGCCGAAGCGGAACCCGTCTGGGAGATGGCGAACGTGCTGATGGACAAGATGCTGTTCAGCATCGCCGTCAACTCGTACAAGGGCGTCTTCGGCTCGACGCATGGGCGGACGTATGCCCCGCTCATCAAAGGCGGCTATTTGGAAGGGACGTCGGGCATCACGAACGTGTTGTGGGGGATGGGCGTGTTCAACGCCCGCATTATGGGCACGGTCAGCGTGGCATGTATGGAGAACTATGAGCTGCCGGCCATCATCGCCAACATCGCCGCCGATCTACCCGAGGAAATGTGGAACCGCGAGCGTCACGTGGGCGATGCGGCGCTGTGGCAGGCCTCCGGCTCACTCGGTGACGAGGTCAACAAGGTGACCTACAAGACGGCGGACTACATGCTTGCTTCTGCGCAGGATTATCATCCCGGCGAGAAGGGCTTCCAGCAGCACATCTGGCAGGCTACGTTCGGCCCGGCGGCGGTCGTGTTTGTCACGCATCCGCCGTGTATGAGCGAGGAAGGCTCGCATCGCCCCAACTTCTGGCACGGGAACGTCGTCCTGCCGCGCGTGGCGCAGTGGAAGGACGTGCTTATCGCCATCCACAAGCTGCCGGATGACGACTGGCTGGGCTTCACCCACGCTTACTTCCCCATACAGGCCTTCGACGATGGCACGCTGCGTGAGGATGCGCACGGACGCACGTGGGCTTTTGCGCGCAAGGGAAGCGGTTACCTGGCCCTCACCGCGTCGCGCGGCCTGACCTTGATGACTTCCGGCGTGACCGCGCACCGCGAGTTGCGTTCTTACGGTTCGCCGAACGTGTGGCTTTGTCACCTGGGACGCGCCGCACTCGACGGCGACTTCAAGTCATTCCAGGAGAAAATCCTCGTACTTGATATTGCCTTCGACGGCCTTTCCGTCCAGGCGAACACCCTGCGCGGCGACACGCTCGCCTTCGGCTGGGAAGGTCCGCTGCTGCGCAACGACGTAGAAGAGCCGATCACCGGCTTCCAACATTACGAAAACCCCTACTGCGTGGCGAATTTCCCCGTGAAAGAGATGTACATCGGCTACGGGGAGCAGGCGATGCGGCTGAAGTTCGAGGAAGAGGCATAGTATTGGCTTGAAGAAAGTTGCTCTGATGATGAGTTGACGGTATACTTATGGTATACCTGATGAAGATAAGTAGCGGGGGGTGTGCGTCATGGGACTGGATACCGTCAGCAATCCGCATGACAAGTTTTTCAAAGAGGCGTTCTCGCAGCAAGAGGTCGTGCAAGACTTTCTCCGGTATTATCTACCGGCGGACGTTGTCGCCTTGTTGGATCTGACCTCGCTGATGTTGCTCAAGGATTCTTTTGTGGATGAGGAACTCCGTGAGCATTTTTCGGACTTGCTGTATCAGGTCACGTTGCAGAACGGCGATGAAGCGCATATCTACGTGTTGTTTGAACACAAGAGCTATCCGGAACCGTACACGGCGATGCCAGTGTTGCGGTATATGGTGAAGATTTGGGACTATATCTGTCGGCAAGGCGGCTCGCTGACCACGATTTTCCCAGTGGTGCTGTATCATGGGACCGCGAAATGGGTGCGTCCGCCCAATTTCCAGGCGATGATGGAGGTCCCAGAACCGCTTAAACCTTATGTGCCGGAGTTTCGCTATTGGCTGTGTGATCTCTCGCAGTATGCCGATAACGACTTGCAAGGAGCGGCGCTGTTACAAGTGGGCCTGTTGATGTTGAAGTACATCTTTCGGGATGAGTTGACAGAACGGTTGCCGGAAATTGCCGCGTTGCTGCGAACTCTATACATGAAGCAACCTGGATTAGGGTACATAGAGGCTGTTTTGCGGTATTTGGTGAGCGCGGCCGGGGGCCGGCTCGATCCAGAGGTCATTCAGGCTACTCTCGCTGAGACATTTGAGGTAGGAGGTGATATGATGGGCACATTGGCGCAACAATGGTTGGAACGAGGCAAACAAGAGGGTTTACAACAAGGCTTACAACAAGGCTTACAACAGGGTAAGCAGGAGGGCAAGCAGGAGGGCTTGCATTATGGCTTCGTGACCAAGGCGCGCGATGACGTTCTCGCAGTTTTGGGGCTGCGCTTTGGCGCGTTGCCGGTGGAGATTATGCAGGCGTTGAATCGCCTGGACGATGTCGAACGTTTGACGGTGTTGCTCAAGCAAGCTGTGTTGGCAGATTCTGTCCAAGAATTCGCCGCGCATTTGAACGAGGTGGTTTGAGTTTCTCGGCCATTTGGCGTCAGATAGGTGTAGGTCGGATGCTAAATCCGATCTACGCTATCCTTGTTTTTCGATAATTTGCCTGTGTGGGGAGGTGCATCTATGACTGTTCAAGCGATGCCCCACAACCTTTGTGGGTGGTACGGTTGGAAAAGACATTAGCTATCTTTAATCAGTTGGAGCGTGAAGGTGTTATTGGTCACTATGCAATCGGTGGTGCGGTCGCTGCCACGCGCTACATCGAACCTATTCAGACTTACGACCTGGATATTTTTGTGATGCTTCCGGTTGCTCCTTCTGGATTGATCTCGCTCACAGCGGTTTACGCGCGTCTTAAACAAATGGGTTATTCGGCAGAAGGTGAGAGCGTTGTCATTGAAGGTTGGCCGGTGCAGTTTCTTCCAGTTTTCAATCCTCTGACGGATGAGGCGTTGACGCAAGCCCTGGAAGTGAAATTCGGCTCTATGCCTACTCGTGTATTGAGCGCCGAATATCTGGCGGCTATCATGTTGGATACGGGCCGACCAAAAGACTATATGCGCTTGGTACAGTTTTTTGAATCTGATGTCCTGGATAGAACGGTTCTGGAAAGCATAATCGTTCGTCATAATTTGATGGAAAAGTGGCAACGTTTTCAGATGCGATTTCTGAACGACGAAGTTGGTTGAGGAGGTGTGTTTGATGTATCCAGACATCTCACATATCTTTGCCGCAAAAGCACAACGACGACGGATGTTAGCGGCCTTATCTTGGGAAGAGAAAGTCGCTATCATCGAGCGGATGCGCTCCGTGACTAAAGATATGTGGACGGAAATGGAAGTTGAACACAAAGTATATCCAGTTTGGACACCGTATGATGCCCATGATGCAGCAGTAACACTGCGAGATGCTTTAGAAGAAGATGACGCAACCTCTGTTACCTCAATCACAACTGACACCTCTGCTTGACACGCCCCAAAACCCCGTCGCCCGCGCCCTGGCTGCTCGTTACGCGCCAATTCTGCGTTTCGACGCCCGTGAGCCGTTCCTACCGCTGGCAGCGGGCTACACGATTTTCCGCGAGACCGCCGAGTCGCCCTCGTTCCGCCAGGGACGCAAGATCGACCTGACACCGTCGGATGGCCCGCGCGCCGAATTCGCGATTGAGTACGCAATCTGGTGGGATTGGGACATCGGCCACCTGTACGAACTGGAGCACGTCTGGGTCTACGTGGGCGCGGATGGATGCGTGGTGCGCGCCGAGGCCAGTTGGCATGGCGATCATCATGATATGCGCCACGAAGGCCACCTGGCGCTGGACGGCGACCATTTCGTCGTCTACAGCGAGCCGGGCAAGCACGCCTTTGCGCCGACGCCCAACTGGTTCAAGAAGCGCCGCGCCGAGTTCAAACGCTCGGAGACGAGTGAGCTGGCGGGGGTGGGGGGCGTCTTGCTGGCGAAGTACATCCAGAAGCACGTCAGGCCGACGCCGCTCAAGGCGCGGCTGGTGCACACCTACCTCGCGCAGCACGCCTTCGCGCCGAGTTGGGATTTCTCCTTGACTTTCCCGATTACCGAAGAAATGCTCGTTCCGTGGGAGGCGCTGCGCGACTGGATGCCGGGCCGGGTCAACGCGATCCTCGACCACCTGGCCCAGGAAATCCAGCCGTCCGAATATCGCTTCTTGCGCATTGGGCATCGCGGCGCACGGGCGCACGCGCCGGATAACACGCTGCTCGGCATCTGCACTGCCGCCACCTTGGGCGCGGATATGGTCGAGATTGATGTGCAACGCACCGCCGATGGGCATGTGGTGCTGGCCCACGATGCGCATCTCGTCGATGGCAACGGGCGCGCGTGGCCCATCTGCCGCAGCACGCTGGAAGAATTGCACGCTATCGATCTCGGTCAGGATGAACGCATCCCCACGTTTGCCGAGGCGCTGAAAGTCTGCATTGAAGAGAATATCGGTGCGTACATCGAGATCAAAGACGGCGCTGTCATCGCCGACGTGATAAAAACGCTGCGCGACGAGAAGGTTGGCGGGCACTGCATCCTCGCCTCGTTCCGCCCGGACTGGCTGGCGACGGCGAAGGACACCGAACCGAGGTTGATGACTTCCATCCTGTTCAATGCGCCGTCCGTGGATGCCGTCAAGCTGGCGCAGTCCGTCAAGGCGACGTTTGTGCATCCCTGCTGGGAGCGTTTCCCCAATCCGAGCGCGCTGCTGACCCCGGAGTGGATAGCCCGCGTGCGCGAGGCCAACCTGGGCATCATCTGCTGGCACGAAGAACGCCCGGAAGAAATCGCGGCGTTGCGCCAACTCGGCGTGGATGCGATTTGCAGCGATGCGCCGGAGTTGCTCCTCCCAGAATAAAATCCGTTTCATCCGTTCAATCCGTTGAGGAAAAACTTACTTCAGGAGGTATTACGATGCGTAGACAAATCTTCACCGAAAAAGGGGCCAAACCTGTCGGCCCGTACTCTCAGGCGATTGTGGCCGATGGGCCACTGGTTTTCGTTTCTGGGCAGGGGCCGATTGACCCAAAGACCGGGACGTTCGACAAAAACGACATTGGCGCGCAGACCAGGCAGGTCTTCGAGAACATCACGGTTCTTTTGGAAGCTGCCGGAACCTCGTGGGCGAACGTGGTGCGGGTGGGCGTCTTCCTCTCAGATATGAAGAACTTCGCAGCGATGAACGAGGTCTACAAGACGTATGTCACCGCGCCATATCCGGCCAGGACGACCGTGCAGGCGCAGTTGCCCGGCGGCATTGACGTCGAAGTAGACTGCATCGCCATCGTCCCGCAGACGTAGACGATTTTTACCACGAATCTTCACGGATACTTGCCGACCACGAATCAGAGATCGAATAAACGAATTCGGGTTCCGGCTAGACTAAAAACTTGCGTTAGTCAGGCGCCCATTCGTTTAGTCGTTTTGAATTCGTGGTCGGCAGGCTCGGCGCCAAATAATTACGGTTTGTGAAGATTCGTGGTTTCTCTTCTTTGGAGGCGCAATGGACATTACCCAATTGGAAACCCCCGTTGCCGTCGTCGATCTGGATAGGCTTGCCGCCAACATTCGACGGCTGCAAGTTTACCTGGATGAACACGGCATCGCCAACCGCCCGCACATCAAGACGCACAAAATCCCCGAAATCGCCTGGATGCAACTGCGCGCGGGCGCAACCGGCATCACCTGCCAGAAGATCGGCGAGGCCGAGGCGATGGCGGCGGCAGGCATTCAGGATATCTTCCTGCCGTACAACATCATCGGCGCGGCCAAGTTGGAACGACTCGTGCGCCTGGCGCGCCGGGTGACGCTCAGCCTGACCGCCGACTCGGTGTACACCGTGCGCGGGCTTTCGGCGGCGGCGCAGGAGGGCGGCGTCACGTTGCCGGTGCTGGTGGAGTTCGACGGCGGCCTGCAACGCTGCGGCGTCCAGTCGCCGGCAGAGGCTGCCGAACTGGCCCTGGTCATCGCGCGCTCGCCCGGCCTGCACTTTGGCGGGCTGATGACCTATCCGAGCAACGCGCGCACCGATCCGTTCGTCCGCGAGACGAAGGCGTTGCTGAAGGTTGAGGGTGTGACGGTGAACTGCGTCAGCGGAGGGGGATCGCCGGAGATGTGGCATGCGCACACGCACGCCGAAGTGACCGAGCACCGCGCCGGCACCTACGTCTACGGCGACCGGCACATGCTGGAGTCCGGCGCGATGCAGATGGAGGACATTGCTTTCTCCGTCATCACCACCGTCGTCAGCCGCCCCACCGCCGGCCGGGGCATCCTCGACGGGGGCAGCAAGACGTTCTCGTCGGATTTATTAGGGCTGGAGGGACATGGCCTCATCCTAGAATACCCGGAGGCTCGCTTCTACGGGATGTCGGAGGAGCATGGGCACGTGGACTTCTCGCAGTGCCCGCGCAAGCCGGAGATCGGCGAGCGCGTGACGGTGATTCCCAATCACTGTTGTGTTGTCAGCAATCTGTTCAACCAGATCGTCGGTGTGCGCAACGGTAAAGTTGAGGTCTTTTGGCCCGTTACCGCGCGTGGAGCTTTGCAGTAAACTAAGAATCATGAATCATGAATCATGATTCGTTATAGGAGCTTGTATGAATACCCTGTACTTTGAGAAGATTTCGCAGTTCGACCGTTGCGCCGAACCGGTGACGGTGAGTATCCCTTTCGCGGTAGGAACGTTGACCGATCCGCAACATCTCGTTATCCGCGACGGCGACGCAGCGCTGCCGGTCCAGCATCGCGTGTTGGCGACGTGGCCCGACGGCAGCGTCAAGTGGCTGCTCGTGCACTTCCAGCCGGATTTGCCGGGCAATCGGGACAAGATGTTGACATTCGACGTCGATGAGACCCGCCAGGTTTCAGAAAACCTGACAGGTCTAGTTGTGACCGAGATGCCCGCCGGCATCCGCGTGGATACCGGCCCGCTGACGTTCCTTATCCCGAACGACGGCTTTCTGCCGGTGCGCGATGTGAAGCTGAACGGCGAATCGCTGTGGGACGCGACGCCGTTCAAGGGCTTCGCGCTGACTTATGACGGGCAAACTGTCGAAACGGCCTGCGGGCCTGTGGAGTTGGAAATCGAAGAGGCTGGCCCGTTGCGCGTAGTGATACTGGTTAAGGGGAAGCATCGCAAAGCAGATGGGACGCCATACCTCGACTTTCGCGGGCGCATCACGGCCTACGCCGGGAAGCCCTACATCGAAGTCGAGCACCAGTTCGTCCACGCAGAAGCGGCGGCGGAGTTATCGTTGGAAAGTCTGACACTCACCTTTCAAACAGAAGTACGTGTCGCGTCTCCGCATCTCGCGCTGGGGCAAGGCTATTATCGCACTGCGATCCAGGAATCCGATGATGCGCCGCTCGAGATGCTGATTGATACGGAGACAGTCCTCTATCAGGCCAACGAGCATTTCATCGACAGCTTTTACGGCGATTTCTGGGTCGACTGGCGCGACGAAACCGGCGGGGTGATGCTCTCCGTCTATCAGGCGCATCAGAATTTCCCCAAGAAACTTCGCGTAGCGAAAGACGGCATTGTGTGCAGCCTCTATCCCGATGACGCGCCACCCGCGCCGGTGATTCAAGGGATGGCGAAGACACATCGTGTCCAGTTGCACTTTCACGCGCCGGATGCGCCCCTCGCTGAAGGGAGCGTACGCAGTCTGCAATTCCAATTGCCCGACCGCCCGGCGCTGTCGCGAGGGTGGTTCCGCGCGAACAACCCCTGGCTCGAAACGTTCTTCCCCGAAAAATTACCCGACCGCCTGCTCACGTTCCTCAACCGGATTCACGATGGGCGGCCCAAGGCATTGGGAATGTTCCACTTCGGCGATGCGCCCGACGCGGGTTATACCAACCAGGGACGCGGGCATGGGCACAGTGTGTTCGTCAACAACGAATACGACCGCCCCCACGCTTGCGCGCTCTACTACGGTCTCACCGGGCAGCGCCGCGTGCTGGATTCAGCCCTCGTTTCGGCGCGACACTGGCTCGATGTGGATTTGTGCCACTACAGTCCCGATCCGCTGCTCCACGGTGGCCTAAAAATCCACACGCGCTACCACGTCACCGGCGGCGTCACGCCCTCGCACGAGTGGACGGAGGGGCTGCTCGATTATTACTTCTTCACCGGGCGGCGTGAGGCACTCGATGCGGCACGCTTGGTGGCGGAGAACATTCTGCGGCACCTGGATCGCCCGCACATGAAGACACCCGGCGCAACGTCAGTCCGTGAGGGTGGCTGGGCGCTGCGCGCGCTCGTGGGGATGTGGATTGGCACGGGCGAGGATCGTTGGCGCGACGAAGCGCGTAAGCTAGTGTCGATGTATCTCGATTGGTTCGACCGTTACGGTGCGTTGCTGGCGCCGTACACCAGTCACAGTATGCCACGTGTGCCGTTTATGATCTCCCTGACGGTGAATTCTTTCGCGCGTTATCTGCTCGTCGAGCCGGACAGCGAGCTGGCGGAGCGGGTGAAAGCGTTGATCGTCGGCACGGTGGATGATTTGCTGGCACACTGCCTGGGGCCGGACGGCGTAGCCTACTACAAGGAACTGCCATCGTTGCGACGCACCGCGCCCACCTATCACCTGCTGGAAGCGCTAACACATGCCTATCGCATCACCGGTGATGCGAAGTACCTCAAGATCGCCACGCGCCAATTCGCGGCAGCGGGAACGGAGACCGGCGCGCGGGATCGCCCGAAGTATGCCGACGACAGCGGCGCGGTGATCGACGGTGAGGGCCGGGGCCGTCCTTTTGCGGACAAGTATGCCTCCCTGCTTCTCTACGCGGGCGCGGCGACGCCGTTGGGGTTGTTGGACTGGTACGAATATCCGTACTGAGCCGTGATGCGTAATACGTCATTGACCATTCACGCATCACAATCTACGCATCACAACATCAAAATCTCGGAGGATATGACTATGCAAACTCGCGTTATCGTCGTCACTGGGGCGAGCACCGGTATCGGGGCCGCCACGGCTGAACTGTTTGCCCGCCAGGGCTGGGCTGTCGTGCTGGCGGCGCGTTCACAGGATAAATTGGAGAAGCTGGCAGCGAAGATTACCGCTGCCGGGGGCAAGGCGCTGGCGGTCCCTACCGATGTGACCGTCCAAAGCGACATCGACAACCTCGTGCAGAAAACGGTCGAGAAGTTTGGCCGGATCGACGTTTTGGTCAACAATGCAGGCGTTGGCATCTCCGGCACGTTGGATACGGTCGATCTGGAGAAGTTGAGATACGTTTTCGAGTTGAACGTATTCGCCGGGCTGGCCCTCTTGCAGGCTGTTGTGCCGGTGATGAAGGCGCAGCGCGACGGGGTGATCGTCAACGTCTCTTCCATTGTGGAATCAACCCCGGTGATCTATACGGCGGGGTACGGCGCGAGCAAGGCCGCTTTGTCGTATTTCTCGCAGTCAGCCGCGATTGAACTCGCCTCTTATGGGATCGACGTGATCAAATTCGTGCCCGGCAACACGGAGACCGAATTCGAGCACAACAAGATTCCAGCGGGACAGTTCGTATCGAAGGATGCCATGCTAAAGAAGGTGGGGGCTTTCGCGCCGGTCACATCTGAGGTGGCGGCGCAAAGCCTCTATGATGCGGTGATGAAGCGCCGCTTGGTGACTTATGTGGCGGCGCAAGACCGGCTCTTGTGCACGCTGATGCACGTGAGTCCCGTCACGAGCGTCAAGTTGTCGAAAATGGCGATCCAGCGCTACGTGCCTCTGGAAGGCATTCCGGCCAAGACGACGATTGGACAAGACCTGGCGAAAATCGGCGCCTTCGTTGCGGGCGTGGCCGTGCTGTTGGGATCTGTGTTTGGTTGGTTAGCGCATCGAAGGCGTCGGGATGCGTAAGCACTTCTATGGAGGCAATATGGCAAAGCTAAATCTTGGTTCACGTTGGGAATCTGAGTTGGCGGTGTACAAGGACCCGATCAGCGGGGCGACAGTACGCCAGTATACGAACTACAAAGGACATTCGAATCATTTCTACTTCACGTACCCCTGCTGGTTCGATAACGGGCGCAAAATTGTCTTCTACTCTGATCGGGAGAATCGCACAAACCTTTTCGGTGTTGACCTGGAAAGCGGCACGATCACGCAGCTCACCGACCTCGATCCTGCGCTGGGCGAACCCGGCGGCCTGAGCAAGAATCCTGCCCGGGAAGAGATTTACTTCACCCAGGGTGACGTTTTGACGGCGCTCGATCTGGCGACGTTGGAGACACGCCCGCTTTTCACGCGCCCGCAGGGCTATGTGGGTGGCAGTGCCAACGCCACCGCTGATGGGAGGTACATCTGCGCGGGATACACACAGGACCTTTCCGACCGTTTCATGGTGGACCTGGGACACGGTTACGTTGGCTTCCGCGAGACGTGGGAGGCGCACCCGCACTCGCTGATTATGAAGATTCCGGTCGATGGCGGCGAAGCCGAGTTGGTCTACACGGAGAACTACTGGCTTGGCCACTTCAACGCCTCGCCCAAGCTGCCCAACATCGTCACGTTCTGCCACGAAGGGCCGTGGCATCTGGTGGAAAACCGCATCTGGGGCCTCGATCTGGACACGGGCAAGGTGTGGCAAATCCGCCCCAACGCGCCCGACGAGGCGATTGGGCACGAGTATTGGATGAGCGACGGCGAGCACATCGGCTACCATGGCACCACGCCTGCCGGTCCGGTCTACGGCGCGATCCGCTACGATAACACCGATCAGGTCGAAGCGCCGTTTGAGGGGCACTGCTGGCACTTCCACAGCTACATGCTCGACCTCGTCATCGGCGATGGGGATGCCAAAGACCCGTATCTGCTGCTCTGGCGCTTCAAGGATGGGCGGTTCGAGGGACCGAAGGTGCTGACGTGGCATCGTGGCTCGTTCCACGTCCAACGCGTCCACATCCACCCGTGCTTCAACGCCGAGGGGACGCAAGTCGTCTACACCGCCGATCCGCAGGGCTACGGGCAAGTCTTCGTGGTGGATGTGCCGGACTTCGAGGCGTTGCCGGATCGGAGTTCCCTTTAGGCGATAGAAACCAGGTCGATGACGCTACGATCGAACCGCCCACCGGTGGTTATTGTCGTCGGTGGGCGGTTGCGCTTCTACCCCTCGAACCGGTAACCTGCCCCACGTACCGTGACGATGCGTACCGGATTGGCGGGATCGGCTTCCAGTTTCTCGCGGAGCCAGCGTATGTGAACGTCTACAGTGCGGCTGCCTCCGCTGAAATCCCAGCCCCATACTTCTTCCAAAAGTTGGTCGCGCGAAAGTGTCTTCCCATAATGCTGTGCCAGATAGATGAGGAGTTCGTATTCTTTGGGTTTGAGAGCCAGTAATTCGCCGTTTAGGTGTACCTCGTGGCGATCCAAATTGAGCGCCAAGTCATCGAAGGTCATTTGTTCGGTAGACACTGGCGTCTCTAGGGCAAACTCTTCTCGTAACAGCCGCACGCGCCGCAACTGCGCCTTGACGCGCGCCAGTAACTCGCGCATGCTGAACGGCTTGGTCAGGTAGTCGTCTGCCCCGACTTCTAATCCTACCACTTTGTCTACCTCATCCGAGCGCGCCGTGAGCATGATGATCGGTGCGCGCAGTTCCTGACGTAACAAACGGCATACTTCAAAGCCATCTAGCTTTGGCAACATAATGTCCAGGAGAATCAGATCCGGCAGTGTCTGCCGCGCCATCTCCACTGCCTGCCGCCCATCCGCCGCTGCATTGACCTCATACCCCTGTTTGACCAGGTTATATGTCAGTGTCTCCCGCAGGACCAATTCATCCTCAACGACCAATATCTTCTCTGCCATCTTTGTTGCTCCACTAGTTTTTCGCGCTCCGCAAAGAGAAGCCCCGTCCTGTTACATAGACCCTATCCGAAAATTATACTCGCGAGGGTTTCTGGTTCGTCAACGACGAGTTTCCGGATAGGTTCATAGACAGTATAAGGCGAATGGGGGAAGTCGCAAATTGTGAGGTGCGGCGGCTTGCCTTGTACCTCAGTGAGAAGTACAATATAAGGGTGTTCGCACAGATGATGACAATGCTGAGAGGGAAACTGCGCAATAGCAAGACATTCGAGTTCTACGATCCCGGGCGGCTGGTGGATGATGACTTGACGCTTGTCCTGTACGAGACGTATCCAGGCGACGCGCGCCGGGGCTATGTCCCAGTCTATCGCTTCCGGATGATGCGGGTAGGGCAGAAGCACGAGGTTGGCAGAATCGAGCTGCGCGTCTCCAACATAAATCACATTGTGATGTACGCGGGGCACATTGGTTATCGCGTTCTGCCACTGTATCGCGGCCGGCATTATGCTGCCCGGAGTTGTGCTTTGCTCTTCCCCCTGGCGCATCGCCATAGCTTGAATCCCCTGTGGATTACCTGCAACCCCGACAACTATGCTTCGCGGCGGACGTGTGAGCTTGCCGGAGCCACCCTTGTCGAAATCATTGATCTGCCGGAAGATGTAGATATGTACCAGATGGGCGATCTCCAGAAGTGCCGCTACCGGCTGGATTTGTGATCGGAGTACGAGGTATGATTTTCAACCGCGAATTGCGCTGATTTTTGGAAGATTTGCGTAGATTCTGTGCTGGTCGACAAGATATTGTACACTCGGTCAAATCAGTTTTCACCGCTGAGCACGCTGAGGACGCAGAGAAATAGCATAAAATCTCAGCGAACTCAGCGCACTCGGCGGTAAAAATCTGCTGCTTTTGTGTTTAGTATCATCCCGACTAATACAGATTTGCGTAGATTCGCGAGATTAGCGGTTTGATGAGGAGGCTGGTGATGGGATTTACAGTACAAACAGCGAAAGGGTTAGGGAAATATGTTGTCGATTCGGGCATCGATCCGCAGATGTTGCGCATGCACATCTCCGAAATTGCGCCGGGCACGAGCGCGCACGCTCCGCATACCCACGCGGGTGTCGAAGCGTTCTACGTCCTCGAAGGGCACGGCACGCTCACCGTGGACGGTGAAACGCCGCAAGCTCTCGGCCCCAACGACGTGATCATCCTCGATCCGGCCAAACTACACGGCCTGACCAACACCGGTGATGCGCCGATGCGCTATATGGTCATCATCGCGAAGTTCCCTGATGTGGAGTGAATGGTAATGCATGATGTATACTGGCCCGAACCGTGTGAAACTTACAAGCAGCGCCGCCGGCGCTATCTGGAATTCTGTGCCGCGCAGTCGCCCGGCGGGCGCGTCGGCTTCTTCAGCCAGATCGCCCGCCTGGAACTCGGTCTCGCGGTGAACGAAGCGCCCATCCGCGAGGCGATTGCCTTTGTGGACTCGCGCCAGGACTGTTGCGACTTCGCTGTTGGTGGACTGCTGCGCATTCTGTACAAGTACTATGATAATCCTGGTATCTCGCGTGACCTGATCGCCGATATTGAGGCGTGCCTGTTACGCTTCAAGTACTGGTGGGATGAGCCGGCGGGCGATAACAAACGCTGTTACCATACCGAGAACCACCAGATTATCTTTCACAGCGACGAATTGCTGGCGGGCCAGCTTTTCGAGGAGCGTACCTTCCAGAACGATGGCAACGACGGGCGCTATCATATGGACCACGCGCTATACTTCATCACGCGCTGGTTCGACTTCCGCGCGCGCTTCGGCTTCAGCGAATGGCTCTCCAACTGCTATTTCGAAGAAGACTTGCTGGCGCTGGTCAACCTCTACGACTTCGCGTGGGATGCGGAGGTGCGCCGGCAGGCGGGGCTGCTCATCGACGTTATCCTCTTTGAGATGGCACTGCATACCTATCGTGGCGTCTTCGGCTGCACGCACGGTCGCACGTATACGCGACTCATCAAGGGCGGGCGCAATGAGGACGCTGCCAACACCGCCAAGCTGATGTTCGGCATGGGCCTGTTCAACAACCCGCACAGCCTGGGGACGGTTCCGCTGGCAACGAGCGGCTATCGTTGTCCGGAACTCATCGCGGCGATTGCGGGGGATGTGCATGAGCCGTTGTTGTTCAAAGAGCGACACAGCATCGACATCGCCGACGCGCCCAAATACGGCCTGTCTTTCGACGATATGGAGGATGGACATCTGTTCTGGAGCATCCAGGACTATATCCACCCCAGCATCTACGACCTCGCGCAGCGGACGCGGGCCGAACGCCAGATTATGCTTTACGAAGATTACCAGGCGCGCTACGACAAGCTGTTCGTGTGGCAGAAGGCGGAATTGGATGAGATCGATCCCGTCATCGACTGTCACGCGATGACGGAGGTCCACATCCAGACTTACCGCACATCGGATTACCTCCTCAGTTGCGCGCAGGATTACCGTCCCGGCAAGCCCGGTTACCAGCAGCACACCTGGCAGGCCACGCTCGGCATCGACGCGGTCGTGTTCACCAACCATCCCGGCGCGGCGGACGAGATTTCGCGCCCCAACTTCTGGGCAGGCAACGGTGTGATGCCGCGCGCCGCGCAGCATCGCAATGTCCTGGCCTGCATCTATCACGCCCCACCGGATGACGCTTTCCCGTTCTCGCACGCCTACTTCCCGCGCGCCGCGTTCGATGAGATTGTGGAACGCGAGAACTGGATTTTCGCCCGCAAGGATGATGGCTATCTCGCCCTCTACAGCCAGCATCCCGTGCGCTGGCTGGCGGATAAGGACGGCGCGATCGTCGAGGCGCGGGCCGATGCGCCGGACAACGTCTGGCTGGTGGAGATGGGGCGCCGCGCCGATTGGGGCGACTTCCCCGCCTTTATCGATGCAATCGCCGCCAGTGCCGTGATTTGTGACGGGATGCATATCAGCTACAATTCCCCTTCGCAGGGATGGCTCGATTTTGGGTGGACCGGGCCGCTGCGGGTTGCGGGCGAGGAAATCCCGCTCCACGACTATCCGCGTTTCGACAATCCCTACTGCCGGTGTGCGTTCACCGCGCCGCAGATGCACATTCAACGAGGGAATGAGCATCTTGTGATCGATTTTGAAGGGACGCAGATAAACGCGGCTGCATGCTGATTTTTGAAATCTGCGTACTTCTGCGAAAATCAGCTTCCAAGAATAGGTAGCGTTGGCTCAAATCATACATTCCGTTGGAGGTTAAGTCATGTCATCCGTAAAAGTTACGATTATTGGCGCCGGAAGCGTTGTCTTTTCCCTCGGACTGGTCAAAGATATCTGTTTGACCGAGGGCTTGAGGGGCAGTACCGTTCATTTTATGGACATCAACGAGGAGCGGCTGGACGTGGTCTACCGGCTGGCGCAGCGTTACGCCGAGGACTTGGGCGCGGACCTCACCTTCGCGCGCACGTTGGATCGCGCGGAGTCACTACAGGACGCGGACTTTGTTATCAATACGGCGACGGTCACACACAACGAATACTTCATGAAGCGGCGCCGGGAGTTGGTGACGAAGTACGGCTATTTCTACGGTCGCACCGGGATGCCGGAATACCACAACCTGCAATTGATGCTCGACGTGGCGCAAGATGTGGAATTTATCGCCCCCAATGCCTGGATTCTGCAGGCGGGCAATCCCGTTTTCGCCGGCACGACGCTGATGGGCCGCGAAACCAGCGTCAAGGTGTGCGGGCTGTGCCACGGGCACTACGGCGTCTACAACGTTGCGCGCACGATTGGCCTTGATCCCGAAAAAGTGACGTGGCAAGCGCCCGGCCTCAACCACAACATCTGGCTGACGCATTTCTACTCCGAAGGGCAGGACGCTTATCCTGTTCTGGACAGGTGGATCGACGAGAATATCGAGCAGTATTGGGCCGATCACAAAGAGACGGGCATTTCGACGCAGTGGTCGCCGGCAGCGATTCACCAGTACAAGATGTACGGCCTGTTCCCCATCGGCGATACGCCTCGCAGCGGCGGCTGGTGGTATCACACCGATCTGGAGACACGCGTGCGCTGGTACGGTGCGGGCGGCGGTGGTGACACGCCGGAGGGGCGCGATCGCATCCTCAAAGGTAAGGAAGAGAAGTACGCACAGATGAAGGATGCCGCCTACGATGACAATGTGCGTCCTATCGATCTGTTTGGCGACACGAAGACGCGGGAGCAGCACATCCCGATCATCGACGCGCTGATCAACGACAACGAGTACCGCGCGCAGGTCAACGTGCTGAACAACGGCGCGCTGCCTGGACTGCCCGACGATGTGGCGGTGGAAGTACCCGCCGTTGTCAATCGTATGGGGATCCAGCCGATCCGTGTTGAACCGCTGCCCAACAAAGTGATGTTGGAGTGCATCTACCCTAGCTGGCTGGAGATGGAGCGCACGCTCGAGGCGCTGCTTAGCGGCGACAAGTCGATGCTGCTGTTCGGCGTCTTGCAGAGCCACCAGACACACTCCTACGATCAGGCGGTAGACGTGTTCAACGCCCTGTTCGACATCGAACCCAACGAGCCGATGGCCTACATCGAGGATATTCACGACCACTACGATTGGCCGGATAATTGGGAGTTGTAAATGGATTGCTTTCGCTATGTGATAGGGAGGAACGATGACGTTGAAAACGCGGATGGATAAATCGATGTTGCCTGTAGTTGTGATGCCGTACCACGATCCCGGCGGAGAGATGGCGCTGCATCTCGAGACTATCTTGCCCGATCTCAAGCAGATGTTCCGCCGTGCGTTTGTTGGTGTGACGGCAGACACAGTTGCAGCGCAACCGGCAGTAGTCGAAAGGTTGTCATCAGAGGCGTTTTTTGGCGTGACCTACCAGAAGGCGGATGCTGGGGTGGGGGAGCAGTTTTATGCTTTGTACACTCACGCTGCCGCAGCCTGTGTTCCGAGTGAAGTGCTGCATTTGTGCTTCGTTGACCGGGTGGCGTATGCGTTGGAGACTGCGCATCGAACCGCCTTTGTGAAGGATGTGCTGGCTGTGCAAGGCATGGCTACGCCACTGATGTTCCTTCGCTCTGAAGCAGCGTGGCGCACCCATCCGCAAAATTATTGCGATGTCGAGATGATGGCAACGCGGGCGGGAGAATTGCTGTTCGGACTGACACTTGACTTTGCCTGGTGCCATCTGGCGATTCGGGCCGGCTTGCTGCAATCGATTCTATCGGACGTGAGAAATGCTGACATCAGCATGCTGGCCGAAATGACGTTGCTCTTGCGGAATAGACTCACATCCATCGCCGTCGATTGGTTGGCCTGGGAGGATCCGTTTCTACTGGAGTGCGATGCCAAGCGTCTCAAAACCGAACGTGAGCACAGTTCGGTGGAAACGCGAAAACGGCTGGCGTACATTGTGCCTACGTTGCAATTACTCGCAGACGCGGCAAACGGCAGTTCACCATTTGTTGGACGAAAGTAACATTTAAGCATTTTGATATTGTATTTTTAGGAGGATTTCATTATGGCAAACATACTGGCAGTAGCGGGACCTAACTCCAAGTTCCAACAACCCAACGCGAAACCGGCGGGTTTTTGGGCAGGACTATGGCATGGAATTATTCTGCCTATCACGTTCATCATCCGCCTGTTCAATCCCAACGCCGGCATCTACGAGATCAACAACAACGGCAGGTGGTACGACTTTGGTTTCTTCCTCGGCCTGATGGTGTCATTTGGCGGTGGAACCGAAACTGCTCAAACTGTGTACGTTTACCAATAATTCCAGGTGCACGGTTTGCCGGCCGCGAATTGAAGCCGAATAAACGAATGGACGCCAGCTCTGACGAGAATTTCGTCCGACGAAACCCGAATTCGTTTAGTCGTTGCTGCATTCGTGGTCGGCCTATGCGCCAAAATAATCACGCGTAGTGAGAAGGGGTGTGATGTGTCTGAAAGAACTATTCTCATCATCGGCGCGGGCATGGCCGGGCTTTCGGCCGGCTGTTACGCCCAGATGAACGGCTATCGCTCGCAGATTTTCGAACTGCACACGATTCCGGGCGGGCTGTGTACGTCGTGGCGGAGGAATGATTACGTCTTCGATGGCAGCGTGCGCTACCTCAGCGGCGTCGATCGACAGACCAAAATCCACCAATTGTGGGAGGAGCTTGGGCTGCTGGCGGGACGGGAATTCCACTTCTACGACGAATTCAGCCGTTTTGAGGGTGACAACAAACGTATCTTCACGTTGTACACGGACATCGACCGGCTTGAGCAGCACATGCTGGAGCTTTCCCCCCAGGATGAGGACACGATCCGCGAGTTCACAAAGGCTATTCGCCAGTTCACAAAGATGGAACTGCCGGTTGACCTCACCCCATCCGGTCCCGTGGAATCCCTGGAACTCGGGCAGAGCATGCTGCCGGTGGCGCTCCCTGCTCTACGCTGGGCCAATGCGACCGTGCGCAAGTACGCCGAACGCTTTAAGGACCCGCTCTTGCGGACGGCGCTGCCCGAGTTTTTCCAATTCGCGCCGCCGGATTTCCCGATGATGTTGCTGTTATCGACGCTCGCGATGATGCATGACCGCGAAGCCGGGTATCCTGTCGGCGGGTCGCTACGCTTTGCGGAAGACCTGGCGAAGCGCTATCTGGCCCTCGGTGGCGAGATCCGCTACAAATCGCGTGTGGAGTCCATCCTGGTGGAGAACGACCGCGCGGTGGGCGTCCGGCTGGCGGATGGCAGCGAGCATCGCGCGGACATCGTCATCTCGACGGCGGACGGGCACAGCACGATTTTCGATCTGCTGGGCGGGCGCTACTCGGATAACAAAGTCCGCTCGTATTACCGCGACATGACGGTAGCAAAATCTATCCTTCAAATTTCACTGGGAGTGGACAAAGACTTCTCCGCCGAGTGTCCATCCATCAATTTCCCGCTGGAACATCCCATTTATCTGGGCAACGTACGCCACGAGCGATTGGTAGTCAAGCACTACTGCTTCGATCCGACGATGGCGCCGCCGGGCAAATCCGTCTTGAGCGTGTGGTGTGAGGCGGACTACGACTACTGGAAGAGCATGCGCGCCAATCGCAAGCATTACCGCGTCGCCAAGGACCTGGTCGCGCAGCAGGTCATCGCTGCGCTGGATGAGCGTTTCCCCGGCCTGAGCGACGCCGTCGAAGTGGTCGATGTGGCGACGCCGGTCACCTACGAGCGCTACACCGCCAACTGGCGCGGCGCGTTCGCCGGCTGGGCACTCACCACCCGCAAGATGAGCATGATGATGGGGGGTGGGATGAAGAAAACTCTGCCGGGTTTGGATAACTTCTACATGATCGGGCAGTGGGTGGAGCCAGGCGGCAACGTCGAACTGTCCGTCGCTTCCGGGCGGGATGTGGTGAAAGACATCTGCGCGGCGGAAGATAAACCGTTTGAAACCGTGATGCGTAACAGGATGGAATCGCGTGTCATGTCTAATGATGAGGGAGCAAAATGACAGAACCACTTCCTTTGCCTGACACTTTCAACCCCGAAACCTTGATGCTCGCCAAAGTCACGGAGAACGGCGTGTTTCACGAGTCACGGCAGGGCGCGAGCTTTGCCGCGCGGCTCGTGGCGAACGGTGCGCCGGAAGACCTGGATTTGGCGCACAAAGTTCTCGACGTGGTGCTGCGCGCGCAGGAACGTCACCCCGACGATCCGCACTACGGCAACTTTATGTGGATGATCGAAGACACGGTGGTGCAGGACCTCAACGCCGTCGAATTCAATCTGGAGCACCTCATCCCGATGCTGTTGCAACACGCGGATCGCCTGTCACCGGCGATGCAAGCGCGCGTGTTGGACGCTATCCGCCTGAGCCTGGACGAAATCCGCCGCCTGGACGTGTTGCCGGTTTACACGAATATCGCGCTACTCGATATCCTCAACACCTGCCTGGGCGGGGAACTTCTGGGCGATGCGACCATCGCGCAGCGTGGCTACACCAAGCTCGTGATGTGGATGGCGCTGACCGACCGGGAAGGTCACCCCTTCGAGTACAACAGTCCGACGTACAGCGCCGTCACGATTCGCGCATTGGCGCGGTTGGCGGCGTTGACGCGCCACAGCGACACCCGCATCCGCGCGCGGACGGCGCTGGCGCGCGTGGGATTGAGCGCCGCGCTGCACATCCACACCGGAACGGGCCGCTGGGCCGGGCCGCACAGCCGCGCCTATCAACCGAGCGTCGTCTGCGAAACCGAGGCCGAGATCGCCATGCTGCGGGGCTGGATCGCCGATGGTACATTGCCCGCGTGGCTCGCCGATGCGCTGGACGCGCGCCCGGTGACGTTCCAGGTGGATGAGACAGCCTTCGCCGAGCGGCAGTTGAGCCTCACGACGTATCACAGCCCTTCGTTCGCACTGGGCGTCTCGGTCAAGGAAGCGGGTGGACAGTCGGATGTGATGATGTGCCATTACGTTCGTCCCGGAGCGGGCAGGCCTGGCGTGTTCTACACCCGCTATCTGACCAACGACAAATGGCTCGGTGACTTCTACCACGCCACCGATCGCACCAAATCGCGCAATCTCGTCGAAGAGGGTCAGTTCTACGGCGTGCAGCAGGGCAATCGCGCCATCGGCCTGTACACCGTGGGCCGGCTGGGAACAATTCACAGCGCGAAGGCGGCTTTCATCTGGACGCAGTGTCAGCGGGTGGACGAAATCTGGGTGGGTGAGCAGCGGATCGAATCGCTTCCGGCGGATGTGCCACCGGGCGAAGTCGTGGTTGTGGGAAGTGGGAATACCTTGTTCGCCCTGCTACCGCTCACGCGCACCGATATGGGGCGCGACGCGCCGATCCGCCTGGTGGAGCGTGCGGGCGACCTCGTACTCGAAATCTACAATTACCTCGGCCCCGAAAAAGGCTTCTGGGAGATGGGTTGGCCCGGCGCGTTCTACAAGGGCAAGCCGCAATGTGGGGTTTACCTGGAAGTGGCCGAACGGGCCGTCTATCCTGATGGGTGCACCTTTGCGCAGGCGGTGGTTTCCGGCGTATTGCTGGACAAGACCGAAGCGCCGTTCACTTACGCTGCCGAAGGCGAGCGTCTGTGGGCGGTCGAATATAGCCGCGATGGACAAACCCTGGGTATTGAGGTAGACTTGATGGCCTGGGCGCTCAAGCGCCGCTGGACGCAAGACGGCGAACTCGGCTGGCCGATGCTCGAAAGTCCAATGGCGCGGCAATCGCGCACCGGTCACATCGAAGTCGGCGGCGCAACGCTCGACTGTGGTGCTGAAAGCGCGTGGCTCTTCGCCAGTCCAACGACCGGACGTTACGTCGCCGGCTATCACGGACTGGCGCCCGCACTGCTCACGCTCACCACGCCCGGTGGGACGGTCGAGATCCCGGTGATGGGAACGGGAGTCGTCGTGTGGGATAATGGCGAGGTCACAGTCGAAGCACTAAGAACCTATTCGAAAATTCGCCGTTGACGCACTTAAAACGCTCGCAAGTACAATTTCCGGATAGAGTCTAAATGTATGAGATCGAATGAATCGAATCGCAAAGGGAGAATTGATGAATTCAAATACAACAACGTCAGCAACACAATCTCGTCCCTGGTTTTGGCGACCTAACCTGATCGTCTTTATTTCGAGCGGCTGCATCATGATTTTGGAGTTGGTCGCCGGGCGCATTATTGCGCCGAGTGTCGGCGTTTCGCTCTACACGTGGACGAGCGTAATCGGCGTGATCCTGGCAGGGATCAGCGTTGGCAACTACATTGGCGGACGGCTGGCCGATCGCTGGGCATCACCTCGTTTGCTGGGCTTGATGTTCTTCCTGGCGGGATTGACCGCGTTGGGCGTCCTCGCGATTGACCAACTCAACCCGCTGGATTACGTCGAATGGCCACTCATCCTGGAGATTCTGGCCCTCATCGCCGCGCTTTTCCTCGTTCCCTGCACGATTCTGGGCACGGTTTCCCCCATCGTGGTCAAGCTGGCGATGCGCGATCTGGCCCGCGCGGGTCGCACGGTGGGCCAAATCTACGCTTTTGGTACGGTGGGCAGCATCGTGGGGACGTTCCTCACGGGATTCTGGCTCATTTCGCAGTTTGGGACTTATATGATCGTACTCGGTGTGGCGATCTTGCTGCTGCTTCTGGGATTGCTTTTTCTTTTAGGTCGCCGGTGGTGGGGTGCGGTTCTTGCGCTGCCACTCTTAATCGGTGGTGCATTGTGGGCCGATCAGCAAGGCTGGCTCGAAGGACCGTGTATGTACGAAACCAACTACTTTTGCATCAAGGTCAAGGAAGAGGACAAGGATGGCGAAACTGTGCGCACATTGATCCTCGATCGTCTTGTCCACAGCTATACCTCCCTCGACAACCCGGAGAAGTTGGTGTACGGTTACGAGAAGGTGTATGCTGAGCTGACAGCCTACCAGGCTGCACGTCATAACGCATTGCGTACACTCTTTATTGGCGGAGGTGGCTATACCTTTCCAAAGTATATGGAAGTGGCTTATCCCGATAGTATCCTCAACGTGATCGAGATTGATCCAGGCGTGACCGCGGTGGCATACGAGCATCTGGGATTGTCGCACGCCACGCGCATCACCAGTTTTAGTGAAGATGCGCGGATGTTCTTACACCGCGAGCCGGCCGAGCGCTACGATTTGATCATGGGCGATGCCTTCAATGATTTCTCTGTTCCTTATCATCTCACCACGCAAGGCTTCAATGAACGCGTTCACGCCTGGCTAGAACCTGATGGACTCTATATGGTCAACATTATCGATGGGGCTTATGGGCGCTTCCTGCGCGCTTACGTCCACACATTGCAGCGCACATTTGCCCACGTCTACGTTGCCCCGACGAATACGGACTGGCGTGAGGCGTCACGCAACACCATTGTCATAGTTGGGACAGATACACCGCTTGATCTGGACGCCTTTGGCGTTACCTCGTTATGGCAACAGTGGCTGTTGCCCGAAGAAGAAGTGGACGCGTTGTTAGCCGAGGACGTCGCTGTATTGCTGACTGATCGCTATGCCCCCGTCGAACAGATGTTGGCCCCCGTGTTCCTCGGCAAGGGACCGGAATAACAAGTATCTGGTAGAGCTGTGAAAAAGACGAAGGCCGGCAAACGTCCTCAAAAACGTATCCTCTCCCATCGCGCGAATACGCTCTGGCGTTTGGGCGCTCTCGCGGTATTATGGCTGATCGTATTTGGGCGCGGCTGTGTGTATCGTCCTAAATCAAACCACCCTGGCGCGTACTACAACAAGGGAACCAACGCCGCGTGGCTCGGCGTTGAGTGGGTCAGTCAGCCGCACCGAGCGGATGAGGTGATGGTTCTCGCAATGGATTTGGCCGAACGGCAGATCACCACAGTCTATGTCTACACGAGTTATTACAAGCCGGAGGGGGTATTCAGTCCCACCTATGCTTACGCAGAAGAATTTGTCGCCACGCTGAAGGGCTTTGCGCCTGATCTCGTTGTGCAGGCATGGATCGGGTTGCCGCTCGACACGATGAACCTGGACAGTCGCGCTACCAGGCGTGAGGTTGTGGACTTTTGTGCTACTCTTGTGCAGGACGCGGGCTTCGACGGATTACACGTTGATCCCGAACCTGTTAAGGATGGCGATGCTTCGGTGCTGACACTGCTCGATGAACTGCGCCAGGCACTCGACCCAGAGTCTGTGCTCTCCATCGCCGGACGGCGTATCTGGCCGATCTTTCCCACTATGCGATGGCCACTCGTAGGGCAGTGGAGCTGGCGTACATCCTATTATCAAAAACTGGCCCGGCATGTGGATGAAATCGCGGTGATGGTTTACGATAGTACGATGCCGGCTTCTGGACTGTATCGCTACTGGACGAAATTTCAGGTTATCGTGCTCAGCCGGGCGTTGGTCTACAGTGACGTGCGGCTTTTCATCGGCATCCCTACGTCTGAAGAGATCACGCCTACACACAAACCTGGCGCGGAGAATATGCGTAGCGGTTTACGCGGAACGATCGATGGTCTCAATGATTGGGCGACGTGGGCAAATGTTGTCACTGGCGTGGCAATCTACCCATACTGGGAGACAGACGCAAGCGAATGGGAGATTTATCAGAATCTCTGGTTAGGAGAATAAAAAAATGCGCTCCCTCCTTGTCGGAGACGGAGCGCGTTACCTCGTTGTTTTTATAGTCATCCCGTAAGCGCGTCCACGACCTGGTTGTACATATCGGCAACCGCGGGACCAACCAGCACCAATACTGCTACCACAACGACAGCGATCAAGACCAGGATTAGACCGTACTCGGCTAATCCTTGCCCCTCTTCTCTCGGCAAATAAACCATTTTTACACCTCCTAGCATAAAGCCTATCATTATTCTAACCCATTTGTGCGGTGATTACAATAGGAGGCTGGTACTATGGCTCAAACATTTTCGTGAGTTTCCATCAAGCGGGCGAGATTTTCGCTGAATGGTGGATAAACAACGCCGCGCTCAGTGATGATCGCTGTGATGTACGCCCCGGGCGTCACATCGAAGGCTGGATTGGTGGCAGGCGCGCCTTCGGGCGCAATCTGGCACGTCTCGAAGCGCGTGACTTCATCGGCGGGCCGTTGCTCGATAGCGATCTCGTCTCCGGTTGCCAGGCTCATGTCGATGGTGCTCGTAGGGCCGGCAACATAGAAGGGGACATTGTGAGCCTTCGCTACCAGGGCCAGGCCGTACGTTCCGATTTTGTTTGCTGTGTCGCCATTGGCTGCAATACGATCGCAGCCAACGACGCACATATCTATGCCGATCGTGCGCATAATGTGCGCAGCGGCGCCATCAACGATGATAGTGTAGGGCACCCCCCACTGTTCCAGTTCCCAGGCCGTGAGGCGTGCACCTTGCAAGCGTGGGCGGGTTTCATCGACGTAAGCGAATACGTCTTTACCGACTTCGTGCGCAGCGGTGATGACCCGCAATGCGGTTCCATATTCGCCAGTCGCCAGCGGACCGGTGTTACAGTGGTGGATGATGCGTGCGTGATCCGGCACCAATGGCAGTGCGTTCTGTCCGATATTGAAGTTGGATGTCTTTTCAAAAACGTAAATCTTATGTGCCTCTGCTAATACGGCTTCGCGGATAGCCGCAACCGAGTTGAGTGCTGGATCCATTACACGTCGCATCACCCGGTCTAATGCCCAGAAGAGGTTGACAGCTGTGGGACGCGCTGCTCGTAGCACGGTGTCGGCAGTCTGTAATGCCGTATGCAGCGTATCCGTGTCACGGGCAGGGCTGTGGAACGCTGCCAACGCCATCCCGTAACCCGCTGTAATCCCGATTGCGGGCGCGCCTCGCACGACCATCTCGCGGATGGCGGTCGCGACTTCGCGATGATCCGTATAATCGATGTAGATCAGTTCCTGTGGCAGCCGGCGTTGATCGATCAAGCGTAGTTTCCCTTCCCCCAACCATTCAATGGCATGATACGTTTTCATCGCTCCTCCTTTCAGGGTGCGGGTTTAGACACAGTGCATGTTAAGATTTTTGTGCTCTTTGTCAATCGTGTTATAATGTTTTTGTTGCCCCTGTAGTTCAATTGGATAGAACGCAGGTTTCCTAAACCTGTTATCAAGGTTCAAGTCCTTGCAGGGGTACACATAATCCTTATACGAACTACGTGCGGCACATTCTGTGCGAAGAGTATAGTTATTCCCCATATTCGGCAAATTCACCGTTGACTTGACAAGAAGACAGCTCGTGGTAGAATCTAAATTTGTGTGAGGGGATAGCGCAAGACGTCGCTAGAACCATACAAAAGCAGTTTGACAAAAAGTTAAAAGTGTAGTATACTGTAAGTTACCAAGTCAATAAAAGACAGGGACAAGACTGACGGGGGACCGTGAAGTTGTCGGGGCCGATGCGGGGGTGCGCGGGCACAGCATCGGCTTTACTGTCGGAGAACCTTAACAGTTGAAGAGTGACAGGAAGGACGGAAGCGGGAAACGTCAATGAAACAAGAGACCGTAGCCTTAGGGTTACGGGTAACTGACGGAGAGTTTGATCGTGGCTCAGGATGAACGCTAGCGGCGCGCCTAATGCATGTAAGTCGAGCGATAAGTAACCGTGCTTGCACGGCTACATCAGCGGCAGACGGGTGAGTAACACGTGGATGACCTGCCCTCAAGACCGGGATAACGGGTGGAAACATGCGCTAATACCGGATGGTCTGCTGGGGTCGCAACCAGCAGTAAAGCTTTGGTGCTTGAGGAGGGGTTCGCGGCCCATCAGCTAGTTGGTAGGGTAACGGCCTACCAAGGCGAAGACGGGTAGGGGGTGTGAGAGCACGGCCCCC
>OMKS01000528.1_pt1 | contig 35638 bp, 32 predicted proteins | sample 1674721 | NCBI WGS metagenome assembly OMKS01 (sample SAMN06264996, study PRJEB25208) | sediment metagenome | isolation source: hot spring sediment | place: USA: California | collected 2014-09-02 | reverse complement strand
GCGGACAAAATCGGCCATCTTTTTGTGCCGTTCCCAGAGATTTTCCATGCCCTCTTCGAGAAAGCGGTTGCACTGGTAATGCAGCGCCATAATATGCGGAATAGACGGCGTCGTCGGCGTCTGATCCTTGGCCTCGGTCTTGGCAAATTCCTGAAAATCAAAATAATACCCGCGTTCCAGCACGGTTTTGCTCTTTTCGACTTTTAACTTTCCTCAAATAAAGACATCTGATGTTTTTTTTGTTGCTGGTCTAAATACTGTGATTTGACAGTTATTTCAAAATCACGAATAGCATTTTCATGATTTCTCAGAAACCATTTCTTATGATTTTCAAGATATTTATTTCTGATAGATTCATCACGAAGATCAATTGGAATACGTTGCATTCTTGGGTCAACACTATCAAAACCTGAAAACTCTTTATTCAATCTCGTCCGGGACATCTCGACATATTCTGGGTTGATGTCAATACCAACACCATTTCGTCCCAGCTGCTGACACACTCGAAGCGTTGTTCCACTCCCAACAAATGGGTCCAAGACATTAGAGTTTTCATTGCTTGAAGCTAAAACCATTCTCTCAATCAGGCCTTCAGGTTTTTGAGTTGGATGTTTTTGTCTGTTTCCATTACAATAATGCACATGTGAAAACTCCCAAACATCCCCCGGATTGGCCCCCCTCATGTTATTTCGATCTCGATAGTATTTTTGAGGCACGCGGACATCATTAAGGTTGAATAAAAAGTCTTCAGTTTTTGTAAACATTAAAATATCATCATGACGGGGAGAAAACCCTTTGGTTTTTCCTATGCCTTGAGTGTAATGCCAAACAATCCAACTGTTAAAATACATTCCCAGTTCGCGGTCAAGTATGTCGTAAAGATAAGAAATGAATCTGAAGCCCATGAACACATAAATCGTCCCTGTTGGCTTGAGTAGTCTGTGAGCTTCTTTAAGCCATGTCCTTGAAAAATGCAAATACTCTTCAAAATCCCTGATGTCGTGGTTGTTGCCATAATCTTTTCCTAAATTATAAGGAGGGTCCGCAACAACTAAATCAAACATTTCTGATTTAAATTTTGGCAACTCAGTAATTGTATCACCCAAAATTATAGTTTGGTCAATCATTGGTCTTAATCCATTCATTTCGTGTTGCGAGAACAAGCCATTGCTCAAATGACCGATGCGCAGATTGTAAATACTTGCGATCAAGCAGTTGACAAAACTCCCATGTTGTTCTTTTTTCAAGCGTGACGTAATGGATATCTCTAATCTGAATTTGCCCTGTGCCAAGAGCGGGGTTGTAGTTAATGTCCCTTGAGGACAGATATTTAAGATCATAGGCATTGTATGCTACAACTTCCATTATGCCATCCATTAGTTTTGTGTTTTGATTTCTTGTGGAATATACGCGATGTTTGAGTGACAGAATAATGAAGATATAGTCGGGGTCTTGGACATAAGCGGTACGAATCCTAGCATAGGACGTGATATTTGGTGACTTTCCACTTGATTCTATGTCTTCAGCTGTTGCTTTAACATCAACCTCTGCGGTTACTCCACTCTCAACTTTCCTCATTTTTTTGAACTGCAAGATAACGTCTGCCATGTGAAGGCGCTCTACTGCTTCCACATTGATTAACTGATACTTATTGTTCTCATCCTCTACAACATCATAAAAGGTCTGAGCAGCCCATGCTTCAACAAACGGACCAGCAACCTTGTTGATATTTTCCATTGGAAGTCCAAGCTTGAGGTTGGTGTTGATGAATATCTTATTATCTCCTCGGTCGATCGCCTCTTTAATGATTGATTCGATTGTCATTGTTACAAACCCGGAACATTCTGCATAGTCGTCTGACTCAACTGGAATCTTAAAGTCTTGATTGTCGTATGTCATATGTATTCCCTATGTCATTATAATTCTACAATTTACCTGATTATGGACATTTAACAAGAAAATGTCAAACAAAAAAAGCCCGCACGGTTGGGTGCGGGCTGTATGACGGGGGCTGTTGCGGCACGGCCATTCTGGCCGTGATTTATTAATTTCACGGGCAAGATGCCCGTGCCACGTTAGTTGATTTCTTCTTCGATCCAGCCGAGCAGTTCCTGCAGATCGGTGATCTGCGTATCGCCCATATGAGCGATGCGGAAGGTGAGGTCTTTGAGCTTGCCGTAGCCGTTTCCGAAGACGGTGTTGTGCTTTTCGCGCAGGGCCTTGTTGACCGCGGCGATGTCGATGTTGCGTGTGTTTTTGAACGTCGTCAGTGTATTCGAGGCGTACCGCTCATCGGGGAAGACTTCAAAGCCCTGATTCTTGCCCCAGTTGCGGACAAAATCGGCCATCTTTTTGTGCCGTTCCCAGAGATTTTCCATGCCCTCTTCGAGAAAGCGGTTGCACTGGTAATGCAGCGCCATAATATGCGGAATAGACGGCGTCGTCGGCGTCTGATCCTTGGCCTCGGTCTTGGCAAATTCCTGAAAATCAAAATAATACCCGCGTTCCGGCACGGTTTTGCTCTTTTCCAGTGCCCGGTTGCTCACGGCCGCGACGGCAAATCCCGGCGGAATGGAGAAGGCCTTCTGCACCGAGGCAAACGCCACATCCCAGCCGAGCTGGTCAAAATGCAGCGGCAGACCGACCATTCCGCTGACCGAATCGACGAACACGAGCACATCGGGATATTTTTCCTTCATCAGCTTGCTGATTTCATAGACCGGATTGGTCAGGCCGGTGCTGGTCTCATTGTGCACCAGAGTCAGAATCGGATATTTGCCGGTGGACATTTTTTCGTCAATCAGTTCCGGCGTAATGGCCTGTCCCCATTCGACCTTCAGTTCTTCAACCTGACGGCCGCAGGCGCGGGCCACGGCGGCAAACTTGTCGCTGAACGCACCGCACATCGTGCACAGTACCACCTCGTCTTTTTGGACGCAGTTGCGGATGCAGGCTTCCCATATCCCGGAGGCCGAGGAGGTGCTCAGGAAGATATGCTGCTTGGTGAAAAGCATCTTTTTGAGCATACCGACCACTTCGCCGTGAAGCTGAGAGTAGTCTTTCAGTCGATGGCCCAGCGTCGGCCGCGCCAGTTGCTGCAACACTTCCGGCAGGACATGGACCGGGCCGGGGATAAACAGTTTCGGCGGATTTTTCCAGTCAATCATTGCGAACACTCCTGAAAATGGGGGTTAACGAATTTCGGTTGAATCGGTTCAATCGGCAGTACATTGATGGTGACGCCGGAAAACAGCTTGGGATAGAAGAACGTGGACTTTTGCGGCATCTTTTCCCCGACCGCGGCAATGTCCTGCACTTGTTCGATGCGGGTGGGGTTGACGAAAAAGACTGCCTCGGCCCGACCGGCGTCGATGCGGTCGATGCAGCGGTCAATGGCGTTGCCCAGGTCTTTGATATAGTCCAGATGGCTTTGTGCGGCCAGCTTTGCCTCGCAGATACCCAGATGTTTTTCAAAAATCAGCCAATGCAGTACGTTGACATCCAGGCTGCGTGCGGCGTAACCGGCGTTTCCGGCGGCCTTTTGCATCGCCTCGGCGTTGCTGAGAAGGAGGGTATAAAATGCCTTGCCGCCGGCATACAAGCCGAAGATATTGCGGGCGTTTTGGCCCTGGCGAGTCATTTGCTCGAACATGGCCTGGCGGGCGGACAGTTTTTCCTGCGGCGATTCAAACGGGTAGGAGTCAATTTTGAAATCCGATTGCAGCTTGTCAATGAGCGATTTCTCATCAAAATCGGGCATATTGACGATCATCCGATGGGTCGGCTGAATGACTAGACCGGGATTGCGCGTGTTGATAAAGGTCATCATCAGATATTGCGCTTCGTCGCGGCCTGTCTCGGCCCAGTAATTCAGCGCCGTTTCGTAGCGGTGATGTCCATCGGCGATGATGGTGGCCTTGTCCTGCATCATTGCCGTAAACTGATCCAGCGTTGCCGGGTCGCTGATGCGATAGATGCGATGACGCACCTGTTCGGCGTCCCTGAAATCCAGCACGGGGTCGGATTGGGCGACGGCCTCAAAAATCTTGCGGTCGGTGTTGGCCGGGTCGTCGTACAGCATAAAAATCTGTCCGAACTGGGCGGCGGTGGCCCGCGTCAGATTCAACCGGTCGGCCTTGGGGCCTTCAAGGGTCTTTTCGTGCGCCCGCACGCCCTTGCCGAATGGCTCAATCTGCCCCAGGGCGATGATGCCGCTGCGCTGATACGTCTGCGCGCCGATCTGAAAATCCTGCACATAAGCATACATGGACGGGCTGTCATCCTGAACCAAAGCGGCCTTGCTTATGGCCGACTGAAGGTAGTCACGTGCGCGGGTATAGACATTGTTTTCAGGCTGATCGTCGGCTGTCATCTTGCCGCGAATGGCCCGCACGATATTCAATGCGTTTTGTCGATACAACTGCTCCTGCAGGTGTTCATCAATCACATCGTAGGGCGGTGCAATGCAGGCGCCGACATCGCCCACCACCGCCTTGTTAAATCGATACGCCTTAAACGGTTTTATTTTCATTGGTTACGGCTTCACTTTGTCCTGAATTAGATTTATTGTTCCATCTGTAACAACAGAGCACCCTTGAGGCACAAACGAAAGTGGTACTATAACAAATATAATGCAGTTTTCAAACAAAATACCACAGGATTTTATAAAACCACGAAACTTGCCCTGTAACTCTTGTATCAAAACCCCTTGAGCGATTTCAAAGATATGGTAAAATCCGTTTTTGTGATGATAATCAATGACAGGAAGCCTATTGATGAGCGCCCACGAACGAACCGACTATCAGAATAAGATCATTTCTCGCTATTACGAGAATCTGGATACAATCACGCTGACGAAATTGCAGGAATCGGTCACGGAGTTGTATCTGGCCGAGACGGAAGCTCAAAAAAATCGACTTTGGCAGCGGGTTGAAAAGGCGATGACCAAAATCAACGTCAGCCCGGCTGTCGCTCGGCATATTTTGCAGAAAAAGGACATTCGTCTGTTGGCTGAGCATCTCAACGACTGGCTCAAAAAGGCCAAATAAAACAGAGGCCAAAGGCGCGCTGGAGCCAGCCTCTGACCTCTGAAAACCGACCTTTAACTATCGTCCGTTATCGGATTTCCAGCAGTACTACGCTCATCGGCGGCAGCGTGGTTTTGAGCTTGCCATCCTCAATTGAAACGGCCGAAAAGGCGGCCGGTTTGACGGCGTCGGGATGTTCGAATGTATTGTGGGCATTCATCGTCTCGGCCGTCAGCACACGGGCCGATACGGTGTTTGCCGTCATGCCGTTGAGGGTGCATTCGAGCGGGGCCTCGGCGTTCGGATCAAGATTGCACAGGGTGATGGTCACCTGGCCGTCTTTGGATTTTGAGGCTGAGACATTCAGCGACGGCAGTTTTTGTCCGTCGTGCTCATAGGCGCTGCATTTCAATTCGTGCGGCAGCAGGGTTGCGTCCTGATGGCCTTTGAACATCTCAAAAACGTGATAGGTCGGCGTCAGGAACATCTCCTTGCCGCGCGTGTGCACCATCGCCTGAAGGACGTTGACGGTTTGGGCGATATTGGCCATCCGCACCCGCTCACAGTGTTGGTTGAACGTGTTCAGAAAAATACCCGCCGACAGGGCGTCGCGCATCGTGTTCTGCTGTACCAAAAAGCCCGGATTGCTGCCCGGCGCCGGATTCCACCACGTACCCCATTCGTCAAAGAACAGGCCGATGCGTTTGCGCGGGTCGTGTTTGTCCATCACTTCAATTTGGCGACGGAGCAGCTCGTCGCAATCGAGCGTCTTTTTCATCAGAGCAAACCATTGCGCTTCGCTGAAATTGACAGCGTCGCCCTTGTCGCCCCACGTGCCGGTAAAGACGTAATAATGCAGGCTGATGGCGTCCATACGGCCGGCGGCCCGGCTGAGCACCACATCCATCCAGTGAGTATTCCAGTCGCTCGGCCCGCAGGCGATCTTGACGATGCGATTGCCCGAATAGCTGCGGACGTAGGTTTGATACCGTTTGTACAAGTCGGCGTAGTATTCCGGCGTCATATGGCCGCCGCAGCCCCAGTTCTCGTTGCCGACGCCGAAGTAGCGCACCCGCCAGGGCTTCTCGCGGCCGTTTTTACGGCGCAGATTGGCCATCTCACTGTCGCCGTCAAAGGTCATATATTCGACCCAGTCCTGCATATCTTTGATGCTGCCGGAGCCGACGTTGCCGGCGATATAGGCCTCCGCGCCGATCAGCTCGCATAAGTTGAGAAACTCGTGTGTACCGAATGAGTTGTCCTCCACGACCATGCCCCAGTGGGTGTTGACCATTTTGGGACGCTGATCCCGCGGGCCGATGCCGTCTTTCCAGTGGTACTCATCGGCAAAGCATCCGCCCGGCCAGCGCAGTACGGGGATATTCAGCGCTTTGAGCGCCTCGACGATGTCTTTGCGGTAGCCGCGGATATTGGGAATATCTGAATTTTCGCCGACCCAGATACCGTCATAGATACAGCGACCCAGATGCTCGGCAAAGTGCCCGTAAATCTCCGGTGCGATCGTCAGTTGACCCCGGTTGGCGTGAATGAGCAGGGTATTGACCCCGCTGTTTTCCTGAAGGGTGGTTGCGGCCCAGGTCGGCAGACAGAGCGCAAACAGGCTTAGCAGTAAGCAGCGTGCATTCATTGTGGGTCTCCTTAAATAGTTTTTTGCATTTCTTGTTTCGTTTACCATTCCAGTTTAATCAGCGAAACACCTTGTCTGCCAAGCAGCATCGGCAGCGTGACTGTTCGGTCATTACTCGCAATCCATTCCGGCGAGGTAAGCAATTGAAGTTGACCTGCTTTTTTCAGTTGCTCGATTTGTTCCGGCGTCGGATCCTGGGGGGATCCCATGCGCAGCCAGACGGCATAAGCATTGCTGTGATCCTCGTCAATACGATAATGGTGAACGAGTACCCGCTCTGAGGCGACGCCGTCAATGGTGATTTCCACCAGCGAGGGGGGCGCCGGGACGTTTTTATCGTGATAGTTCCAGACCATCACGGTCGCCCCTTGGTCCTCGACGGCGGCCAGTGCGCCGATATCGGGTTTGTCGCCGCGGACGCTTCGGCTGCAAATCGCCGCAGCGTCGTAGGCCCAGTCCCCCGATACCTCGACGCGGCGGCCGTGCATCATACCGAACATCCGAAACACGTTCAGCACCGGCTTATCAACGCCGTTGGTGGCCAGGCTGCGAAATCCCGCAAACCACGGCTGTTCGGGAAAAACAAACGACCATGACACCGCCCCGAGAAAGTTGACCCCGGCCGCATCGGCCAGCTCATATTTTCGGGCAAACGACGCGGCGGTATAGCTGGAAAACAGGGTTCCGTTGCGGTAGGCGTTGTGCGGATAGTGTTCGATGGAGCAGGCGGCGCAGCCTTCCGGGTCGGATTCGCCGATGATGACCGGCAAATCCTTGAAGGATTCAAACGACCGCACGATCTCAAAACCCGCGCGAATATCGCGAAGCTGGCTGCCCATATCCATTTGCACCACGCCGTCGAGAACCCGAGGCGCTCCTTTGGCGTGAAAGGCCACGAAATCAAGCGGCGAGCCGGTCGTGCCGGTAACGGCGTTTGTGCCTTCAGCGCAGTGCCGGAGAAACTGCCGCAAGAACCGTGCACCGCGATCGCCGCCCGGCCCGGTCACATGGGGGCCGCCGATCCTGGCTTCGGGCAAGGCGCGTTTAACCGCGTCAGCGGTATAATCATACAGGGTGCAATACGCCTGCGTTGTGCCCCTCCAGTAGGGCGCGTCAGGTTCGTTCCATAATTCCCAATACCAGCTTGCCGCCTCGGCACGACCGTAGCGTTCGATACAGTGACGAACCCATTGAAACACCAGTTCCGCCCATTTATCGTAGTCTGTCGGCGGCCAGGCCCAGCCGGTGTAAATATCGCCATACGGATTGCCTGGCTCCCAGTGATGACGATAGGGCTGAGGGTTCGTCGAAAGCGCCTTCGGCATAAATCCAAACTGAACCAGCGGCTTCATTCCGCGCTGCACATAGGTGTCGAAGATTTTATCCACAATTGTCCAGTCGTATATCGGATTGCCGTCGGCGTCTTCGGTGTAGATATTTGTTGACCCCCATTTCAGGGCCGGCGGTCCCTCATCCGTATTCATCAGATTATGGGCGCGAACATAAACCGGTACAGGACTTAACGCCGCCAGTTCAGAAAGAAGCCGTTTTCCTTCTTCTGTATAGGTATAGTTGGGTTCGTCATACCCGAACCACGCCCAGACAGGGGACATGGGACCTTTGGTTTTCGTCAGATCAACGTGTAGGCGAACAGGCTCACTGGAAATGGCTTCATCGCCGCTTGAAAATAAAATCGTCCCGAACAGTAAAACACCTGTTATATGGCTGACGAAGCACTTGTGTAATCGCGGTTTCATTGTGTTTCTCCTAAACAGGATTGGATCGATCACGGCACAAGGTATCGGACAATGTGCGGATTGTCAAACGAAAAAAGGTCGAAATTGATAATTCATTTTCCAAATTACGAATAGTGAATCTGCAAAATATCGTTCCCGCAGCACAAAATTCTTCAGGAACTGCTTTTGCGGGTCGTTGTATTTGCCGAAATAGGGGATGTAAAACCGGAACCGGGCGGTACAGCGACCCTTGCACCGACGCCGGCGGCCGGTGAAGAAACGGCATGACAGTTTAAGACGGAGACACGAGCCATGTTCGATTTTTTTGGGTTCAGAAAAAAATCGCAAAAGACCAAAGTGCTGGTTGTGGATGATGAACCGAATATCGTCCAAACGCTTAAAGACCGCCTTGAAATGAACGATTATCAGGTCTTTACAGCTCAGAACGGTGCTGAAGGCCTGAAAACCGCTCAGGAACAATCGCCGGATGTGATATTATTGGATGTGATTATGCCGATAATGGACGGCCATGATATGCTCGAACAACTGCGTCAGCACGACTGGGGAAAGCAGATTTCGGTGATTATGCTGACCGCACGCAGCCAAGCGCAGGACATCGCCCGAGCGAGAGCCTGCGGCATTGAGGACTATATCATCAAGCCGTTTGATCTGAGCGAACTGCTTGAAAAGATTGAAAACATCATCGAACGCCGCAAGGCAACGGTCGGCGCCTGACCCTTATCGGACAGCGCCCCAATTGGTGGGCTGGTTGTTGATTGAAACCACGCCTGCCCGGCGAATGCACCATAGGTCGGACGATTGTTTGGCAAATTCCAGCCGCAGCGAGACAAACACGATGCTGCCGAAAGCGGCATAACGGCTTTCGGGATTCAAGTGCACCACGGTATTCATTTCCATCTGCGCCTGTCGCTCGTTCAGTGTCAGTTCGATGTGCTGAAATCGTACTTTTTTAATGGACGCGCCGTTAAGTACCCGTTCGGCCGATGACAGCAGTTCGGCCTTACTGCGGTGATAGCCGTCGTCATAGGGGTCGCAGATGACCGGGCCGAGCAGCGAGAGATTTTCTTCAATGGCCGCGGTTCTGCATTGTCGGACAATGGCGTGAATCTGTTCTTTGTCGGTTTGAACAGCCAGATCCAGGCCGATTCCCAACGCCGCCAGCAGCAGGGGGATCAGCAGCGGACGGTAGCCCCATTCGGGTTTGGCCTGGCGAACAATGGCCGCCGGAACGATGGATAAGGCGGCAATCGTCAGCAGCAGCCAGGGATTTTCGAATACATTGGTCATTTTTTGGGATCCTTCTCAACGGGCAGATGCATTTCCATCGCACGGAGCAATTCATTGGTCATCACGTCGGTCAGATCGCTGCGCAGGGCGGTGACGGTAATGTACCCCGCTTCCAGAGCGATGGTATCGGTGCTAAAGCCGTTTCGGTCGTCGCGATGGGCGCCGCCGCTGAGTCGATAGGTCGCCTGCGAGCCGTTGTGCCGACAGTCATAAAATTCTTCGAACCCGCAGGTCGATTGAGGCGCCACCTGCACCCCCTTGGGCGGCCCCTTGGACAGTTGCGGGATGTTGATGTTGGCGACCTTGCCGTTCGGTAAATCGTTGAGCTGTTCAATGACCCCCAAGGCGTATTCAGCGGCCCGGTCGGCGTCAAACGGGTCGTCCAGCGCCGCACTGACGGCAACAGCCGGCAGGGCGTAAAAGGCCCCCTCTATCGCGCCGGCAACCGTGCCCGAATAAAACACATTGATGCCGACATTGGCGCCGTGATTCATTCCCGAAACCACAAGATCGATTTTTTCATTGGGCTTGAGCAGTTCATTCAGGGCCAGTTTGACGCAGTCGGCCGGCGAACCGTCGATGCGGTAGCCGGCAAATTTACCCATAATATCCACATACTCACAAGTAATCTCGTCAAGCGTGATGCTGTGTCCGGCGCCCGAGCGAACGTCCGACGGCGCGGCGACGGTAACTTGTCCCAGACGTGTCAATTGTTTGTACAGCGCCGCCAGCCCCGGGGCGAATATCCCGTCGTCATTGGTTAACAGTATATGCATACCCTTCCTATACCCGCAAACATCCGGTTTGTCAATTGACCGTTTCAATGGCGCAGGATATAATAGCGATTATGCGAGAATGGACGGGACACAATACAGACGGATTTGCGGTGATGAGTCGTCAGGCGGCTCGGACATTCGACAGTCATGCTATCCACCAGATCGGAATCCCCGGCGTCGTGTTGATGGAAAACGCGGGCAGGGGAGCCGCGGAGGTCATTTGTGAGCTGTGGAAATCGAAACCGCTGCCGCGAGCGGTTATTTTTTGCGGCGGCGGCAACAATGGCGGCGACGGGTTTGTTATTGCCCGCCATTTGTTCAATCGGGGCTGCGATGTACAGACGGTTCTTTGTGCCGCGCCGCGCCGACTTGGCGGCGATGCGCAGATCAATTATGAGATTTGCCGTCGAATGGAAATCATTAACACTGTATTGGACATAGAATCACCTAATATGCCGGAAACCGTTCGCACCCTCACATCGGGCCGGGACGTCGTGGTCGATGCGCTGTTTGGGACTGGACTGAAAGGCGAACTTTCCTCGTCGTATGCGGCTCTGATAAGCTGCCTCAATGCACAAAACATCCCCATTGTCTCAGTCGATATTCCCTCCGGCCTGGACTGTGATACTGGTCAACCGCTGCCGGTCAGCATCGTAGCGGCCGCAACCGTAACCTTTGCCGGTCTGAAACAAGGTTTTGTTCAAACTCCCCAGTCCCGCCAAGCGACCGGCCGCGTTTTTGTCGCGTCCATCGGCATTGAGCCGAAGGTTTAATTGACTCCCATTTTGGCTGAAAGCGTATCGTAGCCAATCAGATATAAGAACCGCTCGTAGTTAAAGACCGGTACGCGAAGATTGCCCGCTTTGGTGAGCATTTCATTGTACACTTCGGCGCGTCGGCGCGAGTTCTCATATCGCTGAAAGGCGGTCGGATCGACATCCAGTTCGTCCTGCGTCGGACGCGGCGGAACGACAGGTTCGGCCCCCACGATCACAAAGTCTGTATCAATGTTAATATCGTCCCGGACAACGCCGCCCCAGCGTTCAATCAGTTCTTTGACCTGTTCGGCGCCATCGAGATTGATGCGGCCGTCTCGCGTTGTGTCAAAATCGCCGACCACCACAAATTGATTGCTCGTTTTGGGGTCCCAGATCAGGTTGACGACCAGATCGTCCGGCACGATGGGGTTTCGCCGGTCCCAGCGTACGATTCGCGCGACGCTGACTTGCTGGCCGACCTGAAAGACCTCAATTTCCGCTTTGCCCTTGCCGTCTTCAGGGATCGGAACATTGCTTTGATAGATGGCGAATGTCAGGCCGGGATAGACGCGGTCTTGCCGTCCGACGTCGAGCGTCACCAGTTCATTTTGCAGATCGACGCGAACGATTCGCGCATCCGGCCTGAAAGCGGGCACTTCCACGTCCGGACGGGGCTTGATGGCTTCCAGTTTGGCAAGTGCATCCTGAAGCAGCGATTCGGATTCCTGCAGCCGCCGCTCAGTTTCCTGCAATTCAAGCTGGCGTGCCCGCAGGCGTGCCTGCTCATTTTCCAGCCGTTCACGATAGGTTGCGATCTGTTCTTCCGTGGCGTTTTCCATCTGCTGGCGAAGCTGTTCATATTCTGTGCGAATCTGATCGACCAGGGTTTGGGAGGTGTCCAGTTCGCTGAGAAACAGATTCTGCCGCTGCTGTATCTGCTCCTGTAGATTGTCAAAATCATCCTGAAGTGCATAATAGGCATCCTGAAGCTGCTGCAAACGGGTTCGGGCGCCGTCCAGCTTTTGCTTGAGATCCTCGATCACATTCAATAAAGCGACGCCTTCGACGCCGACGGCGGGGTTGGCGTCATCGCCCAAGGCCGCCATGGTGGTGTTGATTTGCATAATCACGTCGTTGACCTTGACATCGGACGGGATTTCCTCCGAAGGTTCCTGTCCGGTAATCGCCCGATACAGTGTGTTGACCAGCGACTGCATCGTGGCCAGGTAACTCTTTCCCGTTTCGGCCTTTCCGACGATACGGGTCAGCGCCGTCTGCTCGCGGGCGGTCGCGAGTCGCTCGGTATCGGTTCGCAGGGTTTCAAGCTGCGTGCGATATTCTTCCGATTTGACATAAAAAATAACGGCACAGACCGTTGCAATAACAAACAGCCCCACAAAGGTAATCAGCGAATACAGCATCGTATTGCTTTGCGAGCTTCTGGCTGCCATAAGCCTCTACTCCTAAATAGACCGCAGGTTACAAAGTAATTATTATTCCGACAAAAAATGCCCCCTATCAGGGCGGAATCAGCATTGTAGTATGGGGACAAAGAGCGTTGCCGTCAACAAAAAACATTTTGGAAAAGCCGCTTTTTAATGCAGTTACCGTATTTTTCAGGAAAAATACAACACTTTTGGCCTTTTGGCGTTTCTATCGTTGGGCTGTTTCTTCTGTTCGGGATGGCCGACGGCTTCGGGGTGTGGATTGTCCTTGCTCTTTCAGGAGAAGGTGTTTAAATAGAGCCTTCAGGATGGATTACGCGCCTCTCGGATGGGTTTGGACGACGAGGCCGGACCCTGGCGGAGCATGGCTAATACGGAAAGCAGACACTCAAAATCCCAAAAGGAGACTTATGAACTTAAATGGTTTACCGGATCAGGCGCGACAGGCCGTTACGCTGCTTGTTGAGGCGTTGTCGGGACGTCTGGGCGAGAATCTGCTCAGTCTGACGTTGGTCGGCAGCGTACTCAGCGAGGAGTATTGCCCCAAGCGCAGCGACATCAATTCGGTGCTGGTGGTCGGGCAAAATACGCCGGAAATCCTTGATTTTTTGGCCGAAATCGGCCCGAAAATGGGACGTCAGAGGCTTTCGGCGCCGCTGTTGATGTGGCCGGACTATATCCGGCGATCCTGCGATGTGTTCGCGGTCGAATGGCTGGATTATCAATGGCGGCATTTGACCGTTGTCGGGGACGATCCGTTCGCCGAATTGCGGTTCGAGAAACGCGATGTTCGTGTGCAATGTGAACGGGAGTATAAATCAGCGCTGGTTCGATTGCGGCAGGGCTATATCCGCTCCGCACGCAAACCGGCGCTGATTGCCGAGCTGCTGGCCGCGGCCGCACGGGAGTTGGCGCCGTATCTGAGGGCGACGCTGTGGCTGGCTGACGGCGAACGGCCCGCTGCGGCGGCAGAGACCTTTGAGCGACTTGGCGGGGTGGTCAATGTGTCTCTGGAGGCGCTGGCCCGGCGGTACGCGGGACGTTATGAAATCAAACGGCCGTCTGCGGAGGCAATGCAGACTGATTTTGGTCAGGTTTGCAAAGCAGTGGAATCATTGGCCGACTATGTTGATAAACTGGAGGTGTGAAGGTGCAAAAAACGACTTTGCTCAGTTTTATTTTTCTGGCCGGCGTCGTTACGGCTGTTTCGACCAATCTGCCTCAACCGACTCATTACGTCGAAGACCGCGCTGCGATTATCAGCGCTGACTATCGGCACAAACTCAATGGTTTGCTCCAGGAGTTGGAACAGAAAACCGGCGCTCAGTTTATTATTTTGACGGTGAAGACCACCGGCGCGCTGCCGATTGAGCGGTTTTCCATCGAGGTGGCCGAACACTGGAAACTGGGACGCAAAGACCGCGACGACGGATTTTTGTTTACGGTGGCCGTCCAGGACAGGGCGTTTCGATTCGAAGTCGGCTACGGACTGGAAGGCTTTTTGACCGATCAGTTCTGCGGGCAGGTCGGGCGCAATGTGCTGGCGCCTTTTATGCAACAGGGGCGATACGCCGAGGGTATTTATCAGGCGACTCTGGCGTTGACCGACCGGATGGCTCGACATTATAATGTGACGCTGACCGGAATGCCTCGCGGCTACAGCAATCCGGTGCCGGACAGGCCTTCGGCGATGCCGTGGTGCAGTCTGCTGCCTTTAATTGTCCTTTTTCTGGTCTTTATGACCGCCGCCGGGCGCGGCACGCCGTTTTGGCTGTTATGGTTGTTGCTCGGCCATAGCTTCGGGGCCTCGCGTAACGGCTATTATTCCAGCGGCTTTTGGGGCAGCAGAGGATATGGCGGCGGATTTCGTTCCGGCGGCTTCGGCGGCGGTTTTGGCGGTTTTGGCGGTTTTGGCGGGGGACTGGGCGGCGGCTTCGGCGGCGGCGGGTTCAGCGGACGATGGTAAAATCCATAACAGATGACGGAGATAATACAATGAAGTACCGAACAGGCAGTGCATTGGTCGTGCTGGGGGTGATTTTGGTCGTTGTTTTAATCGCGGCGGCGATGATGTTCAGTTGGTATCTGGCCGGTTACAACAAGGCGATTCGGCTGGAAGAAGAGGCGCGGGCGGCCTGGGCCAATGTGGATTCGGCCCTGCAGCGGCGAATGGATTTGATTCCCAATCTGGTCGAAACCGTCAAGGGGTATGCCGCCCACGAGCGGGAACTGTTCGAGCACATTGCCGACGCCCGAACAAAATACTTTCAGACAGACAACGTCGATAGCAAGATAGAAGCGGCCAACGAAGTCGGGGCGCTGCTGAGCCGATTGCTGATGCTCCAGGAGCAATATCCCGACCTGAAGGCCAATCAGAATTTTCTGGCCCTGCAGGACAGCCTTGAAGGGACGGAAAACCGCATCAATGTGGAACGTATTCGCTACAACAACGCCGTCAAAAACCTGAATATCTATACGCGCGAATTTTTCGGTTCGTTTTTCTGCCGGCGTGCCGGGGTGGAGCCGATGGAGCTGTTTGAGGCCGCCCCCGAAGCGGCTCAGCCGCCGACGGTGGATTTCGGGCAGCGCGGTTCGTAGCGAAAAGAAACGCCAAAGAAATACGAGCTAAGGAGCCGTAAAAAATAAGTTGACTGTTATTTCACCACGAAGAACACGAAGAATAGTTTTGAGTTATGAGTTTTTAGTTTTGAGTTGAATTCAGACTTTACGATCTCTAACGCGATTCAAAGGGCGCCGGTCTGCCTTGTTTGCGATCGTGTGCGGCAATGCGTCGGACTTTGCGCTTGATCTGGCCGATAATCCATTTGTCCCGCCGTGTTAATTTCTTTTTCTGCCGATAGTGCTGATAAAACCGCAGCCGATCCGCGCGACTGACGGCGCGGCCCGGCGCCGAGTAGTACAGTTGCGCCAGATCTTTTATTCGAAAACGTTCGCTCAGCAGAATCGGCCTGAAGACCCGCTGCAAGTCGATTAAATACAGTGTTTGGTGTTTGTCCAGAAACAAATGACACAGGTACAAATCGCGATGGCGACAGCCGGTCGAATGAAACCGCCGCACGAAATCGGCGACCTCTCGGATGAAAGCTTTTCGTTGTCGGGCCGCTTGCGGCGTCAAATCCGTCATACAATCCGGCAGTTTTTGTTCCAGCGACGCGCCGCCGTCAATCTCTTGAATCAGGATAAAACTGCGTTTTTCAAACAGGCCGTTCCATTCAAAACCGTAGGCAATGGTTTTGGGGGCGGCAACGCCGGCCTCCTCCAGCAGCTCGGTCAAGTGGCCGTCATAGACGCTTGTACAGCAGCGGCGGCGATGATCAATCCAGTTGCGAATCTGCTGCAGTGCAGGGGGATGTTCGTAGCGTTTCAAATAGACCGTCGGTCCGTCTTGTCCGAGCCGAAAGCATGTCCGCGAACGATGCGGCGATAATTGTTTTTTGGTCAGATCAGCGCCGCGGTCAAATGCAAAAACGCTGTCCGGCGTCGTCAATCCCATCTCCGTTAAGGCCGACACATAAGCCGGGTCCGCAAAAAAGCCCGGCGTCAATTCATAGTCGGGCAATTTATTCATCGCAGTCTCGGCTCAGAAGGGTTTCGGCGGCACAAATCACCTGTTCGACCGTGATGGATTCCATACAATAATGCCTCGTCGCTTTGCAGGCCGGTTTGTCGCACGGCACACAGGGTCCCTGACCGACAATGCGAATTTCATCGGGGTAGTCCGTATGCGTCCAGGCCGGGTTGTTCGGCCCGAACAGGGTCACCACTTTACGCCGCAGGGCAATGGCGATATGCCGCGGGCCGGTGTCATTGGTCAGCACCATCGCCGCCCGATTGAACAGGGCTTTTAACTGTCCGCCGGTCAGCGGCGTGTTGCCCAGGTGAATCAACTCAAAGCGGCACAGTGAAGCGATTGCCTCGGCCGTCTGCCGCTCGGCCGCCGTCGGCGCTACCGAGATGACCACCTGCGCGTTGTGCCGCTCGATCAGCGCCTCGGCGCAGGCCGCGAAACGCTGCGGCGGCCACAATTTACTCGGCCCGAATGCTCCGCCGGGCACAAGAATGACCAGCGGCTTATCAGATCCCGCGATGTGCGGAAACAGTCGGTCGATGGCGTCCTCATCGGATTGCGCCACGTTCAGCTCCGGCAAAGCGGTCATCGGCGCAGCCCCCAGCGCCTCGGCCAGTTTCAGATAATACACAACCGATGAAATCGGCTTAAAACGTCCCCTGTTGTCTTTCGGCGGGAAGATGCGATCCGTCAGCAGAATCGACCGGCCGTCGCGGGCATAACCGATGCGACGGTCGATCCCGGCCAGCCATACCGTTAGCGCCGAGCCAAACGAATTTTTCAGCAGAATGGCGGTATCGAATGAGCGCGATCGCAATTGTGTGATCTGTGCAGCCGTCCCCCCGGCCGGATTGAGCCAATCGTCGGCACAATCCGTCGGCGACAAGATGGACTGCGTAAACGGCGATGCGAAAAACGTGATTTGCGCATCGCCGTAATGCGCCCGCAGCGCCCGCAGCGCCGGCCCAGCGCAAATGGCGTCCCCCAGCGGCGACGGCAGCCAAATCAAAATGTGTCGCGGTGTTTTCATAGATGATAGGTGCAACAATCACCTGCTTTTGTCGTGCATCAGCAGCAGGGCGATGACCAGCAGTTGCAGTGCGACGGCATAACCGATCATCGTCTGTACGGAGTCCACGCCTCGATCTGCGTCCAAACCAAACCAGATGCTGACGACCAGACTAAACACAGCCAGCACCTGCACCAGCCAGGCCAGCAGCATAAAGACGGAAAACTCACTGTATTGGTCGTATCGGTGTTTGATCTTAACGCGATGGAGAATTTCTTCAAGAAGCTGATGCGTCTTGTCCGACGACGGGATTTCCGGCTTCGGTTCATGGATGGATTTAACGTCTTGTGTTGTGTCAGGGGTTGGCCGCTGCGGCAGGGGGCCGGGCTGTGTCTCCGGCGGCTGAGTGAACGTCCTGGGTTTGTCTTCTGTCGTTGGCGTTTCGGCGGGCATGGGTTGCGGCCTTGGCGTTTCGGATTGTTCATCGGCCGTGGGCGAGACCGATTGTTCAGTGGAGTCGGTCGGCGTTGCCTTTGGTTCCGACGGGGGTTGAGGCGTCGGCGTTTCCGGTTCCGGTTTTTCCGGCTCGGTGGTTTGGGCCTCGGCCTGTTGGCGCATGGAGCGCGCCGCCTGGGCCTTCTGCTGAAATTCGAACATCCGCAGGATATTGACCGCTTCGCGCAAATTAACCGCTCGTTTATCCGGTTCCGGATCGTCCGGCTCGCGAACCTGGGGCTTGCCGGGCGTATCCAGCAGGATCGTCCGACATCCCGCACGTGTTCCCGCGGCCACATCTCGATAGGAGTCGCCGATCATCCACGATTGCGACAGATCAATCTCCAGCTCCTCGGCGGCTTTGAGCAGCATCCCCGGCTGCGGCTTTCGAAGATCGCTTTCGAGTGTGTATTGCTCCACGGTTCCGTCCGGGTGATAGGGGCAATAATAAATCGCATCCAGATAGACCCCCTCATCGGCCAGCAGTTTTTTCAGATGATGGTGAATCTGTTCGAGCCGCTGTTCGGTAACGATGCCGCGGGCTATGCCGGATTGATTGGTAACAACCACAAGCAGATAGCCCATCTTTTTAAGCATGGACAGCGATTGTCCGACGTGAGGCAGCAGTTTGACCTGGGCCGGGTCGCTGATATAGCCCGGATCGCTGATGAGGGTATCATCTCTGTCCAGAAATACCGCCTTGTGCGTCATGGTGTGTGTGTCTCCTTTTGAGGGTCATTGATGCGATTGAGTTTTTCAATGGTCAGCGTGGAGCTTTTTCCTTCGAGCATCGGCGCCAGCACAACCCGTCCGCCGCGCGATTCGACAAATTCGCGACCGACGACTCCTTTCTCAGCCCAGTCCTGTCCTTTCACCAGGACATCGGGACAGACCGCCTGAATCAGGTTCAGCGGATCCGGCTCGTCGAATACCACCACATAATCAACACACTCCAGCGCCGCCAGCAAGGCCGCCCGGTCATGCTGATTGTTGACCGGGCGCGTCGGACCTTTAAGCTGTCGCACGGACGCATCGCTGTTCAAACCCACCACCACGACATGACCGTGCTGTTTGCAGAATTTCAGGTATTCAATATGCCCGCGATGCAGTACGTCAAAGCAGCCGTTGGTAAAGACAATCGTTTCGTTTTGTTTGCGATGATAGTCCAGTTCGATACGCAGGGTATCGGTGTCCTGTATTTTGCCGGTCTTGCTGCGATGACGGGAGAGAATTTCATTGACGATTTCATCCACGCTGACGGTCGCGACGCCGAACTTTTCCACTTCGATGCCGCCGGCAATGTTGGCCAACTGCAGCGCCGTATCCAGACCTGCGCCCGCTGCTGTCGCCACCGCCAGCATCGCCAGCATCATATCGCCGGCGCCGGTGACATCATAGACCATTCGCGGAATGGTCGGCAGATGGCGTCCGCCCTCGGCGGTTTGCAGGTACGCCCCTTCCTTGTCCAGGGTGATGACCACCGCCGTCAGCGACAACCGCTCGCGCAGCAGGGCCGAGGCCCGCTCGGCGTCTTCAATCGTCTCCACGGCAAACCCCACGGCCTCAGAGGTCTCTTTGCGATTGGGTGTGATCAGCGTCGCGCCGGAAAACTTGCTGTAATCCCGCCCCAGCGGCGGATCGATCAGAATCGGTTTATTCGCTTTCCGTGCCGATTGAATCAGGGTTTGACATATATCCGGGCGAAGCATTCCCTTGTTGTAATCCTGAAGACACACCACATCGCAGTCGGCCAGGTGTTGTTCATACGCCGTCAGCAGGTGAGCATATTCCGCGTCGCTCAACGGCTCGGTGCATTCTTCATCAATGCGCAAAAGCTGCTGGCGATGGCGATGCTGCGCCAGACCGACGATGCGTTCCTTGCTGATGGTCGGGCGCGTGTCCAGACGCAGCAGGCCGGAGACATCGGCGCCGGTTTTTTCGAGCATCGCCAGCAACCGGTCGCCGTTGAGGTCGCTTCCCAATACCCCGACACAGGCACACCGTGCGCCCAGCGTCAGCACATCGGCCGCCACCGAGGCGGCCCCACCGCCGCAATACTCACGACGGACGACTTTGAGCACCTGCACCGGCGCTTCCGGGCTGATGCGCAGGGCGTCGCCGTAGATATAGCTGTCCAGCATAAAATCGCCCGCCAGAAGCACTTTAGGCGAGCCGAGTTGGGTTATCGTCTTTAATAAATGCGTATAGCTCATAATATTTCAGGTTGTTTTGTTTTCCGGTACGCGGCTCTTGTCTTGCGATGGACGAAGCACCGTATCAATGTGAGTTTTCAGTCTATCGGCTCCCTCAACAAAATCCAGTTCCATTGCCAGCCACGCCAGTTGAATGCCGGCCTCTTCCGGTTTGAGCAGGGCCGCCTTGACCCCATCCTTTTCCGTACATAAGATCAGTGTTGCGCCGCACTGTTTGGCCTGACGAGTAATGGCACGAATATCATCGGGCTTGTAGCGATAATGGTCGTTGAATATCCGCGTTCCAACGATGTCAATGCCGTTATGTCGTATCGACTCAATGAATGCATCGGGATTGCCGATGCCGCAAAACACAAACGCGCGTTGATGTCGCAGCGATTCCAGCGATAAAACGGCTGCTTCGGTCGTCACGGCATGGGTATGTCGGCATGCGGCCTTGACCACCGAAACGTACGGGGCCAGTTGCCCGATGCGGGTTTCAAGCCGCTGTAGTGCCTGCGGTTCAACCTGGTCATAACGTGTTATCACGATGACCTCTGCGCGTTTAAGTCCCTCGAGCGGCTCGCGAAGCAAACCGGCCGGAAGCACTCGTTCATAGCCGAACGGACACGTTGCGTCCAGCGTTACGATATTCAAATCACGGCCGAGCCGGCGATGCTGAAAACCGTCATCCAGGACCAGCACGTCGGCGCTGTATTGCGATACCGCCTTATGCGCCCCGGCTGCGCGATCGGGATCGACCAGAACCTTTGTGTTCGTACAGGCCCGCGCCAGCAGCGCCGGTTCGTCGGAAAGCGGTCCCCGTGGGGTCTTATAGCCCCGCGTCAGAATTGCACAACGACGACCCTGACTTTCCAGGTATCGGCACAGCCAAATCACCAGCGGGGTCTTGCCCGTTCCGCCGGTGGTGATGTTGCCGACGCTGATGACCGGTACCGGCGCCGCAACGGTTTTCAACAGCCGTTGGTCGTACAATCGGTTCCGAAAGGCGACGGCACAGGCATACGGCACGGCGACCAGCCGAAGCGTCAGCCGAAGAACGTTTGCACCGAGTCGCCTGTCAGCGCCGCTAAGCAGTTGTCGAAACGTTTTCTGATTCACGCAGACCATCCCTTAAAAGGCGGTCGCCGCCGCGGCCAAGCGTTATCGCCCGGCCTTGATTTTCGCGATAATCGCGTCGGCCATTTCCTGTGTTCCCACGGCGGTCGGGTCGTTGCGGTCAGGCTTCATATCATACGTTACGGATTTGCCTTCTTCGATGACCGCCGCGATGGCGTTTTCCAGCCGGTCGGCCTCATCCATCATCCCCAAGTGCCGCAGCAACAGCACACCGCTGAGGATCAGGGCGACCGGATTGACCTTGTTAAGCCCTTTGTATTTCGGCGCACTGCCGTGAGTCGCCTCAAAGATCGCCCCTTTTTCGCCGATATTGGCGCCCGGCGCCATCCCCAGTCCACCGACCAGCCCGGCGCACAAATCGCTGAGAATATCGCCGTACAGATTCGGCAAAACAATCACATCGTACAGTTCGGGCTTTTGCACAAGCTGCATACACATATTATCGACGATGCGGTCTTCAAATTCGATATCCGTATAATGCTTGGCGACTTGCCGGCTGACGTCCAGCCACAGTCCATCGGTAAATTTCATAATATTGGCCTTGTGCACCGACGTAACTTTTTTGCGTCCCATCCTGCGGGCGTATTCAAAGGCGAACCGAACGATGCGTTCCGTTCCTTCGACCGAAATCGGTTTAATGCTGATGCCGGTATTCGGCCCGATTGGGCGGCTGCTGTGGGCGTTGAGCCAGTCGATCAGTTCCAGGGCGTCCTGGGAGCCTTTTTCGTATTCGATGCCCGCGTATAAATCTTCGGTGTTTTCGCGCACCACGACCAGATCGATATTGTCATATTTGCTGCGCACGCCCTTGTAGCTCTTGCAGGGCCGCACACACGCATAGAGGTTGAACAATTGCCGCAGATGCACATTGACGCTGCGAAATCCCGTGCCTACCGGGGTTGTGATCGGAGCCTTCAGGGCGACGCTATTGGCTTTGACCGATTCGAGCGTCGCTTCCGGCAGGGGGGTTCCGGCGGTTTCCATCACGTCCACGCCGGCACGCTGTACATCCCATTCAATCGCCGCACCGGTGGCGTCAATACAGCGCCGCGTCGCTTCCGCGATTTCCGGTCCAATTCCGTCGCCTGTAATCAAGGTTACTTTGGTCATTGATTCCGATTCTCCTGTTTTCAGAAAGGTTCATATCAACGCATCTGTATGCACATCGGCAAAGGGGCGTATCTTACCGCCTGGTCAATGGTGTGTCAACAGGTAAAAGGTTGATTTATCTTATTTTGGGTGTGAAACTGCTGGAAAATGCCGATTGTTTTGTGGTTTTGTCCTTGAATCCTGAGGTGTGCTCGCTACAATACCGGTTTATTTTTCCGGACTGAGAGGGTTACCGTCTCTCGGAGGATACGCTGTTGACAGAATCCCGCAATCCTGACCGCTTGCCGCTGACGCGGATTCAGCGACTGATTGGTCGCTATATGCTTCAGTCCAAGCGGACCAAGGCCAGTGCTTATCTGACCGTTCGGGCCGACCTGACGGAGCTGACCCGTATGCGCAAAGCCTACTGCAAACAGGTCAAGGTCAGGGCTACAACGCAGGATTTTTTCATCTGTGCCATTGCGCGGGCGATTGCCGCTTATCCGCTGATGGCCGCGGCGTTCAGCCAAGACGGGCGGTTCCTTGAGATCAGCGAACAGATTGGCGTCGGGTTTGCCGTCGCTGCGCCGCAGGGGTTGGTCGTTCCCGTCGTGCAGGATGTGGAACATAAGAATTTACCGCAACTGGCCGCCGAAAGTGAAGCCCTGCTGAAAAAAGCCCGCGCCAACAAGCTGCTGCCTGACGATTTTGACGGGGCGAACATCGTTTTGACCGGACTGGGCATGTACGGCATCGAATCATTTTACGCCATCAGTCCGCCTTCGGCCCTCGGGATTGTATCCATCGGCAACATTGAAGATGTGGTGGCGCCGATTGAAAACGGCTTTGTCACGCGAAAAAAGATGTACGTTTCGCTGGCGTTTGATCAATGTATCGTCGATGAATTTTACGCCGCCGAATTTCTCAGCTGTATCGCCGAATCGCTGGAAGATCCCTGGTCTCTGACGCGCGATTGAGCGGTTCCGAATCGGCCGCTGTATTCCCATTTCCATGCCGACTTTTCTTATTGACCCTGCAAATCAAAAAACGCCTGAACTTTTTTCAAAAAACTTTCTTGACAAAATGTAAAATTGCTTGATAATAATACTGAAAATCACGATCGCAGTGATGCGATCTGTCCCATAAAGGCTGCTTCATAATTCATCCACGGAGCAGTCTTTTCTTTTTACCCCTCATGTTCTTCCGTTTCGGTATGGGGCGGCGGCTCAGATGGCGCGTGATCTGCGTGAGCTGACAGTGAGTGCGGTTGTTGAAGGGTTCCGGTCAGTAGCCAATCGGCCATGGCCATATAGTCAATCGCACCGTTGCACGTCGGTTCATACTCAAAAATCGTCTTGCCGTAGCTGGGCGCTTCGGCCAGTTTGATGTTTCGTCGGATATGAACGGGCACAATCGTGGCCTTTGACCACGGTGCGTCGCTGTCGCGGGCGCTGCGGAGGAATTTGTCAATATCTTCGCGGACTTCCGAGGACAGACTCGTGCGGCTGTCGAACATACACATCACAATCGCCGTGACCTGAAGGGCCGGATTGATTCGCGACTGAACCAGCGCGATCGTTTGCAGCAAACGGCTAAATCCCTGCAGCGCAAGGAAATGCGGCTGAACGGGGATCAGTACTTCAGTCACCGCCGCCAGCGCGTTAAGCGTCAGCAGTCCCAGCGACGGCGGACAGTCAATCAGCACATAATCATACTGGCCGCGGATATGATCCAGGGCCTTGCGCAGAATGATTTCCCGGCCCACTTCGTTGACCAGTTCGCTTTCAGCCCCGACCAGATTGATGCTGGCGCCCAGAACCCACAGATTTTCCCGCACCGGGATGGCCGCCGAGCCGATATCTGCCGAGCCGGTCAGCACGTCATAGACGCCCGGCGCGTCGGTCTCGCTGTCGGCGCCCAGATGAATCGTCAAATGCGCCTGCGGGTCCAGATCGATAACCAGTGTTCGAACACCGGTCAGCGACAACGCGGCGGCGACATTGGCCACTGTCGTCGTTTTGCCGACTCCGCCTTTCTGGTTGAGTACCGCTATCGTTCGCACCGATTATGTTGCCTCCTCGGAAATCGACGGGGTTTCGTGTTGTTTGAGCGTTTTCAAAACGGCGTCCAGGACGCCGTTGACAAACCGCGGCGCCTGTTCGGAACTGTATTTTTTGGCGATTTCAATCGCTTCATTGATGACGACTTTACAGGGAATGTCGTGGCAGTAGCACAACTGATAGACTGCCATCCGCAAAATCGCGCGATCTACGTGCGAAAGCCGAGACAATTTCCATCGAATGGCCGCACGGGTAATGATGCTGTCGCATTCCTCGACAAGCTGCCATGCGCCCTTGGTCCATTGCTCGGCCAACTGAAGCGTTAAGTCGTCATCGGTCTGCTCGCGAAAAAAACGCCCAAGCAGCTCCATAACGTCATTGCCCTGGACATCCAGTTGACATAAGGCCTGCATGGTCAACTCACGGGCCTGAGTTCTGCGATCAACGGTCACGTCGTAAAATCCCTTTACACAATCGATTGTCGGCGCCTGACCCGTTCCTCACAGTTTGCTCATCAGATCGGCCATTTCGATGGCCGCCAGGGCGGCGCTGGCGCCGGCGTTGCCTTGTTTGGCGCCGGCCCGCTCGACAGCCTGTTCGATGGTGTCGCAGGTCAGCACGCCGAAAATCGTCGGCACACCGGTCTCGTAGTTGATGGTGCCGACGCCGCGCGAAATCTGTTGACACACATAATCATAATGGCTCGTCTGGCCGCGTATGACCGCACCGAGGCAGATCACGGCGGCATACTGCCCGCTTTGCGCCAGTTTTTTGGCCGCGACGGTGATTTCGATGGTACCCGGCACCCACACGACGGTGATCTGCTCTTCGGCGGCTCCGTGGCGCAGCAGACAGTCAATGGCCCCGCCCAGCAGTCGGGACGTAATGAACTCATTGAATCGACCGACCACAATGGCATATCGATGGGGCCCGGCGGTCAGATGGCCTTTAATTTCCTGAATCATTGATTTTGTCTCCTGTCCGGTTCCAAAAGCCTGACACTCCACTGCAATTTACACACCTTATGCTGTCCTATTATGAACGATTTATAGGACGCTGTCGATACCCTACTCACAAAAAAGCGACCGACATCCGCGAGCCGCCGCGCATCATATCGCTTAAACTATCGAATTATAAAGGGTTATCAACCGGTTTGCCAGAAAAATCTTTGGGAAATTGCACATGCAGTCGTTTTTGCAGGCTTGTTCGCAAGTGCCCGTCGCCGTTTTCCGATACCCAAATAGTGACAGACGGTCATTTTGTCGTTGAACACCGACTGATAGGGACAGGTAATTTATGGATCATCTATTTGAATCGGAAGAGTATTTTGGTCATGAGTGGGAGCAGGCCGAGCTGCTGGCCGAAGAGGCGTTTGATCTCTATGAGAAAGGTCAGATGCGCCATGCCTTTGAAAAGATGACCGAAGCGGTCGAAAAAGGGCCGGAAAACGGCTGCTGGTATTTTAATATGGGCCTGGCGCTCGACGGGATGGAGCAATACGAAAAGGCGATATTCTGCTATGAAAAGGCGCTCGAATTGTTGGCCGATGACATTGAGGTGATGAACTGTCTGGGGGTGGATTATACTCGGACCGCTCAATATGACCGGGCGCTGACTGTCTTTGAGCGAATGGAACAGATTGATCCGCTGTTTGAGCCGGCCTATTGCAACCGGATCATTACCTATACCGAGATGGATCAGCACGAGAAGGCCGAACAGATGTTTTATTTGGCCCAGCAGATACACAGCGATTGCCCGTTGTGCTTTTATAATATAGGGAATTCCCTGTTTTCTCGAGGGGCATATGAGCGTGCCATTTGGTGCTGGGAGAAGACCGCGGAGATTGATCCCTCCCATCCGCAAATTCAATATCGTTTAGCCCAGGCCTATTGGGTCAGCGGCAAAGGCCAACAGGCGCACACCGCCTTTTTGAATGAGATTCGTAAAAATCCGGCCGATTTGGATGTGCTGCTGGATTTTGGAGTCTTTCTGCTCGAAAGCGGGGACATTGAGGCGGCCAAAGAAAAATTTAACCGGATTCTTGAGTTTGATCCGCATTTTTCGGCGGCGCAGTTTTATTTGGGCGAGGTGTATCGGCTCCGCGGCCGGACGGAGGCGGCAGTGCAGCGCTATCAGCAGGCGATGAACTCGGACGGTCGAATGACCGGGCCGCGGTATCGTCTGGCCGAGATACTGATTCGTCAGGGCTTAAACGACCGGGCCAAATCGCTGCTTTGGGCAGAGTTTAAGATGGATGTCCCGGATCTGGATGTGCTGGTGGGGATGGGCGCCATGTTTTTGCAACTGGATGATTCGGAAGGGGCGGCGCAATGTTTTTTGCGTGCGTTGGAGATGGAGCACCGGGAACCGCGTGCGTTTCGTGGATTGGCGTTGGCCCTGACGCTGCGCGGCGAATATGCCGGCGCTCGTCAGTGTCTCGAACAGGCGCTGCGCCTCAACGATGATGATGCGATGACACTGCTGAATGCCGCCTGGATATGCGCCCGGCTGGAGGATTGGGACGCAGCCAAACTTTTTGCGTCGCGCGGCCAGGCCCTTTGCGGCGGCCAGGAGCCCTATCGCACCGTATGCGAGACGATACAGCGGGATATTCAAAGAGGGCAGTGGTCGGCGTTTTGGCGACGCTTCCATCTTTGCCGGTGATCCGACAGGCCAAATCGGTCAAAGCGATTAGGCCGTGTGGTCGGGCGACTGACCAAAGATATCTTCATAAAGGTCGCCGAATCCGTTGTCCAAATGGCGGGCGTAATAGGACTGCATCACTTTGGTTCCCTGCTCTTTGATTTCGAACATTTTGTCGGTTAGCCCGCTGCGAATCATCAAAACGATAAACAAACATGCCGCCATATTGACCAGGCGATCCACAAGGGGGACGGCTTTTTCCATTCGGCTCGGCTCAGACACGACGCAGCGCAGCCGCTCAGCGCGCGGGGTTTCTCGGATAGACCGTTTGAGGTATTTCAGTGCGGCGGTGTTGGCTCTGGCAAGCAAGTCTTTGGGCTGCGGCTGCATCCGCATCAAACTCAGCGCGGCATCCACGCGCCCGATCTGTGCCAGACGCCGCTGACAGCGCGGACACCCTGCAATATGCGTCCTGCACCGTTCAGTCAGGCGGTTTGTCAGTACCGACCACCAGCCCGGTCGAGCCGTTCGCAGTCGCTTGCAGTGTTTGTGACCTCGTGTATCGTTCATACGTCACCTTTTATTTTCTCACATCAGAAGACAGAATTCAAAACTCGCCGGTCGGATCGGAATCCTGTATTGTCTGTCCGCTGTGATGTATCGATTGGTTCAGCCACACGGCCAGAAGCTGGATTGCTTTATGTCGATAGACCCGGGCGGCGCCCGGGGTGATGCCCAGAATACGGGCCACATCGCTGTAGGGCATTTCGCCCAAGTCGCGCAGCGCCACCACATCGCCAAGATAGTCGGGCAGCCGGGCGATGGCGTTTCTCAGTTGTTGCTGCATCCGGCGTGTGTCCAGATCACCGCCCGGATCCGTTTCGTAACTGTCGTGCTGATCGGACCGCAGACGCATCATAGATTCTCGACGAAGTTTTTCGCGACGAAGCATCGACACGGCGAGATTGGCGGCGGCGCGGAACAGATAGGCGCGAATCTGTTTCGGTTTTTGATCGGGGGTCATGTTGGCCAGCCGGACGAATAGATCCTGGTAGGCGTCGCACACGTCCGTTTCGTTGCCCAGTATCCGCCACAGCAGCCGGACCAAGGCCGGGCCGTTGGCCTGCATGGCCGAGAGAATCCATCGCTGGCTTTGATCGACGGACTCAACCAGCGACCGGTCCCATGTAAGCTGCAAAATGACGGGGTTTATGGCCATAACACCTCAATCGCAAACGTCTTGTCTTCAAAGGGTATGACGCTTGACTGAGTTTTATGTTACCACACCCTTCATAAAAATAGAAAAAAAATTTGCCGGATCTGATTTATGACAGTAAAGACGGAAAAAAACAAAAAAATATTGATTTTGCGAACATTTGGAATAGGATGGTCAACGTGTGAACAAGGTGTCGAGAGCGTCTAACTTATTTAGGAGACCTGAAATGTCGAAATCAATCGCTTCACTTATTCTGCTAATGACCTTTGCGTGGTCGATTTCCAGTACGCTGGCTGTGGAAGGCGTCCTGCAGGGGATGCCCGATCCAACGATCATTGAAGGCGATGACGGACGGTTTTATATCTTCGCCACCGGTACCGGGTTGCCGATTTATCGTTCCGACGATCTGGTTTCGTGGACAGAGATCGATCGTGTGTTTGACAAACCGGTTCCGGACTGGGCCAAGCGGGCCATTCCGCCGACCGAAGGCATCTGGGCGCCGCATATTGTCAAACTCAACGGCAAGTACTACGCTTATTACAGTGTCTCGTCATTCGGCAGTCAGCGTTCGGTTACCGGCGTGGCGGTCAATGCGACGCTTGACCCGGCTTCGCCCGATTATCAATGGACGGATTTGGGACTGGTGGTCGAATCGTCTCCGGATCGGGATGATTTTAACGCCATTGACATTGCCGTCTTTCAGGACGACGACGGCAGGGCGTATGCGGTGTGGGGGTCGCATTGGGGCGGCATCAAGTTCGCCGAGATCAACCCCGACACGGGCAAGTTTACGGCCGAGGCCGAGCGTTACCCCACCGTCGCCACACGTCTGACGGGCTCGCGGGCCGTTGAGGCGCCGTTTTTGATTCGCCGTGGTGAATATTATTATATGTTTGTTTCATTTGACTCCTGCTGCAATGGCGCCGAAAGCACCTACAAGGTGATGGTCGGCCGATCCCGAAAGCCCGAAGGGCCGTATGTCGATTTCAACGACAAGCCGATGACCCAGGGCGGCGGCACGCTGGTTCTGGCCAATAATGACAACTGGCGCGGGCCGGGACACAACTCTGTTCTGCAAAGTGAAAAAGGCGATTTTATTGTGCATCATACCTATGACACCTGCCATCTCGATAGCCATCGCATTTTGCAGATTCGACCGATGTACTGGACACAAGACGGCTGGCCGGTGGTCGGGCAGCCCATAAATACGGCCAATCCTCCCCGTGATTATGACGGCCGTTTCACCGCCGAGTCATTGGTGGGAAGCTGGCGTGTCTCAATCGATTACGGCCCGGAGCGGATCATCGATCTGATTCCCGGCGGGCGGATCGCCAATCATCGCCGAGCGTCCTGGAGTGTGGCAAATAATCAGATAATGCTGACCTGGCCCGGCCAGGGACAAAGCACCTCAATTGACCGCTGCATCATTGAGCCGACCGGCACGTCATTTATCGGCCGCAATCAGGACGGCGCCGTCATTCGCGGTGTCAAAATCTGCAACTAAAAATGCAATTTTCGGGCGTTTTCAGAAATCAGAAAAAAGGCCGGCGGGTGTTTCCCGTCGGCCTTTGTTATTATCCAACACGGTTTAATCAAACGCCTTAGTCTTCCTTCTTTTTACGTTTTGCAGCGGTTTTCTTACGCTCGCTGTCGGTGTCCGAGGCCGTGTCTGTTTTTTTCTCATCGTTGTCGGTTGCATCGGTCTTTTCAGCGGATTTTTTCTTCCCGGTCTTCTTTGTTTCTTTTTTTTCGCTGGTATCTTCTTCGACGATGTTCGCTTTTTCAAGGATTTGTTCAATGGATTTTTGCTCGCGAACCTGCAGAATGAATTGGCTCAGGGAACCGTCGCGGGCCAATTCTTCACGCATGCGCTCCGGCCGACGGCCGCGAACCGCCGCGACATAGGCGATGTGGCTGTTGATTTCTTCCTCGGAAACCGACACATCCAGCTTGTCGGCCAGTTTGTCCATAATAAAGAACATCTTGAGCTGTTCTTTGGCCTGCTGATCCGAGGAGGCGCGAAGCCGATCCATCTGCTCGTCAATCTGCTCACGCGACAGGCCCTGCATCAACATATTGGAGTATTGACGCTGGAGAATGGACAATGACTGGCTGGCCACGACCGCTTCCGGCAGTTCCAGTTCAACCTTGTCCCGCAGGTAGGCGTACACTTGTTCACTCATGGCGGACTGTGCCTCGCGTTCGGCCTGCATTTCCAACTGCTCGCGAAGCATCTCTTTCAGATCGTTTTCATCGGATGCGCCGTATCGCGACAAGAAGTCTTCGTCCAGCTCAGCCGGTTCAAGGACTTTGACCTCCTTGACGGTGATTTCCACATCCACTTTTTTGCCGCGGTAGTCTTCATTGTAGTAAGTCGCAGGCACCTGGACGGTGGTCTTTCGCGTATCGCCGTGTTTGGCGTCTTTGATCAATTGGTCGAAATCTTCAATGGGAATCCCGGCGACAAAGGCGGTTTTGCGGACGGTGATTTCGAGGTTATCGCGTTTGTCGCGTTCGTGCTGGTCTTCGACGGTGAGAACCGCATCGGCGATGATCTGATCGTCCGGTTCGGCCGGTTTATCTTTCGGCGCCCAGACACCCGCCCGACGGCGAAGCATCTGCAACTGTTCATCGACCATCTGATCGGTGACTTCTGTCTTGGGTTTGCTCAGGGGAATGCCATCCAGGTCGGGAAGTTCAAATTCCGGTCGGATTTCAACTTCAAAATCAAATTTCATCGGGCCTTTTTCGGGCATTTCGATCTTTTCATGGTCAATATCCGGATCGCCCAGGGTCTCCAGCTTGTTGTCTTTGACCGCCGCCTCGGCCGCCTCGACAATCAATTCGAGCTTGGTTTGGTTGGTGATGTCGCTTCCGAAGCGTTTTTCGATCAACCGCAGCGGAGCACGGCCTTTGCGAAAACCGGGCACCTCAGCGACCTTGCGAAGATCCTGATACTTCTTATCCAGAGAGTCGCGGATTTTCTGCTCCGGAATTTCGATTTCAATCTTTTTTTTGCACGGCCCGGCGTCGGATACCGTGACGATGTTTTGAATTTCGTCAGCGGTCTTTTCTTCGGTGGACGGTTCCGTATTTTCTGCGTTTTCGATTTTTTCGTCGGTCATCGCTTTACTCTCCTGATTCGGGGTTTGATGCCAAAAACAAGCACAAAACAAAATCGGCCGGCTTTTCGCGCCGACCGAAGCATCCAAATAAGCCCGAAGGCTTTTTCAAACGCTTAAGCGACCTGCGCCGGACTACCTGTAGCCGGTACCTCGCAAAAGCTATAATTCATGTTTCGAAAAAAGACTTAACTTCTTGCGAAACAAGGTTTTAACGCCATTGGCGTCACATTTTCAGAGCGGGTGATCGGATTTGAACCGACGACATTCACGTTGGCAACGTGACGCTCTACCACTGAGCTACACCCGCGAAATTGTCATTTACTATACCCGCTGTTCACAAAAAAACAAGTCCTGATTTCAAAAAAAATAGATTTTAGTGTGAAAAATTTGGTTTTGGAATGATTACATCGCATGAAAATGCATCTCTTGTCGGCGGTAGTGATCGGGGGCGAGGCCGACGATTTTCTTGAACACGCGAGAGAAATAGTACTCGTCCGAAAACCCCACCTCGCAGGCGATTTGATACAGGGTTTGATCGGTGCTGAGCAGCAGTTTTTGGGCTTCTTCAATGCGGCGTTTGTTGATATATCGGATGGGGGAAACGCCCATATAACGACTGAACAGATTGGAAAAGTAGGTCGGATTCAGCTTGGCGACTTCGGCCAGTTGGCGAATCGTCAGCGGTTCCTGGAGATGGCAGCGGATATACTCCAACACCTGCTGAAATCGTGTCAGTCCGTACATCGTGTTGACGGTTTGCGGGGAATCATAATCGCTGAAAAACTCCGCCAAAAGCAGCCGCAGCAGGGCGTTGGTCTCCAGCAAATTGGCCGGGGTTTTCTTTTGATCGAGCCGATGGGCCCAATCAAGCGCTCGGGGGTAGATGGGTTTTCGGGCGTCATATTCAAAAAGTGCTCGGTTTGGGTTTAGCTCCAGCAGCCGGTCAAACAGGGCCGGACTGATGTGGCGCCGGTGGGCTGAGGCCTGATAATGACATTTGAAAATCGAAAGAATATCCAGTCCGGTCTCGATGCGTGTCGTAAAGTGGATATAATAGTGCGCAAACGAGTCCGGGCAATGCATCGTCACGTGCGTAAAGCAGGGGATCAGATACAGCCCGCCGGGTTGCAGATCGAATGTTTGGTCGTGATGGGTAACCGTCCCGCCGCCTTCTGTTACCAGATAAATGCGTGAGTAGGGATTGTTGACGTTGCGGTAATTCCATTCCTTTCCGACGCGACAGTATTCGATATTCAGGATATCGATTTCCATAGTATCCAGGATTTTTTTCAGTCTTTCCATACAGACAGTTTACCTCCGAACCTGTGAAAAATCCATCAAAACGATAAATATTCTATGGCAATTATCCCGCTTTGCTTTTATGGTTTCAGAATGCATTGAACCAACTTTTAGGTATTTTTTTTGAAAGGGTTGTCTATGGCCGCAAAAATAAATGCATCACGTCTTGAATCGTTTTCCAAAGCCGTGCCGCGTGTGCCGGTGATCGGCGTATTTTCACCGTGTGATCCGCGCGTCGATGCGAACAGCCGAAAACGTGCCCAAAACATTACCGCGATGGTGGCCGATACCATTAGCGGGCAGGTGGTCATGCCGGACAAGCAGCCGGTTCCGGTGGTTTATTCCGATGTGCTGGTGGACGGCGAAGCGCAGGCCGATATTGTCGCACAGCAGTTTCGTCAGGCCGGTGTGAACATTCTGGTTTGTGCTCCGGATACGTGGGCGTTTCCGCAGTTGACGGGGATTTCGGTATTGCAGCAGTTTCCCAAAGAGACCCCGCTGAACATTACCTGCGGCAACAGCGGTCCTAAGCCCGGCGTGGTCTATGCGCACGCGCTGGCCGGGGCGATTAGCCAGTCCGGTCGGCTGGTGCATCTGAATGTCGGCAACTGGCCGGACACGGGACTGAATCCGAAGATGAGCAAGGCAACCGCAACGGCGCTGATTGACTGGTGCTATGCGGCGGTTACCGCGGTCGCGCTGCGCGGCCGGCGTGTGATGGTCTTCGGACATGATTCGATGGGGATGGAAACGGCGCTGGCGCACATCATTCCCACACGCCGGACTTTCGGCGTGGAAATCACCCGGCTGGATATGAAATTGCTGGCCGATATGCTGAACAAGGGCGCGTATGACAAAAAAGAACTCAAGGCGCTGCGCGGCTGGTTTGATGAGCATGTGGGCAAGCGGCTGGAGTTAAAAACCGAGGCCGACAGCAAGCGGTTTGACCAGTCCTTGGCGATGTACCTGATCAATCGCGACCTGATGCGCGATCTGAATGCGGTCGGCGGCGGGTTTATGAGTCAGTTGGAGTGGGGCAGCGATCCGCGCGGGTTGCCGCTTCCGGTGGCCGATGCTATGGAGTCGATGTTTAACAGCACCTTTGATCACAATGGCCCCAAGGCGCCGCTGCCGTATGCGACCGAAGCGGATATGCAGGGGTTGCTGACGATGTTGTTCTTTACGTGGCTGTCCGGCGGTAATCCGCCGTTGTTTATGGATTTTCGCAAGGTCTGGGAAGGCTGGGAAATCAAGGCGCTGGCCGAAAAGACCGGCGTCAAGGTCAGCCCGAAGGCCGATTATATCATCAAGGGTCTGGTCGATGGCGATAACTCCGGCAGTGCGGCCTTTGACTGGGCCGCCAGCCCCGGCGCATCGGTCAAGGAGATCATGAAGAAAATTCAGATGCCGTTGGCCGACGAGGGATATTTTCCCGGCGGGGGCAACAGCGTGACCTTTATGACCCCGGCCGGCATCAGCGGCATCGCCGGGCGAGTGGCCTTTTGCGGGCAGAACAATCGTTTCAGTCTTATCTGGGACGAGGCTTACACGACATCGGTCCCGGCCAAGCTGGAAAAGGCGATGTGCAACCTGACCAACTGGAACTGGCCGCATACCTTTGTCGTGCCCAAATATGCCAGTATGCTGGAATACAAGCAATACGCCCCGGCCAATCACTTCCATATGACCTGGGATTTGCCGGTGACTCGGTTGCAGTATTGGATGGATCTGACCGGTGTTGCCAATGTGACGCCGTGGGCTGCGCGTCCGGCCTTTGTCGAGGGCACGGATCGTCCGCTGCCGCTGCTGCATTTGCTCAATCAATGTCAATGATGGTTATGTTCTGTCGGGAGTTTGTTATGAATCGAAGACGATGGATGGCAAGGTTCTGTTGTCTGGCGCTGGCCACCTTATGGGGGTGCCAACAGATCACGGCGGTCAACTCGGTTCAACCGGAACGTCTGGATTACTGGGTATTACAGTATCACAAACCCGCTGACCAATGGGTCGAGGCGCTGCCCATCGGCAACGGTCATATGGGAGCGATGGTCTTTGGGCGTACGGCACAGGAACGCATTCAGTTTAACGAGGATACGCTTTGGACGGGCCAGCCGCAGGATTACCAGAACCCCGGCGCGGTCGAAGTGCTTCCTGAGTTGCGGCGACTGCTGTTTGAGGGCAAGCAGCGCGAAGCCGAGCAGTTGGCGATGGAACGATTTATGAGCGACCCGTTGCGACAGTGTTCATTTATGCCGTTCGGCGATCTGAATCTGGCCTTTGGCGGCCACGACGAAGTCTCTGATTATCGCCGGTGGCTGGACCTGGATACGGCCCTGACCGGCGTAACGTATTCCGTCGGCGGCGTGCGCTACACACGCGAGGCGTTTGCCTCTTATCCGGGACGGGTCATTGTGGTGCGGTTGTCCGCCGATACGCCGGGGGCGCTGACCTTTAAGGCGACATTGACCAGCCCGCATCGCGGCAGCGAACAGTTTGCCGCCGCAGCGGATGTGCTGGGTTTGAAAGGGCGCGTCAGCCAACGCCATGAAAACCAGACTGAAAGCCGCATGACGTTTGAATCCCGGCTGCATGTTCGCACTGACGGCGGACGCGTCGAGATTTCAGACGAAGGGGCGGTTGTTACCGGCGCTGACCGTGTCGTGCTTGTGCTGGCGGCGGCAACGAACTATGTCAATTACGCTGACATTTCCGCCGAGCCGGCTCGACGCTGCCGCCGCATTCTCAACGGCGTGCGGAATCTGTCGTATGACCAACTGAAACAGCGTCATCTGGCCGATTATCAGGCCCTGTTTCGACGGATGGATATCGACTTGGGGCGCACCGAGGCGGCCGATTGGGATACCGATGAGCGTGTGCGGCGATTCAAAGGCGGCGATGATCCGCACCTGGCGGCGCTGTATTTTCAGTTCGGCCGGTATTTGTTGATTGCCTCCAGCCGCCCCGGCTCTCAGCCGGCCAATTTGCAAGGCGTCTGGAACGAGTCGCTCACCCCGCCGTGGGGCAGTAAATACACCGTCAACATCAACACCGAAATGAATTACTGGCCGGCGGAGTTGACCAAT
>OMKS01000527.1_pt1 | contig 35681 bp, 25 predicted proteins | sample 1674721 | NCBI WGS metagenome assembly OMKS01 (sample SAMN06264996, study PRJEB25208) | sediment metagenome | isolation source: hot spring sediment | place: USA: California | collected 2014-09-02 | reverse complement strand
TGGCGGGTGTGTATTTGCTTTTAGTTCGCCTTGAAAGCTCGACACTTCAGGCCAAGTTGTTGTTCTTGAAGTAGTTCAACGGGCGAAATAAACTATTTCGTATTAACCAATAGCCTGCTGTCCATAAAACATCTTCTGATGCAATAATTTATTCTATCGACTGTGCTCTTTGATTAGTAGCAAAGTAGCGGCAGTTTTTTTATGTGCATTGTTAGATAAAGCGCATAACATGTTATAAATCAATACGATAAGGCATATTCGAGTTGTCTGTTAGTAGAAAAAAAATCTCCTAAATTAAAAAAAGTCATTGACATACACCGATTGCAAGTTTATAAATTTTATTAGTGGAAGTCGTTCAAGAGGTTAGGGCGAAAGGCGCTATGAGCGTTAAAAATACGATTTCAGCTTTGTTAGCAGTCCTGTGCATTCTGTTTTTGGGATGCGCGACGACAGATGCTCCTGCAAGGCCGTCGAGAGCTTCGGCGGTTCAGCGCACCGAGCTTGGCGAATTCCCCGCCTATGAGTTGCTTCGCTCGGCGGAGGCGGCATACGCCGATGGCGTAGTTCACAACATGAAGCGCGATTGGGAAACTGCCAGAGCAATGTTCGATGAGGCTTTGCGTCTTATCGCGCAGATAGATGTCATCGACGACGAGGACCTCTCGGCGCGAATTGACCTGCTCTTGCGCGAGGTCGCATACGACTACCGCTTCGCACTCGCGCACACCGACAGCCTCGAAGCCACTGCCGCCCCGATAGTCCTTTCAGCGGCGCTCGAAGGGCTGGCCTCCAGTGAATATACAAAGCAACGTCTTTCCGAGTTGGCTGGCGACCTGCCCAAAGTTCTCCGCGGAGAGTTCGATATTCCCGTCGTTTGGAACGACCGCGTGAAAGAGAAGATAATCTATTTCCAGACGCGCGCTCGCGAGCCTTTTAGCGAATGGCTCCGGCGGAGCGGACGATACACGCCGATGATGAAGGAGATACTCGCCGAAAAAGGCCTTCCGCTGGATTTGGCCTATCTTCCGCTTATAGAGTCGGGTTATGCGCCGACGGCGTATAGCTGGGCGCATGCGATGGGCTTGTGGCAATTCATTAAATCCACGGGCAGGATTTTTGGCCTCGAAGTTAATTGGTGGCTCGATGAGCGTAGAGACCCCGTTAAGGCGACATACGCCGCGGCAGATTATTTCACGAGCTTGTATCGAAAGTTTGGGGACTGGGAGCTATGCCTCGCGGCATATAATTGCGGCGATGGCCGCGTGGCGAGGTCGATTGCCAGTCAGGGGACGAGCAGCTATTGGGAGCTTAAGCTTCCCAATGAAACGATGAACTATGTCCCATTGTATTTCGCGGCGCTGATTATCGCGAAAGATCCCGCCGCATACGGCTTTGACGTCGAGTATTACCCTCCATACGAGTATGAGACTATCACGGTGACGCAACCCACGAACCTCGAACTCATCGCCAAATGCACGGACACCTCGCTGGCGTTTATCAAGGCGATTAACCCCGAGGTTATGCGCTATTGCACCCCTCCGGATGCCACCCACTACCAAGTTCGCGTCCCGAGGGGCAAAGCCGGCTCTTTCGCCGAGCGGTATGCCGCCGTTCCCGAGAGCGAGAAGACGGTTTGGGCAAAGCACAAAGTCAAGAAGGGCGAGACGCTCTCGGAAATTGCGCTACATTATGGCACATCAGCCGCGCAGTTAACCGAAGCGAACAACCTGCGAAACGCACACCAACTTCGCATAGGGCAGGAGCTGGTTATTCCCGTTGCGCCATCTACAGCGAGAGCCATGGCCGACCGCGGGACGCCCGCTACCCCCGCCGCTCCGAGCGGCGCGCCCTCTTCGGTGACAAATTACTATTCCGTGAGAAAGGGCGATACGCTTTCCGGTATCGCGCAAAGAAATGGCGTCGCGCTCGATGAACTTCTTCTGGCAAATTCGCTCAAACGAGGTTCGGTAATCACTCCCGGAATGCGCCTCAAGATTCCTGTGGGCAAGAAAGCTACCACATATACAGTCGCGTCCGGCGACACTCCCAGCACTATTGCCGCGCGCTTCGGCGTCACGACAAACGAACTTCTCGAGTGGAACAAGCTCGACCGCAACTCCACAATCTACCCCGGCCAAAAGCTCACCGTCCTTGTAGGCGAGTCGCAGAGACAGCCTATGGGCAAGATTGTCCACACGGTTCAGTCCGGCGAGTCGCTTTGGGCAATTGCCCGTAGATACAATGTCCATGTGTCGAATATCGTCGAGTGGAACAATCTATCGAACAATCAAGTTACTCTGCAAATCGGCCAAAAGCTGGAGATTATTGGCACATCGCCGGAAATGCAAGGCGGATACACAGAGAACCGAAAGCGAATCGTTTATACGGTGAAGAAAGGCGATAACCTCGGGAAAATAGCCCGCGAATACAGCGTGACGGTCGAGGCTGTTCAGCGCTGGAATGACAAAAAGGATACGAAGCTCCAAATTGGCGATAAGCTAACAATCTACACCGACGACCCATCGGCGGTGGATGTCGGGCCGATACGCGAGGTCGTCCACACTGTGAAATCCGGCGAGACACTATCGGGCATTGCCCAAAAATATGGCACGACCGTGAGCGACATCCGTAATGCTAATTCCAAGAAAAACGACAGAATTACTCCGGGCGAGAAGCTGAAAATAACGACCACATCGTCGCCACCTGTGGCGCACCAACGCAAAGCGGTTGTCCACAGTGTCAAGCCCGGCGAGACGCTGGGGCACATCGCAACGGCATACGGCGTTCGCGTCGCTGATATTAAAGAGTGGAACAACAAGAAATCGGATATTATTCGCCCGGGCGAGCAGCTTGAAATCTTCGGTGCGTCATCGCCGGTTGTCACCGAGAGCGCTCAAGCGCGCACTGTGCGTCATACGGTGCAAGCCGGAGAGACGATGAGCGAGCTTGCCGTCAGATACGCTGTCGATGTGGCGGACATTATGCGCTGGAACGAGAAGAAGAACAGCAGTTTGCGAATAGGCGAGATATTGGAGATTCGCACGCGTGAGGCAGGCGGAGCATTCGGAGGAGGCCCGCGTTTCGTCACGCACCGCGTTGAGAGCGGTGACACCGTCTGGGGAATCGCCAAGAGATATGGCACAACCCCCGACGCTATTTTGAAATCTAACGGAAACATTAACCCAAATTCGCTTCGTATAGGCGATGTTTTGAAAATAAAGGTCGAATAAATCTCATAACCAAAGATTGGAGAAAAATGAGCGCTGAAAAATCTAATGTGGTGACGAAGGCCGAACTCGTCGAGCGCGTCGCCGAGATGACCGGTTTTACTAAGACCGAGACCGCTGTTATCTGCGAGGGTTTCCTCACGGCAATCAAAGATGTCATGGCTGAAGGCTCTAACATCGAGATTCGTCGCTTCGGAACGTTCAAACTCAAGACTCGCAAGCCAAGAATCGCGAGAAACCCCAGAACGGGCGATGCAGTTCCAATCGAGGAGAGGCTCATTCCCGTGTTTAAACCCAGTAAGGCGTTTAAGGTTCTCATTCCTCAAGACTGACGAGGCGGACATTGAGCGACGCCAAAATTTCTAAATCCCCGACGCACAGACGGTGGGGCTTCGTTCTTGTTCTACTGCTCGCGATTTTGTTGATGGACTATGGAATCCGTCTCGGCGATTTCGGGCAGGTAATCTCGAACGCTATTATGTTATGTCTCTCCTGTATTGGGATAGGCTGACTTTCTGTTAAATATGAAACGTATTATGAAACATATTCTGTTAAGGCGCATTAGCCAAATCGCCGGAACCCTCCTCGCGAATTCATATTTTCGGGCGTGGACCGGCAATCCACAGATATATCAGGGCAAGCTCAAGGGCATCGTCCCACCGATACTCAACTGCTATGCCTGCCCATCGGCCACCGTTGCTTGTCCAGCCGGTAGCGCGCAACACTTCGCCGCACTGAGGATGATACCCTACTATGTCATCGGCTCGATAGCGATGTTCGGCGTGCTTATCGGACGCGCGGCCTGCGGATGGGTTTGTCCTTTCGGCCTTCTTCAAGACCTCGAATACAAACTCGGCAGACTCATCAAACTCCCAAAGATACGCATTCCCAAATGGACAAGCTGGGGGAGATACCTCTTCCTTATCGGCATGGTTATTCTCGCGCCAATTTTGACGGGCACTGCTGAAGAGGGCTTTGTGATGCCGGGAAAGACAACATTCTGCAAATTCTGCCCGGCCGGCGCACTAGAGGGCGGCATTCCGCAAGTTTTGCTTCATGCCAATCTTCGTCCACTTTTAGGCTCGCTTTTTACGAGGAAAATGATTATACTTGGTATATTCTTAATCGCATTCTTGCTGATTAAGAGACCATTCTGCAGAGTCGTCTGCCCCGTGGGCGCCTTTTTAGGATTGTTCAATAAAATTAGTCTTCTCGAGTTCAGAGTTGATTGCGAGACTTGCACAAGTTGCGGCTATTGCCGCAAGGTTTGTCCGGTAGATATCGCGATTCACGAGAGCCCTAATAGCCACGACTGCATTCGTTGCGGCGACTGCATCAAAGCATGTCCTCTGGGCGCTGTCAAGGTGGGAAGCATCTTTGGTAAAGGTGGTTTGAAGGAGTCTCCAAGCTCATGTCCCGCAAAATAATTTTTCTGTTTGCTCTCGCGATTGCTATTCTAATCTTGGCCTGTAACGGCACCCCCACAGATAACGATCCCGAGGAGGGCAAGCTGGTCGTTCTCTCCGAGCCGGAGGGGGCTTTTGTTTTCTTGGACGGCACATCGACATCGCAAACTACGCCCGCCGAATTCGACCTCGATCCGAAGGCATACATGGTAAAAGTCGCCAAGATTGGCTGGATTGCCACACCCGAGAGCATTCGCGTTAATCTCCTCGCTGATGAGACGGACACTGCTTTCTTCGAGCTGACGCCCGCAAGCGATACCGCGTTCATAGCCGTTTCCGCCAATTTCGACTTCGTTCCGATTTATATCAACAGTGTGCCGACAGGGGAGTTGACCCCTGCGATGATTCCCGTGCCCTCGGGAAATTTCGAGGTCTCAGTCGCCGGATGGGTATTCGATGGCAATTATTCACAAACTGTTTCCCTGACAGCAGGCGAGACTACGGCGGTCGAGTTCGAGCTTGAGTTCGGCAATCGCGTTCTTATCGAGGAATTCACACATGTGAACTGCCCCAACTGCCCCGAGGCGGCAGAGGCTGTTCATCAAGTAGTCGATAATTTTGGTGGTTCGGTCGTAGCAGTCGAGTGGCACCCGCAACAATCCGGCGGCACAGACCCATTCCATCAGGCCAACCCGGCAATTCACGACGGACGCGTCTCCTATTACGGCTTCGCGGGCATTCCGCGTGTTTTCGTAGCGGGAAAGCAGGTGCCCGACCCGAGGTCGGTATCGGCCATAACTGCATATGTCAATAACTACATGTCGCCCGATAATGACGCACAGAAAGTGAAGATTTGGGGTGTCGCGCAAAACGGCGGCGATTTGAAAATCGGCATCTTCGCCGAGGGAATCTCTGTCGAGGGTGCGTTCAACATTGCAGTTGTTGAAAAATCACGCCACTACGCTACGGCGCCCGGAACCAACGGCATGAAGGACTTTTACAATGTCCCAATGGAATTTTACTCTTATCCGAGCGCGGGAACATTGGCTTTAAGCTCCGGCGTTCCCCAATATATCGAGCTTTCCGGCATGAACATCCCTACCGGCGGCAATCCGTCGGATTATTCATACATTATTTGGTTTCAACGTGACGACGACGACACATACTTGCCGGAAGAGGAGATTCTCTGCTCCCCCGGCATTCTTGAATTTTAACCTTACTATAAGGAGGCGACGGTGCGTTTTTTCAAACTCGCCCTTATACTCTCTTTAGCGCTTGCGATAACTCTCTCTTCCGCGGTGAGAGTCCCGCTAATCGAGCGCTTCACAAATACTTCCTGCGGATATTGCCCGCCCTGCGGCGAAATGATTGATAACCTTTGGGACACACACGGGGAAGCGATTAGCATTGTCGAGGTTCATACTAACTGGCCGGGGCCGAGCGATCCTTATTATCTCGCGGCGCCCGCCGACAATCAGGCGCGCTGGAATCATTACGCGATTACCGGCGTCCCTGCGGTGACAGTTGACGGCAAAAAACTGGCCAACTGGGCGACAACGCCCACGGAAACATCCACGAGGCTTGCGGCTACATCCGATTTAGGAATGAGTATAGCCTCAACGGATTCCGGCCTTTCCGGCGTTCATGTCACGCTCGATGTCGAAGCCCCGATTTCCGGCACGAACAACCGCCTCTTCGTCACGGTAGTTCAGGACAATAACTATTATCCATCGGCACCCAATGGCGAAGTTTGGGCACATCATGTGCTCATGAAAATATTCCCCACGCCGGACGGACAGGTGGTCAACCTCTCGACGGTAGGCGTTCAGGAGATATTTGTGCCTATAACGGTTGCCGGCACATGGCGCGTCGAGGACTGCAGAGTTGTCGCTTGGGTTCAAAACATGTCCGGCGCGGTGACCGGCTATAATGTCATCAACTCCGTTTCGTGCCTACTTCACACGCCGGAGTTCTTGTTCGCATTCAGCCCGGGAAACACCAGCGGTGTGATTTGGTCGGATACATCATTCTACGCGCTCGAGGGTGGCAAGATTAAGAACCGTGGCCTCAGCGCAGACGAATATGTCATGACAATTACGAAGGATTTGCCAGCGGGTTGGACTGCGGCTTTTTGCGCGGGGATGTTCTGCTTCCCGGACTCGGGCGCCATAACGCTCGACCCCGGAGACAGCGCAGACATAGCCATCGACTTCTACCCCGGCGGCCCCGGCACCGGCATTGTCGAGTTGAACATAATCTCAGTTGCCGGCGGACAAACCGCAAGTGCTACATATACACTCAACCACAGCCCGGACATTCTCATCGTCGATGACGACGCTGGCGCAAATTACGAGAGCTACTACATCAATACGCTTGATGCGCTCGGCGAACACTATGCGGTGCATAATCGAGGCTCGGACGAAGTGACGGGAGCACAGCTGTTGCAGTATGACATCGTTATCTGGTTCACAGGCGGAGATTATAGCGAAGTGACAACCGCGTCCGACAGGACGGCTATCGGTCAATATATCGATGGCGGCGGCAAGATGTTCATGACAAGCCAAGACCTGGGCTGGCACAGCAATGAGACCGGCAACATCGCTTGGTTCAACAGCCGCTTCAAGGCGAATTACATCGCCGACGATTCCGGCCTCCGCTCGGTGACCGGCTCTGCGGGCTCGCCGTTCGAAGGCGTTTCGCTTAACCTCTACACCGGCGACGGCGCGGACTTTACTCCGTATCCCAGCACTATTGCGCCCATAGGCGGAAGCACGGAGTGCTTCAGATACGGCGCGACGAGCAATGTAGCAGGAGTTGTCTATGAAGGCGATTATCGCCTCGTGTATTTTGCGTTCCCGTTCGAGGCAATTAACGGCCAGACCGCGCGAAACAACCTCATGACTCAGGTTTTGGGTTTTCTCCGCGAAGGCACCGTCGTTGCCGATGAGGTTGCGCGTCCTGATAAATCGCTCATCGTGTCGGCATCGCCGAACCCGTTCAACGCGGCCGTATCGCTCGAGTTCGAGCTACTGAACTCCGCCGAAGTCACCTTGGATGTTTTCGACCTCTCGGGCAGAATGGTCGCGAGGCTTATAAACGGAGACCTATTCGCCGGAAAACAGCGCACGATTTGGGACGGAAGGTCGTCATCGAACGAGGAGCTTCCCAGCGGAGTATATCTCGTCAGGCTCAAAGCGGGCGAGCTAACAACGACGAGCAAGATATTGCTCGCGAAATAGTAATCACAATTTTTCCAAGGGGGAGATATGGGAAGGCAAAGCGCAATAAGCATTTTGCTCGTTATAGTTCTATTAGCGATAGCGTTGTTTTCGGCGGAGCGAGTGCCGCTTATCGAGCGCTTCACGAACACATCTTGCGGTTTCTGTCCGCCATGCGGTGTTATGGTCGATACGCTGGACATCCGCTGGGGCGACCAGCTTGCGGTCGTAGAAGTTCATTGCAACTGGCCAAGTTCGAGCGATCCGTATTATGTTCACGCCCCCCTGGACAATCAGGCACGCTGGAACCACTACGCTATTTCTGGCGTCCCATCGGTCTCCCTCGATGGATACAAGCTCCCGTCATGGTCTTCCGCCGCGACGATGGTTGGCTCGCTCATTGGTTCTTATGCTCCGCTCGACTTGACAATTATTCCCGGCGATAACATACACATTCGCGTCGAAGTCGAAGAGCCGCTTCCCGGCTCTAACAACCGTCTTTTCGTTGCAATAGTCGAGGACAGTCTCTATTTTCCATCTGCCCCGAACGGCGAAATTTGGGCAAGTAACGTCCTCCGAAAACTGCTTCCATCTTCGAACGGGCAATTAGTAGATTTATCGGGCGTTGGCTCGCAGAACTTCACCTTTCCATTGGAACTTCACTCAGCATGGGACACGGATCACCTCAAAATCATCGCGTGGGTGCAGAATATGGCCGGGCCGGTGAGCGCATACAACATTCATAACGCGAAGGTAGAGGGTTGGCGACTTGATGGTTACCATCATAGTTTTACGACCTCGCGCGCCAAGGATTTTTCCGCGCCGGGAGAGACTGCGGAGTTTAGGGCGAGTATCAGCAATATTGGAAGTCTCGACGATACATACAGCGTTTGGGTTGAATCGGAAGTGCCCGCAGGCTGGATGGTGCGAGCCGAATACGGTGCAACACCGTTCGACAGCACGGCGATTTTCTTGGGGAGTCTCGAGAACGCTCAATTCGATGTCTTTATCGTGCCATCAACTTCGAGAGGGCAGGGGAGAGTCCGCCTTCTGCTTCAATCAGTTGGCGACACCACCGGCGCCGTCGATACGCTTATGTTCACCGTGATGAACGGCGGGGATTTGTTATACATTGCGGGCGAGGCGGCGACAATCGATATTCCAACCTTTCATGCTCTTTTCGCAGACAACGGCGTTGATTTCCATGAATGGCATATTTCGGCTGACGGTGCGCTTCCGGATTTTTCTGACGCACCGTATAGCGCGATAGTCTGGCACGAAGGCTTTAATTTGTCAACTTCACTCTCCGTTCAAGATAGAAGCTCAATTCGCGACTACCTCGAAGGCGGCGGCAAGATGCTCATCACGTCGGCGAGTTGGGGGAGAACTATCGGCGGCGTTTTCGATTTCTACTATTCTGTTCTCGGTGCAATCACCGATGGCGTCGAATCCTCGCCAACCTCGGTGATGGGCACTTATGGAGGCACGGAATTCACAGGATTTTCGGCGGACTTGGGAGGTCTTCTTGCCGAGGGCATGACGGTGACCGCACCGAGCAGAGCGATTTTGCGGCTTTCATCCGGCAAAACATGCGGCCTCACACGTATCACAGACGGCGGAGGAAAACTCGTCTATGTCTCCTTCCGTTTGGAGGACATCGCGACATCTGCAGGACTGAATGATTTTTGGGGCAGAGTGGAGGATTTTTGGGGCGGCTTCGATGTCCCCGAGCGCGAGATGCCATCGGAAAAAGCGCTCGTGCGAACATTCCCGAACCCCTTCAACACAGCGCTATCGATTGACATCGAACTTGCCAAACCGGATAATATCACCGTCGAGGCCTTCGACATTTCCGGAAGATTGGTCGAGAGCATATACAGCGGCACGGTTTCTGCGAATACTACTCGTGTCCAATGGGACGCAGGCAACCTGCCGAGCGGAATATTCTTGATTCGCGTTAGCGGGCGGGATTTTTCCGAACAGGTGAAAACGATCCTGATAAAATAGGAGAAGTATGAAAAGCCGAATAGTAATTTTAGTGCTAATGCTACTTCCGATTATTCTCGCGGCGCAGTCGATATTACCCGATTTCACATTAGAGACTATGGACGGCCGCAAAATTACATTATCTGAAGTGACGGCTGAAAGCGGCGTAATACTTTCGTTCTGGGCAACATGGTGCAAACCGTGCGTTCGAGAGTTGGGCAAGCTCGAAGAGATGGAAGAGTTTTTAGCACAGCACAATGTAATTGTGATAGCCGTCAATGAAGACGGCCCGCGGACGCGTCCCCGCGTCAAGCCTTTCGTCACCAGAGAGGGGTGGAGTTTCGACATCCTGATGGACCCGGGGCATCGCGTCAAGAACCAGTCCGGCATTGCCGAATTGCCGGAAACTTTCATTATAGGGGCCAACAACGAAGTTTTCTACCGACATTCGGGCTACAAGCCCGGCGACGAGGCGATATATGAGCGCAAAGTCCGCGAGTTGTTTGCACCAAAGGAAAATGATTGACAGGCGCACTGCCGGCCATTTGATGACTTAACACTCACGGAGGCACATTGAATATAACTTACTGGGTTTTCGCGGCGGTCGCACTACTCGCGAGCGCCGTTTTAAGTATTTCCGTTATAGGTCAGAACTCTCTTGAATTCCGCGTTGCGGCTTCGGAGGAAAGCGAGAGTTTTTTCGAAAATCGCCTCGATTTACGCGTTTCCGAGTCATTCCTCACGCTTGGCGCGCGTTTCGAAGCCATGCACCCCTCGCGCATATCGGCGATAACTCGTCCCGGCGAGGAATACGCAGAATTTACACATTTGTGGGCGAGAGTGTCAATAGATAATGCCGAATTTACCGGAGGCACAATCTTGGAATCCTTCGGCAACGGCACGATCCTCGATGCGCTTGAACGCCCGGAGATTCAAGAAGATAGGCACATCGAGGGAATCTCGGTGAGATTGAAACTGCCGTTCTCGTCGCTGAAATTGCTCGGCGGCATCGCCGACTGGAACGAAATTGACTATGTCACCATTAAGGGTTTCGACCTACAAGTTAGTGATATTCATTATATCAATTTTGGTGCAGGCTACATTGCTTATGAAAACAAAATGGAGGAGGGCGAAATTTTGCCGTCACAGCACGGCGAAGTCTGGGGCGTCCGCGCGATGCCCCAGTTTGGGGCATTTTATGGTGAAGCTCAATATTCGCGGGGATGGCGAAATAATATTGCAGGCGGTGATTTCGCCGAGGGCGGAATTTTTTACGGAAACACATCGTTCTTTCTGGGAAGCTTCGTCTTCTTCGGAGAATACCTGCAAGCCGATGGATTCCCTGCGCGGGGATATGATGAAAACTCTTGGCTTATCTCGCTACCGCTGATTGTTCATCAGCCAGCATACGCCCTTATGAGCCGACATCTCAAAGAGATAGACCCACGAGATTCACGAGCCTTTAGCGGAGAGATATCTACATCTATTGAACGAGGCGATATTCTTCTTTCTGCGGCATCTGTGAGCGATATTGATGGCGAAAAAGATGCATATTACGAAATTTACGGCTCTTTCGGTTATGAATTTGACAAAATATCTGCGAAATTCGTCACGCAATATCAAGAACTGGCAGGCGACGACTGGGCTATGAACCTCGTGTTAGAGCCATTATTATACTTGACAGATAGGTCTGCCCTAATTCTCGATTTCGAATTTCAAACGGCCGTGGAATATGGCGAAAACATCACAAATCTCTACGGTTCCGCTGAATATTCACTTTCGCCGCACGGCTCGATAGGCATAGAGGGCGGCAGGATTGGCGAGGATAGCGAACTCTTTGCCAGAGGCTATATCGATTTCAATCTTGGCGCACATAAGTTGACTTTGGGCTATGGCAAACGCCCCGGCGGCTGGACATGTAGCGGAGGAAGTTGCCGCTACGAGCCAGAATTTGAAGGTTTCGAATTCAAACTCTTGTCAAACTTTTAGCTGTGCTAATGTTACCCCACAGACGCTACCCGAAATGGGGGCGAATACTCACTTTTTTTCTATTAGTATCAGGTCTTTTTGCTCAAATTCCATTTGTATTCGAGACTGGGGGCCGAAAGCTTCCCGAGTTCGAAAATCGAGTTAGAAATATTGCAGAGTCATTCGAATCGCGAGTTGGCATCGAGTGGAATATTCATGATACAATTATTGTAAAGACTACATATTCCCGTGAGGAGTTCAACAGATTAACACATAACGCGATACCTGACTGGGGGATCGGTGCGGCACTGCCCGCGAGAGGCGAGATAGTCCTGCTTTTGCGCGACGGGAGCATGTCAAGCAAAACAGCCGAACTTGTCGCGCATGAACTTGGCCATATATTTCTGCATCGTGCCACCGGCGGTGTCCGAGTTCCGAGATGGTTCGACGAGGGCTTTGCGCAATGGTCAACCGGCCCGACGAGGTTCGAACAGTCAACGAGATTGGCAATGGCATTCATGTTCGGAACCACGATACCACTCTCTGCGCTCGATGATGTTAACGCATGGGACGAAGATCGCGCTGAGCTTGCCTATGCAGAAAGTCGCGCCGCCTTCGATTATCTAATGGACATGGGCATCTCGCCCGAATATATTTTCGCTCAAATAAGATCAGCCGGAGATTTCTACGATGGTTTTCGCAACGCCTCAGGTATCACAGTCTTTCAATTTTATACGTTGTGGGCGCAAGAGGGCGCGCGTAAGTTTAACTATTTCATACTGTTAGCCGATTGGCGTTTCACTTTTCTTGCATTGACGATTCTTTTTGTTATATTTGGCTCAATCAAATTGATTCGAATTAGGATTGCGGAGGGTAAGGCCGATGAAATCGGCAGTTAAGAAAATTAAGCACACTTTTGAATATTGTGCCATACTCATATTATTACTGCCTTTAAGGATATTACCAGTAAAATTATCCGTAGCAATTGGCGGGATATGCGGCGGACTCCTGTGGAAATTTGGAGTTCGCCGAGTAGTTTCTCGATTCAATATCAGCTTATGTTTCCCCGAATATGACAATAAAAAAATTGATGATATACTTGAAGAAAGCTACAAGAATTTCTGCCGCTCAATGGTTGAATTTGCCCTTTTGCCGAAAATGCGAAATAACATCTCCAGATTAGCAACCTTTCCCAAATCGGACGAGCTTATGAAAATGGCTGAGACCGGCGAAGGCTCGATTTTTGTATCAGGGCATTTCGGAAGCTGGGAGCTTATGGGGGCGGCCGTCGCCGGTCTCGGCATTCCAGTGGACTTCCTCGTTGGAGAGCAGTCAAACCCCGCCGTGGACAGTTTTATCAATAGAATTCGCGCCAAAATGGGCGTAGGAATAATACACATGGGCGTCGCGGCCCGAGGTGTTATCCAGTCCGTGCGAAATGGGAGGACGGTCGCAATGCTCTCCGATCAAGATGCAGGAAGAAGCGCCGTAATCGTCGATTTCTTCGGACATAAAGTTTCTACGCCACAAGGAGTTGCCGCGTTCGCACTGAAATTGAAATGCCCCATAGTGTTAGCCGCAACTTATCGCGAGGGTAATTCTATCCGACATCGAATCGAGACAGAAATTATTCGACCGGACTATTCAAGTCTCCCGCCAGAAAAGGCAGATGCAATCCGCGTGATTACGCAAGAATATACTAACCATCTCGAACAGGCGATTCGCCGTGCGCCTCAGATGTATTTTTGGCCCCATCGCCGCTTCAAACACTCCGTCGAATATCCAAAATAATCGGATCGCGTCCACAACCTCCGGAGCCAAAGGCCACTCACCCTTGGCGGTATTCGCGGAGAAGCGGTGTCCAGTGTAGTTTCGATACGAGCTCAGCTCTACTCAACGACCAGACGGCGAAGTGCCGGTGGCTCGTCGTTGTTTCCGGGGGAATACCATTCGCTCATTCGCCGGCGGGGCGGGGGACACGTCGCCTACGCGATTATCACCACGATGCAAGGAATTATACTTAGCTTAAGTTTGGTGTGTGCTTGATGATTCTTTTCGCATGTAGATTGAGCAACAGCATTCTGATGACATAGGAGGAGTTCGACTGAACTTCTTATCGTTGAAAGTGTTATTTTACTCCACTGTCACCGATTTCGCCAGATTGCGGGGCTGGTCAACATCCGTGCCGCGTAGAACCGCAATGCGGTATGCCAAAAGTTGTAGCGGAATCGCCGCTATCATGGGCATGACCAACGGATCCGCTTGCGGCAGGTAAATTACATGTTGCGCAAGCTCGGCGATTTTCTCGTCGCCTTCTGTAGCTAAAGCGAGAATGCGTCCGCCGCGCGCACGAACCTCTTCGATATTCGAGACTATCTTATCGTATAAGGGGTCTTCCGTCGCGATAAACACGACCGGCATATCGTTGTCTATCAATGCGATAGGGCCGTGTTTCATTTCTGCGGCTGGGTATCCCTCGGCGTGGACATAACTGATTTCCTTGAGTTTGAGCGCGCCCTCTAGTGCAACCGGATAGTTTATCCCGCGCCCGAGATAGAGGAAATTCTTAAAATCGCAATAATCGCGGGCAATCGCCTCGATTTCGCCCAACTCGCGTTCGCGGGAGAGCACGCGCTCGACCTTGTCGGGCACGGCGAGGAGTTCGCGGGCGATTTTTCTTCCGCGCACACTCGAAAGGCCATGCATCCGCGCCAGAAGAAGGGCGATTTCGCTAAGAACCATGAGCTGGCTCGTGAAAGCCTTCGTCGATGCGACGCCTATCTCCGGGCCGGCGTGAATATACACTCCGGCATCGGTCTCGCGGGCGATAGTCGAGCCTACGACATTGACGATACCGAACACCGCCACGCCCTGACGCTTGGCTTCACGCAATGCCGCCAAAGTGTCGGCCGTTTCGCCGGACTGGCTTATCACAAACAGCGCGTCGCCGTCGCGGAAAATCGGCCCGCGATAGCGGAATTCCGAGGCGTAATCGACTTCTACGGGAATCCGCGCCAGCTCCTCGATAAGATATTCGCCTATAAGCGCGGCGTGCCAGCTCGTTCCGCAGGCCGTAATGAGAATTCTGTCAACATTTTTTAAGAGGTCGAAGTATTTATTAAGACCGTTAAGGCGTGCCGTGCCGTCATCTGGGTTCAATCTGCCGCGAATAGCATTGCGAAGCGTGTCCGGTTGTTCGCAGATTTCTTTCAGCATGAAATGAGAAAACCCGCCCTTCTCGATTTCTGATAGCGTAAGCGAGAGCCTCTCAACTTGGGGTGTTACATCCTCGGCATCGAGAGTGCACATCTTGACAGAGTTTGCTTTGATTGTCGCGAGAGTCCCCTCGTCGAGGTAAATCACCCTGTCCGTGTGGCGGATTACAGCCGAGGCATCCGATGCGACGATATTCTCGCCATCGCCGATGCCCACCAAAAGCGGGCTTCCATGGCGGGCGGCGAATATCTTGTTAGGCTCGCCTTCGAATAGCACCGCGATGCCGTATGTTCCTTCCACCTCGCGAAGAGCCTCGCGCACCGCTTTCCAAAAGGGCATCAGCGAGCCGTCGCCATAGATGTCTTCGATGAGATGCGCAATGACCTCGGTATCTGTTTCCGTGCGAAACACGTGGCCTTTGTCGGCAAGATATTGGCGTAGCGCGCGGTAGTTCTCGATAATACCGTTGTGCACCACTGCGATTCTGCCGGTGCAGTCAGTGTGAGGGTGGGCGTTTGTGTCGTTGGGTTCGCCGTGTGTGGCCCAGCGGGTGTGCGCGATACCGATGTTAGCTTTGTCGGGGTGGTTGGCAATTAGACGGGAGAGCTTGTCCAGCTTGCCCGAGGCCTTGATGGCTTTGACTTTGCCGTCATAGAGATATGCCACACCAGCTGAATCGTATCCTCGATATTCGAGGCGCTTCAGGCCGTCGAGAAGAATTGGCAGGGCATCTTTTTGGCCTATATAACCGACAATACCGCACATATGTGGCTCCTAAGTAAATCTTTCATTGCGAGAATCACTTGCAAACTCGCTTGTCGATGGTGAATCCTCTTTCGTCTTGAACGCAATTGCTATGCCAGCGTTGACCTTACCGACTCGACGAGTTTTTGGGCCTCGCACAAATTCTCGGCCTCGGCGATAATCCGCAAAATTGGTTCGGTGTTGGATGCGCGGACATGAACCCATTTATCCGCCCATGTTAGACGGATTCCATCGGCGGCATCGATTTTTTCGGGGGAGAGGGCGCGTAAAATTGTTTCAGTCATTTCCTTATCAAAAGTTCCATCGAACGAGATTTTAGTCTTTATCATCGTGAGTTTTGGGAATTCCTCGATTGCCTGCGTCAGAGGGATTCCCTTCCGCGTCAAGCGGTTGAGCACGACCGCCACTGCGAGAATGCCATCACGGCAGGGATGACAGGCGGGTATTATCAGTCCGCCGTTGCCCTCGCCGCCCGCAGGCGAATCGAGTTCGAGCATCTTCTTCGTCACATTAATTTCGCCGACCGGCGTTCGGATGACCGGAACGCCGAGGCTCTCAACCATCGCGCTCGTCGAGAGGTTGACTACGACTGTTCCCGGAGAGTGCTCAATTGCCTCCGCGACGCCGAGCGCGAGTGTGAACTCTTCGCCAATTGCCTTTCCCGTCTCATCGACGAGGGCGAGCCTGTCGGCATCGGGATCGGTGGCGAGGCCGATGTCGGCAGAGTTCTCCACGACGGCACGTTCGAGCGAGGCGAGGTTCTCCGGCGTAGGCTCGGCACCGTGCCTAAAAACGCCGTCCGGGTCGCAGTTAAGCTCGAAAATCTCGCAGTTGAGGTGTTCGAGCAGGGGAAGAGCGGCTATTGCTCCTGTCCCGCCGTTGGCATCGAGGACAACGCGGAATTTTCTTGCGCGGATAGCCTCGTAGTCCATAAAGGGTAATCGAAGAATTCGGTCGAGGTGATACTCGACGGCCTTCTCATTTAGGATATACCCGCCAACCTTGTCGAATTTCGCCCAACGCGGCTCGTTCACCATTGCGCTCCTAAGGCGCTCGAAACCCTTGCCGTCGAGAAAAATGCCGCCATTGTCGATAAATTTCAGTGCATTCCACTCGGCGGGATTGTGGCTTGCGGTGATGACAATTCCGCCGGCGCAGTCGAGCGTTTTTACGGCGATTTCCGCCGTGGGCGTCGCTTGGACACCGATATCGACGACGTCCCTGCCAGCCAATTGAAGCGCAGAATTTACGAGTTTAGCTATTGCTCTCCCGCTTGGACGGCTGTCGCGTGCCACGAGCAGGGCTCCATCGCCTAAAATTTTTGCGAAAGCGGCGCAATATCGCAAAATAAGTTCCGGGGTAAGTCCCTCGCCGACAATCCCGCGCACCCCGCTGATACTTTCTTTCAACATTCATGCCCCCAATATTTGTGGTATGTTCATTGCATATATAAAATCAATATTTCGCCAAGTGCGATGAAATTTGAACTTGTCTAACGAGTCAAGTTTAATTATATTTATGCAATTTTGAAACCACAATCAAAGAAAGGCGAAAAATGAAATCGAGAATTCTCATCATCTTTGCAATGTTATTGCTTGCGACGTTTTTGGGCGCGCGGGACTTCAAGTTAGGCTACATCAACTCCGAGAGGCTTCGCTCCGAATACCCCGCTTTCCTCGACGCACAAGCTCAATTCGACAGAGATGTGACTGTTTGGGAAGAGGAAGCTGTTAAGCTCGAAGAAGAGCTTATCGAGATGCAGACAGAGCTTGAGCAACAGGCGCTACTTCTGTCCGAGGAAAAGAAGCGCGAGCGGCAGATGCTTATCCAGCAAAAGCAGAGGGAGTATCAGCGCTTTCTATCGGAGATATTCGGCTCCGGAGGAAAGGCCGAGCGTAGGAACGCCGAGTTGACATCGCCGCTTCTTGAGAGGATCAATAAAGCAATTATCGACATCGCGGAAAGCCAAGGATACGACCTCATTCTCGATGTGGCCGGCGGAAATGTAGCATACATCGATGAGAATCTCGATATTACTGAAAGACTTCTCGAAGAACTCGGGAAATAATGCGCGCGAGCGAAATCGCTAAAACATTAACTGACTGCGAATTTCTGGGGCCGGACGATCCTGAAATATCTGCGGTTTCGGGGATTGCCGAGGCGGGAAGCGCTGACATTGCTTTTCTGCACAATCGGAGCTACAAGAAATTTCTCGCGGAAACCGGTGCGGGTTGCGTCGTGATGAGGCGTGAGGACATCCCCGAAAGCCGTGATTTTGCGGTAATCGTCTCGTCCAATCCTCATCTCTCGATGGCGCAGACCGTCAAATTACTCTATCCGGAGCTTCTTCCCGCGCCGTCGATTTCGTCCGACGCTCGAATTCACCCCTCGGCCAAGATTGGCAAGGGCGCATCGATTGGCGCATTCTCTGCAATTGGAGAAAAAACGTGTATCGGCGATGGCACGATTGTCGCCGAGAATGTCACAATCGGTGCTGATGTGACGATAGGCGCGCGATGCAGGCTCTATCCCGGCGTCACAATCTATCCGAAGACGACTATCGGCAACGATTGCATTATTCATGCGGGCACGGTGCTCGGTTCGGATGGCTTCGGCTTCGCGCCCTCGCCCGATGGTATTCTGAAAGTAATACAAGTCGGGCGAACGGTTATCGAGGACGAGGTCGAGATTGGTGCGAATAGTGCTGTGGATAGGGGGAGCTTCGGCGAAACGCGCATCGGGCGAGGCACGAAAATCGACAATCTTGTGCAAGTCGGCCATAATTGCAGAATAGGCAAATATTGCCTTATCGCCGCGCAGACAGGACTTGCGGGAAGCACAGTTCTCGGCGACCGCGTGATGGTGGGCGGCCAAGTCGGTTTTGCGGGACACCAAACCATCGGCGATGGCTCGACAATTCTCGCGAAAAGCGGAGTTGCGGGGGAGATCCCGCCGAAAAGCAAACTCTTCGGGATACCTGCGAAGCCAAGCAGGGAGGCACATCGCGATGTGCTCCTTATCTCTCGATTGGACGAGCTATTCAAACGCCTGAGACAACTTGAGAAACTGCTTGAAGAAAAATAGGTTAACATGCTTAACAGCAAGAAGTTAAGGAGAACCATGAAAAGAGCCTTTTTAGTTTATGCAATCCTCTTGGCGATTGCTATATCTATGATGGCGCAACCATCACAGGCGCCCTCTTTCAACCACCGATTGGAGGCCATGGGCGCTACCCAGAGTGTCATCGACGGCGATGGCTATGCCGTCGATATATATGACATCTCAGGCGGCACGAATCCATCGGCGAGCCATTTTAACCAAGGGCATGCCGTTCCGCCGGAGTGGCAACTTTGGACCGGGGGCGCCAACAAGTTCGCTTTCGATGTCTCTTTCAAAACCCTCAAGTATCCAGGGCCTACCGATGATGGTGAAGTTCAAAATTGGTATTGGGTTGACGGTGTCTCGCGCATTTTGGTCGATATGGGCTTTGAAAGCGGCTTCTCCATGCGCATCAAGTTCAATGGCGGATACCAAACCATGCGCAAATCGTGGCTCAGTGGATTCTTCGGCAATGAATATACGGCCGCAACATTGGACTGGGGCGATATTGCCTCCAGAGCCGCAACATCCGGTGCTTCATCGCTAACCCCTCTCGGAGAATTCTACTTGGCTTATCACACTCCTTTCGGCTTTTCAGTCGGCGCAGGCGGGGGATATGGCTTTTCTGAGGCGAATCACTGGTCATACCCGAGAAGTCACACAACAAAGAAGAATACGGTGAATTCATATCGCGCTAATTTCGGCGCCAGATATACTTATCCCGACTTCGACGAATATTTTGCGGTGGGGCTGAATTTCGGGATTTCCGGCGGAAAAGTCAATAACGAAACGGATGACTACACAAGCTATGATAACTCCGATAATCTCTTTGGCATTCAGGCCGAATTTGGCTATCCCGAATTTGTGCGCGGTGCATTTGGCTGGCGCACTAAGACCATGAACGAAGAATCTTATCCCTTCGCCACAGCTACCGACCCTAATGAAACAACCGACAAGCTCTCGGGAATTGATCTCAAGATGCGCCTTATGGGCGAGGGCGTTAATGTCCCGATTACGCTCGGGCTTGACTTATCGAACTGGTCAACTGATGGCGATGACGGCACCAACGAGCTTATCCACACGAATAGCACGACCGCCTTTGGCATTTCTGCCGAGCCTGTGAAGGACATTCTCACCTTCTCGGCGCAGATGGAGACGGGCAAGATAGAATACGACACCACCACTCTCGATACGCGGGCTTCAGTCGAAATGCGCAGGATTTCACTGGGCACGGAGGTTTATCCATCTCGCGAGTTCGGCATTCGCATGGGCTTCGAGATTCTCGAGCGGACGCCGGACGATGACTATTCAAGTATGCTTCCTTGGGTTCTTCCGTATCTCGGCCCGATAACGCGATTTAATTATGTGCCCGAGCTTGAGAAAGCCAACGCCATTACCGGCGGCTTCGTCCTTCGCCTCGATGACGACCGCCTATTGGTCGAGCTTTCGGCGAAACATTATTTCACGAGCAAGCCAGAGGTTTATAGAAGTAATTCGGGCAGTCGCGAGGAGGCCTATTTCGGCTTCACCTATTACTTGAAGTAAATCATATAATATTATCAATATTAAAAAGATAAACATACTCAACCGGAGGGGCGCATCTATTTGCGCCCTTATGTTATCAGTCGCAGTATTTCTATTTTCTGGGACTGGGTGCGACCGAGGAGTTTCTCCCGGCTCGCCCGTGGGAAAAGCGGATTTCGTCGTCCGCTTCGTATATGTCGGACAGGCCGACGCGACCCTCATCACTACGCCCTCCGGCGAGGTTTTTCTATATGATGCCGGCACAATTTCCGGCGCGATGGAGCACCTTATTCCACTGATGGACTCGCTGAATATCCGTCGAGTCGATATGGCGATTGCCAGCCACATGCACGGCGACCATATCGCCGGCTTCCCACATGTGTTCGCGAATTTTCCGCTCGCGGGAACCGCATTTGACCACGGCGGAACATACGAATCGTCCCATTTTAACTACTACATCTCCGCCGTTGGCGACAGGCGCGCGACAATCTCGATCGGCGATACGCTCTTCCTCGGCTCGGATGTTCGCATCGTTTGCTATGCATCCGGCGCGGAGGGCTTAGAGCCTATTGGCGAAAACGAGAAGTCCGTCGCAGTGATTGTCACATACAAGGGCTTCGATATCTTCCTCGGCGGCGACCTCACGGGCACTACCGACGGCAACCAAATCGACATTGAGAGCCATATTGCGCCGAGCCTTCATCCCGTCGAGATTTTCCGCGCCAATCATCACGGTAGCCGATATTGCAATAACGAGAACATCCTCGCAGTGCTACAGCCGCGTTATTCCGTCATCAGTTGCGGCTTCGGCAATCAATACGGTTTCCCGCACGCGGAAACGCTCGCAAGACTCGCCGTATGGGGAGAAATTTATCGCACCGATATAAGTGGCACAATAACTGTGACAGTCATCGATTCGACGGAATATACAATAAGGACGCAGTTTTGAAATGAAAAAAACCATTGTTTTTCTGCTGATTCTTTTCGCGCTCGGACTCTCCTGCGAGAAGCCCAACGGCCCTAACGGAGACAACATTCCCGACGAAATCGATCGCGCCCTCTGGCCGTTTAATACTGGCAGTTTCTGGGAGTTCGATGTCTGGGAGATGACATCCGAGGGGGAGTTCAACTACTTCGAGAAATACGCCGTCCTCAATATTATTGCCCACGATGGCAATCGCGTCGCCAAAATCGAATTCACTCAATACCTCGAAGACACGACTTTTGGGCGTTTTGTCATGTGGTGGGGCAATACTCTCGACGGTCTCTATGAGTTCGCGCCGTTCGGCGAGGTTTTCAATCCGCACGATGCGCCGCGTCTGCTCTTCCTGTTTCCCGCCGAGGACATGGACGCTTTCGGGAGCTATGCTTTCGACTTCCAAGACCCCATCACGATGACATATTTTGACATCGGTATCCCGCCGTTCGACCTGCCCGCCGGCAGGTTCGATGAATGCGTGGGCTACAACCTCTCCCGCCATGTGATGCCCGACCCGCCGGAAAACAATTATTACTACTTCAAACCCGATACTGGCTATGTCCGATTCGAGAAATATATCACGGGAAGCGGCCTCGTCAAAACGCGCTCACTACGAGACTTCCTCGTGCAAGACAGGCTATCTCAGCTGAAAGAAATCCGCCATGGGAGGCAATCTCGTTAAGACGCTTTCCTTGCGGACCTTGCATTTTGCGTCTGTCGCGAAATAGTCGATTTAGGAGGAACAGTGGAAAGATTTATAACAGAAATCGCACAATGGGCGACATTTATTGCCCAGATAGCCGCAATCGCGATAATCATATCCGGCATGATTTTCACGCTCTATTTCTACACAAAAAACCGAATCAAAAAGGTCACCGGATACAGAAGCACTCTTCAAAGCAGACTCGAGCTTGGGCACTCGCTTTCGCTTGGGCTGTCTTTCCTCATCGGAGCGAGCATTCTCAGAAGCTCCATCTCGCCGACATGGGACGCAATCGGCAAGCTGTCGGCAATTATCGCAATTCGCACAATTCTCAACTATTTCCTCACCCGCGAAATCAATAGCCTCGGCAGTGTCATCTCCAACGATCAGAATGGATCGATTATTGACAAGGGGAAACAAGTCTCGGAGACAATGGACGAATAGCAATTAGGCCGGCTGGCGCGCGGGTTGCCCCGCAACCCCCGTGCCAGCCGGAGGGGATTGGGTGGGGTCATACTATTACGAGAGGCGTGCCATTCCGGAGCGTAGGCTTCATCGGACAGTTTACGCACTTAGGCGCCTTCTTTGTGCAAAAGGTTTTGCCTATCTCAACAAGTATTGCGTGAAAATTCTTGTAAAGGAACACATCTTCGTCCAGTGAAGAGGTGAAAATCTCCGCAAGCTCATCGTAGCCAACATCGGGCGGAGACCAGCCATGCCGCACCGCGATTCGATATGTATAGGCATCCACCACGAAAACAGGCTTTTCGAACGCGTAGAGTAATATATCGTCCGCGGTTTCCGGGCCTATGCCCTTGACGGACATCAGGCTCTCGCGGAGGTGCGCCGTTGGCATTGTATCGCCTGCTGAAAAGTCGCAATCCAGTTCCTCGCGGAACCACTCGACAAACGCCTTGAGCTTCTTCGCTTTCTGATTATAGTATCCCGACGGACGAATCGCCTCGGCGAGCTTCTCCATCGGAACATCCGAAATAGTGTTGGGGGAGAGGAGGCCGTCGCACTTGAGTCTTTCGATTGCGCGCTCGACATTCTTCCAGCTCGTGTTCTGCGTCAAAATCGCGCCTATTGCAACCTCAAACGGATCATCCGCTGGCCACCACTCGAGATCGCCATACCGCGCGAAAGCAACTCGATAGAACTCCTCGATTGCGTTCATCGTTTGCGCTTTTTGGCGATATTTTTTGATAAAACTTTCGCGAAATATCTCTCAAACGCCTCAATGATCTGCGGATCGAACTGAGTTCCGCTTTCGGCGACAACTTCACGAAAACCGTCCTCGAAGCTCTTTGCATATTTATATTCGCGAACAGTCGTTATCGCGTCGAAAACATCTGCGACAGCTATGATTCGGCTTCCAAGCGGTATCGCCTCGCCCGCCATGCCAAACGGGTAGCCATCGCCGTCCCACCTCTCATGATGGCAACTTGCGATTGTGGGAACATCGGCCAGCTCTCTGCTAAAATGCATTTTGCTGACAATATCGTGCGTAATTCGCGCATGATCTTTGATGGTCTCGTATTCCTCGGGAGTTAGGCTTCCCTCTTTCCGGAGAATCGAGTCGTGAACGCCTATCTTGCCGTAATCGTGCAGAAGGCTCGCGATTCGTATCTGTTCGATTTCGTTCTCGTCAAGCTCCATCTCGCGGGCGATGCCGACGGCATAAGTGGCGACCCTCCGCGAATGTCCGTGAGAAATCGGGTGCCTTGCGTCGATAGTCGAAGCCATGACCTCCACCAGCGAATTGAAAGTCTGCTTCAAATCATTATACAACTGCGCGTTCTCGAGGTTAATAGATATTTCTGCGACAGCCGTCCGCAAGAGCAGGAAATCCTCGTTGGTAAATCCGCCATCGGTTTTATTGATAGCTTCGAGCACGCCGAAGGTCTCGAGGCGCTTATTGATGAACGGAATAATTAAGGAATTGCGGATGTCGCATGAGATGGCCTGCGCGAGCTTGGGGCTATATCGGCTGTCTTCAATTGGGTTATCAGAGATGATGTAATCGCCCGTCTTCATTACCCAACCCTCTAAACCTTCGCCCCGACGCAGTTTAAGCTTCTTCCCCGGGGGGAAAAGGAGCGTATTGAGCGACTCGTCGTCGCGATCGACAAGAAACAGAAAGCACTTCTCGGCCGATACGATTGCCGCGCACTCTTCGACAATTCCGTCAGAGAAGCTCTCCAAATCCGGCTTCTGGATGAGCGCTCCCGAAAGCCTCACAAGTCGTGCGAGGCGTTCAAGGTTTTTGATATTAGACTCGCTTGAATCCATAATGTCCTTCTAAAAATGTTCCCTTTTGTATTGGAGAGTAATGTTTAAAACTTAAGCTCCACCCAAATGCTGACGTCTCGTATGTGGCGAACCTGATCCAGCCTATTGTCCTTCGTGTCTATCCATCGCATCTCCATGCCGCCCTGTATGTTGCGCGAGAAGCTGTAGCTCGCCGACGGTGTAAGACTCCACTCGCTGTCGTCCTGAAGTGGGGTCACGGCGTCCTCGTTGCCCTCAATCCATGTCTCGTTAGTGCGTTGTGTATGTTGAACTGTCAGCGAAAGCTGGAGAACATTTTCGAGGCGTATCGTCCCGAAGAGCGGGAGTTTGAGACCGTGCGTCGCTCGAAGGTTGTATCTTAGCGTCAATTTATGGCTAAGCTCATTATTCCGCGTAACACTCGTGTTTGCCGTGCTGAATCGATAGTCATGGGATTTCCGCCAATTCGTCGAATAATCCGAAGTAAGCCCGATTTTCCAACCGACATTCACCGAGACGAGAGGGTTGAAATCGTGTTTGTAGCTCCTATTTGTGAGCGCGTCGGCCTGAAAGGATTCCTTCTTTTCGTGAATATATCGAGCGTTCGTCCGAACGTTGCTGGCCAGCTTCGGGAAGAAGAAATACTTGCCGAGACCGTTCCAGTTGAGCGTAATATCTGGGAAGGTTCGAAGGGTTTCCTTAGTGTTATTTGTGCTATATCGGATGTTCGTTCGATAGTTATATCTTAATGAGGCGTTTATCTCCCATGGCAGTCGAACTCCGGTTCTTATCGTTGTGTTATCTGTGGTCGTTCGGCTCTCGATGAGCGAAGTTATACCACCGGTGGTTTCCACTGTTGGGACGCCCGGGTCGGTTGTAAATCCGAGCTGGTAGGCGAGCGTAGGCCTCTTTTCGAGGTTTGGAAGCCCTCTACGGTCATCCCGCTGGTGGTCGAATTGGAGATCGTCGAGGCGGTCGAGGAAATTTAAACTCTTGCCAAGAACCGCGCCAAATCCGCCTGTCCGTTCTCTATCAACTTCTCCGGTATCAGATTCTGCCGTAGTAGTTCCCCTTCCGGGCGGCGTCCCCGATGGCGGAGGAGATGATCCGGATGAAAAAGCGCGCTTAAGCTCGCGCCATCGAAGCCCCAAGGAGAGCCTGTATGTCCGCGAGATGTCCACATTGCCGAATTGGTCTCTGTATCTTTGAGGGTCGGTGTTCTCGTTATATGTGGAGCTGAACTCGTAGGTCTGGTTCAGCCAGTTAATCCATGTAGGCGAGAAGCGAATGTTATCGGAAATGCTCTTGGTTAGTGGTGAGCCGATATTCACCGGATGTCGCCATCTCACCTCCGCAGAATCCCCGATGTCGCGCTTCATTCGAAGAGTGAAGCCCGTCGTGATTGGCTTTAGGATGTTCGTATTGAAAGTCGTGGTGTGGTCGAGAAAACGGTCGTTTGTGCGCACTGTGCTTCCGTATCTATCCTCTCTGCGTTGAAGCCTCCCAGTCGCCGAAGTCTCAAAGCGAAGGGCGGAAGGAGCGAGGTTGAGTTTCCAGTCAAGCAGTTTGGGGACGAGTGTATCTCCGCGGTCAGCCTCGCGACGTCGGTCAAAAGCTCCGGACTTGGCTTCCTCCGGCTCTGCATCGGTCGTATCTGTATCCCCGGACTTGTCTTCGGCGAACATCCAACGCGTGAGATGTAGCTCCCATTTTTCACGTGGAGTGAGGTCGTACGATTGTCTCGCGCTCCAATCCTGACTGAGATTCAAAGGGTAATGCGGGCTACTCTCGCGGCGTTCCCCGCCACTAACCGAGTGGGTCATCCGTGAGAGAGTGAGCGCCAATAGCCAATGAGGATTAACGGGCGTAAGTCGTTGAGTTATATTAACAGAATACTGTTTATTTCGAGTAGTTTCTTCATCTCGGAGGCTGTCCGGCACAGTGATATCCGAGCCTGTTCTAAGCCTCGGCACCGAGACGGTTCTTCCCCAGTTAGCCGAAACGGGAAGGCTCAGTCCCCATGATTCTGGGGAGAATTTGTGCGCGTTGAATCTCCCCGAAAGCGCGCCCATAGTGGTCGTCACACCAGAACCAACCTGCTGGTTGAGGTTGTGGAACTCACTGTCTTTGCGCTCGATTGTGCCCGTGAAATCCATCAAATCCGCGAAGTTAATCCTAAATTCCGACCTTTCAGCCCAGCCAGGTTCTTTTCGGACATCCGTCACTTTAAGCTCGTTTGTCCATATTTCGCCTGAAATAGGTCGATACAAATATGGATTGATCACTCCCATCTCGAAATAGCGAATATCGGTCATAGATGGGTTGCCTCGGACGACGTAATATGAGCCGTCGCCCAAATCCATAACTCTTTCTACATGGCCGGAGTAGGAGGTGTCGGCCTGCAACGTAATAATCTCGTTCTTAAGTGCCGTGATGGTCGGGAAGTCTATCACAACTTTATTGCTTTCGTCCCAGCCGGGCTTTAAATATGTGCGGTATTCATACATATTATAACGGTCTCTGCCCATGCGGTAGGTGAACAACACCGAATCGTCGCTAACATCAGCGTTGAAATAGACCCACATCTCGAGTCTGTTATATAGCGTAAGGTCGAGGTGTTGTGTGCCGAAGGTCGTGCGACTGCAGAGCACTGTGTCCGCGCCGAGGACGTTATTGTATATGAGAACCAGCGATTGCTCTTGGCTCATGATTCCCGTGGTGAGCGACCTCTCGCCGGTGACATCCGGCGGGGAATAATAATCTGCGTCTTCGTGGGTGTTCTTCGTCGCCACCTCAAGCTCCGGGGATTGAGTCTCCCAGCGATTGCCCACAAGCTCCATCTTGGCAATCCAAATCTTCGCGGATTCCTGAATGCCGTCCACCCAGATACGCATATATTTCATTTGTTGCCAATTTGGGGAACCGACTTGCTTTCTTCGATATACTTTGCCGTCCGGAACGAGAGTGAAAACCGAGTCCTGTATCGGAATCCGAAAAAGTCGCCACTTCTCGCCAGTCCCTCCCACGTAGGAGCGCGTTCCGGGAACCTCGAATTCGTCTTTCGAGAGGTCGATAGTGAATTCATAATAATCGTTGTATGTGTCGAGAAAGTCGTTCCCGTTGAGGTCTTCGGTGTCCGGCCTGTTGCCGCCCTCGGGGTCGTGTCGATTGCCTTCCGTGCCGTTGATGCCGCTGTAATCGTCGGGGTTATCTGGATCCCAATACCAGTTATCGCCGTGGGGATCGGGATTATGCACCGAATGATATCCCGGCTCGAGGCTGTCGGGGAGACCGTCGAGGCCGACATCTCGCTCGGCAGTTAATATCCCCGTGCGGATTCCGTTCACGGGAATATCCTCTGAGTCCAAGATTCCGTTGCCGTTGATGTCCTCACTAATAGAACCAAAATTGAAATGGAGGTTCCCCGTTTCGCCGCGCACCCATACCTCTAAAAACTGCGCCGAACTCTGGTCTTGATACCCCGAGGGGACATATCGCATGACTCCGCCCCAGCCATCGACTCCGAGAGTGCCGGTGGTGTCGGTATAATCAAGCACCAGCACGTTAGTCTTGGATTCTTCGGCGGCGACCTCCTTGTTAGGCCAAATTTCGCGGACTGGATATTTTTCCCAAGGGTTATACCAGAGCATCCATCCGCGTTGCTCTTGCGTTTTGTGCGGCGGCGCCGATGAGCGCGTCCAAGCCGTTCTGCGGATTTCCATGGAGAAGACGTTCCGCGAGCCTTCGAAATCGTCGATGTAAGCTTCGTTTCTCGTATTCGGATTGCCTAACATCTGCGCGACTTCTGCCGCGAAAACGACCCTCGATTGTTGCTCTGTGCGAATAAGAGGAATAGCGTTCACCAAGTCCGTAATGATTGGAACCTCGTAGTCCAGCTTGAGATCGGCGTCCCAGATGAACGCCTTCGAGGGTTCGCGCCCTACCTGCGGTCTTCGTTCAGAGCTGGTCGTGGATTTATACAGCGCGGTCCCGCCTATCCAGCTCTGCTCTCCAAAGCGGTATTCCATTCGCGTTCCGAGAAGCGATTTCTGCTCCGGCTGGAAGAAGGGTTCGAAATCGAAGTCAACATGAAGGTCGATGTTTGGGTTCAGCGCCTCTTCCGTTAAGAAGGTTATCTGCCCGATTTGGTAATCCATGCGATAGTCCACGCCGCGCTGGAGCGTCCGGCTTCCGAGCTTGACGACCTCGGAGCCTTCAATGATGTTGAATCTCCCCAGCGGCATCGGGTTTTGGCGCGTTCCGGTCAAAACGCGGATGACATATTTATGGTCGCGCGAGATTTCCTGATGGATGACGCTGTTATACATCGCCTCGTTGCGAGGGGTGTTCGCGCCGAACTGAAGTTGCGTTTGTTCGATCGAGGACGGATTGAAGGGCTTCAGCACCGGGAAGACGAGATATCCCTGCCCTATGTCGAATCGAAGTCGATCGACGCGCCCATCCGGAATGGCATTGCCTTGTTGGTCGAACTTGTCGAGACCGAACACCTCGAGAAATGAAGAAGGCGGCACCTGCGTTGTGTCGCTGGATATGCCATTTGCGACGGGCGTGAGGTAAATTTCTATCTCGATGTTGTCGGGATTCAATCCTGTCGCGCCAAGCGAATAGACATTTCGCCAAGTGTTGTTCCAGAGGGGATTATCCGGAAGCATATTCGGTGGCCGAATTAGGAGAAGATAAGCCGTTGAATCAGTGTCAACATGATAGCCCACCGAGTCCAAAGAGCCATCCGAGCGACGGAGGACATATTGGCAAGCAATAGCGTGGTCGTTGCGGAGCGGGTTGTATCCGGTCATCCTGAACCAGCCCTGAGTCCGCAATATCTCATAGTTGCTCTGGTCGATTATGTGGAAATGGCCGATATGCCCGATGGTATTGTCGTATGGATCTCCCGGCTCGGGCATGGCTTCGGCGCGTATCGCATTCATAGAGATGTTGTTCGTGCTTATGCGGTCATCGACATATAGATTGAACTCGACAATGGAGTCGCCCATTCCGAGGCCGGAGCCGAGTAGCTCGTTGACCCATGCAGGCCTAATCCAGAAATACGTAAGGTCGAGATACTCGTGGTCCTTGATATCTATGGGCTGGACGGAGGAACGGCCGGTGATTGATGTGCTAGAATGCTGTCCCTTTTCTTGACTGCCTATCGCCATTATCGAAAGGTCGCCTATCTGGAATTGGCTCTTGATTCCGAAAAGCCCCTCGACGCGCTCGGAGTAGCCTACAAAGGTCGCGCCCGGAAGCGAGATATTCGTGTTGCCCGCCTCAATTTTCTGAATGATGTCATCCTCGGTGCCGGTATATGCAATGTTGATCGTGTTCTCGAGGTCGGTCTGTCGCTTGGAATCTTGATCGACGGTCACGCTTATCTTCGTGCCGATAGTTCCGGTGATTGTGAACCTGCTCTCCTGTTCCATCTGCAGGCTGGGGAATTTCGTTTGATCCGGTCCCAAAATCTCGCCGGAACGCCATTCGCTTCTTCCCGAAAGAGTAATCTTCTGATATCCTGTGAGCGAAAGCCCCGCGCCGCCCTCGCCGATGATGTCTCGGACGCCTTTTGGAAAATCTATGGGGATTTCGAATGACAAGCCCTCTCGGCGCGCCCGCGCATCCTCCGTCGAACCCTCCCAAGCCTTCTGTCGCCAATATTCGTTCCGAAGGTGAAGCATGAATTGATCGATTGGCACGACTCGTGGGGCATAGACCTGACGGTCGCCGACCCACTCGTGAATGACGACAACGCCGATGTCCCAATAGACTGTCGCGGAATATCTATGGGAAATCGCGTCATAGTCGAGCAAGGCGAGGTTGGTGTCGGTGGCGGTGAAGTTGTAATAATCTGGCTCGAACCGCCCATCGAGAGGCAGGAAAAAGCGCCCCTCCTGTTTGAGAGACAAGTCCACGCCCTGCGCGAGAAGAGCCTCGCAGGAAACGATTAGAAACAATAGAAAACAGTATTTATATAGTGACTTAATGACTTACCCTAATATTTATCTGCCGAAGTTAAATAATAACCTTGACTTTTTGTGTTTTTAGCATTAAATTGTCATAAAGGCAAACATATTAACAAGGAGCGAAACATGTCTTTTACACCACTTGTAATTCTCGTCTTTTTTGGCGTAATTATTCTTTCGAGCATGATTAAAATCCTCAAAGAATACGAGCGCGCCGTTATTTTCAGGCTGGGCCGCGTTAAAGGGTTCAAAGGCCCCGGCCTGATTATCCTGATTCCTCTCATCGACAAGATGGAACGCGTTACGCTCCGCACCGTCGTTATGGATGTTCCCGAGCAAGATGTTATCACCAAGGACAACGTCTCCGTCAAAGTGAACGCGGTTGTCTATTTCCGCGTTATCGAACCTCAAAGAGCGATTATCGAGGTCGAGAACTACCTCTACGCCACGAGCCAACTCGCCCAAACAACACTCCGGAGCGTTCTTGGCGAGAGCGACCTCGACGAGCTTCTCTCCGACCGCGAGAAAATCAACCAGCAACTTCAGGAGATTATCGACCACGCAACCGACCCTTGGGGCATCAAAGTCTCGATGGTTGAAATCAAGCACGTCGATTTGCCAATGGAAATGCGCAGAGCCATGGCCGCTCAAGCCGAAGCCGAGCGAGAGCGCCGTGCCAAGGTTATCTCCGCCGAGGGCGAATTTCAGGCGTCTCAAAAACTCGCCGACGCCGCCAAAATACTCGATCAATCTCCCGCCGCTATCCAACTGCGTTACCTTCAGACTCTAAATATTATTGCGGCGGAAAACAACTCAACTACAGTTTTCCCGATTCCAATCGACCTCTTCAAAGCCTTCATGGACAAAACGAAACGCGAATAATATTAGCAGTCTATATGCCATAGCACGAAAAAGGCGGCCAAGAGGCCGCCTTTTTTTGTAACAAACAGTCATTTCTATGAGAACGATGAAAAATATTCCTCATCATCGAGAGTATTTCTCCCCTTCGGTCGAAATGATAGTCCGGATGGGTTAAATCCCGCAAGAAATGATTAAATTACTTGAAATACATGCAATTTATGTATATAATCTTTGTGGTTTTTTCAATTTATGTTTGCAATGTATTTTCAAATAGTAAACCATAATTCCTAAAAACGAGAAATGAAATTTGTAATTAAAGATTGCGCGCTCATCCCTATCGCCACGGGCAAAAGCGCTCGAACTCTACGCGAGCTGAGACACTTGCTCGAGAGCATCGAGGCCGAGAGCATCTACTATCACTTTTGGGGGAATCTGCTCAAACCTCGCTTCGACGACCCCGAGTTCAACAACGATTTCGCCGCATGGGCAAAACACGCGCTCCACGATGGCGCAATCGCCGAAAAACTCGCAGTCATCGACCCGACGGATTTCACAGATATCGAAGACCTGCGACACGAGATTATCGACATAATCGAGGAAAGCCTCTTCGGCGACGACAGCATCCACCTATGTCAACGCGACGAAAAGTTCAACTTTATCACCTCGCAAATACTCGTGTTCAACACAGATACCGTCGTCGAAAACCCTAAAGAGCTGACGGCACTTTTGCCGAAACTTCCGGTGAGTAGCATCTTTTACCACTTTATTGACGCCCGCCGGCGGACGCCGGAGCATATAGACGACTTTCGTGCATGGCTTTCAGGCATGAACGGGAAGTTCACGAAACTCATCGAGGAGCTGGCGAATGTCGATCCCTATTTTAGCCCTTTGCCAGTTTTGAGGGACAGATTGAGCGAAATCTTTGCAGATTACGATTGGAGCGACTGATGAGCGGTCTTCTCGAAAAATATAACGATGTAGTGGGAGAAGACGTAATAGGGCAGTTGCGCGAGCTTGCTGATAATGTCGGGGAGATTAGCGTCGTTCATGTCAATTCGACAAAATACGGCGGCGGCGTGGCCGAAATTCTTGCAAAGCTCGTTCCAATGATGAACGAGCTGGGGATTAGGACTTCGTGGGAAGTCATCGAAGGCGACGAGGATTTCTATCAAACCACTAAATCTTTCCACAACGCGCTTCAGGGGAATATCGTTGAAATACCGGATGCGATGTTGCGAAATTACGAGCGCATCAACGAACGAAACGCCGAGGCACTTCGCGACAAACTCGAATCCGCCGACATCGTTTTCATCCACGACCCACAGCCGGCACCGCTTCTCAAGATGACACCTAAACGCAAAGGCAAGTGGGTATGGCGTTGTCATATCGACGCGAGCAGGCCGTTTAGGCCGGTTTGGAAGTATCTGCGCAATTTCGTCGTAGAATATGACGCGAGCATTTTCTCGTTGGCGAACTTTGCACAGAATCTCCCGCACATGCAGTTTCTCATTCCACCGAGCATCGACCCGATTAGCGACAAGAACATCGAATTGCCGGCGAACGAGATAAAAAGCGTCTATAAGGAATTCGGCATAGACCCCGAGCGGCCATTGATTTCGCAGATTTCGCGTTTCGATAGATTCAAAGACCCTGTCGGCGTTATTTGGGCGTATAAAATCGCCAAGAAATTTCTTCCGGGATTGCAGTTGATTCTCGCTGGCGGCGACGCGGCAGACGACCCCGAAGGTGCGGCGGTTATCGAGGAGGTTCGCATGGCCGAGTGCGGAGATCCGGACATACACATTCTTCTCCTGCCGCCGGACGCTCATAGGAAAATCAACGCCATTCAGCGTGCATCGGACTTGGTCTTGCAGAAATCCATCCGTGAGGGCTTCGGGTTGACTGTCGCCGAGGCACTTTGGAAGCACAAGGCGGTCATTGGTGGCAACACGGGCGGCATTCGCCTGCAAATTTTCAACCACCACACGGGTTTCTTGGTCGATTCGCCCGAAGGGGCGGCACTTCGCATTCGTTATCTTCTTTTTAATCGAGATATTTTGCGCCAGATGGGCGAAAAAGGACATCATTTCGTCAAGAACAACTTTCTAATCACACGCCATTTGAGAGAATATCTGACGGTGATACTGTCTTTATTGCATAGCGAATTTTCGAGAATCGTGATAGGGTGAATTGATAATGAAATCGCTACTGCAGAATTTATCGGGAGAGGCTCTGCTTGACGAGTTCTTCGAGGAGCTATCGCGAAAACGCGAGCGATTTCTGCTTCTCGATTACGACGGGACACTCGCGCCGTTCCGAGAGGATAGGGATAATGCTTACCCCCGTGAGGGTTTCGCAGAAATAATCGACGCGATAATTGCCGAGCGCAAAGTCACCGTAGCGATAATCAGTGGGAGGTCGATAGCCGACTTGCGGAGACTGCTCGGCTTTGTGGAATTACCTGAATTATGGGGGACGCACGGTCTCGAGCGCCTTTCTGCCGACGGCAATTATTCGATGTCCAAGCTCGATCCCGAAGTTGAGGCACGTTTAAGCACGGCTTTGGATGATTTGTGCAATTCATTCGATACAAGACGCATCGAGCAGAAGCTCGGCTCGGTGGCGTTTCACGTGCGAGGTCTTCCGCCGATGCAGGCCGAAACGAGCCTTCGCGAAATTCGCGAGAGATGGCAACCGCTCACCCACGGCAGACGCCTTGTAATATCGAACTTTGACGGTGGAATTGAGCTTCGTGCCACGGGTTCCGATAAAGGCCGAGTCGTGTGCGAGATTCTCTCCCGTGCGTCGGGTGATTTCTCCGCTGTTTATATGGGAGACGACTTTACAGATGAAGATGCGTTTATCGTCATAAAAAACAAGGGATTATCGGTTTTAGTTCGAGAAATTTATAGGCCTACGAATGCGGATTTGTGGCTCAAGCCCGAAGGCGAGATGTTAGAGTTTTTACGAAGATATTATCAAACAATACGGGAGGTGTGTGATGAAAGATAACAACGAAAATAGCTATGAGGGGAGGATAATTATTGTCTCGAATCGACTGCCCATTGTCGTCCGCAAGGAAAGTGATAATATCGAAATCGAGCGCGGCTCTGGCGGGCTAATCACTGCGCTCGCGCCAGTCCTCAAAGACCGTGGGGGCAAGTGGATAGGTTGGCCGGGAATCACCGAGGAGGAGAGAATCGACATTTCGCAAGCGCTTGCCGAGGCCAACGAAGACGTCGGATACGATTTGGAAGCGGTAGTTCTTACTCAAGAAGAAGTCAACAACTATTATTACGGCTTCTCCAATGAAATTCTCTGGCCGCTGTTTCACGATTTGCAGTCGAGATGTAATTACGAGCCTCGCTATTGGGAACTCTATCGCAAAGTCAATAGAAAATTTGCCGAAAAAATCGAAAGCACTGTAAAAACGGACGATTTTGTCTGGATTCAAGACTACCACCTTCTCAACTGCGCGAGGGAACTTCGCACTCTGGGCGTCCGCTCGAAGCTGGCGATGTTTTTGCACATCCCGTTTCCGCCGCTGGATATTTTCCTCAAACTTCCGTGGCGCTATCAGCTTCTCGAAAACCTGCTGTATTACGACTTGATAGGCTTCCAGACAATCCGAGATAGAGTAAATTTTATTGACTGCCTCCGGAGGTTCTTTCGTGGCGTTCAAATCGAGGGGCGGGGTCAGGTCGTGCTCGGAAAAACTGCTGACAGAGAATTCCGCATCGGCGTGTTCCCGATTAGCATCGATTACAGCGAGTTTGAGAAAGCGGCACGCTCCCAGCAAGTCGCCGACAGGGCGTGGTATCTCCACGAGAAATATCCCGAAAGAAAGATAATACTCGGCGTGGACAGGCTCGATTACACGAAGGGGATAATACAGCGTCTTAAGGCCTTCGAGAACGCCATCGAGCGTTTCCCCGAACTACGCGGCAAGGTCTCGTTCGTGCAGGTAGTCGTGCCAAGTAGAATTAACGTTCCGGAATATTTCGAGCTGAAGCAGGAGATCGAACGCCTTACTTCGGAGATAAACGGCAGGTTCACGACATCCGGATGGGTGCCAATACACTATGTATTCCGTTCTCTCGACCGCGACGACTTAGTCGCGCTGTATCGCACAGCAGAAATCGCCCTTGTGACGCCGCTCAAAGACGGTATGAACCTCGTGGCGAAGGAGTATTGCGCATCGAACATCGAGGAAGACGGTGTTCTCATATTGAGCGAATTCGCCGGTGCCGCGCCGGAGTTCAAAGACCACGCGTTGCTCGTTAATCCGCACGACATCGTGGGAGTTGCCGACGCGATTTATCAGGCGTTCACGATGGACATTGAGGAGAGGCGCGCACGAATGAAGCCTCTGAGGGAAATCGTCCGCGAGAACGATGTATTCTACTGGGTGGATTCTTTTTTCAAAGGCGCTCTCTCGCGCGATTTGAAGAGTTTTCCCGTCGTCAAAGATTATGTTCCC
>OMKS01000526.1_pt1 | contig 35742 bp, 35 predicted proteins | sample 1674721 | NCBI WGS metagenome assembly OMKS01 (sample SAMN06264996, study PRJEB25208) | sediment metagenome | isolation source: hot spring sediment | place: USA: California | collected 2014-09-02 | reverse complement strand
GGGCTCGGAGATGTGTATAAGAGACAGATTCAGTACTCTATTGAAAACCCTAATGAAGCAGTTCATTGCACCTTTAAATCGATTGAAAAAACCGTTGGTGCTGCAGGAGGGTTCAAGCACCAAAACGAAAGTAAAGATAAAGGGATATTGTATCTTGACTACCTTTTTTTTAATCCAGAAGAGGGAAATCCTGAAAAAGGATTAAAAGAAATTGAACAATATGCAAAGGAGATAGGATGCTACGGGATTCTTGTGCCAGAAAGCTCAACAAACTTAAGCAAATTTTCTCTCATACGCCGGGGTTACTTTCCTTTAGGAAGCCAGCTTCTGGGGATTGAGCCATTAAACGAAGAAACCAAAGATGAAATCAAATATGCTGGCAAAGATGTTTTTTTCCCGCTAAAATAAACTACTGGAATACTGCTTCAAACAAATCATGTTTCTTCATGAGAGATGTCTTCTTAAGATGAATTTCTTTTGAGTAAACAGACGAGAGAGCTCCAGAAAGAATACCCCTGACCAGAGAAAAGTCATTTACATCCTTCTCAAGTGGTTCCCAAGGGAAATACTTCATAACAACTTTTGGTGTTTTTCCTGGAATTACTGCTACATCGCCAAAGCCAAAGAGAACAAAGGTCTTAAGGAAGAAATTTAGGTTTTCTCCCTGGAAAAACTCCTTACCCCAATCAAAACCAATATCAAATAGAACCTGTTTCTCTTTAATTCTTGATTCAAGGAGATATAAAACAATGCACCCAACATAAATTAAGCAATAATCCCTCCAATAAAAAAGGCCGTCCTCTGTCTTAAAAACTTTATCATAGATTGCAGAATCTCCTCCTTCTTTAAAATGTGATAAAGGCCTTATTGCATTTATCTCCCTATACTGGGAAAGAACTTCACGAGAGTATTTAAAGCTTGGATTATATCTTTTATCTGTAATGCTCATTGTAAACTCAATGTCTGAAAAATCTTTGCTGAGTTTTATTGAGGTTATTTCAATCTTCTTATTAAAAACATACTGAAACAGGCCTTTGATACAGCCCTGGTACAGGATTAAGCCCATTCTGTTTTTTCTTGCAATAACGAAATCTGTTGACTTTGCTCTAATTTCCCCTTTTCTCAAGTCAATATTCAGGTATTTAACATCCCTCACCCAAGATGTCAGGCCGTATTTATAAGCAAAGGATATAAACCTTTGAACAGCCTTTTCATTTTCTCCAGTATAAACCGGCACACTGAGTAGGTATGCAAAATTATAGCCCCAATCTTCTCCGAGCTTGACAAGAGATTCTTTGTATTTTTCTGATTTGTCTACGAGCCTGTTTTCTATATTAACGAAGATGTCTTCGGGAAGCAGAAGCAATCGGTAAGATGTTTTGTTTGAAAAGTTATCAAAATTGGTAACTATAAAGCCAGGAACTGCTCTTGTGAATTTCTTTGATAAGAGGTTCTGCACCCACCACTTCACAAACTTATTCTTAAGCCTCATTCTTGAGTATCTTGATGCCTGTGCGGGTTATGTCGAAGTCCAGCATTATGAGCTCTGTCCTGGTTTCCCGCATCTTCTCTATGTGGAGTGATCTGGTTATCTCGTTGCCTATGGAGCTTTTCCTGAACAGGAGAATCCCGTCTGAAAGGAAGTCTGAGACATGGTCTCTTGTGATGTTCTCCATGTCATCTGTCTGGTTTACCAAAAAGACAGTAAGCCCGGGAATCTTCTTCAGCCTGGAGACGAAGGCGTATATGAACCTCCTGGAGATGCTGTCCCCTATGATGGGCGGGGAAATGATTGTGTTGTCACCAAGGATATCAGCCACTTTAAAGTTCTCCACCATCTCAAAAATCGGGGCGTTTATCATAAGCGAAGGCAGGGAGTCTATAACTAGGAACCTGTACTTCTCCTTCTTTACCATCGCAAGAAACTCGTCCAGGAAATCCCTGGAGACATCGCTTCCGTACTTGGAAACAATGTCATACTTGCCTTTTATAGCCCATTTCAGGCTCTTTGCCTGGTCCTTTATCTGGCTTACCGACTGCTCAAAAGACAGGTAAAGCCCCTTATTCTTCTTATTGCACACGTTCTTGAGCACTTCCTGGCAGAAGATAGACTTTCCTGTTCCTGACTCGCCGGTCACGAGAATTATAAATTCGGCAGGGATTCCGCCGTCTATAGCATTATCAAAGGCCTTGATCTTGGTTGGGATTCTCATTTTTAAGCACCTAGCCTTCCTTAGCGCCTCTTATTTAAAAAGTTTGCTAAAAAGAAAGGAAAACTGAATTCCTTTCATGTTTCTCTTAAGAACGCTTTTAAAGAAAAAAGCAAAAGCAATTGCATGCAGCTTCAGAGAGCAAGGGAATTCAAAAGTTTTATATATCAATTGATATACACCAGTAGCATGCAGGCAAGCAAAAGCCCCTTCACAAGGTCTCCGACCCTGGACACTGTGCTTATGATAGAGAGAGCTATAGAAAAGCACAGCGGGAAATTCAGCAGGAGAGAAATATGGAAAAGCCTTCCCAGAAAGGTAATGTGGCAGACTTACTTAGTTGCTATTGATTACCTTGAAAGCATAAACAAGATTGCTGTTGACAGGGAAGGCAGGCTTGCTTACATCTGGAATCCTGGCCTTGCAAAGAAGCTCGCGAAAAGGCAGGAGATTAAATTATGATTAAGCCGTCAAAGGTTGTTTTCATAAGCGACAGCCTAGAACAAAGCTTCTACTCTTTAAGCAAAGATGACCCTGTACGAAAAGGAATTACAAAAGCAATCCTGGATTTAAGGGTCAATGCTTTTTCTGGAATTCAGGTGCCAAAAAGGCTTATTCCAAAGGAATACATAAAGAAATATGGGATAAACAACCTCTGGAAATACGACCTGCCTCTGAATGGCCTTATCCTTAATTTTAGAAAAGCTCTTTTCAAACTGCTCAGAAAGAAGAACTTCAAACATTTTAAGCGAGCTGAGGGTGTTTTTTTAAGAACTCAGACATTGTCATAAAGGAGCCTCTCAGTGCCTTTTTTTACCTTTGCCAACTCTTTCTTGCTCAATTCCTCTGTTTCAATAAAGTGGTCAAACAAGTCAGCTTTCTTCTTAAGCAAACCATACTCATCCTTTGGAAGGGTTACGCTTTCTGCCATAATATCTTAAGATAAGCTCTTTCTATTTATAAAAATATCGAACGAAAACCGGAAAATCGTTCATTTTTCATCCTGCACCAGCTTCTTCCTGGGCGCGAGAAGTATGGTGGCATAAACCATTAAATCCTTTTTTGCCGGTTTATACCTGACCTGCTTTACGCTTCTCAGGCTCTTTTCATAAATATGGGCGAGCTGCCTGTCTTTCTTTTCTGCGTATTCCTTTTGCAGCTTTTTTTCCTGCTTTTTCAGCCGTTCTATTTCTGACCGGAGTGACTTTTTCCGCTTTTCCCACTGCTTCATCTGCTTGGTTTTTCCTGAGAGCTTTTTGTTTCCGACGAGCTTTTTTACTGCCCTTCGTGTCTTCTCTCCGGACAGCTTTTTGTTAACTGAAGAAAGCGAGCTTTTTGCAGACTTGATTTTCTTTTTCAGTTCGCTTATCCTGCGGCCGTGCTTTGACTTGAGCAAATCCAGCTTGGGCCTGGACAGGTCCAGCAGTGCGTTGTGGTTAAGCTTAACTATCTCTTCTTTGTCATAGGAAACATTCTTCAGGAAGGTGCTTTCAAAAAGCGTTGCGGAAAGGCCTGCCTTTGCCTCCCTGAAGGCATACTCAACGGAATCTACTATGCTTGCCTTTGGCTGTGCAATGCTGATGTCTTTGTGGATTAGCTGCCTGAATGTTACATGCCTGAGGAAGTTTCCGATGGGAATTGATTTGGCTGTGAGGTCAAACAGAAACGGCCCCTGAAGTGGCATCTCAATATCCCTGTAAGGCCTGGCGCCTACGACTACCTTAAGATAGGGAATATACTCTTCTCCTTTTTCTGCTGATATCTTCAGGGAAATATCATCTGAATGATTTTTAACTACCTTTATCAGGCTGGACAGAATCTTTTTGGGCTTTTCTTTTCTGACAGGGACAGGCTTATTCTTCTGAGAGGGTTTTCTTCCAACGCTTGCCAGTATCCTGCCTGCAGAGACCATCTCCTGCTCTTTATTCCTGCTAAATGAAGGCTGCTGCCTCGGTTGCTTTGTATCCAGGCTTCCGGAAACCTTCGGCTTTTCTGCTGGGTTGTTTATCCATTTCAGGTGCTCTGGCTTTAGCGGCCCTTTGTGGAATGTGTAAAGCCATCTTGCCTTAACCAGCTTTATTTTTGAAGACTGTGAATCTGAATAGATGATTTCGCCGACTGCTGTCTTTGAGTTAAGCTCCTTCAGCTCGGAAAACGAGATGTCTGAGGCAATGGCTGATTTCTGTATGTCGTTTTCTGTCCTGAGCCTGCCTATGAGCCTTGTTCCGAGGTTGCCCATGAGCTTGTAGTCTATGTCTCCAGGGCTCTGGGTTGCTAGTACCAGGCCAAGCCCGAATGCCCTTGCCTGCCTTATGAGGAGCTCAAGGAGTTTCTTGCAAGGAGGATTTGAAGGTGGCGGCGGCAGGATGCCTGCAATTTCATCAATATAAAGGATGCACTTAAGCCTCTCGTTTCCTGAGCCTGAGAACACTTTGGAATAAAGCTCCTGAAGCACTGCCTCAACTGCAAGCTGCTTCTCTTCCATGGATGTGCAGAAGCGCAGGTCAAACACTGAAAGGCCTGGGCTTCTTATGTCCAGAGAGAGCTCCTCGCCATGGCTGAGCGCCTGTTTTGATGGGGAGGACAAAAGAAGGTTTATTGAGGCTGCTGCCTTTAGCCGGTCTGCTTCCTTAAGGAACTCATCAATGGGAAGCGAGCCGATGGTTGAGAAGGGCGGGTTTTTCACTTTTTCAATAAGCTCCTCATAAGTTGGCTTTTTCTTTTCCTGCCAGAGCTTAAGCAGAATCTGTGATACTAAAGCAGACGCTTTATCTTTGATCATGCCTTTAACGCCAGACATGTTTATTATGGACTCTCCAACAGGCCCTGCGAGCTCTTCTGCGCCTTTCTTTGGAGGTTCGAGCCTGGGCAGCAGGGATATTCTCTCCCCGTAGTCAGACTTTGGGGTATATACCTTAGCATTTACATTCCTGAGCACATCATACGCGGCATCAGGAAAGCCATTGTTTTTGTTAAGGTAAGACTGAGCCAGCCTTTTTGCCTCTGCTTTGCCTGCAAAAGGCCTGAAGTCATACTTTTTTGAGAATACTGCAAGCCCGCTTATGTCACCTTTTGGGTCTATTGCTATGATGGGAATCTTTTTCACCAATGCTTCCTCTGCAAGAATCTTGCACATAACGGTCTTGCCCGAACCGGTGGAACCCACAACAAAAGCGTGCCTTGTGAGCGTGTTCAGGTTGAGCATCTCTTTTTTTCCATTGTGGAACCCTATGAAAGCTTTTGCCATAGATGAAAATTTCAGGAGCAACTATATAAAGCTTTTTGATATTCCTGCTCCTGCTGCTGTTTCTGCCGAAATAAATCCAAAACATTTTTAAAGAAGGTTTCTGTCTTTTTTTATGTGATAATATGAATAAGCCAAGGGCAGAGATTCAGCTAAAGGTAAGTGAGGCAATCCCGGAGGATGTTAATAAGGGCATTGTCAGGATTGATTCAGGCTTCCTGAGAGAGATAGACCTCAGGCCGGGCGATATTGTAGAGATTGAAGGCAAGAAAAAGACTGTTGCTATCGTTGACAGGGCTTACCCCAGGGACATAGGGGTATCTCTTGTAAGAATGGACGGGATTACTAGAAGGAATGCCCAGACTAGCATTGGTGAGTATGTTAAGATAAGAAGAGCTGAATTTAAAGTTGCTGAGAAGATTGTGATAGCGCCTGCGCAGGAGGGAGTCACTATTCAGGCAACCAACATAAATATTATGTTCAAGAAAGGCCTTTTAGGAAGGCCAGTGCTTAAAGGAGACATAGTCTCAATAGGAGGGACAAACTCAAGAAGGAGAATTGTCTCAAACAACCCTAATTTCGATGATTTTGACATCTTCAGGATTATTAACGACAACCTTAGGGGCTTTGGATTCTCGTTCACAGATATTAAATTCGTAGTTGCAGACACATCTCCAAAAAATACTCCTGTTATAATTACTGACTCAACTGAGGTTGAGTTTAACCCTAAGCCGGTTGAGACGACACTTGAAACCAAGTCGCTTGATGTGACTTACGAAGATATAGGAGGGCTTCAGGAATCAGTGAGAAAGATAAGGGAGATGGTTGAGCTTCCAATGAAGCACCCTGAGATCTTTAACAGGCTGGGCATTGAGCCGCCAAAGGGAGTTTTGCTTTACGGGCCTCCTGGAACCGGAAAGACGCTTCTCGCCAAGGCTGTTGCCAACGAAACAAACGCAAGATTCATACTTATCAACGGCCCGGAGATTATGAGCAAGTACTACGGGCAGAGCGAGCAGAACCTCAGGCAGAAGTTTGAGGATGCTGAAAAGAATGCACCAAGCATTATATTTATAGACGAGATTGACGCAATTGCTCCAAAAAGAGAGGAGTCAAAGGGAGAAGTGGAAAGAAGGGTGGTTGCCCAGCTTCTTGCAATAATGGACGGGCTAAAAGCCCGGGGCAAGGTAATTGTGATTGCTGCCACCAACATCCCAAACTCGCTTGACCCTGCGCTGAGAAGGCCTGGAAGATTTGACAGAGAGCTTGAAATTGGGGTTCCTGACAAGGATGGCAGAGCCCAGATTATGAAAATACATACAAGAAACATGCCTATCCAGCCCCCATTCACAAAGGAAAGCATTTACTCAATCAAAGAGAAGATAAAGCAATTCCTTTCAAAGAAAGAGGAAGAGGAAAAAGACCTTCATGAGAAAATAAAAGGGTCTGAAACTGAGGTTAAGAAATATTCCGAGCTTGCAAAACAGCTTGACAACGAGATTGAAAAGGTTTTCAAGGAAAGGGGAAAAACAGAAACAGACCAGGAGTTTGAAACGCTTGGGAGGAGAATTAAAGAGCTTAAGGGAAATAAAGAATTATATGAGTCAAATGCAGCACAACTGCAAAAAGAAAGAGAAGAAGCTGAAGCAAAAATCAATGAGATTGCTTCCCTTAGAGAAACAATTGAAGAGATAAAGGGAAGGATGAACGACCCGGAGCTCGTGGAAATTCTCTTCATGGGCCTATCTTATGCAGAGTTTGCCAAAATTGAGCAGGCGCTTACAGAACACATGCTTTCTTTATCTGGCGAGAGCAGGAAAATTCTTGGTGACAAAAAGCAGAGGTTCTCAAAGATTAAAGAGAAAATCCTTGAAAAGATATCCAGCACAAAGGCAAAGCAGCAGATTGAGGGCATAGAGTTTGAGTACAATAAAATAACAAAAGAGACACTAAAAAAGGTTATGAACATAATTGAAGATAAAGCCATAAAGAATAAGCTTGGCCTGACTCTTGAGAACTCCAGGGATGATGAAGAAGCAAGGAGGATTATCACAGGCAACTTCCTGCCTTTTGAATTCAAGAATGATATTACCAAATCCCTCAAAGAGGAGATGATTGAAAACCTTAGTGAGAGAACTCACGGCTTTGTGGGTGCTGACATATCTGCATTCGCTAAAGAGGCTGCAATGGCTGCACTTAGAAAAGCGTTGCCTGACATTATGAAAAGCGATGAGGAAACCTTCTCTGAGCAGGTGCTTAACAACCTTTACATTGACTTTAATGACTTCCACGAGGCGCTTAAGGTTGTAAGGCCAAGCGCGCTTAGGGAAGTCTTTGTTGAGATACCAAATGTTAAATGGCTGGACATTGGCGGGCTTGAGGATGTCAAGCAGGAGATTACTGAAGCAGTTGAGTGGCCGCTTAAGCATAAGGAAGTATTCAGGAAGCTGGGCATTAGGCCTCCTAAAGGCGTAATGCTTTACGGTCCTCCGGGAACAGGAAAGACTATGCTTGCAAAGGCAGTTGCAAATGAGAGTGATGCGAACTTCATACTTGTAAAAGGCCCTGAGCTTCTTAGCAAGTGGGTCGGAGAGAGCGAAAAAGCTTTGAGGGAGATTTTCAAGAAAGCCAGGCAGACTTCTCCATGCATTGTTTTCTTTGATGAGATTGATTCTATTGCTCCAAGAAGAGTGGCAAGTGAAGACAACAAAGTTGGCGAAAGAATGGTAAACCAGCTCCTTACCGAAATGGACGGTGTTGAAGAGCTCAACGATGTAGTTATTATCGGCGCAACAAACCGGCCTGACATGCTTGATACTGCAATACTCAGGCCAGGAAGGTTTGACAGGATTATCCTTACTCCTGCGCCTGATGAGAAATCCAGGCTGGAGATTTTCAAGGTTCACACAAAGGGTATGGCTCTTTCAAAGGATGTAAAGCTAAAGGAGCTTGCAGAAAAAACAGAGGGATATTCTGGCGCTGACATAGAGGCTGTATGCAGGGAAGCTGCTATGCTTACCTTAAGGAAAAACATGGACTCTGACGCTGTAACCAAGGAAGGCTTTGAGGAAGCTCTTAAAAGAATAGGTCCATCAATAACTAAAGACATTATGGATGCTTACGGCAAGATGAAGAAGAAATTCTCTTCTGCAAGGGCTGAGGAGATGAGGGCCAACAGGCCAAACTATTACGGCTAAAATGGACGACCTGCTTTTGTTAATACTTGCGATAGTGGGCATGTTTGCTATTTACTGGGTGCTTTTTGGGGAGAAAAAATACCAGAAGATGTTTGAAAATGGACATAGGCAGGATTCTGAGGTTTCTGGACAACCAGCTGAAGATAAGGGAGATAGAGGACGCAAGCCAGAACGGGCTTCAGGTTCAGGGAAAAAGGGAGATAAATAAGATTGGGTTTGCTGTTGACTCTGACATTGAAACCCTGAAAAAGGCTAAAGCTAATTCATGCGGCTTGCTGATTGTGCACCATGGCTTGTTCTGGAGCGACAATTCTGTTATGGTTGGGCTTAAATATAACAGGATAAGGTTTCTTATGGAGAATTCACTTGCGCTTTATGCCTGCCACCTGCCGCTTGACATGCACGAGGAGTATGGCAATAACATTTCCCTTGCAAGAATGATTGGGCTTAAGGGCATTTCCCCGTTTGGATACAGCCATGGGTTTGCTATTGGCTTTTCTGGCGAGATTGAAAAGATGCCTATTGAAAAGCTTGCTGAGCTGGTTGACTCTAAGCTTGGCTCTAATTCAAAAATTCACCGATTCAGGGAAATGCCTGTGCAGAGGATTGGAATAATATCTGGCTCCGGCGGCTCAGGGGTTTATGAGTGCCCTGGACTTGGCGTGGATACGCTGCTTACTGGTGAGGCAAATTATCATCGGCTGCTTGATGCCAGGGAGATTGGAATCAATGTAATTGAAGCAGGGCATTATGAAACAGAAACAATAGGCTTAAAAAGGCTGATGGATAAGGTTAACGAAGTGCTCGGTGCTGAGTGCGTGTTCATTGACTCAAAAAAAGAGCTTTAAACATGAAGAAGGTTAAGATACATACAAAAGAAGGGGATTATGAAGGGCTTCTTGTTAATGAGGTAATCGAGAAGAGAAGGCAGTTTCTGATTGTAAAGCTGGATTCAGGGTACAATATTGGGGTTGACAAGGCAAAGATTGTAACAATGCAGGAAAGCGAGGAAAAAATCCTTCCTGATCAGAAAACAGAGCCTGGCAGAAAGCCTAGCCAACCTGAATCAGAAAAAGATTCGCTATACATTCTGCACACCGGAGGGACTATTGCCTCAAAAGTTGATTACAAGTCCGGGGGGGTAAGCGCATTGTTTACACCTGAGGAGATTGTCTCGCTTTTTCCTGAAATAAAGGGCAGCCATAGTATTCAAGCCAGGCTTATTTCGAATGTTTCCTCAGAGGATATGGGGTTTTCTTCTTACAATAACCTTATTGAGAATATTGCAAGCTTTGCAAAGAAGGAGATTGAGGAAAAGGAAAAGATAAAAGGGGTTATTATCACGCATGGCACGGACACCCTTCATTACACAAGCGCTGCGCTTAGCTTTGCGCTGCACGGCCTGCCTTTTCCTGTGGTTTTAGTAGGAGCACAAAGGAGCTCAGACAGGCCATCAAGTGATGCAAGGATGAATCTTGCATGTGCTGTAAGGTTTGTTGAGTTTGCGAAGCCTAAGGAAATCTCGGGTGTTTTTGCCTGCATGCACTCTTCCATAAGCGATGATTCCTGCCTAATCTTCAGGGGTGTTAACCTAAGGAAGATGCACACCTCGAGAAGGGATGCTTTCAGGCAGATTAACTCAGCACACTTTGCTGAGGCTTGGTTTAATGAAAACCGGGTGGAGCTAACCAAAAGCGCACTTGAAGAACTCAGTTCTGGAGAAAAGAAAGAAAGGTTTTCACACCAGGAGTACAGGCCTGACTTAAGAATAGGGGTCCTTTATGCACACCCAGGGCTGAGGAAAGAAGAAATTCTTGCTTATCAGGGCTTTCATGGATTAATTATCGCCGGGACAGGGCTTGGGCATCTTGGGATAAGCAGGTCTGAAGAGGCTGACAATACCGGCAACCTTGAGGCGCTTAAGGAGCTTATTAAAACAGGCACAAGAATTGCTGTTGCACCGCAGTCTATCCATGGAAGAATCAACCTTAATGTTTATTCCCCCGGAAGAAAGCTTAAAGAGATTGGGATTCTCGGCAATCTTTGCGCTATGACTATTGAGACTGCATTTATTAAGCTGGCTTACCTTATATCTTGCTTTAAGCCTGAGCTAATTGGTGAGCTTTACCATGCTGACTTCTGCGGTGAGAATAGAATGAGGAACCTGCTAAATGAGTGAAAAAACACCATATGATGAGATGGGATTCAAATGCGGGCTGGAGATTCACCAGCAGCTTGCCTGCGGGAAGCTTTTCTGCAGCTGCCAGCAGGATGAATCAGATAGTAATGCTTGTTCTTTCTTCAGGCTGCTTTCTGTCTCTAAAAGCGAAACCGGGGAAGAAGACCTTGCTGCCTCTTTTGAGAAGGCAAAAAGCAAAAGCTTTCAGTATGTTGCTCCTGAAGATTCATCATGCCTTGTGGAATGTGATGAGGAGCCGCCGCATAATGTTAATGATGATGCTGTAAAGGCTGCGCTTGAGGCCGCGCTTCTTTTTGGCATGAGGCCGCTTGACTGCATACAGTTTATGAGAAAGATTGTTGTGGATGGCTCTAACACATCAGGTTTTCAGAGGACTGCCCTTATTGCAAGGGGAGGAAGAGCTGAAGGCAGCTTTGGTAAGATTGGGGTTTCAACTCTCTGCCTAGAAGAGGACTCATGCAGGATTGAAAGCAGGGAGCATCATGGAGATGTTTACAATCTTTCAAGGCTTGGGATTCCGCTTCTTGAGATATGCACTGAGCCAGATATAACAAGCCCAAAGCAGGCAAGGGAGTGTGCTGAGCAGATTGGGCTGCTGGTTAGGAGCATAAGCGCTGTTAAGCGCGGCCTGGGCACTATCAGGCAGGACATCAATATTTCTGTAAAAGGCGGCAGCAGGGTAGAGATTAAAGGAGCACAAGACCTGTATCTTATTGAGAAGCTGGCGGAGTATGAGGCTGAAAGGCAGCTTGGGCTGTTAAGGGTGAAGGACATGCTTGGCCCTGTTGACATAAGCAAGCTAAGGCTTGAGATTAAGGATGTTAGTAGTGCGCTTAATGGTTCTGAGTCAAAGGTTATTAGGGCTGCGCTGGAAAAAAAAGGCAAGGTTCTTGGGACCAAGCTTGCTGGAATGAAAGGAATTCTTGGGATTGAGATAGCTCCGGGAAAGAGAGTTGGCTCTGAGATCTCTGACTATGCAAAGGCTGCTGCCGGTGTTAAGGGGCTTTTCCATGCAGATGAGCTTCCTGCATACGGAATAACAGGCGAGGAATGCAAGAAGGTTTCTGGGTTGCTTGGGTGCTCCGAGCAGGATAGCTTTGTGATTATTGCAGATGATGAGATTAGGGCGGCAAAAGCTCTTGAGGTGGGTTTCTGCAGGGCTCTCATGCTGTTTGAAAGTGTTCCTGAAGAGGTAAGGCAGGCAAGGCCTGATGGGAGCAGCTCTTTTATGAGGCCAATGCCAGGAAGCGCCAGAATGTACCCGGAGACTGATGTTCCTTATATTATAACAGACCTTTCTGACATTTTCAGGCCAAAGCCTATTACTGAGAAAATAAGCGAAGCTGTTGCACTGGGTATTGAGCAGCAGGCTGCAAAAGAGCTTCTTAAGAAGGGGCTTTATGATGCCTTTATGGGCTGGTGCATGAAGCTTAAAGAGATTAAGCCTGGCTATGCTGCTTCTTTGTGTGTATCAAAACCAAGGGAGCTGAAGCGGGCCAACCCGGAATTCAAAGATGATCTGCTTGACGAGGGATTTCTTAAAGAGCTTCTGTTTAAAATAGACCTAGGTGAGATTCCAAAGGAAAGCGCTGATGAGATTCTCCTTAAGAAAGGGCTTGGGCAGGCTGTGTTGCTTGAAAGCTATAAGACGCTTGGTGAAGATGAGATTGAAAAGGTTGTGCTGGAAATTAAGCATAAAAGCCCTTTCCTAACGTTCAGCCAGGCAATGGGCGAGGCTATGAAAGAGCTAAGGGGAAAGGCAGACGGGAAGAAAGTTGCCGAGGCAGTTAAAAGGCATTTTAAGTGAATTCTTAGTTGTCTGGGGTTGCCTTAACAATCACATATTTCAGAAGTGAAAAGAAAGCCCAGGCACCTGCAAAAACAAAAAGAATTCCTAAGATTGTTGTCAAGTCAAAATGCATTCTCCTGTAAATCATTACCACACCTATGTAAGCAAGCATGTTTATGGGCAGAACGCTTGAAAGGCCAAATGCTATCTTTCTGGGAATCTCATGGTAGAAGTTGAAAACAGCAAGGTAAATTCCTGCAGTTACAAGAAACACAGCAATGCCTGACCAGGCATCGGGAAAATCAAAGAGGCCTTGTGAGTGAAGGTAGCGAATCAGGCTGGATCCTACAAATATAAGCACCAATGAGTTCGAGAGAGCTGAATTCCAGCCTAGGCTTTCATCCTTATACCTTCCGAAGTAAATCTCTATTACAACCATTGTTACAAGAAGAGGTATTACATCCCAAAGCATCTGAGTGTGTATGAACGGCGCGATGAGAATATCCCCTGCTATGCTGAAAGCCTCTGAGAGCATTCTCTGATTATTTTAAGGTTTATTTATAAAGTTTGCCAGAAAGGGCTCTCCTTTAGGCTTTTTTTTGTTTTTTACCCAAAATTTTAATAATGCGCTTGATTTTTGTGCTTTTGGTTTAAATGGATACTGGCAACCTGATTAGAAAGCATGCACTAAAGAACGCTGTTGAGCATGATGGCAAGGCAAGCCCAGGCTCAATTGTGGGCAGGGTGATCGGTGAGGCGCCTGAGCTTAAGGCTAAGGTTTCTGAGCTTATGCCTGAGATTAATAATATTGTCAGGCAGGTTAATTCACTCAGCCTTGAAGAGCAGAAGAAGGAGCTGCTTGCTATTGACTCCGGCGCACTAAAGAAGGAAAAGAAAAAGAAAGAGATGCCTGAGCTGAGGAATGCGGTTATGGGAAAGGTTGTGACAAGGATGCCGCCTGAGCCTTCTAAGTACCTGCACATAGGCCATGCACTTTCTTTTTTGATAAACTATCTTTATGCTAAAAAGTATGAAGGAAAATGCATTCTTAGGTTTGATGACACTAACCCTGAAAAGGGAAGCCAGGAATATGTGGATTCTGGATTGGATGACATTAACAATTACCTCGAGATTAAGCCGGACAGGATTCTTTTTGCTTCTGACGATGTTGGCAAGATGATTGAGAAGGCAAATGAGCTTGTTGAGAAAGGCAAGGCATATGTGTGTGCCTGCCCAAAAGAAAATATGTCTGATCTGAGGGAGAAAGGGAAAGCATGTGAGTGCAGGGAAAAAAGCGTTGAGTCGAGCCTTTCTGAATGGAAAGGCATGCAGGATGGAATGTTCGAGGAAGGGGAGAGGACTCTCAGGCTGAAGATTGACATGGAAAGCAGGAACTATGTGATGAGAGACCCGGTGATTTTCAGGATAGTTAAAAAGACGCACTTCAGGCAGAAAGATAAGTATAAGGCTTGGCCGATGTATGACTTTGAGAGCGCGCTTGAGGACTCTTGGTGCGGGATTACGCATATCCTAAGAAGCAATGAGTTCGGCAGGATGAGAGAAGAGCTGCAGGACTACATCAAGGACCTGTTTGGGCTGCCAAAGCAGACTGTTATCCAGTACGGGAGGTTTAATATCCGGGGCGCATCTACGCAGGGCAGGGAGATTAGGGAGAGAATTGAGAAGGGTGAGCTGCTCGGGTGGGATGACCCGAGGCTGGTTACGCTTAAGGCACTGAAAAGAAGGGGAATCTTTAAGGAGACTTTTTTTGAGATGGTTAAGCATGTGGGCCTGTCAAAAACACCAACTAACATTGACTGGTTTGTTGTGCAGAGGTTTAACAGGAAGCTTGCTGACAAGAAGGTCAGAAGGTTGATTGGGGTTGCTGAGCCTGTTAGGGTTAGGATTGCTGGCGCGCCTGAGAGGGCTGTTTCACTTAAGTTTCACCCTGACCAGGATTTTGGGAGCAGGGAGATTAAAACCGGGGAAGGGTTTATTCTTGATAAGAAGGATTATGATAAAATGGAAGAGGGCAAGCTATACAGGCTGATGGACTGCCTTAACTTCAGGAAGGAAAAGGGAAAGCTTGTGTTTGACTCGGTTGAGCACGAGAGATTCAAGCAGGGCGGGGAGAGCATAATGCACTGGCTTCCTGATGATGGTAAGCAGACTGTTAAGGTTAAGATGATGATGCCTGATGCGAGCTTGGTTGAAATGATTGCTGAGAAGGCAGTTGGTTTAGTGAAGGCTGGCGAGGTTGTGCAGTTCGAAAGATTTGGCTTTGTGAGAAAGGATTCCGGGAATAGCTTCTGGTACTCGCATAAGTGAAATTGAGGGGAAAACCAGGGTTGCTTATAAATAGAACTTAATTTTCTCCAGCATGTGCCTCTCAAAATCAGTAACCTTTATTAACGCTTAGATGTGACACTGGCTTATGGAAGAGCTCAAGATAGAGATTAAGACTGGAAAAGAGCTGACAGAAGACTACATCAAGCTGATGGAGAATGCGAGGGTTGATGAGTACGGCTCGAATACAAAAGACTTCAGGAACAAGGAAAAAGATTCTGTTTTCTTTTTTGTAAATCGCCTGGGCAAGATTGTATCCTTTGGGATGCTTAAGCCTGTGAAGGTTGAGTTTAATGGAGAGATTTTCGATATTCTTGGAATCAGTTCTATGCTGTCCCTGAAGAAAGGGAAAGGCTATGGGCTAGTCCTGGCGGAAGCAATGATTGAATACCTTGAAAAGAGCGGCAAGACCGGGCTTGGGTTCTGTGAGAAGAAGGTTTCGGGGTTTTATGACAAGTGCGGCTTTGAGATTATAGAGAGCTTTGCCTTAAGGTTCAGGCAGAGAGGTGCAGGCGCAAAAGAAAAACAGGCTGAGCACGAAGAGAGTTGGTATGGTGTCTGCTTCAACGGCAAAGACAACTTCATCAGGAAGGCTGCAGGCTCAGAAGGCATTGTGTATATGGATGTTCCTTTCTGGTAAGTTATTTCTACAAATTCACCTTCTCTACTGCCTTCTTAATCTCTTCGACTTTAGTTAGCTGCTCCCAGGTGAAATCGGGGTGCTCCCTGCCGAAGTGGCCGTAAGATGCTGTATTAAGATAAATTGGCTTCCTCAGCTTAAGGTAATCTATGATTTTTCTTGGGCTAAGAGGAAATACGAGCTTAATCAGCTCTACGATTTTTTCCTCTTCAATTTTCTCTGTGCCGAATGCATCTACGAATATGCCAACTGGCTCATGGTGGCCGATTGCGTATGCTAGCTGGACTTCGAGCTTTTCTGCCACGCCGGCTGCTACGAGGTTTTTTGCTATGTGCCTTGCCATGTAGCAGGCTGACCTGTCTACCTTGGTTGGGTCCTTGCCGGAGAATGCGCCTCCGCCGTGCCTGCCAAGAGAGCCATAGGTGTCAACTATGATTTTTCTTCCTGTAAGCCCTGTGTCTGCTGATGGGCCTCCCATTACAAACTTGCCTGTTGCGTTTATGAAAAGCTTTGTGTTCGGGTCGAGCCATTTGCCCAGGACTGGCTTAATGACCTTTTCGGTAAGGTCTTTTTTTATTTTTTCGTTTGAGACAGCATCTTCGTGCTGGTTCGCCAGGACTACACTCTCAACACGCATTGGCTTTCCTGAGATATACTCAACTGTAACCTGGCTTTTTCCATCAGGCCCAAGGTAAGGAAGAACTCTTTTTTTTCTCAGCTCTGAAAGCTTCTCTGTAAGGTTGTGCGCAAGAAGAATCGGAAGGGGCATGTACTCTTTTGTCTCGCTACAGGCAAATCCAAACATCATGCCCTGGTCTCCTGCACCCTGCTCTCTCTCTTGGCTATGGTTAACTCCCTGTGCAATGTCAGGGCTCTGGCTGTGGATTGAGATTAGAACCCCAACTGAATCTGCATCCAGCCCCCATTTTATGTCGTCATAGCCTATTTTCTTAACAGTTTTTCTGATTACATAATCAATATCCACCCTTGCCTTTGATGTTACTTCACCGCCTATAACAATCAGCCCTTTTGTTGCAAAAGTCTCAACTGCAACCCTTGACTCGGGGTCTTTTTCAAGATAAGCATCAAGAATTGCATCAGAAACCTGGTCGCAAAGCTTGTCTGGGTGCCCTTCGGTAACGCTCTCTGAGGTCATCAGCCTTTTCATTTAAACCACCTTAAAATTAAGATTTTTTGAAGAGAAAGCCATTGTATTTAAGCTTTTTTGAAAAAAACAGCTAAATTTATGAAGTATTTTTGAAAACTCAATAATGCTCACACAGAGTAACAACTGTAAAATGGAAAAGTTTAAATATAAACGGAACTCTGTTCCCCATCAGGGATTTATATCCTTATAATAAAATAGCCAGGAAGGTGATTAAAATCGAATGGTACGAAAAGCTGGATTTTGATGAAAACCCTCTTGAGCTGAATCCTATGAAGCACGACTTTGAGCCTGCTGGGCTTGAAGAGGAAGCAAATGAGCTTATTTACAGGATTCAGGCAGGGGATATGCTTCTTATAATTGGAAAGCAGGGACACGGAAAAACCGCCCTCCTGAAACAGGCAATAAAGAGGTTCAGGGGAAAGGGAAAACTGATTTATGTTGATGCAAAAAAGACCAGTTACAGGCTTGATATTGAACAGCTCCTGGTTAAAAAGTACGGCTTTGTCAGAGGCAGGCTTCTTGGAAACAAGCCAAAGAACATGGTGCTGCTTCTTGACAATGCACATACCCTCTCTGACAGGAATAACAGGCTAATCAAGTTCTATTTTGACCAAAATTACCTTAGGTCTGTAATATTCACAACAGACAACCCTGATGAGATGAACATCGACCAAAGCATCAGGAGCAGGATTGGGAACAGGGTTATTGAACTAGAGCCGATAAGCCTTGATGATGCCAGGCAGATTATAAAGAACAGGATGCTGGATGAGTTTGTGAGCAAAGATACTGTTGAAGAATCTTTCAGGTTCAGCGAGGGAAACCCCAGGGAATTCCTGCTGAATGTTGAAGCAGTTATGAGCAGCGACATTGAAAACCCAACTTCTGATGAGATCAGGAAGATACTTAAAAAAAGAAGCGGCGCTGATTCTGATGATGAGGAGGAGACAGATGTTTTTATATGCAACGAATGCAAAAGCGCCCTTGTTAAGATAGCTGGAGAGTGGAGATGTGAAAAATGCGACACCTTCTGCGAAAACTGTGGCGGGCTTGTGGATGAAGATGATGATTACTGCCCATCCTGCGGAATTGAGTTTCTTGAAGAAGAGGTGGAAGAATGAAAAAGGAGAAGCCGTGGTTTATAAGCCTTGGTTTCAAGGAGAATCCATTTACCATAAAGCCTTCTATGTACTTTTATGAGCTTTTTGGGCTTAACAGCCAGCTTGACATGATTGCAAGCCAGCTTAAGCTTGGCTCTGTGATTTTTATTGAGAGCCCTTATGGGACAGGAAAGACTGCAATAATGAAAAACCTGATAGACAAGCTTAAAGGGGAAGAAAAGATAATATACAAAAGCCTCAACAGCACAGACAGGTCGCTTGAGCTTGAAGAGCTTCTAAAAGGAAGAAGCGGGTTTTTGGGCTGGCTTTTTGGGCTTAAGGCTAAGTCGGTTGTGCTGATGATTGATGAGGCAAGCCATATTACCCTGAAAGATATTGGCAACATACAGAGGTTTAGGGAAACTGGCAACATCAAGTCGGTTGCACTATCTGCTGCCAGCTTTGATGAATGCATTCATAAAGACAAGCTTAAGAAGCTTGTCGGAAGCAATATCATCGAGCTTAACCAGATGAAAAAGCAGGATGCTATTGAGCTGGTAAGAAGCAGGGTTGGCGAGCTTGAGATAATCAGCAACGAGATAATCGAGAAAATCTTTGAGGTTTCAAGCAACCCGAGAGAGCTTCTTGAGAAAGCCGGGGATGCAATAAGGAACGCAGTTGAGAAAGACAAGCAGGAAGTAACTGAAGAAGACATCCCTAAATAGGCCAAAAAGCAAAAGTATTAAATTTTTCTTGTTCTTTTCTTGTTTTATATGGCAAAGCTTTCTGACAAGGTAAAGATTCTTGAGGATGAGATTAAGAGGAAGGATGAGATTATTCTCAGGCTTAGGAATGACAAGGAGCTTCTTATGAAGGTTTCTATGAGGACTGAGGAGAGAAACAGGGATAAAGACCAGCTGATTTCAAAGCTTTCTAATGAGAACGCTAAGCTTCAGGAAGAGCTTGAGAGCAAGGGAAAAAAAAGGATTAAGAAGTAACGCAATCATGCGGCTTTAGCCCGGCGGTCTCTGCTTTTTCTTTTGACTCGTATGTCCTTTTTCTGCTCAGCCTTTTTGCGACTGAGCACGACTCTGTGTGGTACTGGCTTGAGAACTTGCCTGCTACATACACAGCTGGCTTCTGCTTCTGGGCTGGCTTTTCCGGCTTCTCAGTTTTACCTGGCTTCTCTGCTGCTTTTGCTTCCTGCACTGGCTTTTTGGGCTCTGAGAAGAAAGACTCTTCCTTGCTTTCCTCGCTTAAAGCCTGCTCCGGCTCAATAACCCTGGCCACCTCAAGGTCATTCTCTATTTCTTCACTTATTTCTGGAAGCCTGCCTGTCTTATCTTCCCGGTCTATGCTGACAACGCACACTACAAGGAAAAGCACTGCAAATAGGTATGAGAGCGTGAGCTCTGTGCTTCTTGCGCCTGAGACAAATATTAAGGTTATAAGCAATATTGCTATCAGGCCATGAAAAAGCGAGAGAACGCTTTTTCGCCTGCTAAATACAAGCAGGCCATAGTTAACCACTCCAACTATAAGTAGCAGGGAATCTGCCTGTGCAGAAAAAACTGTCCTGACGAAAAACAGCAGGAAAAGCAGTGAGAAAATGTTAAGCCAAAGATAGGTTTTAAGCTTCATCATAAAAAACAAAAAAGCAAAGGCATATATAAAGTTTTTTATTTTGGAGTGGTATCAGAGCTAAATAAAGGCTAAATCCTGTTCAATGCCTCAATATCCAGCATCCTCAGGCCTTCTTTTATGGCCTCCTTAACTATGTAGGAAAGCGCGAGCCTGTTTTCCTTCTGGGCTTTTTCTGCTGTAAGGATTGGGTGCGTGTGGTAGTATGAGTTGTATTCCTGGCAGAGCCTGATTAGGTAGGTTGCTATAAGGCTGGGCTTGTGCCTTTCTGCTGCGGCTTCTACTGTTTTCTGGAAGGCTGCGCAGAGTGATGCGAGCCTTTTTTCCTCGGTGTTGAGCTGGCTGAATGCTGGCCTGAGTGTGCCTGGGCTTATCCCTGACTTTTCGAGCACGCTCTGGATTCTTGCGTGGGTGTACTGGACATAAACCCCGCTTTCGCCTTCGAAAGAGAGTGACTGCTCTGGGCTGTAAACAAAGTCTTTTCTTGGCTCAAACATCAGCATGTAGAACTTTACTGCGCTTAGTGCTATCTTTTCTGCAAGTGCTTTGTTGTCTATGCCTCTTGAGGAAAGCTCTTCTGATGCAAGCTGGGTGATTTTGTCCAGGAACTCGTCTGCGTCCACAACCTTGCCTTCCCTGGATTTCATTCTTCCCTCTGGGAGGAGCACGAGGCCGTAGCTCAGGTGGTGCATCTTTTCTGCTTTGGCTATGCCGAGGAGCTCGCAGATTTTGAACAGCTGGGCAAAGTGGAGCTCCTGCTCTGAGCCTACTACATAGATGGACTTGTCCAGAGGGTAATCCTCAAACTTCTTTTTGGCCAGGGCGAGGTCCTGGGTTATGTAAAGGCTTGTGCCGTCGCTTTTTATCAGCACCTTGTCAGGCAGGCCGTGGCTTTCCAGCGGGGCAATTACTGCTCCGTCTTTTTTTGCGAGAATGCCTTTTTTCAGGCCTTCTTCCACAATTTTTTTGCCTTCCTGGAAAATCCCGGATTCCCAGTAAACCTTGTCGAACTTTGAGCCAAGCCTTTTGTATGTTTCCTCGTAGCCCTGCATAACCCACTGGGTGAGCTTCTTCCAGGCTTCGAGCACTTCCTTGTCGCCTTGCTCGTACCGCTTTAGAATCTCTCTTGCCTTCTCTTCCAGCTCTGGGTTCTCTTTCTGCTTTTTCCTGAACAATACATAAAGGTCGCCTACGAAGTGGTCGGGCTTGCCTTCTGGCTCTTTTTTTTCTGAAAGATAGAGGTAGGAGTAGATTGCCTCTGAGACTCCCATGCCCCTGTCGTTGTAGAGGTTTGCCCTGATTACTTTGCTTCCGAGCGACTCGAGGATTAATGAGATGCTGTAGCCGAGGAGGTTATTCCTGATGTGGCCTATGTGCATTGGCTTGTTGAGGTTCGGGCTGGAGTATTCAACCATTACTGTGCCCTGGCTCTGCGGCTCTAGCAGGGATTTTTTCTTTGAGGCTGAGAAGAGCTCTTTCAGAAGCCTGTCTTTTTTAAGGAAGAAGTTTAAGTATGGGCCGAGGGCATTGGCTGACTCTATGTACTCATCTGGCTGGATTTCTTTTGCCAGCTCCTCAGCTATTTTGCCTGGCGGGGCTTTTTTTTCTTTTGACAACTGGTAGCAGGGCAGAGCCAGGTCGCCGTGGGAGAGCTCTCTGGGCACTTCGAGCTGAAGGTCTTTTATGCCTGTCTTTTTACCGAGAATTTTCCTTATGTGCGCTATGTACTCTTTCATGGCTGGCTTATGTGTGCGTGCTGTATTTAAAACCTTTTTGCATGAGTTTTTGATAAAAACCAAAAGAATAAATATATAGGGGTATGTAATGAATAATGATGGGTTTTGGGAATCCATACGACAGGAACTTAATGCTGATTGAAAATGTGGAAGAGCTTGTTTCTGATATTCTATTTTCAAATGGAACTCTAACCGGAGAAACCACAATAAATAGCATTATTGAAGAAATAGGTAAAATTGACGAAGGGATAAAACTTTTAAGCAGATATCAAAGAAACATGAATGGCTATTGGCTGCTTAAATGCTATGTCTGTAGCCTTGAGCCAAGGTTTGTCCGTGACTTGGAAAGAAAGCCGCCTGTTGCGATTATTTCTGATGAGGCCACGCTTGCGAAAGTAAAGGAATTTAAGTACCTTAAAGGAACAGGATTAGGCAAAAAAAGAATAAATACACTTTCTCTAGAGATTCTGGCTGACCCTCTGTTTTCAGGCTTTACCCTGAGAAGTGTATTATTGAGTACAGGAGAATGCTTTGATTATGGTTTGCAGTAATCGCTCCTGAAAAAAAACGCAACCTTTAAATATTTGCTACTGTTTAGTAGATTAAAATGGCTGAAAACCCATATGACCCGCTTTATGGATTGCGAGAAAACATAGAGATTTTGGTTGCAGATATTGAAAAGATAGGGGGCAGATATATTTTAGACCCAGATGTTCCAAACACTCAGGAAGCAAGAGACAGAATTGAAGCAGGATTGTTTTCTCTTCAAAGGAGCCAGAAAAAAATAAACAGAAATCATACTAAATTTGTTATGCCTTCATCACTTGAGATTGAGATTGGAAAGCAGGTGCCAGAACCCCACCTTAAATTAATTGTCAGGGATTTTCCTACTTTTTTTGTTCTAGAGGATAATAAGTATACAAGAAGAATTGGAGGGCCTGTCACAGGGACATATGTAATTCACCCTGCTGTTTTTGCTGACCCTCATTTTAAGCTTACTCCTGGCGGGAGGCTTATCTACATAGGAAGCCTTTTTGAAGAAGAGTGAGTTTTTTCTAAGCGCTATTTCAGCACCTTGCCTGTCTCAATATACCAGAGATAGAGGTCGAGCTCTGCCAGTGTCATGCCTGCTTTTCTGCCGAGCTTCTCCAGGCAGGACTCAAGCTCAAGGTATCTCTTCGGTGTCATGGTTTTTGGCCTTTCTGCGAGTGTGCATTTTTCAAGCAGGTCTACGATGTGGAAGTCCACTATTGCCAGGCTTTCGTAGCCTATGTTTCTGAGGAAGTGGCTGGACTCTTTGTATCCGAAGCCGTAAACATTGGCAACAAGCCACTGCCTTAGCTGCTTTTCATCCTGGAATGATGCAAGTGCGGGCTTGATTTTTCCCAGGTGCTCTCTTGCCCTTACTAAGCGGGCTGCCCTTGTGTTGGGAAACCTGTACCCGTGCTTTTTCAGCTCTGCAGCCATCTCGTTTTCGTTAAGGGTGAGAAAGCCTTTTCCTATGGCTCTCTGAATCCGGATTCCGCCTTCTGCGCTGTAGTTTGCTGTGAGCAGGCAGAAGCAGAGCTCAAGAAATATCTTTTCCTCGGTGGACTGGCCGAGCTTTTTGAACTCAAAAAGCCTTGCATTCACTGTTTTTCCAACAGGGGATGCTTTCAGCTCTGCCAATTGAGTAAGTATAGAAGCCATGTTAAACTGCCTGCTTCAGAGCTTTTTCGACTCTTTTTCTGCAATCTCGCCGGCTACTGGAAACTTATAGTACTGGCCGTTGTAGGCAGAAACCATTCCCTGAACCCAGAAGATTATCCCAACCGTCCACATTAAAAGAGATATAAGAGGCGCTACAAAAGAGTAAACAAAAAAATCAGCAATCATTGAAAGCGAGATAAACATGTTCAGGACTGCAAGAAAGCCGAAGAATATAAGGGACTGCAAGGCATGAAAGCGCACATACCTGCTCTTAGTCTCAAGCACCAGAAAGATAATTGCGCCAATCCATACAAACAGGTAGCATAAAAGCGCTGAAAAGTTTTCAGACAGGCCTGTGCTTGTAGGCTGAGCCTGCTGTCTTGGCTTGGCTTTGCTTCTTTTTGTGGCTTTTTTAGGCATTTTTTAATCAGTGCATAAGAAAGTTATAAACCTTTTGGAAAATAGGCTTATTTCTCAGCTGACCAAAGCCCGTGAAGGTTGCAGTACTCTCTTGCCTTTAGGCTTTTTGCATCATCTAAGCTGACAGGAAACCCTGCCTCTGGCTTTTCTCCTGGGGATAGATGCTTCCTGTAAATCCTTCCGTTAAACACCAATTCTATCCACTGGATGAAATGCTCCTTCTCCATTGGGTGGGGGATGTTTCCAACCTTTACTAAAATTCCTTTTTCGGTTTTTTCTATTACAGGAATGTGCTTCTCAAGGCCCTGGTCTGAGGACTTCTCTTCCAGGAGAACCATATTTTCCCCACAGCACACTAAATCCCCTGGGCCTGCGCCCACTATCTCAACAACGTTTCCGCATATTTCGCATTTGTATACCTGTTTTAATTCCGGCATTCTTATCACCTCACAATTTTCCTATTAAATCCATATTGGGCTTTATTGTGTTTTTTCCCGGCTCCCAGCCTGCCGGGCAGACTTCGTCAGGGTTTTCATAAACAAACCTGCATGCCTGAAACTTTCTCAGGATCTCGGTAACGCTTCTTCCTACCCTGATGTCGTGCATCTCCATTGCCTGGATGAAGCCTTCAGGGTCTACTATAAATGTTGCCCTAAGCGATATCCCTTCTCCTTTAACATATGTTCCGAAAGCCTTGCAGATGTCTCCGGTTGGGTCTGCAAGCATTGGAAAGGGTATTTTTTTGATTGTCGGGGAGCTGTCCTGCCAGGCCTTGTGCACATACACACTGTCTGTGCTTATGCTGAGGACTTCTGCGCCGAGCTTCTGAAAGCTTTGGTAATGCTCAGAAAATTCTTTTAGCTCAGTGGGGCAGACGAATGTAAAGTCTGCTGGATAGAACACCAGGATAAGCCACTTGCCCTTAAAACTGCTATGCCTTATCCTCTTAATTTCCTGCTGGTGGTATGCGTCTGCTGAGAATTCGGGAATCTTTTCGCCCACTCTTGCCGGGCAGTCTTTTTGCTCCATGGGTATCACCAGCAGTGGAAGTGGCCAAGGGTATAAATAACTTATGAAAGAATTAAGGCTGCTTCTTTATTGGCGTTCCAAGGGGCTTCTTCAGCTCAAGAGTCCACTGAACGCCAACTTTCTGCATCATCTTTGAAAACTTGTCTGAGAGGCTGTATGTTTTTTTGTAAAGGTCGTAGTAAATCAGCCCCATGCTTTTCATGGGTGTTAGAATCCTGTCGTAGAACTGCCTCTTGTTGTAAGAAAGCTTGACTTTCTTGCCGAAGTATGGCGGCTCTTCCAGCTCTGCAATGTACTCACCGTCATGAAGCTGGGTTGCAAACAGGGACATCTCTGTCTTGGTCATTATATTGCCATGTAGCTTGAACTCTTTTACAAGCTGTTTTGCTACTATTGCCTGCTGCTTGGTAGAAAAGATTATCTCAAAAACATCTTCCGGAAGGTTGTACATGTCAAATAGTATTACCATATTGGGTACCTTTGGTATATCTTGCTTTGTTTTCTTGCAGGATGTTATAGCTTTTTATAAACTTTTCTATGATAACTACTCCCTGGTGAACACTTATTGGATGGATTTGAAAAGCTTTTTTAGCACTCAACAATGGAAAAATATATAAACTAGTCTTCCTTATTGAGCTTCAGTATACAATAAAATACACTTAAGAGGTTTAAGTTTATATAACTTTCGGAAAATGCAGGCGATTCAGAGGCTGGAAAGGTTCCTTGCGGGGCTTGAGGAAGAGGAGCTTATGGAGATTCTCAGGGTGAGCGGGGAATCTAAGGAATTTCTTAATAATGAGCTCAAGAAAGAATTTACCCGAAGGAGAGAGCAAGCCGGCCAGAGGTGCACGGTGTGCGGAAATGTGTTGCCCGAGAGCAGCTTTGAGCTTGTGTTCGGCTCGCCTGAGTTCAGGAGAAAGGCAAAGCTCTGCGGAAAGGACTGCGTCAGCTATTTTCTTGAGTCTATTGAAAGCTACAATGAGCTGTTAAAAAGGAAGAGCGAAAGAAGCAATGGGCACAGGACTGAGAGAGAGGAAAAGGATGTGCAGAAAAAGCCTGAGAAAAAGCCTGCCAAAAAAAGAAAGAAAACCCTGCTCGAAAAGATGTATTCTTTGTTTTTTTAATTGCTACTTTTTAGTAACTAAAAACAAAAAAGATATAAGTAAATGATGCATATCCCTCATTATGACTCTGGGAAAGAATTATAATAAGATTGACAGGCTGGAAGAGGCCAGATATGCTTACCTAAGAAACCTCCCACACCTCAATGAAAAAGCAAGAGAGAACTTTGACAGGTGGTTTGACAAGTGGTACACAGGAAATTTTCAGCCAGAAAAAGGAAAGATTAGGCTTTAGTTGTTTTTCTTTTCTGCAAGCTTAAGCAGGGATTCAACGTCCTCCCAGCTCCAGCCCTTATTATAGAAAGCTGCTCGAATCTGGTCATCACTAAGCCCCTTTTCTCTTGCATAGGCAATGAATTCTACCGATTTTGAGAGTGAGGAGTCCTCTTTGGGTTCTTCCTGCTTTTGTTCAGCAAAAACTCCTCCCTGGACTGTTAAGCCAGCTATACTTTCCTCACTACCAGGGCCTTTTGGCTTAATGCCCCTTCTTCCTGAGATGAGCAGAACTGAAATTATTCCCAGTACCATTACAAACAGGACTATGGAAACAACTGCAGCAGTTGAAAAGGATTCTTTTGGCCTTCTTACAGTCAAGCTCGGCTGTTCTTGCTCTGATTCCTCATCTGACTGGCTTGTTGAATCCAGAGGCGGAATATGTACACGCTCTGAATCCGGGCCATCACTTAGGCGGGCAATGTCTGGTGTGCATTCTGCAGTCCCAGACTCAGGGGGCTCAAATTCCCCTTCGCATTCATTAAGGTCAATACAGACAAATTCCTTAATTCCATCTTCACAAGGTGTCCAGGTACATTCCCATTCCGGAACGCATTCTTCTGTTTCAGTTGACAGCCTTGCTGCACCGCCTGTGCCTCCGCCTGCAATTCGCACTTCCACATTCCTGACTGGCTCACTAACTTCAAAGGTGACTGACACGTTATCTCCGGGTATAGCGTATTCAAGGTCGTTTGTTGAGTTAATGCTGACAGAAAGAGCGACTGGCGGCACAGTATCTTTTTCTACTGACCAATAAGCCGGAATGCCTGCCCTGCCATGGCTGCTAATCAAAACAGCAGCAAGGGTTAAAGTGCCGTCGTTCAGACCTGATACATCAATTCCTTCCACCATATGCCCTGGCTCTCATTGCCTATCGGCTCCCAGCCTTCGCCTTCGTTTGCTTCTGGGCCTGCAAAGTCATCGTATCCGGGGGTTGAGCTGATCAAATCGTTAATTAGAATGTAATCAGCAGCAAGGTTGTTTCTTATGTTATCCAGGTCTGCCCAGCTAGATATGCTAATCGGGTCTTCTGCACTCGCAAGCGGCAGCAACAGCATTAAAACAGCTACGAAGAGCATAAAAAGGGTTTTTTTCATTTTTTACCTCAGCCAAAACCATCGCGGATATGCTGCTTTTTAGTTCCTGAATATTTAAAGGTTTTGGATAATTCGCTGATTAAAGAACAAAAGAATTAGAAATAAATAAAAAAATAAGAAAAAAAGACTACTCCAGCGGTGTTGGGGAGTAGAGCTCCCTTCTTTTCTTCTCCCGTTTTATGAGGAAAAAAGCTCCTACTGCGCCAAGGATTAATATTATCAGCACTGTTACAAGCCAGCCTGACCTGCCTTCTCTTTCTGGAGGCTGGTCGATTGGCTGCTCTGCTGGTGGCGCTGCTGGCTCCTCATCTGCTGGAGGTGCAACTGGCTCCTGTGTAGGAGGCGTTACAGGCTCTTCTGCAGGAGGCGCTACTGGCTCATCCTCTTCTGGCACACCATCTCCGCATATCCTTTCTTCCTCAGGCTTTTCTTCCCTTGGCTGGCAGTTTGGATTCATAAGAGTGCATTCCCTGGTCTCCAATCCCCCTATGCACTCACTCCATTCTGTGCACCTCCACTCTGTGCTGCAGGTTGTCCTTCTTCCAACTGGAGAGGATGCTGGAGGCGTGTATACTCCGAACTCAGTAAAATGATAAGTCCAGATGTACATATTTCCTCCTGTATTAATGTAGCACATGCCTCCTTCCGGGATATTTGTTGGGTTGTCTTTGTCATTGCATACTGTCTCTATTTCGTTTAGTGTTTCGTTTCCCCTTGTCCATGCTGCTCTCTTTCCTGTGCCTACGCCGTAAATCACTACAAGCATTGGGTCAGAGAAGTCCAGCCTGAAGTCATTCCCGAGGTCTACAACTACATTAAGGCTTCCTGATGGGGCAGAGTAATCGCTCCTGTCCTGCACGCTTGGAAGCCTGAAGAAGCCATCCCAGGCTTCTGCTGGCGTTACTTTTGTGCCGTTGCCAATCTTTACCTGAAGGTTGTTTGTAGTTGTGTTTCTCACAACTGTAATGTTGCCGTTGCTGAACCTTGCGCTTCCGTCTGAGCCTATCAGCTGGCTTACATCAAGGGAAACATCGCCCTCTACCTCTTCGGGCACTGTAATTGTTTTCACGGTATTATTTGATGGGAGCTTTGCTGTTGTTGTTTCGTTATCAAACACAAAGTCTTCTTCGTCATCTTCTATAATAACCTCTCCCTCATCTGGCTCATCACGCACAAAGAAGTTAACCTCTACAAGGGCATCATTCCCAGCGTGGTCTGTCAGGGTGCAGGTTAATGTATAAAAGTCAGCACCGTCAGATATTGGTATCTCGCCTTCGCCGTCATCTCCGAATACAATCAGGTCGCCAAAAGAATAGCTACCGAAATCAAAGCCTGTTGTATTCATCAGAGAGCAATCCAGCTCTGGCTCTTCGTCAAGGTTATCCGAGATCTCGCCTGATAAAACCGCTGACTGCCCGAGGTAATAGAATGTGCTGGCAGGGGCAAATACAGTTAGCTCTGGGTCTGTTGTGTCATAAATGAAAGCCACTGACTCTTCAGCCATATTTCCTTCATCTCCGCCAAAGTCCCATGCCCTCACGGTGAAAGTGTACTCGCCATCTTCCAGATCATCTGGGAAGGGCAACTCACAGTAAATTGTATCCGGACTTTCGAGCTTGTGTGTACAGCTTTCTCCCAAGTATAGGTCCTCATACTCAAGCACAAACGAATCTTCGTTTAGGTACAGTACAACCCTTGACACCTGGGTGCCTGTCCCGTCAACCTCGAACTGAACTTGTGGAAGCTCGTTGTAGATTGAATCTTCGGGGTTGTCTATTGTTATTACTGGCACTTCATCATCAGTGATGTCGTACTGTGAAAAGCCGTAAACAAGGAAATTCAGCTCTGCGTTTGGCACATAGTATGAGAGCATTTTTCCTTCTCCTAGCTCATCATCGCACTGGGCATACAAAGCACCGTATGCACAGTCTTCCTCGCATTCTGGGTCTTCATCGCATAAGTCAGCACAAACCCTGTAATCGGTGCGGAAAGTCAAATTAAAGAATACCTCTTCTTCACAAGCTATTTCGCATGCTTCATCATCTTCATCACAGAGGTCATAGCAGTCAAAGAGGGTTTCCACATCTTCTTCAGCATCGAACTCACAGACATCTATCTCTATCTCAAATGGCTCGTTCAGTGTGAAGCTTATGCTGTCATTATCAAGGGCATTTCCAATAATGGTTGGCACTGATGCGAAAGGCAATCCATAAAAGGAGATTTCAGCGCCTACATTCAGCTCATCAAATGCTGTTACATTAACAAAGATATAGCTGTCCCCAAACTGGCCTGGAGGCGTTATGTAAGGCTGTATTGCATCACCTAGGTACTGCAGGTTATCCCAAACATCTGGGTCAGTAAAGAAGTCCATGCCATAGAAAGTTACCTCAAAAATCTTCATCCAGGCTTCCCATGGAAGCTGCTCTTCACAAAGGTCAGGGTCGCTGTTCTTTTCAATGCTGAATGTGTAAGCCACATCTGTCCAGTCTTCAATATCACAGAAGTTTGTGGTCTCTTCACCGTTTCTCTCGCAATCTGTTTCAAAGTCTGGCCCTTCAAAGTCGTAGAAGATTGCTGTTTCTTCAGTATGATTAAAGTTATTAACACTATCAAAAGCAAGAATTTGTACCCGCCTGTCTTCGTAATTTGCACCAGAGGTATTTCTAATTGGAATGGTTAGTTCCCAAATGTCTCCTTCGGTGTTTTCCAGCTGTACATAATTGACCCCTTCAAGTTCTCCATAATTCTCATCAAAGGTTCCTGTTGTGATACCATCCAGTTCTGGATCAAAGTCAGTTGTTATGTCGTGGGTTTCGTTTACTATGTATGAGAGATAGTAAGCAAACACATAAGTTACTTCTGTTAACTCATCGGTAATTTCTGCAATCAGCTGAAGCTCGTCATTAAGGTTTTCTCTTTCTGGCAGTGCACAAACCATGTTGTCATTAGGCCCAACAATGAATGAGCGTATTTCTGGGCCTGTGTTATCCACACGAAGATTTGACTTGGTAGAGCCTAAATCATCTATTGGGTTTCCTGCAAGGTCTTCTCCATTGGACACGGTTGGAGATAAAAGCCCGTTGCCTGAACCGACTGTCCAAAGGTAAGTGTAAATTGTTGAGTTAACCCGATTCATTGGCTTTGCTGGGTCCAGGGTTTCTGGATCTCCTTCAGCTATGCCAAGCTCAATCATTGGGACAGGGTCCTCTGCCATTGGATTACTGAACGTTGCTGTAATCAGGACTTCATCATCTTGCTTGACGTCATATTGTAGCTGGCCATCTACTGAATAAGTTATTTCATAAGTTGGCGCTGCTGCGTCTTTGGTTATGTTATCTTCAGCTACTGCACCTTCGTTGCCGGCAAGGTCTGTTAATGTTGCTGACAAAGTCAAGGTGCCGTCATTCAGGCCGGAAACATCGATATCTGTTATTTGGTCTGTTTCAGTGTCAATTGTGCCTGAGCCTGTCACATCAGGGTTAGAGCCATCACTAATAATATAATTATAGGTTGCACCTATCTCAGCACCGGCAAAGGTGAAAGAGATTGAAGCCTGGTTTGCTGCATTAACGGCTACCTGGTCAAATGTAACATTGTAGCCGGAAGGTGCAGTCTCATCAAAGGTAACTGAGCTGCCGTCTGTTACAGTGGTTATGGTTGTTGCGCTGTTTCCGGCAAGGTCATCAAAGTTTATTGCAAAGGCAATAACTCCTGCAGTATCGCCTGTTTGCATTATTCTTGTTGCTGTCCAGACATTGCTAGCATTATCTACTGAGTCAGGAACTTTCCCATCGATTGTAACAAGCACATTTTCAATCTCCTCACTGGCATTAAATGTCAGGGTAACAGTATCGCCAACCTTTGCCCAGATAGGATTATCATTGTCAGAAGTGATTGAGACAGGGCTTGCTGTAGGCGCAAGCGTATCCACATCAAGGGCATTGTTTGCTCCTCTCTCTGTGAGGGCAGCCATTGGGTTGCCTGCAAGGTCTTCTGCGCCTGAGACTGCGTAGTATGCTTCATCTGTTTCCTCATCGTTGTCTGAAAAAGTGAAATTACCAGTCCAGACTGTTGCATTATGCCAATCTCCTATGACTGAAGCCGAGCCACCGGTAATTCCTTCAACGGAAACTGTTACGGTGCTCGATATGTTCATGGCTTTATCAAACTGAATCTCTACATTAACAGGACTGCCTAAATCATCTCTTGTAAGAAGTTCTGGCATAATGATAACCACTTCAGGCGGGTCTATATCCAAAGGCTGGACGGTGAAATTCTTGGTTTCTGAGGTAACGTTTGTGTCACCAATGAGTATCCTTAGTTGCACATCGTAAGGACCTGGTGCAAAATAAGAGGTGTTTATAGAAATATTATATGTGATATTTACATTATTGTAGCCTGACCAATTGCCCCAACTGAGGTTAAAGCCAGGGGTATAACCGTAGCCATAGCCATAGCCATAGCTAGAAATGATTTCTGTTATATTAAAGCCAACGATCTCTGTGCCGTTGCAGTTTCCGAACATCTCTTCCCCTGAGGTAGCGTTGAAAGAGCAGTAGAAATCATCCATGTTATCTATGAAAAGCATAAGGGGCCCAGGGATAATCCTCTCATCGGACTCTATCTCGAGCTCTGCTGTTATGAATATGACCTCGCCCTGGACTGGGTCTGTCTTAGAAAACTCAGTGGTAAACCCAAAGTTATATGCACTGCCTCTCCCGGCAAGGATGAGTACAGCGACCACGAAAGCCGTTGCAGCGATAGAAACATACTTGTTGCTTGTTCTGTTTTTCATGGAAAACTACCCCAAATGCGTTATTGTTAATATTCTTCTGGTAGGAACTCTTTTATAAACTTTTCTAAATTATCGTCGATAAATTCTTAACTCTGGCGTGGTTAACGCTGCGATTTCTTTCCTGCTGTGTATGTGTGGAGAACTGTGTATCTTTTCTCAACTGCTGATGTGTTGTAGTATGTCCTTATCAACAAGTCAAACATGATGCCGAACTGGAAAAGGAGCATGCCGCCGAGGATGAGGAATCCGGACATCACGAACCAGACCGAGTTTGAGAGGCTTGTGCCTACAACAATTTTTAGGTAGGCTGTCCAAATGGCTGAGAGGAAACCGAGAAATGTTATGAAAAGGCCGAGCACGCCGAAAAGGTGGAGGGGCCTGCCTGAGTATTTTTTCCAGAACCAGATGTATATGAGGTCGACTGTGCCTTTGAGAGATTTTTTCCAGGTGTAGTTTGTCTTGCCCCGGATTCTTGCCCTGTGGCTTACTTTGAGCTCGCCGACTTTTGCGCCTTTCCAGCCGAGGATGGCTATGATGTACCTGTGCATCTCGCCGCTTAGCTCGAGGTCTTCTATGATCTCGTGCCTGTAAACCCTGAGGGTGCACCCTGAGTCGTGGACTTTGTCTTTGGCAAGGAAACCCCTGAGTATTCTTGCCCAGAGTGTTATGAAGTGCATCCACATTGGGTCTTTTCTTTTCTTGCGCCAGCCTGCGACTACGTCAAGGTTTTCTGCGATGAGCTTGTTGTAGAGCCTGGAAATATCTTTTGGGTCGTTCTGGCCATCTCCATCAAGGGTTACCACGAACTCGCCTTTGCTGTGCCTGAGGCCTGCGTCCAGCGCTACTGCCTGGCCGTAGTTTGTCTTTAGGTTGATTACGTGGACATTGGGCTCTTTTATGGAGAGGAGGTCTTTTAAAGAGTTGTCCCTGGAGCCGTCGTTTACGAATATCATCTCCCAGGTGCCGAGCTTGCTCATTGCTTCCTTGATTTCCCTGTATAGGGGAATTATGTTGCCCTGCTCGTTGTGGACTGGGACCACTACTGAGAACTTAACCATTATGGGCAGAATTCGGTTGTTTTATAAAAAGGTTTCTATGGGCTTTTGCACAGGGCTACGGATATGTCGTATGACTTGAAGAGTGTCTCGCAGGGGGTGAAGTTGTAGTTTCCAGCAGGGAGCTTTCTTGCTCCCTGGGCGTCCATGACGAGGATGTACTCTTCGGGGAGCTGGGCTTGGCTGTTCACGACTATTGCGTTGGCGAACCTTTCCCTGCCGTTTACTGGCCTCCAGAAGCCGTGGCCTAAGCCTGAGAGTGAGTAGTTGAGCTGGTAATCTGCGGGGTAGCCGTACCAGGCTGCTGCTGGGCTCCAGGTGACTGCGACAGGGTATTCTTCTTCAAGTGTGCTTAGGAATGCTGCTGCGCCTTTGTAGTCTGCGAGGGGCATGCTTGGGTCGTATGCTGCTTCCCTGAACGGGGTGAGCGTGAAAACCGAGGGTGCCATGAAAGCTATGAACACGGCCAGCAGGATGTACCTAAACTTTGCCTCTTTGAACAGGGCTGCAACATAGAGCATGAGGGGGAAGGTCAGGAAGTAAGCATACCTTGTTGCGAATTCCCTTATGAAAAACAGGCCTAGGAAGGGCGTTAATGAGATAAGGGCGATGCTTGCGTGAGGCTTTGGGTTTTTGTAAATCGAGATTATGAGGCCTGCCAGTGCGAATAGGAGCAGGGCCAGCTGGCTGAAGTATGCGCGGTAGTACCTAAATGAGTAGAGGGCTATCATCTCTGCTGTAGGGCTGAGCCTCAGGATAAGGTAGGCTGAGAATGCTGTTATGGCTATGGCTGCTGCCCAGGTTAGTGGGCTCCTGAGTGTTTTCCTGGCAAGGTTGTGCATCAGGTAGATGATGAAAAACAGGGGGATAAGGATGTAGCCCATGAGGTGAATGTGCATTGTGAAAGCTAATGAGGCTATGAGGAGTGCGTAGCTTTTCCACTGCTTCCTGAACAGGGCTTCTTTTTTTATTATAATAGTGTAAAAGAGGTAGAAGCTGAGGAAGTAGAAGAACAGGAATGCCTGGTAAAACCTTGCCTGCCTGGAGTAGATTATCTGGGCTGTGGAGAGGGCGATGAGGAGGGGGAAGGCGAGCCTGGGGAAGGTGGTTTTTATAAATTTTTTTGCGAATATGTATGCAAGCCAGATGGTGAGGACGCCGAAGATTACTGAGATGAGCCTTGCGCCGAAATCTTCCCTGAAAATCCAGATGAAGAATGCCATGCCGTAGTGGAACAGCAAAGCCCTGGTGTATGCTGCGCCTGACTGGAGCAGGGGATAGCCATGCTCGAGGATGCCTTTTGCTGCGGCTGCTGAGATTGTCTCATCGAGCCACATCGACTGGTAGCCCAGGTGGGCTATCCTGAGGATGAAGCCGTATACCAGGATTAGCAGCAGGATGGCCTTTCTTAGCATGGGCAAGTGAGGATGTTTCTGGTTAAATAGGTTTTGATTTTTGAAAAGGCATAATAACTACAAGCCTTTCCACGCTTCATTCTCCTCTTTGCTGCTCCAGTCCCTGACCAGGGACTTCTCGCTTGCTAATGCTGTTGCCATTTTCCTGCTTACCTGTGACATTGGCCTTAACTCAATATGGTCTTCAAACGTAAGGATAACAACCTTGGAGCCTTTCCTAAACCCGCTGGCTTTCCTCAGGTGCTTGGGAATGGCTATCTGGCCCTTATCTGTTATTTTTGCGCTCTTTATCTCAATTAACGGCATTTTTACCACCTTCCACTTTGTAAGAAAAGTAAGAAGGTATAAAAATCTTCCCTTTTCGCATACAGCGCCTTGCTTTAATAAGCGTTTCTTTGAAATTCCTGAAAAGGCTTCAGGTTTCCCCTGGAAGGGCTTTTAAACAAAGAACACGCCTGGGAATGCACTGGGCAGTATAGCCGGGAGCATTAAAGGATATGGAAACCGAGAAGAAAGAGTATAAAAAATCTTTGTCTGAGATAAAAGAAGCGATGATCTCAATAGTGTCTGTTTTAAACAAGCATGGCAAAGGGGAGCTTATCTTCGGGCTAGACCATTCAGGGAGAGTTCATAAGCAAGACATAAATGAGAAAACCCTGCGTGATATTTCCCAGGCAATAGCTAATAATATTGAGCCAAAAATTTACCCGAAAATTGAAAAGCAAGGAAGCATTGTAAGAATAGGCTTTTCTGGAAGAGAAACACCATATTTCGCTTATGGCAGGGCTTATATCAGGGTTAGTGACGAAGATAGGCAAATGAGTGCTAAAGAACTGGAGAATTTTATTCTGAATAAAAATAAAGATAAGCTGAGATGGGATAACCAGGCTTGTGAAGATGCTGTTTTAGAGGATATTGATGAGGAAACGGTAAATAAATTTAAAAATTATGTTAAGCAATCTCAAAGATTGCCTTTTCTTAATGAAGACAAGTATGAATTATTAAATAAATTGGGTTTAATTATACAAAAAAAATTAACAAATGCAGCAGTATTATTGTTTGGAAAAGATACTCAAAAGTATTTTTATAATTCTACAATAAGATGTGCATCATTCAAAAATGAGCTTAAAGAAGAATTTATTGACATGAAAGATATTCAGGGCAATTTGTTTGAATGTTTAGAAAAAACAATTTTGTTTATTAAAACCCATATAAAATTATCTGCAAAAATTCAAGGCTTATATAGAAAAGAAAAATGGGAAATTCCAATAGAAGCATTAAGAGAAGCAGTTATTAATGCATTAATACATAGAAATTATTTTGACCAGAGTTTCACATATATAAAAATTTATGATGACAGTATAGTTATTTCAAATCCTGGTGAATTGGATAAGAGCTTAAAAATAGAAGATTTGTTTAAAGAACATGAATCGAAACAAAGAAACCCTTTACTAGCAAAAATATTTTACTTTTGCGGTTTTATTGATTCGTGGGGAAGAGGGATTAATAATCTGTCTCTTATACACATCTCCGAGCCCACGAGACCGTACTAGATCTCGTATGCCGTCTTCTGCTTGAAA
>OMKS01000524.1_pt1 | contig 35811 bp, 35 predicted proteins | sample 1674721 | NCBI WGS metagenome assembly OMKS01 (sample SAMN06264996, study PRJEB25208) | sediment metagenome | isolation source: hot spring sediment | place: USA: California | collected 2014-09-02 | reverse complement strand
GATCTGCACATTCCAGTGCCAGATGCGCCCGTCGAGGCTCTCAAACTGTCCGCCGGTCTGACCGCGCTGCTGCATCGTCTGCACACCGACCAGATCAATCAGGGTCAACTGCCGTTCGATATAATCCCAGGCCTTTTCGTACTCCTGATTGAGCCGAATCGAGCGCAGGCTGCCGGCCGACAGGCCGCAGATCGTCATCACCACGCCGCCCAGCAGCGACGCGGCCAGCACCGTCTCCAGCAGGCTGACGCCCCGACGACGAAACAGACTGTGCGTTGACAAACTCATATCATATCCAAATCAATTTGATCGGGTTCATAGGTTTCCGCATCGCCCATGATCAGTGTTGCTCGTGCGGTTGCGGCGCTGATCTGTACGGTAAAGGTCCGTTGCCCGTTGGTCAGCCGCACCGTGGCCGCATCGGCCCTGCCGTCGGGATAGAACGTAATGGCGCTGCTTGAATCGCCCAGCCCCTCGCTGCGAACCACCATCAGCCCCTCGAACAAGACCGATTCGTCCAGTTTGCCGGGGCGATGCCATAGATCGGACACCGCGGTAACCTCGTCCGTCTGCCGGTCGATCTGGACAATATAATACGCTTTGCTTTCGGGGTCGATGACCAGTCGGCAGACTTGTCCGCTCTCAATCGCCAGAACGCGGGCGTAACGCGCGGTCAGATAAAACCGCTCGGCGTTTTGACGCAGCGCCCAATGTCGCCACGTCTGGTTATACGTAATGAACGCCGCCGAGGTCAGCAGCGCCAACAGCGCCGCGGCCGCGGTCAATTCCACCAGCGTAAATCCACAGGATTGACGATGGGCCATTGATGATTGTCGATTTTTTTGTATTCCTGCGTTCATCGACCTACATTCCTACATTCCTACATCCCTACATACTTCTTTAGTCATTGTAAATATCTTCGTTTTCGCCTTCGCCGCCTTCGGTTCCGTCGGCGCCGTAACTGATCAGGTCAAATCCACCGGGGTTAATGACCCCGTTGGCAATATAGATAAACTCGTTGCCCCACGGATCGAGCAGGTCGCTGCGCCGACAATACGGGCCGGCCCACTTGTCTTCCAGTCCCGCCGGCGCCGCCAGCAGCGCGTCAAGGCCTTCGGCGTCGGTCGGAAAGCGTCCGCAGTCATATTGGAACCGCGCCAGCGCGCCTTCAAGAATGCCCATCTTGCCGCGTGCGATGTCGTGTTTGGCTTTGCCCAGCCCCTTGAACGCCCGCGGCACGACAAAGACCGCCAGCAGCGAAATAATCATCGCCACGGCCACCAGCTCAATAATCGTAAACGCCTTTCGTTTTCGTCGTTTCATTTTTCTCATCCTTACCATCATTTGTGAAATCCGTGGTTCCTTTTTCTACAACACGCTCAAGTCCATACCGACAATCGGCAGCAGCGTCGCGACGATAATGAAAAAGATCGCCACGGCCAGCAGCAAAATCAAAATCGCCGGAAACAGCGCCAAAAAGCGGTTCATCACCGTATCGGCGGTTTCATCAAACGTATCGGCGGCGCTGAGCAGCAGTTCATCCAGCCGACCGGTCTGTTCGCCCATCGCCACAATCTGCACCAGCAGCGCCGGAAACATACCCGAACTCTCCAGCGGCTCGGCCAGACTGTGGCCGGTCTTGACCTGGCCGCTGACCTGATCGATCTGACGGCCGAGCACCTCGTTGCCGAGGGTATCGCGCACCACCCGCAGCGCTTCAAGTATCGTAACGCCGCTTTTGGTCAGGGCGCCGAGTGTTCGGGCGAATCGTCCAACCGCCAGCGTTCTGACCACCGGCCCGAACAGCGGCAGTCGAAGCATAAAGCCGTCCCAGCCGAAACGGCCGTCCGGGGTTTGCTTCCATTTATTGAACATCGCCGCCGCAATCGCGATGGCAATCGCACAGGCCCAGCCCCAGCCGACCAGAAAATGGCTCAAGCCCATCAGCATTCGCGTGGGCAGCGGCAGCATGGCCGGGGCAATGCCGATGGTGGTAATGATTTTAGGCAGTACCCAGACCAAAATAATCACCATCGAAATGAGCCCGACCGTCAGCACAAAAATCGGATAGGCCGCGGCGTTGATGAGATTGGACTTGACCTTTTCTTCGCGGTGTTTGAGCTTGACCAGCTCATCGACGGTCTGTTCGAGGATGCCGCCGGTCTCGCCGACGCGCACCATCGAAATCGATAACCGGTCGAACAACTCCGGCCGGCGCTCCATCGCCTCGCTGAGACTGTCGCCGGAGGTGACCGCCGCAACCATCTCTTCGAGCAGCTTGTACATTGATTCTTTCTTCTGCTGGGATTTGATGATCTCCAGCGCATTGACAATCGGCAGACCGGCTTTCAACGCCGTAGCCAACTGTCCCATCATCGCCAGCAGTTCTTTGCTGCGAATCGCGCCGCGTTTGTGCGGCGTATCGCCTTCCTGTCGGCGGATAGAGGAGAACAAGCCGCCCTCGGCCTTGCCTTCCATCAACTCGGAGGCAAACCGTCCGCGCTGGGCCAGATCGGCAATCGCCGCCTTGCGATCTACGGCCTCGATGGTTCCGGTCACTGTCTGACCGCCGGCGTCAACACCTTTATAGACAAATGTAGCCACGATTAGTTCTTAGTTCTTAGTTCTTAGTTTTTAGTTTTTAGTCTTCTTCGACGCCCTGGGTGGCTCGCAGGACTTCTTCGGGCGTCGTCATGCCGGCCAGGATTTTCTCGATACCGCTGTGTCGCATACTGACATGGTCAGCCGGCGCCGCGGCCAAAATCTGCTCGGTCGTGGGCCGCGAGGCAATCAGCTTTCGCAGCGACTCGGTCACTCTCAGCAGTTCAAAGATACCCATCCGCCCGCTCATTCCCGTGCGGTTGCACTCGTCGCAGCCGCGGCCGTGATACAGCGGCGTATCCGACTCGATGCGAATCGAATTATTCAGGCTCTCCAGCAGCGCCGGGCTGGGACGATACGGCTCACGGCACTGCGGACAAATCCTGCGCACCAGCCGCTGGGCCAGGACGCCTTCAAGGGAACTGGCCAGCAGGAACGGCTCCACGCCCATATCAATCAGACGAGTGATCGCCCCGGCCGCATCGTTGGTGTGCAGCGTGCTGAAGACCAAATGTCCCGTCAAAGCGGCGCGCACGGCAATGTCGGCGGTTTCCTTGTCGCGGATTTCGCCGACCATAATGATATCGGGGTCTTGCCGCAGAATATGCCGCAACCCGCGTCCGAACGTCAGTCCGCGACGCGGATTGACCGGAATCTGCACCACGCCGTCAAGCTGATACTCAACCGGGTCTTCAATGGTGATAATCTTGCGGCTGGGGTCGTAAATTCGGTTCAGCGAGGCGTACAGCGTCGTTGTTTTACCGCTGCCGGTCGGGCCGGTCACCAGCACAATACCGTGAGCCTTGCTCAGACACTGAGCAAAGCCCTTGAGCGTTTTGGGGTTCATCCCCAATTCTTCAAGCTCAATCAGCGCCGCGCTGCGGTCCAGCAGGCGCATCACCACCGACTCGCCGAAAACCGTCGGCACGGTCGAAACGCGGATGTCGATCTTGCTCTTGGCGCCGGCAAACTCGATGTGTCCGTCCTGCGGCACAAACCGCTCGGCGATGTTCATATTGGCCATAATCTTGATACGCGAGATGATGGCCGCCTGCAGTCGCTTGGGCGAAGCAGATTTTTCAATCAGCACCCCGTCGATGCGGTACTTGATGCGGACGTCCTTTTCGAACGGCTCAATGTGGACGTCGCTGGCGCGCGATTCAATGGCCTCAAGTAAAATCAAATTGACCAGATTAACCAGACTCGGCTCGCGGGCCAACTCGTGCAGTCGGGCGGCGCTGAGCTGGTCGCCTTCCAGCTCGGTCTCGGCCGACGGGGTTTCAGATTTTTCGCCGGGCGCCAGATCGCGCAACATTCGGGCGACGTTGCTGCCGTAATATTTGGAAATGGCCTTTTCCAGATCGGACGCCGGGCAGTAACATCGGCGGATCGCCAGCCCCGTCAGCAGCCGCAGGTCGGCGATGGCCTCATGGTTGAACGGATCGGCCATGGCCACGGTCAGTCGGCCGTTTTGACGCTCCACAGGGATTAAACTGTGCTGGCTGACCACCTCGGCCGGGACCAGATCCAGGATGTCGCGTCCGATAATCCGCTCTTCAAGCGTTATCTTGTCCAGACCAGCCTGCTCGACGAGGGTTTCGAGCAGTTGGCGGTTGGTTACCGCCCCGCTATCGCGGAGAATCCGGCCGAGTTTTTTACCGGCGGTTTTTTGCGATTCAAGGGCCGCCTCAAGCTGCGCCGGAGAAAGATATTTTTTTTCGCAAAGTAATTCGCCCAGTCGTTTCGTCACGCCGAATTTCCTTATCTTAACCTTACTCTAAATTGACTATGCCGGCACGAGGCCGGCGGCGCCGTTCACGGCTAACATCGTTCAAGCCGCAATGTTCCGATAAAATCACCGTTTTTAATTCAAATACACCTTAACCTATCGACTTTCCTGTTTTACCGCCGAATACACCAAATAAGACGGGAATACGACGGACGATGTTTCAAAAAATTTGATATTGACGCTAAGGTTCCCGACAAATATCCCTGTGCGGCAATAAACAACAAGAAGAAAATCCTGATTTTCCAAAAAAACAACCTCATAAATAACAAAAATCATATCTATAAAAACAATAATACGGATCGATATCTTGACATATTCGAAACGTCAAATGAAGCAAAATGGTGTTTACGACAACAACAATGACATAACCGCAAGCCCATTGAAGAGGATATGGATAAAAATAGGACGAAACAAAGAGCCGCTCCGCTCGTAGGCGTAGCCCATCACACAGGCCAGCGCGAAAATGCCCGGCGCGTGCATCGGGGAATGCACGACGGCAAACAGGGCCGAGGTCAGCAGAATCGCCGGCCAGACGCCCGGCAGCAGGGTGCGCATCGCTGATTGCAGCAGCCCGCGAAACAGCAGTTCTTCCATGACCGGTACCACGACCACCAGCAGCGCCGCCATCAGCACGCGCACCGCCAGGCGAGTCGATTCGGCCAGTTCTTCAAGGCTCTCGTGCGTATGAAACGTGAACCGGTCACCGGCCAGGAGCCGACCGATTGCGATGACCAGCCCAATGCCGCCGATGACCAGGGGATAGGCCGCGATCAGATTGACCGCCGCCCAGCCTGCATCCCGCAGCAGGGTCTTCGGGTTCAGCCCAAAGCCCTTGAGCCTGCGGGCAAAGAAAGATCGGGCCGTCCATAAAATGACCGCGATAATCAGTCCATTCAACACACATAACGCGATATAGCGCGCCGCCGCCTCGCCGCCGGCCTCGACATCGCGATACAGCAAGCCCACGAACACATTCAACTGAGTCAGCAACAGCATCCATACAAAGAACAGCAAAAACGGCACGCTCAGCGGCAGGCTATGCCGTCGCACCGGCGCCGCGGCCAAGGCTCTCGGCCCGCCGTATCGCCGCAGCCATATGATCAGAACGGTCGCCCCGACCGCACAGAAGACGAATGTTGTCCGGTCGAAGGGCGCATCGACGGATTCTGCCGCCTGGGAGGCGATATCCGCTATGTTCATACCGCTTGCCAATGCCGTGCTCATCGGATACTTTCGTGAAGACCGTTTGCCTTTTTATGTCGCTCGTGTTATAGTACATTCAAACGAATTTAGCAAGGAATGGACGTATGGATATTTTCGAAATTGACGGGCCGGTCAAGCTATCCGGGACGATTGAGGTAGCCGGGTCAAAAAACGCCGCCCTGCCGATGATGGCCGCGTCATTACTGGCCGCCGGCGAGACGGTCATCCCCAACGCGCCCAATCTGGCGGATATTCACTCGTTTGAGAGTCTGCTGTCGCAACTGGGGGCCAGGGTCAGCCGCGATGCAAACGGGGCGCTGCACATTGATGCGACAACTATTGACAACCCCGTCGGCGAGTACGATATCGTGCGCAAGATGCGTGCCAGTATCTGCATTCTTGGTCCGCTGCTGGCCCGTTGCGGCAAAGTCAAGGTCTCGATGCCCGGCGGCTGTGCCATCGGCGACCGGCCGGTCGATATTCATTTGCGCGGGCTGAAGGCTCTCGGTGCGCGGATTCGTCTGGAAAACGGCTACATTGTCGCCGAAGCTCCGCCCGGCGGACTGGTCGGCGCGCAGATTTTTCTGGGCGGGCCGTTCGGCTCAACCGTACTGGGCACCGACAACGTGATGATGGCCGCGACGCTGGCCAAAGGCGCCACCGTCATCGAATCGGCGGCCTGTGAACCGGAAGTGGCGGATTTAGCCCACTGTTTGAACGCGATGGGCGCCAAAATCAGCGGCATCGGCTCGCCGCGACTGGTTATTGAGGGCGTCAACGAACTGAAGCCGGTTTCCTGGACGGTGATCGGCGACCGCATCGAGGCCGGCACATTTATGGTCGCCGCCGCCATTACCAAGAGTCGCTTGCGCCTTCGCAACTGCGACTTGAATCATATGGTGGCTGTGGTGGACCGGCTCCGCAGCATCGGCGCCGTCATCGAGCCGACCGAGGACGGCTGCGAGGCCGCTCAATACGGCGCCATCTGCCCGGCCGATATTACCACCCAGCCTTATCCGGGGTTTCCGACTGACCTGCAGGCACAGCTTATGGCGCTGCTGGCACTGGGCGAAGGCAACAGCGTCATTACGGAAAAGATTTACCCGGATCGTTTTATGCACGTCGCCGAAATGAACCGCATGGCCGCCAACCTGCGAAAAGAAGGCCCCAGCGTCATCGTGGCCGGCGTCGAACGGCTCATCGCCGCGCCGGTGATGGCCTCGGACCTGCGCGCCTCGGCGGCGCTGGTGCTGGCCGGGCTGGCCGCGTATGGCACTACGGTCGTGCACCGCGTCTATCATATTGATCGCGGCTACGAAAAAATCGAGGAAAAACTCAACGCCGTCGGGGCAAAGATTCGCCGCGTCGATGTGTAAATCAGCTTCCGGCTGGCGGCTTCCGGCAAATGGCAACTGGCGGCTGGCGGCTGGAAGCTGCTGTTGTTCAATTGGAGAAGCGTAATGGATTTATTTGAAGCGATTAAGAAACGTCATTCGTATCGCGGCGGGTTTGAGAACAAGCCCGTCCCGCGCGACCATTTGCGGCAGATCGTACAGGCCGGTTTGGATGCGCCGTCCGGGTGCAATGTTCAGACGACGCGGTTTATCATCGTTGATGATGCGGATCTGGTGCAGACCATTGCCGGGATGCACGAGAAAAACAAGGCCTTCCAACAGGCTCAGGCCTTTATCGCCTGCATCGTCGATGAACAGCCAAAAGCGGTTTATCAGGAGATGTCCTTCCAGGTTGAAGATTGTGCCGCGGCGGTGGAAAATATGCTGCTGGCCATCACCGCGCTGGGGTACGCCAGCGTATGGGTGGACGGCTGGCTCCGCGTGGACGGCCGGGCCGAGGCCATCGGCCAACGGCTCAACCTGCCCGCCGGCAAGCGCATCCGCGTCCTGCTGCCGGTCGGTATTCCGTCCGAAGCATACAAACAGCCGGCCAAGATGCCCTTCGAACAACGCGCCTGGTTCAACCAATACGGCGCTGACAAATAATAGAAGCAGGTTATTGATGAAAGATGAAGATCAGTCCGGTTTGCGCTGTCCCAAGTGCGGCTCGACGGATATTGCCGAGATTGTCTATAATCCAGCGGCGATGGATGAGCCGCTGCTGCGTCGGGTGCAGGTCAAACGGGCGGTCATCCGTACCGGCGCGCAACCCAATCCTGCGCCGCGATATTACTGCAATTATTGCGGCTACGAATGGTAAACGGGAAGAAGGCAGCCTTGTCGATTACGTAAAGCTGGGTTTGACGTTGACGACGCGGCCGCTGCGGCGCTTGCGATTATTGACGGCGCGGCCCTTCGACGTCCGCTGACGAGCACGAAAACCGCTCTTGCGGGCACGCTTGACCAAACTTTTCCGATGATTTTTCACGGGTATCTCCTGTTCTTATCATTGCTGTTTGTGCGGGGCTGTTTCGAGACCCCGATTGTCGCATTTTAGAAAGCGAGGCAAAATTATAGCGGTTCATTCAGAAAATGCAAGACCTTCCGCCAAAAATAAATCGTTACCCGTCTGTCGGTGATGCTCAATCGCCGGTGATGCCTGCGGCCATCTTTTGTTATCGGCGTGTCTGCAAGGGGGTTGTATTCGGAGATTGCGGTTTTGGGCGTTCCAGGACGCCCAGATAGGGCAGTGTCTTTTCGAGAATCTCCTTTGCCACCGGTGCGGCCACGCGGCCGCCGCTGTAGCCCTTGCCCAGCGCCCGGTTGGGACGAATGATCGAAACCAGCACCACCACCGCCGGCTTGTCGGCCGGGGCGCCGCCGACGAATGACGAGACGTAATTTCGTGTGTCGTATCCGCCGCCGGGCAGGGCGATATTGGCGGTGCCGGTTTTGCCCCAAACCTGACAGTTCTTAAGCGCCGCCTGTTCGCCGGTACCCTCATTGACCACGCCGGTCAGGGCGTTTTGCACCATCCACCGGGCCACTTCGGGTTTGAGAATATAGCCGGCCCCGGCGCTGGGCTGCCGCAATTCGATGATCTTTCCGCTGCGGTCCACCACCGCCCGAACCATGTGCGGACGAACCAGGCTGCCGCCGTTGGCCAGAATACAGTAGGCCCGCGCCATCTGAATCGCCGTAACCGACACCTCATGCCCAAAGGGAATGCGCGTCACACTCCAGCCGCTCCAGCGATTGAGCGGATGGAGTATGCCCGGCTCTTCGCCCGGCAGATCCACCCCGGTGCGCTGGCCAAACCCGAATATCCGCAGACCGTCGTACAGGGTTTTTTGCCCCATTTGCAGGCCGATTTTGGCCATGCCCACATTGCTTGAGTGGATTTGAATCTCACGCACGCTCATCAGGCCGTAGCGTTTGTTGCCGAACTCCCCGATGCGATAGCGCGCGAAATAGCCGTTTTCACAGTCGAATTTCTCGTTGAATCCGATGCTTCCGCTGTCCAGGGCAATCGCGGCGACGACGGGCTTGAAGATACTGCCCGGCTCATACACATCCGTCAGAACGCGGTTTTTCATATATTCCGGATCGGTGCGGGCGAAGTTGTCCGGATCAAAATCCGGCAGCGAGACCATCGCCAGAATCGCCCCGGTATAGGGATTCATCACGACGCCGACGGCAGCCTCGGCTTCATACTCACGCATTTTGCTGAGCAGCGCCGAACGTACGAATTCCTGAATGCTTGCATCAAGCGTCAATATCAGGCTTTGGCCGTCGATGCTTTCCACCCGGTCAGCCGGCGCCGCGGCGATCGGTCGGCGAAGGGCGTCAACTACAAAGACGCTTTTGCCCTCCGAGCCGCGCAGCAGGGCGTCGTACTGCAATTCAAGCCCTGCCAGGCCGGTCTGCTCGGTCCCGATAAAGCCGATGATATGGCCGGTCAGTCTGCCGGCCGGCCAGTAGCGTTTCCACCGCGATTCGATACCGATGCCGGGAAGGCGGGCGTTGACGACGGCGTCGCGCGTCAGGGTATCCACATCCGACAAGATGGGGGCGTATCCGGGGTTGGAGGCGCTGTCGATCAACCGACAAATTTCATGGCCGGGAACCTCAAGCAGATCATGCAGCGTGAAGGCGGCGACCTTAATCATTTCAGCGTCTTCAAAGCGTCGCGGCTCGGCAAATACGGTATAACTGATATTACTGGCCGCCAGCAGACGACCGCGCGAATCAACGATAAAACCGCGCTGGGCGCGTTCGGGAATGACGGCGTTTTGCTGACGTCGGCTGGATTGTTCAAACGCGGCGGCCTTGACGTACTGCAGATCGAACAGACGCCAAATCAAAAGACCGAAAATAACGCAGACCAATACAAATCCTGCGATAATCGTAGTGCATTGGCGTTTCATAAGATTAGTCCTGCGGCGTCGATTCCGTCGGCGGCGTCAGACCGGCCGGGCTGATTAAACTTTCAAAATGAAGCTGCTTTTGCCGAAGCTGCTGGGTACTCTGATTTTGTTCCACAATCGCCGAGCGATACTGATTGAACAAACGTACCGAGCTGGTCCGCAAATGAACGGTAAAGACCAACATCGCCGTTACAAAAAAAACACAATAGATAAATCGCCCGCGCGACATCGACAAGGACTCAAAAAGGTCAGGATGCCGGAACAATCAGTTTCATTCCCGCCTTGACGTCATCAGGGCCTTTAAGACGGTCTTTGTTTAGTTCCATCAGTTCTTTATACTTATGCCCGTCGCCGAGCGTTTTTTCGGCAATCTTCCAGAGCGAATCGCCGGGCTGGACAATATACTCGACGGTTCGCGGTGCAGCGGCCGGTCGCGAGGGACTCGGTGCGTCCTCTGATCGCTCAAAGAAATTCGAAAATCGCTGAAGCAGGTTTTCGGCCGAGGACGACCGGGAACGTTCAGCGGCTTGTTGTTCGCTGAGCGGCGGGATCACCAGTCGGCTGCCGACGACGACATGATCCGGCGAGGTCAGCACGTCTTTATTGGCTTCGTACAGTTTTTGAATCACCGCTCGTCGATTGCCGTCTTCCGTGCCGTAGTATTGTTGCGCAATGACGGCCAGGTTTTCGCCGCGCTGGACAATATGTTCACGCACGGCGGGGCTTTGCGAACGCGAAGGCTGCGGCAGAGCAATCCGATTGACCTGCTCGGCAATCACCGACGGCGTCGGCGAGTGCGGCTCAGGCGCTGCGCCAGCGGCAACCGGAGCAGACGCCTGCTGCGGGGCGCTGTCCAGAATAATCACGTCCTGCGGCGGTTCGGTTTGACGCAGCGGAACATCGCCGACCAAACGCTGAGCCGTCTCCGTAACCCGATGATCAATGACCAGATCAGGGCCGGACGGTGCGACAATTGAGGTGGTTTTGACCACATCCTCAGCCGAGGCCGATTGCAAAAATGACGGCAGCCCGTTGATTAAAAAGGCAATCAGGACGATAAAAACCAACCCCAGCAGCAACCCTACCTTGGCGTCAGCAGTCATTTGGACAACTCCCTTTTCCATATTTTTATAACCGTTTTGCAATTCGCAGTTTGGCGCTTCGACTGCGGGGATTTGCGACGATTTCTTCGCGCGTCGGCTGAATCGGCTTTTTGGTCAGCACGTCGTAAACCCCCTCTGTTTTTTTCCGACGAAAATCATGTTTGACTATCCCGTCTTCAAGACTGTGAAAACTGATCACCGCAATCAGACCGCCGCCTTTGAGCAGGCCCGGCGCTGCGTCCAGTAATCGTTGCAGGCGATTCAACTCGTCGTTGACCGCAATCCGCAGGGCCTGAAAGGTGCGCGTCGCCGGGTGAATCTTATGCCCCCGCGACGGAGCCTTCAACGCGCGACACACGACCGCCGCCAGTTCAGCCGTCGTGGTCAGTTTCGCGCGTTTGCGCTGCTCGACAATAAACCGGGCAATCCTCCGTGATGCCCGGTCCTGACCGTAGCGATAAATCAGATCCGCCAGGTCCTTCTGGCTCAACCGATTCACCAAATCCGCTGCGGTGGTCTCGAGCCGGTCATCCAGCCGCATATCCAGCGGCATAGCGGTCTGGAAACTCAGACCTCGCTGTACATCATCGAGTTGGGCCGAACAAAAGCCCAAATCCGCTATGATCAAATCAACCTTGTCAATGCCGCGTTCGGCCAGCAACTCGGCGATTCGGTCGAAATTGTCCCGAATCAGTTCCACGCGGCACGCAAGATCGCGTAAATTCTGCCAGGCCCTTTGGATACTGTTTTGATCCACGTCCAGTCCGAGCAAGCGACCCTCAGGGCCTAACATTCGGCCGAACAACCGGCTGTGGCCTCCATGCCCGACGGTTGCATCGACCATAATCCCATCCGTGGGAAGGTCAATCCGTTCCAACAACGGTTCAACGAGAACCGGTATATGCTGCGGGACATCCGAGCCGTCCCTGGGGTGTGATGTGTCCGCAGCGTCGCTCATGGTCACACGGCGGCGTACCCGGCCGCACCGGCCGGCTGCCGTAACCCAAGCAAGGCCTCCATCTGAGGCGAAAAAGCAATCTGCTCGAACACTCCGCCGAGCCGATTGACCCGATCAAGCCGCTCGGCCAATATCTCCGCCGAAGCCAGCGTCTGATCGTCGGTCTTCTGCCGGCCGGCCAGTGCCCGCCCAACAATATCAATCGCGTCATTGTGGCTTACCATAACAAGCCCTCCTAAATGGCTATTCAACTATATTTCGTGTCTGACGCAGGATTTGTTCTTGTCGGGCGCAGGTCACCTGGGTCTGGTAAAGATTGAGATTGTCAGACAAATACTGCTCCCAATCTTCTGTATTCCAGACCTCAATATGGTCCCGCACACCCACCAGCGTCAGATTCGTGCCCAAACGGGCGCGTTTTCGCAATTTTTCATTGATGAGTAATCGCCCCTGCCGATCCAACTCAACCTTGCTGGCCAGAGCGAAACTCAACCGCTCATACGTGACCGATTCGTCCGGGGCGCCCGTCCCTGGGGCACCGGCAAGGGCGATTTGCTCGAATTGTTTTTCCGGATACAAGCTCAAAATGCCATTGGGGCCCATCGCCAGGTAAAAATTGCTGCCGTATCGCTCCGTATCAATTTGACTGCGGAGCTTGTTCGAGATGAAAAGGCGATTCTTATCATCGATCGTATGCTCGTATTCACCTGTTAACATTAACATGGATTTTAGTCCCACATGGCAACACATCTATGGGAGAATGGTATCATTCCGTACCACTTCCTGTCAATTAAAAATCGGCGTTTTCTGAAAATATGTTTAACTTTTTAGAATTCCACCGCCTTGACGAACAATCTGAGCTGGACGGTACATCCTATATAAGCGAATGGGGACCAGAGCAATCGCAATATATTGGGTTTTATGCAAATTTTTTGTTGCCCCAGACGAAGCAAAATATTTGCAGCCAATCCGACAGCGGCAGGTTTGCGGATTTTGTTCTTGCATTAGAGGCCGGGAAAATGTAACATTCCGACAAGATGGAGCAACAACGTTTTACGACGGGTCGGGCGACCTGACCATTAGCAAAATAACGCTTTACAGATCAAGAACTTAGGGCGATTAGCTCAGCTGGCAGAGCAGCTGACTCTTAATCAGCGGGTCGCAGGTTCGAATCCTGCATCGCCCAGTTGTCCTCTTTTTCCATCGCATGACATGCGTTTGTGCTTGATAACGACATAGAGAGCCACCCCTTCGCCTTAGAATCCGAGTTTTGGCTTAAAAATGGAACCACGGTTGGATTGATGATCATCGAACTGCCGCATCCACTCACTTCTGAGGCAACCCTTCCAAATGTTGCGGGAGCGAGTCACAAATGTCGTGCCAGGGCGCCTTCATACTCGTCCAGAAGTGGCCTTGCGGCCGAATTTCCGGATCGTCATCCAGCGTGCCTGCCCGGACGAAAACCATGCCGGGTCTGTGTTCGGCACGCAGGTAAATATGACAGCCGCAGGTTTTGCAAAATCGGCGCTCTTTTCCGGCAGATGACGGATACAGAGCAAGGTTGTCCTCCCCCGACGTCAGGATGAATCCCTGGGATTCGGCGGCCAACACCGAAGAAAATGCCGACCCGGTGTATTTTCGACAATCCGGACAGTGGCAATTCGCAAACATGAGCAATCGCCCATGAATTTCATACCGGACAGCACCGCAGTGGCAACTACCCGTAATCATGTGTTACCCCTTTTCATAATAAACAGTTTACAACCCCCTTTCGAACCACGCCCGGCTGGACTCGAACCAGCGACCTTCGGTTTAGGAAACCGATGCTCTATCCTGCTGAGCTACGAGCGCCTCTTTTTCACTCAGTCCCAATGACAGCCCTCTGCCGTGCCCTGCGGCTTTTTCTATCGTGGATCAATATATCAAATTTGTCCTCCTTTTGAAGTTTTTTTTCAAGACGGCGAAAACGCCGTCCACTGCGACCATTCGGCTTTTGCTCTTTGTTTTTCATTCACTGGCAATGAATCCGTATCCGCGGAGATTCCCGTTCCGTTTGATGCCGGATATTTTTGACTGGAATTCGTGCAAGCAGGTATCATAATAGCGGTTATTCGGGATTGAAATGACTTGAAGCAAAATGTTCAAAAGATGATGCGGCAAAACAAAAGATGAATGCGACCCAGAATAAATTTTTATTTTTGGGGAAATTCGTCGCCTCGCCTAAAACCATTGGGGCGATCGCTCCCAGCGGTTCGGTGTTGGCCGAGCAGATGGTGCGCCTTGGAGGGGTTGAAACCTCTCGGACCGTCCTTGAACTGGGGCCGGGAACAGGGGTTTTTACTGCGGCAATCTGTCGTCATTTGCCATCCGATGCACATTTGATCACGATTGAGGCCAACCCCCATCTGGCTTTGCTGCTGCGAAAAAAAATGCCCGCCGTGCGTACCGTTGCCGGTTCGGCCGAGCATCTCGACCGCATTATGAAGTCCTACCGACTTGCGCAGGCCGACAGCATCATCTCCGGCCTGCCTTTCGCCACATTTGAGCCGGCCCTTCAGGATCGCATCCTTTACGCGGTTCGACAGGCCCTGCGCCCCGGGAGCACGTTTGTCACCTTTTCCTATCTTCACGCCCGGCCGCTGAGCAAGGCCAAACGTTTTCGGGACAAGCTGGCGCAGTTGTTTGCTGACGTGGAAACATCACCGATTATCTGGAAAAATCTGCCCCCGGCGTTTATTTATCGCTGCCGAAAACCCGAATGAACCTCGGCTGGCGGTCTGTGTGACCTTTGGACCGACCTCACTCTGTCCTGCCTTCGGTCTTGCTGTTTGCGCGCAAAAAAGGCCGCGAGGGTCGCGCGAGAAACAAAAGACAACTCGCTTTCTGTTTACACACTCGGCGGCCCCCGCATCAAGGTCAGGCCACACGGTGGTGTCTGTTTTTTGGGAAGCGCTTGCTCAGAATGCTGTTTTGGGGTACCGTTCATAGGTTTATTCCGTAAAGATAAGCGCGACCGTGTCGGTTCGAATAGTCATAATTCTCATTGTTCTTCCGGCGGTCCGCGGCCGGCTTCTTTAACGCGATAAAATTTGATTTTGTTTTTTGCGGCTATCATTATCTGCCCCCGACAGTTGTTTTACTGTTCGATTCTGAGGTTTAGTATAACCGCACCCGGCATGAATTTCAAGGAAATAAAAAGAATTTGTTAAGAAAAACTTAATTTTTATTGGTTTTCTTGTTTTTGGTGTTTTTATCGTAGATGTTATAAGACCACGTTGTATCGACACGGTTATTTTTTTCTATTGACCATGAACGGATTAACACGAAAGCGTTTTCAACTTAGCGGTCGGGTTCAGGGGGTGGGCGCTCGGCCGTGGATTTACCGACAGGCGGTCGGGCTGAAGCTCAGCGGCTTTGTGCGCAACGATACGGCCGGCGTATGGATTGAGGTCCAAGGCGCGCCGGAGGCGCTCGATGCCTTTGCCGTGAGGCTGATCGATGCAAACCGGCAGGATTTTCCGGCCATGATGCATATTGACCGCTGTCACGTTGTCCAGATCGACCCGATTGAGGGCGAAATCGACTTTTACATTGTCCAAAGTGCCGTGTCCGGTTCGCCGAGTACCGGTGTTGCACCCGATACGGCGGTGTGTTCGGCCTGCCTGACGGAAATGAATGATCCAGGTGATTTTCGGTATCGCTATCCGTTTATCACCTGCACCCACTGCGGGCCGCGTTACAGCATCATCAAAACCATTCCCTATGACCGACCGAACACGACGATGGCCGAGTTTGCGTTGTGCGACCGGTGCCGCGGACAATATGAGGACATCGGCGACCGGCGATTTCACGCCCAGCCGGTGGCGTGTGCGACCTGCGGGCCGCGGGTGTGGCTGGCCGACGGCAACGGCAACGAAATCGAGCGCGACTGCGATGCGGCCATCGCGGCGGCGGCACATTTGCTGCGCGACGGAAAGATCGTCGCGATCAAAGGCATCGGCGGGTTTCATCTGGCGGTGGACGCCTTAAACGACGACGCGGTGCGGCGACTGCGACAGCGCAAGCGCCGACAGGCCAAGCCGTTTGCGATGATGGCGGCGGATACGGAAACCATCGGTCGTTACGCCCAAGTCGATGACGCCGCCGAAGCGCTTTTGACCGGTCCGCAGCGGCCGATTGTTCTGCTGGATAAACAACCGAACGCCGCCGTCGCCCCGTCGGCAGCCCAGGGGACGCATCGGTTCGGGTTTATGCTCTGTTATGCGCCGCTGCATCATTTGTTGTTTGCCGAGCCGGGCGTGTCGGTGTTGGTCATGACCAGCGCCAACCTCTCCGAAGAGCCGCTGATTTGCGACAATGCGCAGGCCGTGGAGGAACTGGGCCAGATCGCCGACGCTTTTCTGATGCACGACCGGACGATTGAGCGGCAGGTGGATGATTCCGTCGCGCACATTGTGGACGGCGGCCCGGCGATGCTGCGGCGGGCGCGGGGCTATGTGCCAGAACCGCTGTATCGGACCAAACCGAGCCGACACGTCATCTTCGCGGCCGGGGCAGATTTGAAAAATACGTTTTGTTTTGTCAAGGGCGATCAGTACCTGCTCAGCGAACACATCGGCGACCTGGCCGAGGGACGGGCGTACCGACACTATGTCAAATCCGTCGCGCATTTTCAACAGCTCTTTGAGGCCGCGCCGCAAGCGGTGGTCTGCGATCTGCATCCGGGGTATTTGTCGTCGCACTTTGCCGAGAAGCTGAGTATTTCACCGCTGCTGCGTGTCCAGCATCACTGGGCGCATATCGCCTCGGCACTGGCCGAGCACAATCACGACGGGCCGGTCATCGGGCTGGTGGCCGACGGGACCGGCTACGGCACGGACGGAGCGATTTGGGGGTGTGAGTGCTTGATCGCGTCGCTGACGGAGTTTTCGCGGTTCGGCCATTTGGCCTATTATCCGCTGGCCGGCGGCGACAAAGCGGCCAAAGAAGCCGTTCGCCCGCTGATCGGCTTGCTGACCCCGCAAGGCGAATTTGCCGCGATTGAGCCGTATCGGGACGTGTTGGAGCGTATTGATCCGGATACCGACAAATGGAAACTGATCTGCACGCAGATCGCCAAGACACTCAATACCGCGCCAACATCAAGCCTGGGTCGGCTGTTTGACGCGGTCGCGGCCCTGTTGGGCGCAGGAGCGGTCAATCGCTTCGAAGCCGAGCTGCCAATGGGGCTGGAGGCGATGACCCGGCCCGGTATTGAGCAGACGTATCCGGTTCAGTGGGAGCAGGCTGACCAAAGGTGGCAATGGCGATATGAGCCGATTCTTGAGGGAATTGTGCAGGATTTGCGTCGCGGCGATACAGCCGAAACGACGGCAACGCGCTTTCACAATACCGTCTCTGAGGCGCTGTTGACCATCGCACAAAAGGCCCGCTCCGCCACCGGAATCAACACCGCGGCCCTGAGCGGCGGAGTCTTCGGCAATCGCTATCTGGCCCAGCGGCTGATCAAACAGTTGAAAAACGACGATTTTGATGTATTATGGAAACGCTGCGTCCCGGCCAACGACGGCGGCGTCGCCCTGGGCCAAGCCGCCATCGCCGCGGCGATGCTGGAAAAGCACTAAGCTCTAAAATTTAAACAGATCTGAATAAAGAAAAGAGAAAACAATGAGAACAAAAGCGTTTGATTGCGTTGAGATGAAGCGACGCGGCGCCGAAAAAGTCCAAAAGCAGTTGGAAGGCAAGACATTTGAAGAAAAACTGGCCTACTGGAAAAAAGGCACCCAGGAACTACGCAAACTTCAAAAATTCAAGTAGAATCGAAACAATCTGCGAGGACAGAGGCTGTTTTATATGCCTGCGGGATAGCCCTGCAGGGGCGAAAGTGCGTTAGCCGACAGGGCGCAAGCCATGATAGCTTAGCCCAGCCCAGCGGGCTGGGGCACAAATACAGGCTACGCCCCGCGCCCCGAAGGGACAGTACAGTTGGACGATATGCTGCTCTTTCAGAGCGAACTCGATGGGACGGTTTTTACCCCAGGGCGTTGCCCTGGGCTATCTTATGATGCACCTTCGGTGCGATATTAACTGGACTGGTCGAATATTTGGCGGCACGACCAGTTGAATTTTTTGACATTTTGACATTTGATCTTGTTTAGAATTTAGTGCTTATGATTTAGAATTTTATCCAAAGGATACGTTATGTGTTTAGCGGTTCCTGCACGGGTTATTGAAAAAGACGGCGATAAGGCGACCGCCGATGCGATGGGCAATCGGTGGGAGATTCGCATTACGCTGACGCCGGAGGTGGAGGTGGGCGATATTGTGCTGATTCACGCCGGGTATGCGATTGCCAAGGTCGATGAAGAGGAGGCGGCCAAGACGTGGGAACTGTTTGAGCAGATCGCGGCGATGGAAGCCAAAGAGAAAGGTAAAGGGTAAAAGGGAAAAGGGAAAATTGCTGTTGAACGAGTTAAGTCCCGAAGGGACGCAAAGTAAGTTAGCCGTAGGCGTAAGCCTACGGTAGAAAAACTATATCCTAAACAAGCCCCGTCAGTGCGAAAGTAAAGAAGCGATACTGTCGCCCCGTTGGGGCTTAGATAGTTAATGCTTATGCTCACCGGAGGCTTATGCCTCCGGCTAAATGACTTAAAACCCCTATCGGGGTATGAGGCTATGCCTGTTTATACAAAAGGGTTTTACAATGTCGATGGAATGTTTACAGGATGTACGAGAGCAGATCGACGCGGCGTGTGCGAAGATCGGCCGTCCGATTCAGATTATGGAGGTGTGCGGCACGCATACGGTGGCGATTTTTCGGCACGGCATTCGGTCGCTGCTGCCGAGGTCGCTGAAGCTGCTGTCGGGGCCGGGCTGTCCGGTGTGTGTGACCGATCAGGGGCTGATCGACGCCGTGGTTGAGTTGGCCCAGCGCGACGACTGCCTTATCGCGACCTATGGCGATATGATTCGCGTGCCGGGCACAAACGGCTCACTGGAGACGCTGCACCGCTCGAATATCAAGGTCGTGTTCAGTTCCGACAACGCCCTGGCTCTGGCCCGAAAACATCCGAACAAGACGGTGGTCTTCGTGGCGGTCGGCTTTGAGACGACCACGCCGGCCACGGCGGTGGCCATCGAGCAGGCGCAACACGAAGGGCTGGACAATTTCTGCGTTCTGTGCGGCCACAAGATCGTCGTGCCGGCCATGGCAGCGCTGCTGGGCAGCCGCAACGACAAGATCGACGCCTTTCTGTGTCCCGGCCATGTCAGCGTGATCATCGGCTCGGAGGCCTATCGCCCGATCGCCGAAGAATTCAAGCGGCCGTGCGTGGTAGCCGGCTTTGAGGCCGGTCAGATTCTTGAAGGCATCGCCCGCATCTGCGGCCAGCTTGCCGACGGACGCCCGCAGGTCGATTCGGTTTATCAGGCGGTGGTTACGCCGAAGGGCAACTCCGTCGCATTGCGGCTGATGGATACGTATTTTGAGACGTGGGACGGGCCGTGGCGCGGGCTGGGGGTTATTCCGGGCGCTTCGCTGCGATTGAAAGAGGCCTATCGTCCATTTGACGCGCTCAAGCGGTTCGGCCTGACCGAAACGCCGACCCCGGAGCCGGCCGGCTGCCGATGCGGCGACGTGCTGTGCGGCCTGCTCGATCCGCCGCAATGCGCCCTGTTCGGCAAAACCTGCACCCCCGACACGCCCGTCGGACCCTGTATGGTCAGCACCGAGGGGGCGTGTGCGGCCTGGTACAAATACGGTAAAAAAGTGTAACCACAGAGGACACGAAGAGCACGGAAAAAAACATAATAAAAAAACTTCGTGTCTTTCGTGAACGTCGTGGTTAAAAAAACAATTTGAAAGAGGCTCTATGACTGAAAATAAAAAAGTCATGCTGGCGCACGGCGGCGGCGGACGGCTGATGAACGAATTAATCGGCAAACTCATCGTGCCGCGGTTTGCCAACGCCGCCCTGGGACAACTGAAAGACTCAGCCGAGCTGAACATCCCCGCCGAGACCCTCTGCTTTACGACCGACAGCTTTGTCGTCAAGCCGCTGGTCTTCAATGGCGGCGACATCGGCAAGCTGGCCGTGTGCGGCACGATCAACGATCTGGCCGTGGTCGGCGCCAAGCCGGCGGCGCTGAGTTTGTCGCTGATTATCGAAGAGGGCTTTGATATGGGGCTGCTCGAAGCGCTGCTGGATAGCGCCGCCTGCACCGCCCAGCGCGCCGGCGTGCCCATCGTCACCGGCGATACCAAAGTCGTCGAGAAAGGCGCCGCCGACGGCATCTACATCAACACCGCCGGCATCGGCGCCAAACTGGACGGCGCGGAGGTGGGCTTTGAGCGGATCTGTGTGGGCGATCAAGTCATCGTCACCGGCACGCTGGGCGACCACGGCATGACGATTATGTCGCAGCGTGAGGGGCTGGAGTTTACCTCATCGCTGGAAAGCGATTGTGCGGCGTTGAACGGGCTGGCCGAGCTGCTGTTCGAAAAATTCGGACGGGACGTCAAGTTTATGCGCGATCCGACGCGCGGCGGGTTGGCGGCGGTAGCCAATGAAATCGTTCAGCACGTCGGCTTACCGATGGAGCTGGATGAAGCGGCGATTCCCATCGACCGCACGGTTCAGGCCGCGGCCGATATGCTCGGACTGGATGTGCTGAACATCGCCAACGAAGGGCGGATCGTCGCCCTTGTGGCCGAGGACGCGGCCGAGCGATTCATCGCCATCTGCCGCACCCATCCGCTGGGCCGACACGCCGCGATCATCGGATCGGTCGTCTCCGGCACCGAGCCGCTGGTCGAACTGAAGACCAAAGCCGGCGGGCGGCGGGTGGTGCAGATGCCTTATGGACGCGAATTGCCGAGGATTTGCTGATGCACGAGATGGCGGTAGCCGAAAGCATTTTGCAGACGATTACGGAACAGGCCGAGCGGCTCGGCGGCGCGCGTCCGGCGGCGGCGCGGATCTCCTGCGGCCAGTTCAATGCGATCAATGATGAAACGATGCGGTTTGCCTTTGAGAGCATCAGTCGGGGCACGCCGTGCGAAGGCATGCGGCTGGAGATTCGCCATATCCCGCTGCAGGCAAAGTGCACCCATTGCCAAACCGTCTTTGCGTTTGATGTGTATCGTCCGACGTGCCCGACGTGCGGCAGTACACACTTCGATTTTCAGCCCGACGCCCCGCTGCTGCTGGAAGACATCGAATTCGAAGACCCCGACATATCCCCATAGGAGCCGTAAAAAATCATTTGACTGTTCTTTCACTACGAAGTACACGAAGATCACGAAGGAAATCCTTTTTATTTCACTATAAACTTCGTGTTTCTTCGTGCCCTTCGTGGTTCAATGATTTGTTAATCAGTCATTTTATTACTTTACGATCTCTTACATACCTACATTCTTACAGCGCACGCCGACGACGCAGCCAGCCGATCACGCTCGTACCAATCCCCGCCAGCAAAACCGCACCCGGTGCGGGAACGACACTGGCCGACGACATCACAAGCGTATCCTGCCCGGTCAGGCCGGGACCGGCTGTGTTGCTAAGGACTTTTAACTTGCCCTCTTCCAATTTGATGTCAAAGGTACGTTGAACCTCTCTGTTGACACCGTACCATTGAATCGCAAGCTGGTAGGTGTCCTGCGAGCTGCCGTTTAAGTGCAGGTCAAAATCAAATGAGATAGATTCGTGAAGCCCTTCGGCGGAATAGGCAATGACCGCGCTGCCGTCGTTGTAGATCTGGTCCCAATCCTCGAAAATAGTGCCGCCAGCACGATGAAAATTACTGATTCCGATTGGCTGGACAAAAGAACCGCCATCGACGATCAGGATTTGAAAGTAATGATTGGGTCCTGTCGCGTTCGCTCCCGTCGAACCTCCCGTCGAACCGGCATAGCCGGACCACGTCCAGGTTTCAGCCGCCCATACGGGCGCAACGAGGGCGCACATCAATACAAGGAGTGTTTGCTTCTTCACGTTTCCTTCCTTTCGAACACAGTGAGTCTAATCTATTACTTTTTTACATTGCAGCACAATGACATCATAGAACCATTCCGCCCCCGCGCCGCGGGGAACAGCGACGCGGGAGACGGAATAACACAAATTGATTAGGTTGCAGCGCCGCTCATCATCGGGCGCCCTCACGCTGCCGCGCTGTTGCGCCGCGCTGCGGCGGGCCTACATACCTACATCCTTACATACCTACAGACCAAATCTTACAGCGCACGCCGACGACGCAGCCAGCCGACCAGGCTTGTACCAAGCCCCGCCAGCAAAATCGCACCCGGAGCGGGGATAACCGTTGCCGGTTCGAGATTAATATACGCCGCATCACCGTTAACCAATTCAATCGCCAAACCATCAAGCAGCCCAGTGTAATCAGATGCCCAACCGGACCCAGTCTCCCAAACAAGATATTTAACTTCTTTTTCCCTGTAATCTACAATATCTGTGCTGCCGCTGGTCGAATAATCACCCCAATTAACCACGTCTGTTGTCAAATCCTGCAAGGTGGGACCGTCATAAAAACCATACACAGTGCCATTCGTGGCATCATATACGGTTAACTGGTTAGTTCCTTGATCAGTACTCCATTGAACCCATTGATCGGCAGGATTGTTATAGTTATTTGAATAAAGCGGCTCAAGTGTAAAACGATCCTGATACCAACCGGTATCACCTTCAGGTGCCGTATAAACACTCAGATACCAGTCATAGTTGCTGGCCTCGTCTTTCTTTGTGTACCAACTGATCCGTGCAATATCTTGAACTTGTACTGACTTTCCGAACAAGTATTGCGGCGTCAAATAAAGGGAAAACTTAGAACTGCCATTGGCTTGCCAACTTCCACTTTCGAAACCTGGCGCTGGATCATTTGATCCATATACAACCCCTGGCACCACATCATCAGGGGTAAGCATGTGGTAATATGTCTCTGCCGCCATCGCCGGGGCAACCAGTGCCGAAACCATTACCAAGAACAGTAGCTTTTTCATCATCACATCTCTCTTTCTTTGTTGAAACAGATTGTCAATTTGCTTTCTGCTGTCTTTCTCAAAAGAAGAACGCGGGGGCATACACCCCCGCGAGCGATTCATCGCTTACAGCGCACGCCGACGACGCAGCCAGCCGACCACGCTCGTGCCAATCCCCGCCAGCAAAATCGCACCCGGAGCGGGGATCGGAGCAATACGAATCCCTGAGCCAGGGCTTAAACCTGGTTCAGGGCCGCCAAGCTGACCTGGCAAAAGGGTAGCATCAAAACCCTCTGGAAAGGCAGTATCCCAATTATCATTAAAATAGCCATCTATCACGACGCTCATGGCTACAAGGCCCTCTTCCGGAACTGTGTCCAAAGCAATATCCAGCCAAATACCGGGAGCCAATTCGGTATTGCCCCAAGCTGCAATATCATTATACGTCGCCATCAAGTAATTGATGCCAGGTATGCCCTTTGCGTCCAGTGTGAATCGCTCTGCAAAATCTTCAACTCCGTCCTCATTGAAATCAAGGCTAACATCTGTGGCTCTGATTTCCATAGCCATTGGGGTATCCGGATTATTCACGGCCCATCCCAACACATTGTGAGGATCATCATATTTCAGCAAAGCATACATGGCAAAGTTACCTACGATATAATCGCCTCCACCACCGACTTTTTCAAGAGTTACGTAATCATAATCCCTAACAGTGTCATAAAAAGAATGATCTGCTACAACGACATTACCACCAGTCGGGTCGTAACTGACTGCCCCATGAAGCAATTCGGTGAAGTCAACCTGCGTCCAGACCAGAGAAGAACTTGCCATTGCCGGCACGGCGAGTGCAGCTACCATTGCTAATAATACGAGCTTTTTCATCATTCTTCCCTTTCTTACAAGAACATTACCATTTACATTCTTACCTTCTTACACATACCTGCATTCTTACATTCCTATCTTGCTTATTTCTTTTGTTTCTTCGGTTTTGCTCAATAGGCCTCCCCTTTCACTCCTTCGTTTGGGTCATCGATACGATTCCAAAACGACGTATTGAATCAGACCTTCAGCCGGGATTAAACAGGGAAAGACCACCGACGCACCAAGTCGTGTGTCCTGAGGATTGAAGAAAAATTCTCCCCTCGTCGAAGAATGTTCTTCACTGATTTTCTCCCTGTCCGGATATTTCATTTTTCATCACACTGTGTTGACGCTGACTGCCGGACCCACACCAAAGGCTCTCTGTGGCCTGTGCGGCGTCAACAGCCGCGAAACTTCGATTAATTCCTTTTTTTGCAGAGGCGGGCTCTGACCGCCGAAAGAAGGGACTTGGCATTCTCCCGCACGATGCACCGCGTGCCTCTCCGCATTTCTCCAATTGACTGCAATTATAGAGAGTCAATTAGGGGTTTGTCAATAAAAAAATCGTGGAATCCGAAAAAAATTGATGTTTTATTGAATTCAGACAGTCAACCGCCATTTTATACTAAAAAAAGTAAGCGTTTACAGTATTTATGAGGAAAACAAAGATGTTTGATTTCGTTCGGCCTGAAAGGCCAATTTACCTTAACCCAGCCCAGCGGGCCGGGTTGGAAATGCAAGTCTTTGACCCAGGGCGTTGCCCTGGGCTGCAATTAGACTGCACCTTCGGTGCGTTTTTAAACGCACTATTCGAACGGTAAAAAACCCGGTGAACGGTTACTAAAAAAACCGCCAAGAACACCGTTAAAGCGGCTCGTTTTGTCGCTTTTTCGGCATTCTCGACGGTTTATGCCGTCTCTATCGGGCAGCTTGCGCTGCCGCGCTGTTGTGCCGCGCTGCTGCGGACCTACATTCCTACATCCCTACGCACCTACATACCTGATCTTACAGCGACCGCCGACGACGCAGCCAGCCGACCAGGCTTGTACCCAGACCGCCCAGCAGGATCGCACCCGGCGCGGGAACCGTGTACATCGTCACGAAATCCTGATAGCTTTGGTGGCTCAAGCCGACCAAATTGGCCATCGGGCCGGAACCGTCCAGCTCATTCAGCCAGTTCGTGGCCAGTGTAATCGTTGCCGAACCGGTGCTGTTGACGTAAAAATTGCCCCCATTGCTGTTGGTCAGATTCCAGGCGTTTCCATAATCGGGGCCGCCGTCAAAGACGACTTCCCATACCGCCAATTGAAACGCAGCGGCCGTCTGATTGTCCGTGACAGAATCAAAACGTCTGCCGAACAGTTCGCGCAGCAGATCAGCCTTGCCGGCGCCCATCGGATTGCCGCCGGGACCCAACGGACTGGGAGCATTGGACAAATCAACCACGCTGTAGCTGACTTTGTTCTTGGTGGTATTTTGGGGCTCGATACAGAACGCCATGGAGCCTAACGGGTAGTCAAACCCGTTGTTGGTCAGCGTCAGGTTATACACACCCACCTCCACTGTACCGGAAAACCCCACTTCAGGAAACGCGACACTGATATTCTGTTTGGGCAATGTGCCCGTGTATTGCACATCGACCGTCGGCGCGGCCAGTGCCGGCACGACCAGTGCCGAAATCATTGCGATTAACAGTAACTTTTTCATCATTTTTCCCTTTCCAAAAACATGTTTTGTCTGCCGTTTCAAACCACTACGCTGTGGTTATATCGTTTCAACACATCCGCTTTCCCATCGGGCGTCCTTGCGCTGCTGCGGGCCTACATTCCTGCACACCTACATACCTGATCTTACATCGCACGCCGACGGCGCAGCCAGCCGACCAGGCTTGTGCCCAGACCGGTCAGCAGGATCGCGCCCGGCGCGGGAATCGGGGTCACCATCACCAACTGCGACTGCACATCGCCGGTCAGATCGGCGTTGGCCCACAGGTTCAGGGCCTTGACATGCTGCCAGCCGGTGAGGTCATAACTGCCCAGATTGGCCTGAAACGCACTCAAAAATGAGGTCGCCGTGGTGCTGTACATCGGCGTCATCCCAAGCGAATCCCACACCGTCACCTGAACCTCATTGGCCGAATAGCCGCTCAGCGAACCGTTCAGATAGGCCGCGTAAAGCTGTTTGGCGGTATCGGTCAGCGGCATGGTCGGGGTCTGACGAATCTGGTCTTCGATGGTCACGTAATACGTTTTGTTCAATTCGAAGACAACGCCGCTCTGCACGCAGAAGGTGTTGAAATTGGACGTGATATGGTACGCCTGCCATTGACTCAGATCGCCGGTGAGGTTCACGGTATAGGGCGATTGAGGCCAGGCGCCGCCGCCGGTCGTTACGGTGCACGTCGGAGCGGCCATACTCGGCGCGGCCCACACAGCCAGCGCCGCAAACATCAGCATCATCTTTTTCATTGTATTCTCCCGTTCTGAAATTAGATTTCATTTCCTGTTGCAACGGCCCCGACATTGAGGCCGAAACGGCAATTCATGGGAGATTCCTTTCATTGGGCGAATCCAGATGGATAGACCACCCCCCATCGATTTCGGAAAGACGCTGTGCGCAAATGCACACTCAGATGGAAAACTCCTTTTTCCAGTGATGGTCTTTTCACACCACTTCTCTCCGAAGGCGTTACTGTACCAAAAATCAATGCAACCTGTCAAACGCGCGAGACCCTACTCCCTGCAAGGTCCGAAAAAATCGCAATAAAAAAACCCGGAACAGTATTCCGGGCTTGAATTTTTTTTATTTTTTTTGGCTTATTCAATCGGCCAATTGTCGGTTCGAAACGATGAGGCGGGCAGTCCTTCGGCGTTGAACAGATTCGGCTTGGCCCAGTTTTTAAAGGCATACCGCACCGCCACGGGGTTGGGTACTTCAGGGCTGGAAACCCGTACGGTATTGCGGCTTTCGATTACGGCCTGAGCCGGGATGAACTTGCGGTCGATGCCGGCAATCTCGAAATCCGTCAGCGGCCCGCCCTGAGCAACCAGACCCGAACCGACGTGATCGAACGAGACGCGGATCGCATTGCCCTGAACTTTCATAGACCGGTACAGCGGCCCGGAATAGACGATGTCGGGCTGATCGTAGGTCTGGGCCAGCGCCCACAGGCTCAGCCGTTTGCCGACATCCCATTTGTTTTGCGGATGAATGTCGTTTTCTTCGCCGATGTCCATCGTTACAGCCATGCCGACGTTGGGCACGGCCTTGAGCGCCAGCATCTGGGCTTCGCGCAGCAGGGCCGAATCGACCGCCTCGCTGTTGCCGTAGCTGTACGGGGCAATCTGCACATAATAAAACGGAAAATGACCCTGTCCCCATTGGCTGCGCCAATCCCGAATCATCGCCGGAAACAGCGTGCGATATTGGATCGCACGGTTTCGATTGGATTCGCCCTGATACCAGATCGCCCCGGCAATGCGGAAGGGAATCAGCGGGTGGATCATCGCATTGTAAAGCGCAGTGGGCGTATTCTGATTGACGGCCTGCTCAGCCGCCTGAGGCGGAGGCGGGACGGTCCCTGTGTAGCCGATTTTGTATTTCCAGGTGCGGGCGACCGTAGCGCAGGCTTTGACGTCAGCGCCGGGCGGGCCGATTCGCATATCCTCTTCGGTTCCGCCAAAGCCCCCTTCGCTGCGCAAATCAATCACGCGGACGGCGATCACATTCGGGCCGACCCGCAACACAGAGGCCGGCAGCCGGTACGTTCGCGGCTTATCCCACCCGCGGGTAGTGCCGATCCGCACACCGTTGACCCACACGGTGTCGATGTCGTCAATCGGCCCCAGATGCAGTTCAAGGTCATTCCGCGCCCACGACGGCGGCAGATTGGTCACCCGGCGAAACCACACAATCCCATCGACCTCTTCCAGTTCCGTCCCGCTCCAGAGACTCGGCAGCTCCATTGTCTTCCAGTCGCTGTCGTCGTAGAGCGGGTGGAACCAGTTTTCGTTTGTGCCGGGATCAATGGCGGCCAGTGATTTTTCCCATTCGTCCAGTTCTTTTTCGAATCGGGCTTTGACGGCCTGCTCATACGCTTGGGGGTTTTGGATGCGTTCCAGCACGTCTTCAAAATCGCCGTGCGCCCGCAGCGCCTCGGCGCTGGTCCAGGCCTCGGCGACTGTGCCGCCCCAACTGGTATTGATCAGACCAATGGGCACATCGAGCGCCTGATGCAGCGCGCGTCCATAGTAAAACGCCGCCGCCGAGAATTCGCGCACCGTTTCGGGCGTGCAAACCCGCCACTGGCCGGTACAGTCGGCCTGCGGCTCAAGGGCGATATTCTTATGGACGGTAAACAGACGAATGTGAGGAAAATCGGCGGTTTCGACGGCGTTTCGCGCCTCGTCGGTATTGAGTCGGCCAAACGTCCATTCCATATTCGACTGACCCGAACAGACCCAGACCTCGCCGATGAGCACGTCGTTGAGGACAATTTCGTTGTTGCCCTGAATGGTCAGCGTGTGCGGCCCGCCGGCGCGGGGGGTGTTCAGTTGAACGCGCCACGTGCCCCGGTCATCGGCGACCGTCGTTGCGCCGCCCAGCCACTGCCAGGAGCCTTTGACTCGAACCCGCTCGCCCGGCTCGGCCCAGCCCCAGACGACCACGCTGCTGCGCTGCTGGAGCACCATCTGATCGGAAAAGACCGCCGGCAGCCGAACGTCCGCCGTCACAGTCGCAGCGGTCAGACAGACGGCAAACACAATCCACAAAGACCATCGCATCGTTCCCATAAGCACACACTCCTTAAAACAAAAGTTGAGGTGTCGATTTTCGACCACATTGAATGGGATATATATTACCCTGCCGCCGGACAGGGAGCAAGCGTGTATTTGGAAGTTCATCAGCCCGCCGGTGCATTTTGGAGTCAGGATTTTTCTTGCTTTTGTTTGTCGTTTCTCTGATAATAATAAGTGCCCTGCACCCCTGATGAGTGATTTGCGTAAACGGAGAAAACACATGTCCTGCACCGATGACACCCTTTGGATGCATCAGAAGTGTTGCCCAGGCGCCGGACAAATACAGGAGAAAGCAGATGCAAATCAGACCTTTTTCAATTTGTTCTGTATTCGGGTTGTTCGTCGCGGCAGCGTTGACGGCAATGATGGGCGCCGAGGTGCGGGCAGATTATCGGTTGTTTGACGATTTTCAGGACAAGCTGCTCGGTCCGGTCGGCGGGCAGGACGGCTGGATGTCCGGCAGCGTCAATATCGCAGTTGTCGCCGACCCGGACAATCCAGATAACCAATGCCTATATGTGCCGTCCGAGTCATCCATTCTGCGAAAATCGCTGGGACTTGAATACGTCGGCGTCCTGAACGGGACAACGCGGATGCTGTTTATGCGACTGCGCGTCAGCCGGAAGCAAACCTTCAGCGTCGGGCTGTCGCATTTGACCTGGCCGTCGGAATTCAGCGACTTGAAAACATTTTATATCAAAACCGCCGGCGGCGCCAGCGGCGTGAACTTCGGCCCCGTTTATCTGGACGACATCTGCCTGGAGCTAAGCCATGCCCTGAATCTGTCCAATCCCACCGCGGCGCCTGAGCCGATACCGGGCGACGCCAATCGAGACGGTTGTGTCAATCTGGCGGACGCGGCGACGGTCGCGGCCTATTGGATGGCAGGGCCAATGCCCGCGGCGACGTGGGAAGAAGGCAACTTCGACTACGACGACGCGGTCAATCTTGCCGACCTGCACCTGCTGGCGATGTACTGGCTGGTCGGATGTGCGCCGATGTAAGGGGCTATCGCCGGGCGACGGCGATGCGCTCGCAGCCGGCGAGGTCTTTTTCGATTCGGATGTCGCTGAACAGGTCGGTCTGTTCGAGCAGGGCGCGGACGGCTTTGCCCTGCAAATAACCGATCTCCAGCATCAGCGCGCCGTCGGGTTTGAGAAAGTCGCCGACCTGTGCTGTCATTCGCCGATAGACATCCAGTCCGTCGGCCCCGGCCAGCAGCGCGTGTTTCGGCTCATAATCTTTGACGTTTTTGTCCAGCTTGTCGTACTCGGCCTGACTGACATACGGCGGATTGGATACGATCAGGTCAAAAGCCGGCGCGTCAAGGCCCTTAATGACCGGATCGAACAGATCGCCGCACAGCAGCCGCACCCGTTCGGTCAGGCCGTGCGTTTCAATGTTTTTGGCCGCGACGGACAAGGCCGCTTCACAAATGTCGGCGGCGGCGACTGTCGCATCGGGGACGTTTTTGGCAATGGCCGCGGCGATGCAGCCCGATCCCGTACACACATCCAGCACGGCCTGAGGGCCGCTGCGCCGGCGCAGAAAATCAATCGCCTGCTCGACCAGCAACTCCGTTTCCGGACGAGGAATCAGGCAGTCCGGCGTGATGGCCAGCGACAGCGAATAAAACTCGCACCGCCCTACCAGATACGCCACCGGCTCGTGTCCTGCGGCCCGTTTGACCAGGGCGTGCAGGGCGTCCAGTTGCGGTTTTTGCACGACACGGTCAAACAACGTGTAGAGCTGGATGCGCTCCAGTTCAAGGACGCGGCAAAGCAGCAGCTCGGCACTGAGACGGGGGCTGTCGATCCCCTTTCGGGTAAAATACTCCGTCATCCAGTTCAGCAGGCGTTGTATGGTCCAGGTCTCGTTCACGGGCGGCGTTTTCACGGCGTTGACATTCGATTTAAGGGACTCCCACAAAACGGAACGTATCATATCGACATGTCCGGAACAATGCAAACGGAATTTCAGGGCAACGATGCTCCATTCGCGTGGATGGGAGCAATCGGGCTATTGCCAAACGCTCGTTTGGCCGATAATATGAATGTGCTTTTCGAAATTGATTTTTATTCGACATCAGGGAAGCGGATGACATTTACCCAATTATTAGCTTTAGTACAATCAGGCGGCATTCGAGTCTGCACCGATTCGCGGCAGGTTCAGCCGGGCGATTGTTTTGTGGCAATTCGCGGCGTCCGGGCCGACGGTCATCAGTTCATTCCGACGGCGCGGCAGCGCGGCGCGCGGTATATCGTGGCCGAACAGCCGACCGACGACGGCGATTGCCTCCTTGTGGAAAACAGCGCCCAAGCCCTCGGCCTGCTGGCGCAGGCGGCTTGGGGCAACCCGAACAGTCAACTGACCAACCTGGCAGTGACCGGCACCAACGGCAAGACCACGACCGCCTATCTGGTGCGGTCGGTCATTGAAACGGCCGGTGCATCCTGTGCAATGATCGGGACGATTGTCTATAGCGCCGGCTCGATGACCGTTGAGGCGCCTTTGACCACGCCGGACGCACTGACCCTGGCTCAGACGGCCCGGCAGGCGATTGACAGCGGCGCGCGCTATATGATGGTCGAGGCCAGCAGCCACGCCCTGAGCCAGCACCGCCTGGCGGGCATCGCGTTTACCGCGGCGGCCTTTACCAACCTGACCGGCGATCATCTGGACTACCACAAAACATCGGAAAACTATCTGACGGCCAAAGCGTCGCTGTTTGAAAATCTGCCCCCCCACGGGATGGCGGTGCTCAACGCCCAGTCCGAGGCGGCCAAGGCCATTGCCACCCGCATCAAGCGGCGGATTTTGTGGTATGCCATTGAGCAGCCGGCTGATGTCATCGCCCATATCCATCGGATGGACGACGCCGGCAGCGAATTCAGCCTCCAATTCGGCGGGGTGATGGAAAAAGTTACGACTCCGCTGTGCGGGATGCACAATATCAGCAACCATCTGGCAGCAGCCGGGTTGTCTCTGGCGGCCGGATTCAGTCTGTCGTCGATTGCCCAGGGACTGTCGGCCCTGCAGTACGTTCCCGGTCGTCTTGAGCCGGTGGTCTCGCCGATGGCCGAGCGACGGGGTCTGCGCGTGTTTGTTGATTATGCGCATACCGACGACGCGCTGGCCAATGTACTCACGACGCTGCGGCCGATTTGCCGCGGGCGGCTGTGGGTCGTCTTCGGCTGCGGCGGCGACCGCGACAAGACCAAACGTCCGCGGATGGCGCGAGCCGCCGAAACACTGGCCGATGAGATTATCGTCACCAGCGACAACCCCCGCACTGAAGATCCGCAGACGATCATCGAGGAGATCTGCGCAGGCTTTTCGTCCGATAAACGAAACGATGTCATTATTGAGCCGGACCGCAAGAAGGCCATCTTTCGAGCCGTTTCGCAGGCGCAATGCGGCGACGTCGTTCTGATTGCCGGAAAAGGCCATGAAACGTACCAAATCATCGGCACAGAGAAACACAACTTCAGCGATGTTCTGGCGGCTCAGGAGGCGCTGGCGTGCCTGTAGCGGGAAGCCTGTATTCCATGATCGCAGCCACCATACAAGACGTTATTGCCGTGCTGGGCGCTGAGTGTTCGACCGCGATTAAGCCCGATGCGCCGATTCGCGGGGCAGCGATTGATTCACGCACGATCCGACCCGGACAGGCGTTTTTCGCCGTCAGGGGCGAGTACTTCGACGGGCATGACTTTGCCGCCGAGGTCGCCGTCAAAGGAGCCGCCTGCATCATCGCCGAGCGTGCGATTGATTTGCCCTCGGATCATACCGTGCCGGTACTTGTAGTCGATAGCGTGCTTGGTGCACTGGCGACGCTGGCGCGGTGGTACCGCCGGCAGCTTTCGGCCCATGTCATCGCGATTACCGGCTCGGCGGGCAAGACCACCACGCGCCATATCCTGCATCATGTGCTGAGCCGCTTTTACCGCTGCCACCAGGCCGTCAAGAGTTTCAACAACCATATCGGCGTGCCGTTGACGATTCTTGCCGCGCCGCCGGACAGCGAGATACTGCTGCTGGAGTTGGGGACCAATCACCCCGGCGAGATTGAACTGCTTGCCCGAATTGCCAAACCGGACGCGGCCTGCATTACGCTTATCGGACCGGCACACCTGGAAGGCTTTGGCCGTATAGAGAACATTCTTGTTGAAAAAACATCGATAGCCAAAGGTCTCAACGCCGACGGCACGCTCTATGTCAACGGCGACCAGCCCGAACTGACCGAATACGCCAAAACACTTGGATGTCGAGTCAAAACCTTCGGTACGACTGCCGGTTGCGATATTATCGGAACAGACCTGGCTTCGGACGGGCTGACCGGACGGCTGACGATTGAAGGCAGGACCGTTGGCGTTCCCCTGCCCGGCCGGGCCAATTTGATGAATGTGCTGACCGTTTGGTCGATTTGCCGCGACCTTAAGGTTGCATTATCGGACTTTATCGAGGCAATTCAGACCGTTTCGCCGATTCCCATGCGGCTTGCGGCTGAAACTATCGGACGTATGACCCTGCTGAACGACTGCTACAACGCCAATCCCGCCTCGATGAGCAATGCGCTGGAGGCCTTGTCGCGTCTGAGCGGACAAACCGGACGGCGGGCGGTGTTTGTCGCCGGCAGTATGGGCGAGCTGGGATCGCTTGCGGCCCAACTGCATCATCAGCTTGGACACCAGGCCGCACACGCCGGCGTGGCGTGTCTGCTGGCCTGCGGACCGTTTGCGCCGCAGATCATCGCCGGTGCGACCGAAGGCGGGCTGGACGCCGATGCTTGCAAATTCTTTGCCGATACCGCCGAGTTGTGTGATAAATTGCACTGTTTTGTCCGTCCTGCCGATATAATACTGGTCAAAGGCTCGCGGGCCGCCGGTCTTGAGGCGGCCGTCGATGTGATTCGGCGGATGGCGATGGACTAAGGCCGGGCCTGTGAGAACAAAAATGCGGCAGCGCGAGCTGCCCGATAAATGGCAATGCGATAGGCGCTAGACGGCGGACCGCTTGCGCGGCTCGGCTTGTGTGGTTAAATTCTTATCCTAAGAACTAAGAACTAAAAACTACGAACTAAGAACTAAAAACTAAGAACTATCCGTGATTTACCATCTGCTCTATTGGCTGCGGGACAGTTTCACCCACCGGGTGGGGTTTTACGCTTATGAGGACGTGCTGTTTCGGGCGGTACTGGCGGCGCTGACCAGTCTGTTGGTGGCGTTGCTGATGGCGCCGCGCGTCATTCGCTGGCTGATGCGAATGAAGATCGGCGACCGGCCCGAATTTCATCACGCCGCTCTCAATGAGCTGATGCGTCAGCGCGCCAATACGCCGACGATGGGCGGGGTCATCATCCTGACGGCGATTTTGGTCGGAACGCTGCTGTGGGCCAGGCTAAGCAATCCGTTTATCCACAAGGCGATCTTTTTAGTCCTGTGGTTCGGCGGCGTCGGCGCGGTCGATGACTGGCTCAAGCTGACCGGCAAAATCCGCCAACGCAGCCGCGACGGGCTAAAGCCGTGGGAAAAACTCGCCTGGCAGTTCGGCGGGTCGGTGCTGATTGCGTATTTTCTGTACGGCGATTTTCAGAATATCGATGACGCCAGGATGTTCTGGCTGCCGTTTTACAAGCACGGCATCCCGCTGGCGATGTGGATGTTTGCAATCCTTACGGTGCTGTATATCACCGCCACCAGCAACGCCGTGAATCTGACCGACGGGATGGACGGGTTGGCCAGCGGCTGCGTGGGCATTATGTCGATTGTGCTGGTGGTCCTGTGTTACATCGCCTCTGAATATATGTCCAGGGCGCACCAAATGACCTGGGCCAGTTATCTGCTGCTGCCGCATATCCCCGAATCGGGTGAACTGTGCGTATTTTATGCGGCACTGAGCGGGGCGATTTTCGGGTTCTTATGGTACAACTGCCATCCGGCGCAGGTGTTTATGGGCGATGTCGGCTCGCTGCCGCTGGGTGCGGCGATGGGGTACGGAGCGATTGTCACGCGAAACGAGCTGCTGCTGTTTGTCATCGGCGGCGTCTTTATGATGGAACTGTTCAGCGTCGTCCTGCAAGTGGGCTACTTTAAATACTCCGGCGGCAAACGCATCTTTCGCTGCGCCCCGATACACCATCACTTCCACCTGGCCGGCTGGTCCGAGCCGCAGGTGGTCGTCCGCTTCTGGCTGCTGTCGATCGCCTGTGCCGTCATCGCCCTGGCGACGCTCAAGCTGCGATGACCGCTCAGCGTAAATAACAAGGCAGAAAGCGAAAAAGATGCTATTCAAGATACAGATTTGTTTTAATAAATTTACACAGGGGATTGAAAATTATTGTAATATAAGGTACACTATCCGGAGCAGGATACGAGTACTACCGTGGTAATTATTAGTATGATCGCGTGGAGATAACGTTTCGAAAAACTTGAAAAAGGGATAATGACATTGGCTAAAAAAGTCAAAAAAAGAGCGATCAAGCCCGGTCCGGTTGTTTTATCAATCAATGTTTGCGATACTATAATTCGAGATGAACGCACGAAAAAGGTGTCCCTTGTCGGTCTTTTTAACGCTATCCATGCCTCCACTTTTCCTACGGTCCATCCTTCAATGTGTGTTTATATTGCGCTCACGAATGGGCATGGTAAATGTAAACTGGATGTCCGGTTTAACCGCGCATCAGACAATCAAATCATTGCCGGAATGGAAGGGGAGATTGAGTTCATTAATCCGTTGCAGGTTGTGGAGTTAAATATTGAGCTACACGGATTAAGATTTGAAAAAGCGGGAGAACATCACGTCGAAATATTCTGTGATGGTTACCCCATAGGATGTCGCAAATTTCTTGTCAATCAAAAACAACACATGATTCCTCCCACAAAAGGAACGGAAGGCTGATGATTTATGTTACACATACAAGATAATTATATTTGTCTCAGATCGCAGGAAGAATATTATGATTTTTCTGCCGGTCAGGCAACCCCCTCCGTGTATATACACTGGAAACCAAGAGAAGAGGCTTCAGATGAAGAAATAATGGCGTATGCGGCAAAAAGCCGGACATTTGCCTTTCTTTCGAAACCTGAAGAGGACATCTATAGTTGCGATGACGGCAAACCCCTATGAGCTTAAAAAGAGGCGACATCGTATTGCTTCCTTTTCCGTGGACAGACCTTTCAAG
>OMKS01000521.1_pt1 | contig 35930 bp, 30 predicted proteins | sample 1674721 | NCBI WGS metagenome assembly OMKS01 (sample SAMN06264996, study PRJEB25208) | sediment metagenome | isolation source: hot spring sediment | place: USA: California | collected 2014-09-02 | reverse complement strand
CATCTTGACAGCGCAATTCATATTCCACCCTGAGGATAACTTATTATAACGCATCCAGAATGGTTTCAAAGGCAATCGCTCCATCCCGCAGGCATTTGGGAGGCCATACAGTAAGGTCGATAAGGGTCGAGGGTTTCCCTCCGGGTGTCATGCCCCCATCCAGGATTGCGTCGACATCGAGGTTCTGGGCTTTAATATCTTCAGGCGAGCAGGAGGCAGGCCTGCCAGAGATATTGGCTGACGTGGAGGTGATGGGCCCGGCTTCCCTGATCAGGAAAAGCGCTGTTACATCCGGAGAGATGCGTATCGCTACCTTTCCGCTGGGTGCCAGGAAAGAATCAATGCCAGGCTTTACCTTCAGCACAGCACTTAGAGGTCCGGGCCAGAAACGCTTCAGGAGTTTTTTCTGCCGCAGGTCCACGTCGGCAATCCGATAAACCATGTCCATATCAGAGGCAAGTATGATCATGCCCTTTGCCGCGTCCCTGCCTTTTATGGAGATGATGCGCTCAATGGCTGCGTGATCCGTGATGAGGGCGCCCAGGCCGTAGAAGGTCTCGGTAGGGTAGGCCACGACAGAGCCTGTATTGTCTTTAAGCAGGGATGCAATTGAAGATACATCCTTTGTTACGAACATCTCTAGAGCTTCTTTATGCTCTCGTCCGCATCCAGCACGTTCTTTTTCATATCCTGGCGGTACTGCTCGAGTTTTGCCTGAAGCGAATCGTCTGCAAGGGACAGGATCTCCACTGCGAGCAGGGCTGCGTTTTTTGCCCCTGCCTTGCCCACACCCATGGTGGCGACAGGAACACCAGGCGGCATCTGCACCATGGAGAACAGTGCATCCATGCCCTGGAGCGATGCATCCAGGGGCACGCCGATTACAGGCAGTGTTGTAAAGGCAGATATAACCCCTGCAAGATGCGCTGCCATGCCTGCCCCTGCAATGATGATGGAAAAACCGTCTTTCCTGGCGTTTTTGCTGAATGCAGCCACCTCTTCAGGGGTCCTGTGCGCAGAAAGGATACGCATTTCATAGGGTATGCCGAACTGCCGCAGTATGCCCGAGCATTCTTCCATGATGGAAAGGTCGGATTTGCTTCCCATAACAATAGCTATCTTCATGACAACCTCTTTAATGCCTTATGGCCGATATCTTTGCGAAAGAACATCTGTTCGAACGAGATCTTAGAGACAGCCAGGTATGCCTTTTCTATTGTTGTTTTCAGATCGTCTCCGAGAGCGGTTACTCCAAGGACCCTGCCTCCTGAGGTAACCAGAGACTTGCCCTGAAGCTGAGTTCCTGCGTGAAACACCTTGATCCCCTCAATGGCATTGGCCGCATCGATCCCGGTTATGATCTTGCCCTTTTCATAGGTTCCGGGGTACCCGCCGGATGCGAGTACTACACACACGCTTGGGCCGGATTCCCATTCAAGCTTCATGTTTTTTATGCTCCCGCCATGTGCCACCTCTGTAAGGACCGGCACGATATCGCTCTTGAGCCTCATGAGCAGCGGCTGTGTTTCGGGATCGCCCATACGCACGTTGAATTCCAGCACCTTGGGACCGTCATCTGTTATCATGAGGCCGGCATAGATCACGCCGCGGTAGGTGATTCCCTGTTTCCTGAGTCCATGAACTAGCGGGTATAAGATGGTGTCGAGCACATGTGCATAGGTGTTCTCATCCAGGACAGGGGCAGGAGAATAGGCCCCCATGCCGCCGGTGTTCGGGCCCTGGTCGTTGTCATAGGCAGGCTTGTGGTCCTGGGACGACGCAAGGGGAACAATGTGCTCGCCGTCACAGATGGCAATGAACGATGCCTCTTCGCCCAGGAGTTTTTCTTCAAGCACGACAGATGACCCGGCATTGCCGAATTCCCTCTTCACCATGATGTCCTGGGCAGCCTGGATTGCTTCATCCATGCTCGAAGTGACGATCACTCCCTTGCCTGCTGCAAGACCGTCTGCCTTGACCACGATTGGGAAATCGGCTCCGCGGATGAATGACACGGCCTTTCTTGCATCAGTGAAGCTCTCGAACCGTGCCGTTGGGATGGCGCAGTCGTGCATCGCAGTCTTGGCAAAAATCTTGGACCCTTCCAGTGCTGCGGCACGGCTGTCCGGGCCGAAGACGGCAAGGTTCTCTGAAGTAAATGCATCCACGATTCCACCCACGAGAGGTGCCTCGGGGCCTACGACACTCAGATCTATGCCGTTATCCCTGACGAACCGGATGAGGGAAGGGATATCGTCTCCTGCAATATCGATGCAGATCGCATCGCCGGCAATCCCGCCATTGCCGGGTGCGCAGAAGACTTCGTCAACAGCCGGGCTCTGGGCGATCTTCCAGCACAGGGTATGTTCTCTTCCTCCGGAACCGATGACGAGCACCTTCATGAGAGAATCTCTAGTGCCTGAAATGGCGCATGCCGGTGAATATCATGGCCATGTTGTGCTCGTTTGCAGCATCGATGACCTCCTGGTCCCTCACCGAGCCGCCCGGCTGGACAGCTGCAGTGGCACCTGCCTTTGCTGCCTCGTCGATGCCGTCTCTGAACGGAAAGAAGGCGTCCGATGCAATGACCGATCCTGTAAGAGACAGACCCGCATTGCCTGCCTTCATGATGGCGATCTTGGAGGAATCCACCCTGCTCATCTGGCCGGCACCCACACCGAGGATCTGGTTCTTGTTGGCATAGACAATGGCGTTTGATTTGACGTATTTCACGATCTTCCATGCAAACTTGAGCGCCTCCATCTCTTCGGGTGTAGGCTTGCGTTTCGTCACAACCTGGGCATTATCAAAATCGATCTCGCCGAGGTCGCGGTCCTGAAGCAGAAGCCCTCCGGTAACCCGGCGGGTGGATGAGAACTGTTTCTTTGCCTTGCTGCCCTGCATGATCTCGGGGACCTTGAGCAGGCGGATATTCTTTTTCTTTGTGAGGATGTCGAGGGCCTCCTGTGTATAATCAGGGGCAATGACCACCTCGGTGAAAACATCGCCTATGGCCTGGGCGGTTTGTGCGTCGAGGGTCCTGTTCAGGCCGACGATCCCGCCGAATGCGGATGTCGAATCAACGGCAAACGCATTATTGTATGCATCTGCAAGTGATGACTCGGACTGTGCTGCACCGCACGGGTTAGAATGCTTGAGGATTACGCATGCCGGCTTCTCGAACTCCATGATTAGATCGAGAGCAGCATCGGAGTCCATGATGTTGTTGTAGGAAAGCTCCTTGCCCCAGAGCTGCTCGGCTGTTGATATGGATGGCTGGTCAATGGTCAGGTCGCTGTAGAATGCAGCCTTCTGGTGGGGGTTTTCACCATAGCGCATAATCTGAGAGCGTTTATACTGGACCGTATAGGTCAGCGGAAATTCGCTTTCTTCCACATCGATGCTCTGCAGGTAATTCGAGATTGCCGCGTCATACCTGGCTGTCAGAGAAAATGCATTTCGGGCAAGCTCGAAATTTGTCTTTGCGCTTACCGATCCGCCGGAGGCCTTCATCTCTTCAATGATGGCGCTGTAATCCGCAGGGTCTGTAACAACACTGACATAAGGATAATTCTTCGATGCAGCCCTTACCATGGCAGGGCCTCCGATGTCTATATTCTCTATGGCTTCCTCGAGAGAGGCGCCTTTTGCAATCGTGTCTTCAAACCGGTAAAGGTTTACAACAAGCATGTCGATCGGCTTTATGCCTTCCTTTTTCATGGATTCCACATGTGATGCGTTATCCCTGATGGCCAGAAACCCACCGTGTACCTTGGGGTGCAGAGTCTTGAGACGGCCGTCCATCATTTCGGGGAAACCGGTGTAGTCGGAGATATCGACAACATCGATACCGCTTTCTTTAAGAACGCGCGCTGTCCCTCCGGTGGAGATGATCTCCACGCCGAAGGAACGTAATTCTTTGATAAAGTCAACAAGCCCCCCTTTATCGGTAACACTTACCAATGCCCTTTCTATCTTTGGCATAGCTGCTCCTTTCTAAGAATAATGAGATATAATAAAAATGGTGATAAGGGCTAGTTGTTGTTTACCCCTTTAACTCCCACTCTTTGAATATAAAACCATGTCAGAAGAGGCACTATCCGTTCAAAGAGCCCGGAATCGAGAAATCCGATATTTTCGACATGGCTCTTCACTTCCGCGTCTGATATGTCGCCGGATATCATGCCGTCTCGAAGACAGGTGATCCTGTGATGGAGGGTGTTCTTCATGCGAGGATCTTTTACATATACGGAAACATACCGGTTCATCTCGGCAAACATCGTTTCCATATCCATCAGACCCGGCGAACTCGAGTGTTCTGATTCAAGCTCGTCGATGAGTGAAATGAGGAAGGATTTTGTATCTTCAAGACCCAGTCTGTAGGTGTCTTCAATGACTATTTCCCGGCAATCCTCGACAAATGATGTGCTGAATTCTATGCTGCAGAACTCTTTAACATAAGGGTGATCTTCTCCCAGGATCCGGCTAAGCGTTAAGTCGGCCTTGTCTTTCCAGTCGAGCACTGAATCGTGCTGACTATTGTCCAGAAGCAGAGAGTTCACTTCATCGAGCAGGTCTTGTAATAGGATCATATGATTTTTGTTACCTCTGTTTAATTTCATGCGTGCGTATAATACACAGCAAAAAGGCAGATGGTCAAGTCCGTTCATTTATGGTATCAGATATTTATGCAAAGTTTATCAATAGAAGATCTGATGACACAAGAGCAAGGGCTGAAAGAGCATATCAGGGCTGTGTTGGCAGGCAGAACAAGGCGGATCATACCAAAGGAAAATCTGCGGGAATCTGCCGTACTCATACCGATCTGTTTCAGCAGGAGCGGACCGGGCATTGTTGTAACAGAGAGATCAATGAATGTGGAGCATCACAAAGGAGAGATATCCTTTCCCGGCGGCAGGTCGGAACCCGAAGATGACGGTCTCGTGTATACTGCCTTGCGCGAGGCATATGAGGAGATCGGCCTTATGCCCGATGATGTCGATGTTCTGGGTCTTCTCGATGATCATATCTCCATAATGGGTTTTCATATAACCCCTGTTGTAGGGACAATACCCTTCCCATATAATCTCAAAATAAACGCTGAATCGAAAACCCTGCTTCATGTGCCGCTGAAGCATGCGCTTAAGGATACTGTGTGGATGGCGGAAAAGACTACCTTCATGGGAAGAGATATCAATATTTACTTCCTTGAGATAGATGGAGGTGTTGTGTGGGGAGCAACCGCTCGCATGCTCAAGCATTTCATCGATCTTGTTGCCGGGCGTACCGTGGCCTTTACAAAGGTGTCTGCTCATGTGCGTTCCTGGGTTGAAGAGGTTGTGTCAAAGCAAGCCACATACCAGGTGAATAATATCGAATAGGATGGGCTTAAGCGATTCAGGATTTAGCCGATAGATATAAGTATGGAGAAGAGCTGGGATATTCGAAAAACCGGATACCTTGGGGGGCTAACCACACATCAGTGTTAACTGAATAAAAAAAAGAAGCCGTACAAGACTGGAATTTCGATATCTCCGGCATCTCCGGCAGTACTAATCAATGATAAGTTCCTGTTCTGTCAACACCCTGTATGCAGCCTGATATTTTTTTGATGTCTCATGTATGATCTCGTCCGTCAGTCGTGGCCCTGGGGCTTGTTTGTCCCAGGTGAGGGTTTCCAGATAGTCTCTGACAAACTGCTTGTCAAAGCTTGGCTGCCCGGTGCCTGGTTTATAGCCGTCCTTTGGCCAGAATCTCGATGAGTCAGGTGTGATAGCTTCGTCGATGATAATGAGTTCATCGTCGATGAGGCCGAACTCGAATTTCGTGTCTGCGATGATAATCCCCCTGTTAAGGGCATGGGTTGCCGCCATTGTGTAGATCTCGATCGATATCCTGCGTACCTTCTCGATAAGATCCCTGCCCATGAGACCCGCGGCCTTTTCAAAACTTATATTTTCGTCGTGCTTGCCATGTTCGGCCTTGGTCGACGGGGAGAAGATCGGTTCCCGCAGTTTCTGGGATTCGATCAGGTTGCCTGGCAGCTTGATGCCGGAGATGGACCCTTGCTTTTTGTATTCCTTCCACCCTGAGCCGGATATGTAGCCGCGTACGATACACTCCACCGGAAGGGGGCGTGCCTTTTTCACGAGTATGGACCTGCCCTTGAGCCGCTGATCGCCCCTGAATGGGGCAGGATAGTCGTTTATATCAGAGCTTACAACATGGTTTGCAATAATCGAAGATGCCTTTTCGAACCAGAACAGTGAGAGCTGATTCAGGACATGCCCCTTGAGCGGAATGGGATCTGGCAGGACCACGTCAAAGGCGGATATCCTGTCGGTCGTCACGATAAGAAGGTGCTCGGGGTCAGCCTCAAATATCTCCCGGACCTTTCCGCTGCCGACCTTGTTCCCTGAAGAGACTGTATAATCGACCAGGATCTCCATATTCTCTCCTTTGCATGAAATAAGGAGACAAGATGCCAAAAAAGTATTGAAAAAGTCAATAGGCTATTATACATTAACTCGCCTTAATACGTATGAGAGCAGGCGCTCTTTCTTGATGAACGAGCAGATATTGGATAATGAGGCAATAATGTCAGATGTTAATATGCCTGAAGTAAAAGGGAGTCTGGTCTACAAGTGTATCGGATGCGGGCAGGTTTACGATATTTACGAGTTTGTCTATATCTGTCTGGAATGCGGATCTTTACTGAAGATACACAATACAGAGTTCGACCAGTTCAAGCAGATCCCTGCTGAGAAGTGGAAAGAGATCTTTGATTCAAGGAGGAACACCTTGCTTCCGGAACTCTCCGGGGTCTTCAGGTTTCATGAATTGATCCTGCCTGTTGTCCCCATGCAGGATATTATTTACCTTGGAGAAGCTCAGACTCCGATTGTAAGGGCCAATCCGGAACTGAGTGCATGGGTCGGCGCCCCTTTTTCAGTGAAGAACGACGGGCTCAATCCCTCGGCAAGTTTCAAGGACCGCGGAATGGCTTCTGCCATAAGTTTTCTGAATCATGTCATCCGGGTTAAGAATCTGGATAATGTTCTAGGGATCTGTGCATCTACAGGAGATACATCCGCAGCCGCAGCCCTTTATCTGAGCTATCTGCCGAAATCAAAGGTGAGCGCAGTGGTCCTTCTGCCGCAGGGCAAGGTGACACCGCAGCAGCTTTCTCAGCCCCTGGGCTCCGGTGCAAGGGTCATAGAGATGCCGGGTGTTTTTGATGACTGTATGCGGATCGTCGAAGAACTGGCCCAGAAATACAATGTCTTTCTCCTGAATTCCAAGAACCCGGTACGTATCCTGGGCCAGAAGTCGTATGCCTATGAGATCGCCCAGCAGCTCGGTTGGGATACGACAGAACTTGTTGTCGTGGTACCCATCGGGAATGCCGGTAATATTACGGCGGTCATGGAGGGGTTTGTGGACCTTCAATCTTTAGGCATCATTGACGAGCTTCCGTGTATATTAGGGGTGCAGAGCCATCATGCGGACCCGGTATCCCGCTGGCATTCAACCGGTGATTATGTGCCGGTAAAGGTGAGTCCATCGGTTGCCCAGGCTGCAATGATAGGAGATCCGGTATCCTTTCCGAAGGTCAGGCAGCTCGTCAGCGAATATTTCGACGGCAGGTTCTTTGTCGTATCTGTGAGCGAGTCTGAGATTATGGAGGGTATGCTCACGGCAAACCGTCATGGACATGTGGTCTGTACTCAGGGTGGTGAATCTGTTGCCGGGCTGAAAAAGGCCTTGAAGAATCATGTTGTTCTCGATACAAAAAGGTTTGTGGTGGATTCGACATCACATCAGCTCAAATTCTCGTCTTTTCAGCAGATGTATTTTGATGACACGTTTGATTCAGGATACGGGATTCAGACTAAGGACGAACTCAAGAACAAGCCGATCCTGCTGGAAGCAAGGGCGACAACAATTGCTCAATTCCTGGGACTGAAGAAAAAGGATTAGCTCCATGCAGGCAGCCGAGCTCTGGAAGAAACTGAAGACATATTTGATTACCGGCGCCCTGGTCATGGTGCCGCTTTTCATATCCGTCTACGTGGTTGTTGTCATTGTGACCTTCGTGGCCCGGCATGCAGGGTTTGGCCATGGTATGATTTCCGACATTATCGGGATTTTCATCGCACTTACACTCGTTTTTATAGCAGGATTCATAACCCAGCATGCTATTGGTACCAAGGTCATGGACTGGCTTGCCGGGATATTGAAAAAGATACCTATTGCCGGTACGCTCTATACTGCGACGAAGCAGATCATGGAAGCCCTGATGCAGAAAAAATCACTTGCCTTTCGCAAGGCAGTGCTTATCGAGTACCCGCGCAAGGGGATATATTCGGTTGCTTTTGTAACCAAAGACAGGCATAAGAGCCCGTATATTCCGGATGAAGAGGCAATGGTCCATGTGTTTCTGCCTACAACGCCGAATCCCACATCCGGATATTTTCTCATTGTACCGCAAAGCAGTATCATACCTCTGGGTATACCGGTTGAAGAGGCATTCAAGCTCATCATCTCCGGAGGTATTGTCTCATATGATGCGAATAACGAAACCAGGAGGAACGATTAATGGGTGACAGAAACTTTTTATTTTCATCCGAGTCTGTTACGGAAGGACATCCCGACAAAGTCGCGGATCATGTCTCCGATGCTATTTTGGATGATATTATTGCAAATGACACGAGTGCGCATGTTGCGTGCGAGACCATGGTTACAACCGGGCTGGTCATTGTTTCCGGTGAAATAACCACAAGCCATCATGTCGATGTTCAGCGCGTAGCACGCCAGACTATCAAGGAGATCGGTTATACCGAAGCGATCATGGGGTTCAGCTGGAACACCTGCGGAGTGATGGTGACTCTCGACCGTCAGTCTCCGGATATCAACCAGGGTGTAGCCGAAGGCGAAGGGCTCTTTGGAGAGCAGGGCGCCGGTGATCAGGGGATGATGTTCGGCTTTGCCTGCGACGAGACCGATGTGCTTATGCCTGCCCCGATCTATTATGCCCATCGCCTTTCCCAGGGTCTTACCGATGTCAGGAAGAACGGGGTGCTGGAATTTCTGCGTCCTGACGGCAAATCCCAGGTTACGGTTCAATACGAAAACGGAAGGCCCACAAGGATTGACGGCGTTGTCATAGCGTCACAGCATGACGAGGACGTCGACTACAAAACCATTAAGGAAGGCATCATGGAAGAGGTCGTCAAAAAGCAGATCCCTGCCGAGCTGCTCGATGACAGGACAAAATACTATATCAATGCGACCGGACGTTTTGTTCTCGGCGGCCCGCATGCAGACTGCGGACTTACCGGCAGAAAGATCATCGTAGATACCTATGGCGGGTTTGCAAGCCATGGCGGCGGTGCATTTTCCGGCAAGGACCCGTCCAAGGTGGACCGCTCCGCAGCATATATGACCCGGTATATTGCAAAAAACATCGTTGCCGCGGGTCTGGCCAAGAAGTGCACTGTTCAGCTTGCCTATGCAATAGGCGTTGCAGAACCTGTGTCCGTTATGATCGAAACCCAGGGGACCGGGGTGGTTTCGGATGAAAAACTCTCTCAGATCGTACGCGATGTATTCCCGCTCAAGCCCAAGGGTATCATTGAAAAACTTGATCTTCTTCGCCCGATCTTCAAGAAGACCGCTGCATACGGACATTTTGGAAGAGAACTGCCGGAGTTTGTCTGGGAAAAGACAGATATGGTCGATACCTTAAAGGAAAAGGCAGGTTTATAATGGCTGAACAGGTTGTAAAGGTCGATAAGTTCAAGTTCCAGGACTGTTCTATGATGAACTATAAGGTTGCCGATATCTCGCTGGCGGATTTCGGTCGCAAGGAGATAGCGATCAGCGAGCATGAGATGCCCGGGCTCATGGCATTGAGGGAAAAATATGGTACGGATAAGCCTCTGAAAGGGGCTCGGATAACCGGGTCTCTGCATATGACCATCCAGACGGCTATCCTTATCGAGACATTGAAGGCCCTGGGCGCTGATGTCAGATGGGCATCGTGCAATATCTTTTCAACCCAGGATCATGCAGCATCCGCTATAGCAGAAGGCGGGACGCCGGTATATGCCTGGAAGGGGGAGTCTCTCGAAGATTACTGGATGTGTACGCTCGCTGCCCTGAGCTTTCCCGGGGGAAAGGGGCCGAACCTCATAGTTGACGATGGTGGGGATGCGACGCTCATGGTGCATCGAGGTTTTCAGGCAGAGGAAAAACCCTCTATACTGGATGAGCCTACCTCGAACAAGGAGCTTGAGATAATCAACGCGGTTCTCAAGGTGAAATATCAGGAAGATCCCGACTTCTGGCACAGGATGGTCAAGGATATCAAAGGGGTTTCAGAAGAGACCACAACCGGGGTTCACCGTCTGTACCAGATGAAGGAAAACAATACGCTCCTTTTCCCGGCAATCAATGTGAATGATTCGGTCACCAAGAGCAAGTTCGACAATCTCTACGGTTGCAGGGAGTCCCTTGCCGACGGCATCAAGCGTGCAACCGATATCATGGTGGCGGGAAAGGTCGTGTGTGTATGCGGCTACGGCGATGTGGGCAAGGGCTGTGCCCAGTCCATGCGCGGCTTTGGTGCAAGGGTCCTGGTGACCGAGATCGACCCCATCTGTGCCTTGCAGGCTTCAATGGAAGGTTTTGAGGTGACAACTCTCGAGGATGCCCTTGCAGAGGCGAATATCTTTGTCACTGCAACGGGTAACTGCAAGGTAATCCGCATCGATCATATGGAAAAGATGCTGGATCAGGCGATAGTATGCAACATCGGCCATTTCGATAATGAGATCGAGGTTGAAAAGCTCGAGACGTATCCTGGAATTACCAAGATGAATATTAAACCCCAGGTGGACAAGTTTACGTTCCCTGACGGCCGTTGCCTTTACATGCTTGCAGAAGGAAGGCTCGTAAATCTGGGATGCGCCACAGGCCATCCGTCTTTTGTGATGTCCAATTCCTTTACCAATCAGGTGCTCGCACAGATGGATCTATGGGCCAACCCCCGAGGTATAAGTGTAACCACCCTTCCCAAAGAGCTCGATGAGGAAGTTGCCAGGCTGCATATAGAAAAACTCGGTGTCAAGATGACCAGGCTGACCAAGGAACAGGCAGACTATATCGGCGTAAAGGTGGATGGACCGTACAAGCCTGACCATTACCGGTACTGATAAGAAGGTGCATGATTAGAAAGTACAGAATACAAATACAAGGGCATCCTCTGACAAAAGGGATGCCCTTTTTTGTTGTTCAGGATGCTTTAGATGTATGGATTTAAGGGATAATGCTTGGAGTAACGGAGTGTTGGAGTCCTGGTAAAAATCAAACCGAAGAATAATCCTGACCAGATGAGCTTATCTGTATGGGCTTCCAGCCGATTATCCAAGGACACCAGTCGGATAGGGGCATGTAAAACATCAGGCACTAAAAAAACACATCAGAATAAAGCGGAGTGTTTATGTTAATCAACACTCCCGTACTCCAATACTCCAGCGAACTAGCGAGTACTTACTTGAAACGACTATCCAGCCATTCGCGCAGATCTTCCAGGACCACTTCCCTGTCTTGCGGGAGCTCGTTGTAGACCTCGTGTTTATAGCCCTCGTAGCATTTGATGGTTTTATCTCTTGCCCCTACAAGATCATAGAGCCGTTGCTGCCCTGAAAGTGCCGTGTCAAGAGAGCCATACTGGATAAGCACCGGAATATTTATTTTCCCGGCATTTTCTGCCCCGATAGTGGTGTAGGTGTTCATCTGTTCCGCAAGTCTCGGCGTGATTACATTGTATACCAGCGGATCATCCTTGTATGCCTGTACAGTCTCAGGGTCTCTCGAAATGAACTCCGGTGGGAGAGGGGACTTGACATGGATGCCTGGCAGGAGTCTGGAGAGGATCTTTGTTATGAAAATCAGTGCCGAATTTATCTCCGGTCCAGGTCCTGATCCTGTTCCTGACAGGACAAGGCATACGGTATCATCAGGATACTGTTCCACAAGGTTCATTGCAATCAGGCTTCCCATTGAATGACCAAGGATACAACAGGGGGTATCGGGGAACTTCCTTTTGATCACTTCGCTTCGGAAGAGGCTTTCATCTTCAATATATTCCTGGAAGCTGTTTATGTGGCCGCGCTTGCCGTCACTCCTGCCGTGGCCCCTGTGATCGTTTCCGAATACTGCATAGCCTGCCGGAACAAGTTTATTGACAACATTCATATACCGATCTATATGTTCGGCATAGCCGTGTATTAAGTGTACGACGGCCTTTGGTTTGCCCTCCGGAAGCCATGATTTCCAGTAGAGAGAAAAACCGTCGGTAGTTGTTAATTTTCCATCTGATGTCTTCATTGATACCCTCCTTTTCATAATAAATCATATACAATTCGATTAATAATCTCATAAACAAGACGGCAGAACAACCATATTCTTCAAGGCTCTTATAGACAGGGCTTTTACGGAGAATCAAAGGTAGCATCCGTTTGCTGCAATCCTTGCGACAGGATAGGTTATCAAAAATGTATTCGTCGACTTGATAATGTAATTACTTGAAAACATGATGCGATGTTTTGTTGACAGATGAGCCTTTAGCGGGTATAAGAATGAATGCTCATTCATAGCAAGAGTGCAAAGACAATACAAGTAAGGAGGATTATATGGCAAGTCAATGGATAGATGAACGGGATATAAGGTTTTTGCTCCACGAAGTCTTTAATATTGGGGAACTCCTTGGGAAAGCGCCTTTTGAGGATCATGATGTAGACATGGTGAACATGGTTCTGACCGAGGCTGCAAAGCTTACGGAAAATGAGATCGCACCAACCTATCCCGATGAAGTTCAGGGTAAGCCGGTAGAGGTTAAATTCGAAAACGGCAAGGTGAGTGTTCCCGAGTCATACCAGAGGCTGTACAAGCTCTACTGTGAAGGCGGTTGGCTGACCACTTCCGAAGGTTACGAGGTCGGCGGCCAGGGATTACCCTTTACTGTTACTGCAGCATGCGCAAACATGTTCCTGTCAGGCAACCAGGCCTTCCTGATGTATCCCGGGCTGAGCCATGGCGCAGCAAGGCTCATGGAAGATTTCTACCATCACGAGGATAGAGATCTGCTCCTGGAGAAGATGTATTCCGGACAGTGGGCAGGCACCATGTGTCTGACCGAGCCGGGTGCGGGTTCGGATGTCGGCGCACTCAAGACAACCGCAAAGAGAAACGATGACGGCACGTATTCCATCACCGGGACCAAGTGCTTCATCTCTTCGGGCGATCATGACCTTACCGAGAACATCATCCATCCGGTTCTTGCCAGAATTGTCGGAGACCCTCCAGGAACAAAGGGCATCTCGATCTTCATGGTACCCAAGATCAGATACAATGCAGACGGAAGTCTGGGCGAGCCCAACGATGTATCTACCGGCAACATCGAACACAAGATGGGTATCCACGGCAACGCAACCTGTACCCTCAACTTCGGTGAGAACGGCAAATGTCTCGGCTACCTCATGGGAGAAGAGCGCGAAGGCATGAAGATCATGTTCCAGATGATGAACGAAGAGCGCCAGGGCGTTGGCATGATGGGTGTTTCTTTGGCCGGCGCAGCATACCAGCATGCCCTTGCCTATGCAAAAGAAAGGCTCCAGGGCGCTAACATCATGCAGATGGGTGATCCCAATGCACCTCAGGTTGCAATCATTCAGCATCCGGATATCAGAAGGATGCTGCTGAAGATGAAGTCCATCACCGAGGGCATCAGGGCACTGACCTACTATGTGTATTACTGCATGGACAGAAAGAGAACTGTTGCCAATGACGATGAACTCTTCAAGTGGACCGGTATGATCGAAATCCTCACACCGCTCGTCAAGTCCTTCAGCACGGATATGGGTGACGAGGTTACCAGACTCGCTATTCAGACCTACGGCGGCTACGGCTTCTGCAGAGAGTATCCTGTGGAGCAGATGGCACGTGACAACAAGATCAACACCATCTACGAAGGCACCAACGGCATCCAGGCCCTTGACCTGCTCGGCAGAAAGCTCGGCGCGAAAAAGGGAATGTACTTCATGAATCTGCTCGGCGAAACCCAGGCAGAGGTCGGCAAGGCAAAGGGCAACGACAACCTCAAGGAAGAGGCCGCGATCGTCGAGGCAGCCCTGAACAAGTGTGCAGAGGCAGCCATGACCTTCAGTTCGCTTATCAAGACCAACCCCTTCATCCCGCTCATCGCTGCATACGATTTCCTCAACTGCCTGTCAGAGGCCCTGGTGGGCTGGTTCCACATCTGGATGGCAAATGTCGCAACCGATAAGCTTGCAAGCGCAACCCTCGACAAGGAAAAGGCTTTCTACACAGGAAAGATCGAAAGTGCCAAGTTCTTCATCAATAGAACAACATCCCTTGTCCCTGCAAAACTTGCAGTTCTGACAAAGGACGAGATCAGCGCCATCAGAATCCCTGATGATGCATTCCTGGTCTAAGGTCGAAATTTAGCAGACCGTTAAGAGGCGGGGAAGGTTACCTTCCCCGCCTCTTCTTTTATGCAAAATGTGGATTAGAGCAAAGCACACAGATATTCCCGTTTATGTGTCTCCCCGGTATACCCCCTCGTATTCATTTGAAGACAGGGCATCGTCTTTTCTCTTGAGCCTTCCTGAAGTAATCCGTGCAATGAACAGGGTATGATCTCCTGTGTCTATTGTTTTTTCGACGATGCAGTCGATATGCCCCAGAGCATCTGCTAATACCGGAGAGCCGTTTTCAGAGATATCAAACTCGATGCCGTCGAACTTCTTTTTCCAGTCCGCTATCTTGAATCGTTTCATCACACCGAGTAAATCCTTGGGCAAGAGATTGACTGCAAACTTTCCGCTGTGCAGGATCTGTTCGTGAGACAGCCTGTTTTTCCTGATGGCTTGGGCGATAAGAGGCGGTTCATGCGATACCTGCGTGATCCAAGAAGCGATCATCCCGTTATGTCCCCCGTCAGCGGAAATGGTTACCAGGTATATGCCGTAGTGAAATCTGTCGAGTACCTCCTGCCATGATTGTTCCATTCTTTCACCCCCTGTATATGATTATAGGATCAGGGAGCGACAATGGAAAGGATACCATGACGTTTTCTAAAAGACTCGGGATCCCTGCGTCGAGAAATCAGGACGGTCCTTTGAAGAATGTATCAGCAGCGGGCTATTCCCCTATATAGACTGGTTCATTGCTGCTGATGGTTGTCCCGTCCCCGAGCTGGCCCTTGTTGTTTGATCCCCATGCAAAGAGATAACCTTCGGATTTTATGGAGAGTGTATAATATGCACCGGAACTTACCTTTGTCCAGTCATTGTCGAAATTTATCTGTTTCGGGATATCGCTGCCATCGTACGTTCCGTCTCCTAACTGTCCCATGCTGTTTGATCCCCATGCCCATAGCGTACCGTCATTCTTCAGTGCTGTGCTATGTAATATGCCTGCGCTCACAGCAGACCATCCCATGGAATCATTGATCCAGACAGGGACAGGGCTGCTTCCCTCAAGACCGTTTCCGAGCTGGCCCCAGTTGTCCGATCCCCATGCCCACAGGGAGCCGTCCTTTTTGATGGCAAGGCTGTGTGTTGCGCCGGCGCTTATCGCAAGCCAGTCGGTGTCGTTATCGCTTTCAGCATTAATCTGCACAGGATCCGCACTGTCTATAAATGTGCCGTCGCCGAGCTGACCGGAAGAGTTGAGCCCCCATGCCCAGAGCGTGCCGTCTTTCTTTATGGCAAGGGTATGGGATAGCCCGGCGCTAACAGTTGTCCATTCAGGGTCAGTTCCTATTTGAACCATGATATTTCTGTTATCTGTTGTACCGTCACCGAGCTGACCGGAAGAATTGAGACCCCATGCCCAGAGCTCACCGCTGGTTGCGATAGCCATACTGTGATGACCGCCTGCGCTTACTGTGGACCATCTCCTAAGGTAGCTGATCCTGACAGGTCTTTTTCTATCATCATTGTCATGGGTAGAGAGCTGGCCATAGCTGTTGCTTCCCCAGGCCCACAGAGAAGTATCCTTCTTGACGGCTAAAGAATGATATGTGCCGGCGCTCACCAAAGACCAGTCATTTTCGAATCCTATCCTGACCGGGGTGGTCTTGGTGCTCCAGTCACTGCCTAAACCGAGCTGATTGAAGTCATTTAGACCCCAGGCCCACAGGGACCCTGTGTTCTTGATGGCCAGGGTGTGTGAATAGCCGGCGCTGACACTTGCCCATTGGGCGACATTTTCGGCTGCAGCCGAAGCTGTGAGATAGTATAGGATATTATTATCATCATCGGTGCCGGAAAAATAGCGGCATCCGGCAGACATGGAAAGGACCAGAGACAGTGCAAGAATATACAGATGACGTTTCATATAATCCCCCTCAGTGTTGATCAATGCTCAAGCCACCTTATGATTCAATCCAGTACATCACAACAGCAAGGAATTTCTTGCAATATCCATGCAAACCAAAACTTATTAGAATCATTTCAGATTTGAATGTGAACAGGACAGACTCTCAGGAACAAAAGCAAATATTTTCCAAAATTAATGAATATATTTTCTTATCCCTGTCATGGTGCATAAAAAAAGGAAGCCTGTTCGGCTTCCTTTTAATTGTCCCAACACTGCCGGGCATCTCTTCGGCAGGACTATGGTGTTGTTTCAACCCCGGATCATGTCCTGGTCATGCGTAAGAATTTTCCTGTAATGATAAAATATTTAACCGGGCTGCAGCTTGTTCGTGGCTGAAACTGCACACAAAGGGTTTGAGGCATCTTGGATGCATGTTGTCGAATCATTTCATTGACAATTCAGAGGCTGCATCCCTGGCAGCGCTTAGCCACTGTGCCATGCCGGATGACGAGGCAGTCTTTTGAGATGCGCGCACTATCCTGCCTGTGCTTACATCAACGAGCCTCAGATCGATGCGCATGGCACTGCCGATAACTTGGTAACCGCCAAAGACCATACATGCTGCACCCGCGATTCTGCCGATGCGCAAACGGGAGCCTTCATCAGCGAGGTCGGATGATCCGAGGTTCAGCTCTTCGAGTACGAGCATCAGCTTTTGACGTTCAACCACTTGATATCCACCGCTATTTCTTAAAGACTCGATAATCTCCGCCGAAAGGATCTGGCCGAGATCAGGTCGGGATGAATCTTCATAGCTCAGATTTTCCATGTCCCAGACAGCCACGGTAATTGTATGGCTGAAGGTCTCCTGTGTCGAAGCGCACCCTGAAAGGAGAAAGAATATCACGCAAGAGATCGACAGGGCGATCCGGTGCTTTTGAATCATCCCTGATCCCCCGTGATCTGGTCATTGATTGTCTCTATGGTCTTATCGTCTCTGACTATCTGCCTTTCCGTGCTGAGTATACGGCAGTAGGACAGGTCGGGATCAACCTGGATAACCTCCAGATCCGCGATTTTCTTATGAGCCTGCCGCAGTGTCTTTCCCTTGTATTTGATGGGTTCGGGTTCCTCTATGACTGTAAACCTGCTTCCCATGACAACTCCCTGGTCAGCGCCCAGGTTGACCATGGCCTTTTCATCTGTGACATTTATAATATAGCCCTGAAGGGGATAGGTGGTCATTACAGTAGTCAGGATCTCACGGTTGAGCCGGTGGAGTTCTTTTTTAAGCGATGAACCCGAGTTCAATTCCCGGTTTATTACTTTTGGTATGGCTGTCGTCTCTGTATCAACGAGGCGCAGGCTCAGGAGTGTCCCTTCGGGAGAATGTATGAGCGATCCGGTGCCGATTACCTTTGCAGCCAGAACCCTGCCCAGCCTCAGTGAGGTCTGAGGGTCTGCAAGTTCTGATGAACCGATATTGAGTTCTTCAAGGAGGCGTTCGATAACGACCCTCTCCACCACCTTGACCCTGCCGGACGCATTGAGTTCATCGGCTAGCTGTGTGGTCAGGACCGGTACAAGACCGTCGCGTTCACTAAGGCTGCCTGTCTCCTGAAAATCGATAAAGGTCATTACCATGGGTTGTGAAGTCCATGTGTCTTGCGGTGTTTTCGCGAACAAAGCCTTATTGGAACGATATCTTTCAGCCAGCTCCTTTACCAGCTTATCCACCCGTTCCCTGCTCCTGGAATCATCCTTGAGGGCAAGCATCTCGGCCGCCCTTTTGGCAAGGGCATTTGAGAAAATATCTTCCCCGTCTATCTTCTGTCCCTGTCTATACATGTCGAGGGCTTTGTCCCACTGGCCCTCCTTCTCATAGGCAACGCCCTTGTTCGCCATGGCCTCGACGTAGTACGGATCGACCTGCACTGCCTGGTCATAGAGATCGCGGGATTGCTCATAGCTGCCTACGCTCGCGTAGAGCCTGCCGAGCTTGTTATAGGCGCCGGCCATCTGAAAGCTTTCCGCTTCAGGTTTTTCAACAGCCTTTGCATACTCTGCCTGGGCAAGATCCTTTTTGTTCTGAGCATAAAGCACATCTCCTTTGACGGTATGGATGTATGCCCGCCCAGGAGCAGCCTTCTCGACACTTGAAGCCAGTTCAAGGGCCTTGCTGTTTTCACCCTTCATGGCATAGATGCCTGCGAGTCCTTCCTTGCCAATGATTTCACCGTCACCTTTTTCTTTGCTCATGGCAGTAAAGGTCTTTTCCGCTTCATCGATCTGACCTGCCTTTAATGCGGCATACCCTTTGATCATTCTTGCCCGGGTATTTCTGGGATCGTTTTTTACGACTTCATCGCTTATGGCCTTGGCAAGGACGGTTTCTTTCTGTTGGAGTTTCCTTTCAGCCAGTTTCACGAGCATGACATTGGTCGTTGTTCCGCCGCCCTGAAAGAGATCCAGCAGCTTGAGATCAGGACCCAGAATGCAGGTCGTGGGCAGGATAGTCCTTGCCTGATACTGATCGCTCACACCAGAATCGTCGAGAAGGATCGGGAAGCCGGGCTGTGAACTCTTCATGAATTTCTCAACCGATTCCTTTGGTGAGCGTGTGACTCCCCATACTTTCAGGTCTGCATCCTGATATTTCTTTGCCATTTTGTCCAGACTCAAGAGGCTTTCCTGGCTCGGTCTTGACGAGGCATCGAAGAAATAGATGATCATCATGGGGTTATCCTTCATCTCTGCCAGACTGTAGATGTTTCCATCAACACTCTTGAGGGAAAACATGGGTGTCTGGCTTCCCGCAAGGAGTTGCTGTGAATAGCCGGTCCCTGCAGCAAAGACCAGGATAACCGGGACGAGAAAGGCGAATATGCTTTTACGAAGATTCATTGAATGTCCTCCTTAGTGTTTTTCATATATTCAATGTCATGAATACAGAACCATCTTTTTTTATCATTGCTGTATACACATAATTCTTCCGAAGATCGAAATGTATTCAAACATACCCTATACCTTGAACCTTTCGTGACACCTCATGCCCAGCGCCTATTCTGATGCATTCATAGGTTAATTATATGCATCAGCATCGATATTTCAAGGAATACTCCCCTTGATCACGGTTGTATCTAGTGCACATACCTGTAGCTAGTTACCCTGGTCTTGTGTCGGGACCAGGCGTACAAAAAGAGGGATCTCTCCTTTTTCTTCCAACTGAAGCTGCGCCTCCCAGTCGTAGTAATCGGGCAGGCTCAGCCGGACCTCGTGTTTTCCCAGGGGAATATCAAACATCTGTGGGGTTTTTCCCTTAAAGGAACCGTCTACGAAAACCTGAGCACCTACAGGCATACTCTCTATTCTCAAAGAGGCAAGTTCTAAAACCTGCTCTACTGCGGAAGATCCGTCAGAGGCGTTCTTTCGGGATGATATAAAATATCCCCCTGCTGCGAGCAATAAGATGAGAACAATGGCGGAAATAATGGCGGTATAGGGTTTTGCCCCGGGTTCAGGTTTGTCCTGCCTTAAAACGGTTTGCAGACTACCGAGGAAGTCCTTGAAGGCCGAAGCCATTTCGGCTCCTGTCTGAAATCGTTCATCGGCCTTTTTGTTCAGGCTCTTCATGATAAGTTTACCCAGGCCGGAAGGTATGCCGGGGTTTATCTCCGCCGGATCCTTGGGGTTGTCAAGGGTTATGGCCCTGAAGATCGAGGCAAGATTCTCACCGCTGTAGGGCCTGCTTCCTGCTGCGAGTTCATAGAGAATAACCCCAAGGGAATAGAGATCAGACCTGCCGTCGAGCTGCTGGCCCATAACCTGCTCCGGTGACATGTATACCGGGGTTCCCAGTATCTCTCCTGCACGGGTCTGCTGGTGCATGGATGCATCTTCGATCCGTGCGATCCCGAAGTCCGTGAGTTTTACCTTTCCATCCGGGGTCATCATGATGTTTGACGGTTTGATATCACGGTGCACGATCCCCTTTTTATGAGCATAATCGAGGCTTTCTGCGAGTTGTATAGCCAGCGCGGCGATTTGTTCGGGATTCAGGGTCTGTTCACGGATTATGTCGTTAAAGGGTCTGCCTTCGAGGAATTCCATGGCGAGATAAACCGTCCCGTGATCCCGGCCCACATCATAGATAGTGACGATATTGGGATGGGAAAGCCTGCCGATAGCCATGGCTTCTTTGAGAAAGCGCTGAACGAAGTCCTCGCTTGTTACCCGGTCTTCCCTCAGCACCTTCAGGGCAATGGTGCGGTTGATCTGAGGGTCTAGTGCCTGGTATACAACTCCCATGGCTCCTTTACCCAGTTCCTGGATGATTTCATAGCGGCCGTAGTTCATTGAGTGTCTTTCCATCCCCGCTCAGGGGGGGGTCTGTTTCCGGGGTCTTGATCTATCTCTCGTATAAAGGCCTGAACCGTTTCATACGGCAAAAGAAAACCCAGAGAATCCGTTCCTTTATGCCTTGCCTTGACCACAGCGACAAGGGTGCCGTTATCATTGAATACCGGGCTTCCGCTGCTGCCCGGATATACCTTCATGTTTGCCTGCCACAGAGGATGGTTGTCTACCGATCTAGGCGGGCCGTTAATGAAACCTGAGTATATGGTACCACCGAGATTGTCAGGGCACCCAATGGAATAGATTTTCTGGCCCATTCCCAGGAGTTTGACGCCTCCGATAAGAGAGACATGTGCATTGAATTCCATTTCTACATCGATCAGTGCGAGATCATGCTCATAGTCTATCCTGAGAATCCTGCCGGGCATGGTTTTTCCGTCGAACAGGGTAACGCTCATGCTGTTCAAACCCTTAAGGTTGTGAGCCGTAGAAAGGATTACGCCGGAAGGGTCAACGATGAAACCGGAGAACTGGACAGTCTCGCCATTGACCTGTGCAACGATACAGACAACCGATTCAATATGAGACAATACCGCTGCGGGTATGTCGGCAGTCGATGTCTGGACATGGACTGAAGACCCTTTGCGATAACCGGAAAGAAAGTTCCACAGTGATTGCAGATGTTGCTGGTCGGGATTTCCATTGAATGAATAGGACGCATGAATGTCAGTCGCAAGGGGGGATTTGTGCCTGAGTTCGATATCCCACGTCTCACTGCCCTGCTGTAAGATTATGCGGAGCATTTCAGTCTGTGCAGATCTGCTCTTTAGCGTAAAACCCGAATGAATGAACCAGTCTGTAAGGATGTCCTCCATCTCTGCTCGAGGGATGGGGTATGTCCTTGAGGTGTCTTGAGACCATGCTGCAAAGGCTGGATGAAGCATTACAAGGGAAAGCAGAAGAATTCTCGCGACTGTTTTCATATTTATATGGTCCGTGCCAGTACTACGGTAATGTTGTCTTTACCCCCGGCCTGTTTGGCAAGATCAATGAGTATATCCACTAATTCCGGCAGATCCTTGTTTGTCTTGAGTTCTTCAAGTATCCTCTCGTGACTGACCATATCGGTCAGACCGTCGGAGCACAAAAGGAAAAGGTCGCCTGGATATGTCTTTCCCCGTATCAGGTCGAGAGACACGCTGTCCGAGATACCCACTGCCCTCAGGATCACATTCCGGTGAGGATGTTTCTGCGCCTGCTCGGATGTTATCAGGCCCTGGTCGAGTTGATCCTGAACAAGGGAATGGTCTTTTGAGAGCTGTTTCAGCTCGAGATTTCTCATGCGATATGTCCTGCTGTCGCCCATATGTCCGAGCACAAAACCTGTATCGGAAAAGGCGAGCAGCTCGGCTGTGCATCCCATGCCATTATGATCGGGATGTGCCTGGACATGTTCCAGGATCCTTTGATTTGCAAGGCTGAAGGTCTTCTGTACCAGGGTGCTGATGTGATCGGGAGAGACTGATTGTCGAAGAGACAAGCATTGTGATGCTGTCTCCACAAAGATATTGCTGGCCACTTCACCTGCTGCGGCGCCCCCCATGCCGTCGGCCACTGTGCAGAAACCCATCCGGGGATCGATCAGAAAGGAATCTTCGTTGTTTTTCCGTATGAGGCCGGTATCTGATTTGCCGAAGCAGAATATTTCACTATTCATAATTTCCTCAATTGTCTTGACACGGGATCATCCATAATTGTACTTTTATTATCATGAAAGTGGAGTTAACCGTTAGGTCTAGCGTTGCTTAAAGGGGACAATCGGTCGGAATAAATGAAAGATAAGCCGGACATAGAAATTCAGCTCATTCACATTCAGGGCCCTTTAAAAGGCCAGATTCAGGAATTCCTCACAGACACAGTATCCATAGGCCGGCACACCTCGTGCGATGTAATCTTTCCCAGGGAATTTTCCGTTATCTCCCGCAGGCATGCCCGGATCGAGCGGGAGGGGAACCGTTTCAAGATCACGGATCAGAGTACGAACGGCACCTTTGTAAACGGAAAGCAGATAGAACAGGCCTATCTCAAAGACGGTGATGTCATCATGTTTTCCGATGGCGGGCCAAAGGCGAGTTTTCTTGCCCATATCCTCAAAGACCGGCTTGAGGAAGTATCCGGGGATACAACCCCGATGTCTTATCCGCAGGACGTATCCACCCCTGCAGGCCAGAGTGCCCCAACTCCTCCTGCCCGGGATATTATTCAGGAGACACCCGAGCCGCCAACGCCTGCAACGCCGGCTTCGCCTCCGTCCTTGCAGGAAACCCCCAAGACATCTGACGCCGACAGTGTCCCCATAGAGAAGGTTCAGGCCCCGCTCATTGTGCAGTACGGGCCCACCCTTAATTCCTTCAAGGAACTTCCCATTACCATCGGTACGGATCCTACAAGCAATCTCATGCTTCCTCATCCGGCTATCACCAAGCGTCATGCCCAGATCTTTTTTGCCCGCGGGCAGTACTGGATCAAGGACCTCTCCGGCACTAACTGCATATCGGTCAACTCTCGCCCTGCGGGCTTCCAGGTAGCCCTGAATGCCAATGATGTGCTTGCCCTGAGCCCCACAGGCCCTACCTTCCGATTTCTCGGCGAGGGCCGTCTGGCGGAGTACGAAGAGATCGTTCCCGAAGAGCCCGATGAAGCGCCCATAGCAAACCATGACATGCCCAGGCAGGAAGAAGACAAGGTTCAGAAGGTTATCAAATCTTTTAAGGATATGTTTAAAAAGTAATTGTACCATATAAATAGCAGTATTGATTTACTATACGATTCTGCCAAGATTGTGATGATTTAAGCCTGCTGCTGTATAACAATTATCCGCCTATCATGACCGTGGGACATCCAAGAACAATGGTGCCTCCATGGGCTGTCTGATCCCCCATGCGAGCTGCAGGCTTCCCGCCTATAAGAACAGTTGCCGAGCCCTTGATTATTGAATCCGGCGGCCCGGCACAGACTGCCTGATCTCCCATAACGGCAGCAGGCAAACCTCCGATGATGACCGTAGGACATCCCGGACCGACAATCGGCCCCCCCACATGAGGTACAACCCCGGTAACCATGGGGCATGTGTGCATATCGGTTAGTCTTGCAGCAGGCGGCATGGCAATCTCCTTTTAACTGCCCATTCAATCAATTGGGGCCTGCGTTTCATCATAATCCAGGCGCAGGTATTGGATGCTTCGACCTTTAGAAACATATCGCAGGTAAATGGAATCATAGGTTATGCCTTTTACAAGACATGGATAATCACGAAGGGTTATGTTAGGTCTGGTCATTTTGCGTATAGGTCTGATCTGCATATCGGCCGTGCATGAGTAGTAGAGATTTCCTGATGTATCGGCAAACAAAAGGGCGAGCTCATTTTTAGCGGTTACAACCGAACAGATTATGGTGTAAGCGTCAAGAGCCTTTGACTTGAGGATCGCCTCATTGTCAATGGTGCCTTCTGGCATGTTGATATAAGAGCATATCAGGCTGCCGGGCTCTCTGGAGACAGTCCAGATCATAGGTCTGGGTTTTTTATCGCCCTGAGTGATTCCCTCACCCTTACCAAGATAGAGCGAACGGAGTTCCTGCTGGGTAAGGGACACATCGAGGTATAAATCCATCCATATTACGGGTTTTCTCATGGTGTAGTGCAAGGTGTCTTGAATGCCTTTATCCATATCCTTAAGATCGAGCAGTGCATAAGTGATGATCCTGGATGATCCATCAACCCAGGATAGATAGAGTCTTTCATTCTGCCCCCAGCTACAGGTTTTCACGCTGCCTGTTTCATGGCCGTTCATTGTAAACCTGTGCTCCATTGTCTTTCCCGAAGCATCCACGCCGAGTACTACGCATTCGTGTGTCTTTTCATCTGTCCAGAGTGTGATAATGCTCCCGTCAATACGACTGAGCGCCCCATCCATCGGGGCAAGGGCTGTATCGAGCGATACCCTGACAGGATTATACGGCATTGTCCCATCAAGCGGGACTTTCACTACGAATAAACCTTTATCCTGAGCCTGCCAGTATACATGGCCTGCCGGACAATCAGCGGCTGCAATCAAGGCCGCCATCGGTCTTACGTCCATCTGCTGGACAGTTGCCGCATTGATACAGAATATAGGGTTGTCCGGAAGATAAGGGCTTTGCTGCTGGTAAAAGATTATGGCGGTGTCATCTGACTTGTGTGTCCATGAAGCGCACCAGGGCACAGCCGGGCCGAGACCTCTGCAAGCCGCGATTGTTGATGAGGCTATGTTTACCGGCAGTATCCTTAGTTTGACTGGGGGGCTGTCGGCAAGACGCATAATACCCTTGTACACGGCAGTGAGCGTGTATGAGCCGGGCTTCATTATACCGAACCATTGGAGCAGGTCTCCCCTGAGTTCTATCTTCTCCCCGGGGGCAAGAGAGGTTCCTTCAGGGTTTCTCGGAGGATCGACATAGATGCCGTCGCGTTCTTTATGAGACATCTGATCGGCCTTTAATATCTTCTTGTCAGGGCCCGTAAGAGTGATGGTTACCGACCGGTTTGTATCGAGAAAAGATGCCACGCTCAGGGGCTCATCAAACCGGTTTGTCAGTGTAATGGAGAAAAATAAAGACTCTCCATAAAAGACCTCTTTCCTTTCAAGATCGATATCCAGAACCATTGACTTGTCAGACCCCCCTGCATCCGGGTCCTTTCCGGCCGACATATCTGTTAAGGATGATGCCGCAGAAAGGATGACCGGGTTTGTATATCCGAGTATTGCAAGTATTATGAATATGCTGATACATGTCTTTCTCATCATCGTATCCACATCCTGTTACAGTTTACAGCTGTGTCTTGATCCGCACGAGTCTATTCTTCTTCCGGTTCATCCACATCGTCTTCAACAAATGCTTCTTCATCGGGCTCCATCTGCCAGGGCATTGTCTCGCTCTCGACAGGGTCGGGTTCGTTTTCCGGTTCGAGACGGATATAGTTGATCATCTTGGCGTTCATGACGAAGCGCAGGTGCACCCATGGAAAATCCGTTCCCGCCATCAGGCTTGGGCAGTTGTTCTGCGTAATGGGTAAGCCTATGATATCCTTGATGGACTTCACCGTTCTTAAAGTGGTGCTTGCATAGTATAGTTCCCCGCTTTCATCACAGAGCAGGAGCATCAGCGCGTTCTTCGAGGACACTGCCGAGCTTATGATGTTTATGTTCGGGGCTTTTGATATTGAAAAAGATACGCTCTGCCTGGTCGAGCTGTCTGATGTGCTGATCGGTGTGCACACGATCTTTCCCTGCCTTGCCGAGACGCACCAGACCATGGTCTTTTGCGCCGGGAGCTCGTCTGGTTCTCCAATGGTTCCGGGAAGCCCTTTTTCCCCGAGATATAACGATTTCAACGTCATTACAGGGATCTCACGTTCCATATAGGCATCGAACCACAGCACAGGGTCATTGGAGATATGTATGGTCCTTGTCGCAAACCCTGCATCCATGTCATCAAGCGGCAGCATGGCATAGTCAATCTGCCTGCCCTTGGGTTTGGTCCATATAACATGAAGCCTCTGGTCCTGCTCGAAAAAACATGTATTAGGCCCTATTGGCGTGTTTCTTCCCAGGTCAAGCTCGTAGGACTTGGCGACACCTGTTGGCTGTACATGGATTGCCGCGCAGCGCAATCTTTTGTAATCGGCAAACATGACCACAAAAGAACCGTCTTTCAGCGAAAGAGCTGTTCCTATAGGCCATCCGCCGAACGGAAGTTTTTTGACCTCTATGGGAGGACCTGGCCTGCCCTTTTTCAGGTCTATGGGAACAAAGAAGAAGTCCTTTACACTGAACCAGTACAGGTGCCCGACAAGGCACTCCGGTGAAGGGATGCATGAGGCATGGGCAGACACCTGTTCATTGACCGAGACCGTTCGGATGCACAGCCATGGGTTACGTGGAAGATACGGGCTCTGCTGCTGGTAGAAGAGCACTATTGCCTGCCCTTTAGAGTGTGCCCACGCAGCGCTCAGAGGTGAGTCCTTAAGCTGAGATCCCCACCTCGGCGTATTGGCGGCCAGGATGGAGGCAGGCATAATCTTGAGTTCGGCAGCCTCACAGGACGCTATCCTGAAGATGCCCTTATATTCGGCCAAGACCTTGTACGTGCCTGCCGGGATATGGCCGAACCACTTTAAAAGGTCTCCCCTGAGTTCCAATGTATCTCCGGGGGCAAGACTGGTCCCTTCGAGGTCCCGCGGTGTATCGATATAAAAGCCGTCCCGCTCCATGCTGGACATCTGGTCAGCCTTGCGCTCTTCGCCGTCGAGCTTTTTCAGGGTAATGGTAACAGCACGGTTGGCAGGTTCAAGACTGGTCACGCTGACAGGCGTTTTGAACGTATGGGTGAGCTTCAGGCTGAAAAAGATCGATTCTCCGTAAATCCCTTCTCCCCGGTCGAGACTCAGATTGAGAACTAATCCGTTATTCATGATCGTCTCCAAAGGTTTATGTGACTGTTATGTCTGCTGAAACAGACTTGCCGTTTCTGCTGTAGGTTATAGATGCAGTGCCTGGCTTCTTTCCTTTGACCTCGATACAGAGATCTCCCACGATGCTGATACTCAGGACGGCGGTATTACTCGATTTCCATAAAGATGCCGGGGTCTTGTGAGCACAGCTGATATTCACCCTGCCGACAGATGGAGCCCCGGCAGCAACATACGCTTCTTCAGGCCCCACGGCCATGAGATACATCTCGGTGTTCTTAGCCAGATTCGGTATATCTTCCTTGAGATTCAGATTGTTCGGGTTCGCCACGTTGTATTCCAGATACACTATCTTGGCCTCGTTATTGGGATCGGTCGGGTCTTCAAAGAAACCTTCCATGATCCTGTCTCCGAACCGCGAATTCTTCTGGATCTCTACCTTGTCAAGAAATCGCAGCGTCAATGCACAGATCGCACAGAACTGCTGTTCCTGGAGGTATGACATGGTACACTTGAAAGAGTAATTCTGGTCATGATCCTGGGGAAAACAATTCCATTTGGGATCGATCAGATTGATAACCGTGTTTGATACCCCTGTTGTGGTCTCATAGCGGACGATGAAAGGCACCCAGGAGTTTGCAGCTGCATTCCAGCGTCTTTGTGTTGTCGTATTTGAATGGCGCAGAAAGAAACCGTGCGCCATCTCATGGGCTGTCGTCTCGTTGGTCTCTCCTGCATACGCGCCGGTATGCTTTCCAACCATAAGCTTGCCGTTGCCCAGCCATACCCCCAGGAGCCCGCCCGCGTTGCACCTGGCATAGAACATATAGATACCCTCTCCGGTCCTCGTGATATTCCTGTCTTCAGCGGTAAGAGCAGGGTTCTGCACCGGATCAAGGGCCGCTACGGCCTTGTTCAGGATATCATCACACAGGTTTCTCAGGTCGGTTGTGGCGTTGCCGGGTCTTGGCAGCATGAACGCAGGGAACATGCCGACGGAGTAGATATCATTGTATGTCGGGTCGCCGGGGTTTGTCCCGGCAGGTCTGAAATTGTTCATGTTCGCATAATCGCCCGTGGCTGCACCGGCGTTGAATACATCGATGATGCTTTGCCTCCATCCGGTTAGAGGCAGTTCTATGGTTTCTATGGGATCGCTTATCTCGGTAAAGGTATGCTCATAGTAGCTCTTGACCGTGCCCCAGTTGATATCGGCTGCAGGCAGGGTGTTGGCCGTTAATAAGAGCCTGATATCGATCTTCCGCCATATAACTATCCTGCCCGTGCAATATGCCCGGGGCTTTGGTATATCCGCATTTTTGTCGTCTAAGAGAAAGACCTCGGCTTTGTTGATCTTGGTATCACGGACGTCCTTGCCGGAGTTGTTGACGAGCCATATCAGGAAACGATAGTTGTCACCGCCTATGGGAAGGGGGCTGAAGACAAAATCCGATATGCCTACCTTGATGTCTTTGCCGCCATCGGAAAGTTTCTCATTCTTGATATCGAGCTTGACCCACATGGTCTTGTAATTGCCCTTTGAGCTTATCTTCTTGAACTCGAGATCTTCATCCTTTGCCGTATCGAGGGTAGGGGGCTTGATGTACGGGGCAGCCTTGATAACCTTACTTGCCTGGACACCAGGTTTTGAATTTGAGGGCTTCCTGTGTCCCTTGAAAAAGTCCAGGCAATTGTCGTCCCCTTGTGTCGGGTCTTCATCCGTTCGATTGTATTTTTTGAAGAAATCATTAAGGCAGTTTTCCACGGTATTGTTATCGCTCACTGCATAGACCGATGTCTCCTCCACAGGGTCCTTTACCTCGATAACCACCTTCAAGGTATCATCGAGATCGACCTGTTCCTCTTTGCCGTCAAATCCGTGGAACTTGCGTATTATTACACGGAAAGGCGCAGCAGGCTGCACGTCCTTCATCCATTTTCTGTTGCTTCTCTTATAATATGCCGGTTTTGATACGGTATCGCCGTTCGGGCTACCCCTGTTTCCGAGCAGACGCGCATCAACACTGGCAAGGGAATGGTTGTCTGTTACAAGCAACCTGTAGGCCTTGTCTGTGCCGGGGTTTTTCAGGCCCCCCTGGGGTGTTGCGGCATCTTCACTGTCCTGATCAGGTGCAATACCTGTTACCAGATTCTCTATGCACTGAGGGAGTGTCTCCAAAGATGCCCCGGCCTCTGTCTTGAAGAGATACCTGCACCGGTATTTCTGTTCATCACGCTTTACATATTTTTCACCCAGATAATGCAGGCTGATAGAATATTTGACCGGTGTCAGGACCAGAACTGTTCTCTCTTCGGTCTTTCCTTCCTGTTTCTTCGTTCCCTTCTCAGCCATGATATACTCCTGCCTCTTTAAACATGAGAGTCAATAAATCGCTATTTTTCCACCCGCTCGAATACCCATTCATAGTCATACCGGTCAGGGAACTGGATTATAACCTTGCCTTCCGGGATGTTTTCAACCCTGACAACGCCCTCACCGCTGGTCTTGATTGTCTTTTCGCTCCCATCGGGCAGCGTCAGTTTGCATTTCTCGGACTTGACCGGCGCGCCCGCGTTATCAAGAAGCTGGAATTCTGCCCAGGTCTTTTTCTCTTCCTTTTTCTTCTTATCCTTGTCTTTGTCCTTATCTTTTTTGTCTTCCTTGCCGTCTTTTCCCTGATCAGGCTTTGCCCCGGGCACCCCGTCATCAGCCTCTAAGGCCGGTTTGGCCTCCAGGGCATCTTCTGCCGAGACTTCTTTTCCACTTTTTGGACCAGGCATTATTCCCCCTCCAGCTTTAGTTTATCTTGACTATCGAGCCCTTGATCTCTGCCATGGCACTGGCCTCGACATTCACCATCGCACCTTTGATAAGGGCCTTGCTTGCGCTCTCCAGTTCAAGCGGGCCGGTTGTCTTGATGGTTATCCCTGAGGAGTCCATGGCAATGTGAGATCCCCCCACCTTGAGGGTAATGTTGGAGCCTGCCTCGATAACAAGGTTACCTCCTGCCTTGATATAGACATCTCCACCGGCAATCTCAGAATGATTGCCCCCGAATTTCTCGGCCACATCGCTGCCGACCTGTATCGAGAGCTTGTCGCCGACAACCCTGTTCTCTTTTCCGCCGGTTGTTACACTCAGGTCCTCGCCAATCATCTCTATCCTGTTTTCCGTGATTGTCTCGTTCAGGTCCTTGTCAACCTTGAGGAGGCGATTATTTGTGACCACTATGTTCGAATCGCCGCCCACGGTTTCGAACATGCCGGCCTTGACCCTGACATCGAGATTCTTCTCTGCGTGTATGAATATCTGCTCTTCGCCCTTCTTGTCCTCGAGCCTGATCTCGTTGAACCCGTCGCCACCGGTTGAGCTGTTCGATTTGATGGTGCTCTTTGTCTTCTGATCAGGGAGGCTGTAAGGGGGTGCGTTTGTGCCGTGATATACCCTTCCGGTGATGATGGGCCTGTCCGGATCACCCTCCAGGAATTCAACGATAACCTCCTGGTTTATCCTCGGCAGAAACATGACGCCGAAGCCCTGACCGGCCCATGCCTGGCTGACCCTGATCCAGCAGGAGGTTTTATCGTCCTTTTTACCCTGCCGGTCCCAGTGGAACTGCACCTTTACCCTGCCGTGCTTGTCTGTATGTATTTCATCGCCTGAAGGACCGGTAACGATGGCTGTCTGGGCGCCTGCTATGGAAGGTTTCAAGGTGAGCCTTTGCGGACGGTATGGTATATCAAAGGGGATGCAGGTAAACGAGTTTGAATAGGTTGCTTCCTTGCCCGTATCCTCGGCTTCGTAGGTTTCGCTCGCTTCATGGGACACCCTGGTAAGGACATACTGCTGATCGTTCATCTCATCGCGGTAATGATCCTTGAGTATGAAGCGGTATCCGCTGGTAAATTCCCTGCAAGTACCTGTTCCGTTAATTGTTGTAACCCCTGCCTCCTTTTCCTGCATGCGAATGTTGGCCAGGCGCTGACCCGCTTTCGTTTTCTGGTACTCACCCGGATAAATATACACCTCTCGTTCACCCGGGCCGAAGGCCGTGGCACTGGTCACCTCAACCTTGAGGTCTGCGGACGGTGTTTCGAAATTGAAATCCTTCATCGTGTATTTCCCGCTCAGGATCTCTTTTTTCCGGGTAAGCGAGGTGATCATATCCTCGCCGGCAAGGCCTCCTGAGGTTATCATGCATCGCACGTCCTCTTTCGGCAGTGGATTGTGATGCTCGGGAGAGTCACTTATCACCATGGTATGCTTGTCTTGTTCATGCCTGAAATAGTAGTAGATGCCTTCGTGTTCGAGCAGTCTGGAGACAAAGTTGAAATCGGTTTCCTGGTACTGAACGCAGTATTCAAGCTTTTCATAATCCGCGTCCGCTACATTGATCTCTATATCACTGACCTGGTTTTCCTTCAGAACCTGATCCACGATATCCACAACAGAGAGGTTCTGGAATATGCGCGAGTCCGAAGTCCTTGTCAGCAGCCACAGTCTCGGCACCATGACGGCCTTGTACAGTGCAAGCTGGTGGGACGCATCTGCCCCGCCGCTTCCCCTTGTCTGGGTGAGGCTCGATATGATTCCGTGGAAGTATCTTTTCGAGCCGTCGGCAAGGAAAATTGATATCGACACATCCTTTCCGATTATATCTTCAAACACAATAGCGCTGTCTGCAGACAACAGATCGAGTTCAAAGGAAAAAGGCATTGAAATGCCTTCTTTGCCCGACAGCTTTGCAAGCAGAAGCTTGTCAGGACCCAAAGGTGTTTCAATGGCGATGATCCTGTTCTCTTGCGTATAGTTCATAGTATTTCCACCTTTTTTATATCCTTAATACTACGCCTGAAATGCCTGTTCCCATCGTCCTGCCAGTCGTGAGGGTGGATCATGAAGCGACTGGAAGCGTACCAGCCGGATCGCATCCGTATCCTTAACAGATACCAGCGGCATGATGCCGCTATCCAGGATCACATCACAGGCCTTGTCTGTAAGGAGCGCCCCTGTGCAGGGTTCCACTGCTGTTTCTCCATCGGTTTGAAATATGTGCAGCGGCAGGCCTTCAATCTCGAGGAAGGTCCCGGGCCGCATATCCCAGCCGTGCCTGGTGAATGACTGAGCCAGAAGCAGAGTACAGGCAATGCACGGGTTTCCCCAGAGGTAGTCTTCATGGATTGTGTTCATTTCTTCGAATCCGAACAGTTCGGCAGGGTCTGTTTCCCTGCCGTATGGAAGGCGGAGCAGAAAACCGGGCATGGCAAGCCCAAGATATGCTGTCTCAGGGATATGCCGCAGCGCCTCCCATGCTGATCTGTCTTCTTTCTTTATCCGATCTGTCCAGTCATCGCTGTCCGGGGTTGCAGCCAGGGATTCACAACCGACAATACCCGGGTGTGCTGCCGAGATAAACGGCGCGCCAGCCATGCGTGCAATCCTGGCGATTCGTCCCAGGACCTCTGCATCACATAGTGAGCTTTCAAACGTGTAATTGCCTGCAATAACAGACCATGGATCTGCCCCGGGTGTGTTTAAACTCTTTTCGACAAGGAGCCGGTATAACCCGCTCAAGCGTAAATCCTCTGACCCGCGTACATCGGCTGAAAGATCCTGTTTTGATATATCGAGGAGATACACCTTCAGATGAGAGTCTGTCTCCAGCCTGGAAACGAGGAAATAAACCGCTTTCCATGCCGCTTCCATTGCCTGGAAATCCCTGTGGTGCAGGATCATTCTCATGAGAGATGAAACAGCCTCATCGACAGTGGAAGTCAGTTCCTGTTTCTTGTTGTCGTCTTGTCGTATGATGTGAGGGCCGACTATCCTGTGCAGAAAAGAGTTCCATTGATCCTGGTCCGACCCTGCTGAAGCCCTGGCCGGTGAAGGCGATGCCTCATCGAGTATATCATCGAGCAGGCTTGCACTGTCCCTTGGAGATTGTCCGGGACTGCGGGGTTTATCCGTTGGTTCTCTCAGGGGACCGCCACCCGTGTCTGCTTTCGACCAGGAACGTATTTCCATGGCAGTCTTCTCGAAAGTACGGGCATCATCGAGCGCAGCCCTGGTCTGCCTCAGCCTCTTAAATATCTCAAGCCTCTCGAAGAGGGAATCCGGATGAAAATCTTCCAGCTCCTTGAACATCAGCATGAGTTCAGTATCTTCATCGCTGTCGAATCTCAGACGGACCGTAACACCGAGTCTTTCCATTACCTGATCGAGATTGTCGCGGTCCACCTCGAGCACCTTCCGGCGGGAAATATCCGGTGACGTATCCCTGGAGTGGCTTCCTGTGAAATCACCAATGATCAGGATGCGCAAAGGCGTATCCGACTCGGGTGCATCATGGCCATCCTTCAGTGAGGAGACAGTCCTGAAATCGAGCTCTCCGAAAGAGATCGGCTTTGTCATATCACGTTATATAAGATGCAGTGGCTCTGAAGATCGGGATAGGTGGTTGCGCAGTGGTTGTATACATCATTGAGCATTGCCGCTGTACTTGCGACATTGTACAGGCCGAAGTTGGGGTCGAAAAACTGCAGTTTGCCGTTATTGTTCCATGAAGCCATGGCATGGCCGGATGTCCAGGCATTGTTCCAGAGCGTGACGATATGATACCCTGCCCAGGTGAGTCCGGTATTGATCTGGGTATAGTTTTCAGGCGCATATTCCCCGGTCACGCTAAGCCCAGCATTCTTGATGATATTCCTGTCCCCTTTGTGCGATCCGATCATGCCTGCGGCCTGTCTGATACGGAACGACCCGGTCTGGCCTATCTGCCAGGTCTTGGTGACGCCCCCATAGCGCTGACTTGCCTTGACCCAGTAGGTGCACATGGAGATGCACACGCCAAAACTGTTCTTTTTCGTTTCCACATTATTATTTGTCGCGACTATCAAATCCATATGGCTCTCCTTGTCCTGATATTTTTCAGAGATATCAGACGATATCAAAAATAAAGCCGTCTCCGGACATTTTTACCCCTACGGTCTTTATCTGCTCCCCTGCGGCCATGCGGGAGAGTATTTCCCTGGACATATCCGGAAGCAGCGTGTTGGTGAGGATATGGTCCACGTTTCTCGCCCCGCTCTCCACCTCGGTGCAGCGCTTGGCAACCGCGTCCACGATCTGTTCGTCATAGGTCATGACGATGTTGCGGTTTTCTTTCATCCTTTTTACTACCCTGTCTAGTTTGAGCTTGATGATCTTGCGCATGTTCGTGTCGGTTATGGGGAAGTAGGGCACCACCTTCAATCTGCCGATAAAGGCCGGTTTGAAGTGCTTTATGAGATCGGGGCGGATCATCTCTGCAAGTGCAGGGGCATCGGGCATGGTCTCTTCATCCGCGCACGCCTTCATGACAAGGTCTGTGCCGAGGTTCGAGGTGAGTATGATCAGGGTGTTCTTGAAATCGATGAGCCTGCCCTCGCCGTCTTCCATCATGCCCTTGTCAAAGACCTGGTAGAAGAGCTCCATCACGTCCGGGTGCGCCTTTTCCACCTCGTCCAGCAGGACCACGCTGTAGGGTCTCCTTCGGACCGCCTCTGTGAGTACCCCTCCTTCGCCGTAGCCCACATATCCCGGAGGAGATCCCTTGAGGCTCGATACGGTGTGCGCCTCCTGGTATTCCGACATGTTGATGGTAATGAGGTTCTGCTCGCCGCCATAGAGCAGTTCGGATAGCGCAATGGCTGTCTCGGTCTTTCCCACGCCGCTCGGACCCACGAACATGAAAACCGCCGTGGGTTTCGAAGGATCGTCTATGCCGGCGTGGGATGTCTGTATCATCTGGGCGACAGAGGCCAGGGCATGGTCCTGGCCGATTATCCGCTCTCCCAGGTGTTTTTCCATCTTCAAAACCGTGGCGATCTCGTCTGTCTGCATCCGGCCGGTGGGGATTCCCGTCCATCCGGAGATCACCTCTGAGACGGTAGCGGAGTCCACGGAAACCTGTACAAGGGCCTTGTCACCCTGAATCTTTTCCAGGTTAGCCTCCAGTGTCTTGAGTTCCTTGATCTTTGCCTTGAGTGCCTTGTCTTTGGGGTCCTTGTCATGCACGGTGTTTATCTCTTCGCGCTTGTCAATGATCTTGCGTGCGATATCCATCTCTTCGTTCCAGCGCTTGTTGAGATCCTCGAGCCTTTTTTCCAGTGCTTTCTTGTCCTTTTCCAGTTCGCTAAGCCTTTGTGCATGGTCTTTGCCCATGGAGCTTTCCCTCTGCAGGGATTTGATCTCGCGTTCGGTATAGGCAATCCGTCTTGTTGCCTCCTCCACTGCGCCGGGTGAGGTGGTCAGACCGATGGCAACCCTGGCGCATGCCGTGTCGAGGACGCTTACCGCCTTGTCCGGGAGCTGCCTGCCGGAGATGTAGCGGTGGGAGAGCTTTACGGTATCGGCAAGGGCATTGTCCGTTATCATTACACCATGGTGCTTTTCCAGGAATGGCGCAATGGCCCTCATCATGACAAGGGCCTTTTCCTCGTCTGGCTCTTCGACCTTTACCACCTGGAAACGTCTGGCCATGGCGGCGTCCTTTTCAAAGTATTTCTTGTATTCCGCCCAGGTGGTTGCCGCTATGGTGCGGAGTTCACCCCGGGCAAGCGCAGGTTTCAAGAGGTTTGCGGCATCTCCGGCCCCTGCAGAGCCTGTCTCTTA
>OMKS01000518.1_pt1 | contig 36005 bp, 30 predicted proteins | sample 1674721 | NCBI WGS metagenome assembly OMKS01 (sample SAMN06264996, study PRJEB25208) | sediment metagenome | isolation source: hot spring sediment | place: USA: California | collected 2014-09-02 | reverse complement strand
CATACTATCTCCTTAAACAGTCGGCAGCGATCTGCATTCATCAGTCAGCATATGGTGTTAGCGGGCTGCCGTTCAAACGAGTAACCGTGTCAGCAACGACCCGGTGAGAACTGACTGCTCATGGTTGACTGTTTCTCACTCTATTGCTTTTTCTATGTCAACGAGTATCTTTCCGTTTTTGAATATCCGAACGGTACCTGTCGATTCAGACACTACAAAGGCAATGGAACCGGTAACACTGGTGATACCGGCGGCGGCAATGTGCCTGCTCCCGAGCCCCTTGGGAAAATCCTTTCCCTCAAAGGCTGCGCTCAAATGTCGTCCAGCCGTCAACAGCACACCGTCACCTCTGATGATAAATGCACCATCCAGAGCGGAAAATTCCTTGATTGTTTCTCTCAGGCTGGTATCGAGGATATTCAGAGCATCCTCATCATATCCCTTGAACGGATTGATAATCATCTGCCGAGAGAACTGCATCACTTTTTCATCATCTCCCAGAATAAAGATGGTGCCGACGGGACGTCCCTCCCGTCCCTGTGCCGCCAGTTCAACTGCGATGTTCAACACCGTCTCAAATACTTCGGGATAGATGCCCCCGAATATATCCTCGGTATCATCCAACGTAAGGACCTCATATTCCCTGCCCACATCTATTACGAAGATACTGTCGATATAACCGAATTTGGGGATACCGGTAAGACAGAGGATTTTGTCGCCTTTGTTGAAATGTCCTGCGGAGATGCCTTTCGTAACGGCAATTTTCATCTGACTCATACGGGTCAGCTTGACCTGCGGGATAGTTATGATTCTTGTAAGCTGCCGCAGGTTTTTCGGTATTTCATCATCGCCGCGGACTACAAGAATAACATCACAGAATGGCTTACCCCCTTCATCAAACGGCACATCCACAGCAACCTCGCTGTTCAGGATGATTGCCTTCGCATTGACTTCCTGCGCAAACTTGCACGCAAATGCCATGACCAGCTCATTGATAGATCCCATACGCCTCTCCTTTGCTGTGATTGGTTGCCGCTTTCGTCACCGGGATATCATTTATCAACCCGAAAAAGCCGTCATTCCAGATTGTTCCCATTTATCAGCAATCTAAGCATGTATCCGAACAATGTCAAGGCGGGCACGTTCATAGCATAGATCGCAATTACCGGCGCTGCTTTCTTCCATGTCCCCCTTGACTCTTCCGTCTCATCAGGTATACTGCTTTCGATGTTCAATATATTTTCGAAAGGTTACAGGAACACGTGATGAAACTTCCGGCCGTCACCGATACATTAGACCTCTATATTGCCGACATAAATCGTTTCGACATTCTTTCGGCGGACGAAGAATTCAAGCTTGCCGTCCGATTCAGAAAAAATAACGACATGGAGGCAGCTCAAAAGCTGGTGACTTCGAATCTGCGATTTGTCGTCAAGATCGCCTATGAATACAAAAATTATGGCGTCAAGCTGGTCGACCTCATTCAGGAGGGAAACATCGGGCTTATGCACGCTGTCAAGAAGTTCGATCCCTACAAAGGTTATCGGCTCATATCATATGCCGTATGGTGGATCAGAGCCTACATGCAGAATTTCGTGATCAAGTCGTGGAGCATCGTCAAGGTCGGCACCACGCAGGCACAGAGGAAACTGTTTTTCAAACTCAACCAGATGAAAAAGAAGCTCCAGGGGCTTTCGCAGAAAAACCCCGAATTCAAGGACATCGCCGAGTTGCTGAATGTAAAGGAAAGCGAAATCGAGGAAATGGATGTCCGCCTGAGCCATCGAGATGTTTCCCTTGATGCCTCAATGAACGAAGACGGCGATTCCATGTTTATCGATCATCTCGTTGACGGGGGCGAAAGCCAGGAGACAACCCTTATAAAAATGGAGGAAACCTCTCTGGTGAAGAAGCACATAGCCGGCGCCCTTGCTCACCTCAATGAGCGGGAAAGCTATATTATCAAGCACCGGATCATGGCGGACACGCCGGAAACTCTCCAGGAAATCGGCGACAAATTCAACGTCACGAGAGAGCGGGCACGACAGATTGAAAAAGAGGCTCTCAAAAAACTGCGGGCATTGATCCCCTACTGGGGAAGTGAACCGAAACTGCTGGAAGACAAGGGGATCAGAAGTATTCCCGGGTCTTAGCAAGATTTTCGAAGCGCGTATAGTCGTTGAGAAACGATAGCTTTACTTTGCCGGTGGGACCGTTCCTCTGCTTGCCGACGATAATTTCCGCCAATCCCTTTTCCGGATTATCTTCAGACTTATTATAGACTTCATCCCTGTAAATGAACAAGATGACATCGGCATCCTGCTCGATTGCTCCCGACTCCCGAAGATCCGCCATCTGGGGACGTTTATCGGTCCGTGACTCAACCTGCCGGTTCAGCTGCGACAGGGCGACTACGGGGACATTCAGTTCCTTTGCAAGGGATTTCAATGAACGGCTGATTTCCGATATTTCCTGTTCTCTCGGCATCGATGAATCTCTTCCCCGCATGAGCTGGAGATAGTCCAGGACAATGAGTCCCAGCCCATGTTCCGCTTTCAGCCGCCGGGCCTTAGCCTTCATTTCAAGGACTGAAATTGCCGGTGTGTCGTCAATATAAATTGCCGCGTCGGATAGCGTTCCCGCCGCCGTCGTCAGCTTGGGCCAGTCGGTTTCACCAAGGAAGCCTTTCCTGAGACGCTGAGAATCAACCCGGGCTTCCGAGGCAAGCATCCTGATGGCCAGTTGCTCTCTCGACATTTCCAGTGAATAAATGGCAACAGGGATACCCGTTTTTGTGGAGGCATTCTGTGCGATATTCATGGCCAACGCCGTCTTTCCCATACTGGGACGACCGGCGATAATAACGAGATCCGAGTTCTGAAGACCCGAGGTCAGTTGGTCAAGGTCGTCATAGCCGGTGGGAACCCCCGTGATCAGCGCCTTTTTTTCATAGAGCCGTTCGATCGATTTAAAGCTGTCTTTGATCAGGTCTTTCAGAGGAATAAACGAAGGCTTGATCTTGTTTTCCGATATCTGAAATATGGCGTTTTCAGCGTCATCAAGAACATCATTTACATTCGACGCTGAGTCATAGCTCTTCATCAGTATTTCCGTGGAAGCCCCGATAAGCCGTCGCAGTATTGATTTTTCCTTAACAATTTTTGAATAATACGCAATATGAGCAGCGGAAGGAACATTGTCAACAAGAGATGCCAGGTAGGCAACGCCGCCGATATTGTCAATCTGCTTCCTGTCGCGGAGAAGATTGCTCAACGTAATAAGATCACTGGGTTCGCTCCTCTCAGACAGTTCAATAATCGCCGAAAAGATCTTCCTGTGTGCTTCACTGTAAAAATCGGTGATGTCGAGAATTTCCACAACACTGTTTATCGCATGATTGTCCAGGAGAATACCGCCGAGAATCGATTGTTCCGCATCTATATTCTGCGGGGGGAGTTTGTGCAACGAATAGTCAATATCCTTCACGCTTTCGGCTCCTATGCGTCGCCTCTGACACTAACCATTATTTCGGCGGTCATGCCAGAGTATATTTTTATTTTAACCGGATAACTGCCGACATTCTTAATCGGTTCCGCTACAATAATGTTCTTTCTGTCAATTGCTACACCCTGTTCGGAAAGCGCCTTTTCAATATCCTTTGCAGTCACGGCACCGAACAGCTTTCCCTGGTCGCCTTCCTTCCTGTAGATGATGCATTCCATCCCCTGCAGTTGCGCCCGCACCTGTTCTGCCTGCCCTCTCTGTCGTTCCGCCTTTTTCTCTCTACTTTTCTTTTCCTGATCAAGGACACTGATATTCTTGTCGGTCGCTTCAACGGCCAGACCTTTGGGAATCAGAAAATTCCTCCCATAGCCGTCGGATACCTTGACGACCTGCCCTGTTTTCCCGAGTGACGGAACATTTTCCTTCAAAATGACTTTCATATGGTGCCTCCAATGATAATCGTTTCACATCTTACATTCTTAAAATTACCCATCTGTCCAAACAGATCCGTCCATGAAACAGCCGCCGTATTCGACTGGTCGTCCTGGAAATCACCCAGGGGACCCACAGTCGATGCACATTCTCTTACATTTCCGGATCGTGCACCACGGGACATCAAGATCATCACAATGATTCCCCTCGAACACCCCGGCTCTTTACATGGCCATTATGTTTGAAGGCTTCACAGACCGTCGCTCAGGGGGGAACCATTTGATCATTCATAACGGCGCCTTCCGATAACATACCTGAGCAAAGCAGGAGAAAGGCAATTCCAGGTCGTTTAAACGGCAAGGAATAGTGTGGAATTGCATGAAGTGCCCATTATCCCTATCAAAAAGTGACATACGTCATTTGAAGATGAAGGTGAACACACGCCCTCAAAATGGCACGTACACGCTTATGTACAATGAGTTTCCGGCCGGTTCAAGATTTAATTTCAGAAAAACTGCTTTAGCAATAGAAACGTGGTATTACAAGGCTCACTTGAAACATGAAACGAAAGGCCTGCATCACTGTTTCGCTTTTTGCAGTTTTCTGAAGTTGACCCAGACATCAATCAGCCCCAAACCGACAACAAGGAGAAGGACAAATTGCTGTGCAAATATGAGGAAATAGCCGATTATACGGACAAAGGCCGGTATCCGCTTTGCGTTAAAAAAGAAGTTTATCACGGCTAATCCCTGGAGAAGATACAAAAACAGCATAATGATCAGCATATTGAGACCGACAATTTTTACATGTCCCAGTGGGAGGAGAACCAGAAGACCGGATATAATGACCAGCCACACGTATCGGTCACGAAGTTTCCACCGCGACAGGTCACCGAAATCAGGATACCACATCCCATTTTTCACAAATAATACTTTTCCCGCGATGATGGTGAACCATGTGAAAAACATCGCACCCACCAATACGATCGATGGGAAAAGTCCGAAGAATACACGGGTTATCTGTTCGCTGTGACGTTTGAGAAGCTCAATCTGGTCGTGAGCACCGCCCAGTTGAGCGTATGCATCTATATTTTCCCGGACGGTTGCTGCGATGTACGACTCAATAATATGAAGCGGGCTTTCCCACCGGACTGCGCTGTAATATGCAAGTACGAACATTCCGAGGAAAAGGAGTGCAGACACGGAATACAATACCGTCACTTCGATGGAATAATTCTTTCGAAGAACCTCCGATAAAATGGGCCCGAGAGAACCGAGCAGGAGAAGGTGAGGCACAACCGGATGGTAACCGAGATGCCTCAGTGTCAGTGAAACGATCACGAGGGACACCGCAAGTATCAGCATCCCCCTGAATCGTCCAAGCTTTGAATAATAAAAGAGAAGCGGTAGCGGTATCACCAGGAATGCGATGGAACCGAAAATCGATAATGTTCCCGCAACGGCAAAGACGAAGGAGGATATTGCAATGCCTGCAATAAAACTCCCCTCTCCTATGCCACCTCCTTGTCCCTTCAAGGTTCAGCCCATCCCGTAAAAGAGGTCCCGTTAATCCGCGTTATCCCTCTGTGACCACATACGGCAGGAGCGCAATATTACGTGCCCTCTTGATGGCCCGTGTGACTTCCCGCTGATGCTTTGCGCAGTTACCGGAAATTCTTCTGGGTACGATTTTTCCACGCTCTGTGAGAAAATCTCTGAGAATATCCACTCTTTTGTAATCGATTACGATATTTGAATCCACACAGAATCGACAGACCTTGCGTCGGGAAAAAAACTTGCGCCCGCCCGGTCGTGATCCGCCGGGTCGCGATCCGCCGGGCCGTGATCCGCCGGGCCGTGACCCACCCGGTCGCGACCCACCCGGTCGATAGTTCCGTGATGTTTGGGTGCCTCTTCCACTTGTCGTTGTTTCCATAATTATTCTTCATCCCCCTTTTCTTTTACTACGGATTCTTCTACCGGATCCACCGGGGGTTGAGTTTCAGCTTCAGCCACCGTCTCCGCAACGCCTTGAGGTTGCTCAACTTTCTCTTCCGTCTCTACTGATTCTGGTTCTTCTTTCTTCCGAGCTTCCGCAATTTCCTGCTCAATATCTTTCATGTCGACTTTATCGCTGAGCTTTACCGACTGGGCCCGCAAGACGGTTTCATCAAATTTCATGTTCCTTTCAAACTCGGCCAGAATTTTATCGTCAGCAACAAAATTCATTAAGACGTAATGGCCGTGAATGCGTTTTTTTATCCAGTATGCCAGTTTCCTCTTTCCCCAGTTTTCGACCCTTACGACAATGCCGCCTAATGATGTAATCAGGTTTCTGTATCGCTCGATAATGCCGTCCATTTCTTCGGACGACAGGTCGGCCAGGGCTATAAATATTGTTTCGTACCTCCTCAAATCCTTACCTCCTCTCGGCTCTCTATCCCGGATAGTAAAAATCCGGGCAAGGAGTCTTTATAATTTTTAAAGTGCCGTCCTCTTTATACCATACCGTCATAGAAATCAAGATTTTTATGGCATTTGCCCGGCCATCCGGCGTTATGCCGCACGCCTTTTTTCCGCCGTCAGCGGTAATCGTTCACCCGTACCGGGCATTCCGCTGCACTGAAGGAACCATATAATAACCAGCAGGTTACAGACCAGTACATTTCATGTTTCTAACACTTGATAAAATTAAAAAAATAGGATAATGTCGCACACGTTCGAGATGGTATCCTTAATGATACCGTCTTGATGATTCTGATGGTTAATACAACCCAGAAGGGTCCGGGCAAACATTCTATACTATCCGACACCGCCTATCCCGCAGGAAGGGTGAGGACGATTTTTTTGTGCGTAGATCACTTTGAACCCTTGATACTATGCCGTCGGCTCCTTTTCTAAAACTCGATTCATTTCAGAGACGTCATTGGTTGAAGTGTGATCGCCGGATAATAGAGGATGCCCGTTCCGAAGAGTTTGAAATCGGACCTGCTTTAAGGGAAGGAGAGCAAGATGGACAAGAAATTTCAAATCACGATTGACGGACGGGAAATTGAAGTATCTCCGGAGCAAACCATACTGGAAGTGGCGCGGGAGAACGGCATCTATATTCCGACACTCTGCTACTATAAGGGAACGACAAATGTGGGCGCATGCCGCGTTTGCGTTGTCGAGGTTGAGAATGCCAGGTCCCTCATCGCCTCATGTGCAATGCCGGTCAGTCCCGGTATGGTCGTCAAAACCGACAGTGACAGGATCAGGGAAGCTCGAAAACTGGTAGTCGAACTCCTGTGGGCTTCGGGTGACCATAATTGTCTTACCTGCGAAAAAAACGGCAACTGCGAGTTACAGGACCTGGTGTACTATCTGGGGATCGAACAACCTCGATTCACTATCAAGTCACCGGAATATCCGAAAGAAGATACCAATTCCATGATCCAGCGGGATCTCAACAAGTGCATTCTCTGCGGTCGATGCGTCAGGGTCTGCAACGAGATTCAGGTCAATGAAGTTCTCGACTTCTCAGGGCGCGGATCCCGCTCGAAGGTCGGTCCCGCTTTCGATATGGATTATTTCAGCTCCGACTGCGTTTTCTGCGGCGAATGTGCTGATGCATGCCCCGTCGGAGCCATTACCTTCAAGCAGGCTCGATTTGCGGGAAGGCCGTGGGAATTGGAAAAGGTCCGGACGACCTGTCCGTACTGCGGCGTCGGCTGTCAGATCGATCTCAATGTCCACAAAGGGAAAATCGTCAAGGTAACCGGTAATCGGGATTACGGAAATCCCAATCTCGGCAGCCTGTGTGTCAAGGGTCGCTTTGGGATGGATTTTATCAACGACCCTGATCGCCTTACGACGCCTTTGATCCGCCGGAACGGTAACCTTCAGGAGGCAAGCTGGGATGAAGCCCTCGGGTTTATCGCCGACAGGCTTTCCGCAATAAAAGGAAAATACGGTTCAGACAGCATTGCAGGATTCTCATCGGCACGCTGTACCAATGAAGAAAATTATGTCTTCCAGAAATTCATGCGGGCGGTGATCGGGACCAACAACGTCGATCACTGCGCCCGTCTCTGACACTCCGTTACGGTGGCCGGTCTGGCCGCCGCATTCGGAAGTGGCGCCATGACGAATTCAATCGAGGAAATTGAATTCGCCGATGTTATCCTTGCAACAGGAACCAACACGACGGAGAACCACCCGATGATCGGTGCCCGGGTAAAGCGGGCGATCCGTCAGCACGAGGCAAAACTGATCGTCATCGATCCGAGGGAAATCGGTCTTGTTAAATACGCGGATATATGGCTCCGTCAGAAGCCGGGCACGGATGTGGCCGTTCTTAACGGGTTGATGAACGTCATTATCAAAGAAAACCTATATGCACGGGACTATGTGGCACATCGTACCGAAGGCTTTGAAGCGCTGAAGAACGTTCTAGAAAAATACACCCCCGACTATGTCGAAGAAATATCCGGCGTCCCTGCCGACGATCTGAAAAAGGCGGCCCGAATGTATGCGGAAGCCGATAAGGCATCCATTCTCTACGCCATGGGGATAACGCAGCATATAACAGGAACCGACAATGTAAAGTCAATCGCCAACCTTGCCATGCTCTGCGGTAATGTGGGAATCGAATCGGGGGGCGTCAATCCCCTGAGAGGACAGAATAACGTTCAGGGCGCCTGTGACATGGGGGCACTGCCCAACGTACTGCCGGCGTATCAACAGGTGGCCAACGCAGACGCAAGAGGAAAATTCGAAAAGGCATGGAATGTCTCATTATCGGGAACACCCGGGCTGACAGTCACCGAAGTGCCCGATGCCGTGCTGGAAGGTAAAATCAAGGCTCTTTACATCATGGGAGAAAATCCGATGATGAGTGATCCTCATACCACTCACCTGAAGAAGGCACTGGAAAAACTTGATTTACTCGTTTGTCAGGACATTTTCCTCAATGAAACCGGTGAATTGGCAGACGTCATCCTCCCGTCGGCGTGTTTTGCTGAAAAGGATGGAACATTTACGAATACGGAACGTCGGGTCCAGATGATTCGAAAGGCCGTTGAAGCTCCCGGCGCAGCCAGGCCGGATTGGCTGATCATCTCCGAACTGGCTACAAAGATGGGATATCCCATGAACTATGATTCTGCCGATGCAGTCATGAAAGAAATCAATGAACTGACACCCAGCTATGCCGGAATTACCTACGAACGCATACAGGCTGAAGGAATATCATGGCCCTGCCCGAACACGGACCATCCGGGAACACGATACCTCCATAAAGATCAGTTCACCCGGGGACGGGGGTTGTTCCACGCCATCGAATATATACCGCCTGCCGAGCTTCCTGATGAAGAATATCCATTCATACTCTCGACCGGTCGTGTCCTCTATCATTATCATACCGGCACGATGAGCCGGAGGACAAAAGGTCTTGTGGAGCGATTCCCCGAAAGCCTGATCGAGATCAACCCCGAAGATGCTCAAAAACTGGGCATTGAAGAAGGAGTTTCGGTGACCGTTACATCCCGGCGCGGCACGGTAACGGCAAAGGCTGAAGTAACGGACCGCCCGCCACAGGGAACAATATTCATGAATTTCCACTTTAATGAAGTGGCGGTTAACACGCTGACGAATCCGGCACTCGACCCCATCGGAAAGATTCCCGAATATAAAGTCTGTGCGGTAAAGGTGGAAGCTGCCTGATAAATAAACGTTGCGGAAGGACCCGGGGCGGCCATGCCGGGGATATATCATGAGAATTCACGAAAAGGTGTGCCGAATCGGCATCGTGCTTCAATCGTGAGGACGGCTTGAATTGATTATACTGCTGTCGGCGTTGTGACGCTGATCTGTGATGGTTTCAGAAGCAGATCAATCAGACAGAAGAATAATGAATCTAAATATGAGAGGTAAAGAATTTATGACGAATGATAACTTAGAAAGTAAACGGTGGTTGATTGCCATTGGGGCTGTTGTTATTCAGCTGTGTCTCGGCACTGTGTACGCGTGGTCTGTTTTTAAAATTCCTCTAATGAAAATGCATGGATGGGAGGGCCCAACGGTTCAATACACCTTCATGCTGCTGATGTTGATCATAGGACTGGCCGCTGCTTTCGGCGGCGCACTGGTTGATAAAAAAGGCCCCCGTTTTGTCGCTACTATCGGCGGCATCCTTTTCGGTATCGGCACATTAGTAGCGGGTTACGCCGATCAGGTCGGAAGCATTGCACTGCTGTACCTCGGTTTCGGCATCATTGCAGCACTCGGCAACGGTTTCGGATACGTCACACCCATAGCCACTCTGATTCGCTGGTTCCCCGACAAGCGTGGTCTTGTGACAGGTCTTGCCGTTATGGGATTCGGAGCCGGTGCTTTTTTCATGGGGAAAATCGCCCCTGCCATGATTGAAGCTTTCAAGCAGGTCGACGCCGCAGGAACAGTAATTTCCTCCGGTGTCGCCATGACATGGTATATCTGGGGTGTAATATTCCTCATTCTCGTGACCGGTTCCGCACAGCTATTCAAAAATCCTCCCCAGGGATGGTTGCCCGCCGGTTTCAAACCGGCCGCGACCTCTGTGTCCGCGGCTGATTCCTTCACTTTCGGTGAAGCGGTTAAAACACCGCAGTGGTGGATGCTCTGGTCCATGCTCTGCATCAACGTATCCGCCGGTCTTGGTCTTATCTCGCAACATTCACCGCTGGCACAGGATATTTACAAAAACACCATGGGGTTAACCGGCGATCTCACTCCCGAACAAATCGCCATTGTAGCGGCCGCCGGCGGTGCTGTCGTGGCATATGCGGCAATATTCAATGGCCTGGGAAGACTTTTCTGGGCAAAAATCTCCGATAACATCGGTCGTAAAATGGTATTCTTGATAATGTTCGCCACCCAGGCGGTTTTGTATGTGCTGGTTGCCAAAGGAATTATTGCCACTTACTGGCCTTTCGTCATCGTGTCCTGCTACCTGCTTGCCTGTTACGGCGGCGGTTTCGCCACCATGCCCGCTTTTGCCGCCGACGCATTTGGTCCTGCCTATATCGGCAAAGTATACGGTTTCATGCTGACTGCGTGGAGCACCGCCGGCATCATCGGACCCTTCGCGTTTGAAATGTTCAAACCACAGGCATTGATGATCGCGGCCGGTCTGCTCACTGTCGGATTTTTTATTGCACTGGTCTATAAAGCTCCGAAGGGCAAAAAGGGTTAGATAATAACGTCAAGGGTTTCTTTTCTGAAAAAAGCCCTTTCAGTCTAAAAACTGAAAGGGCTTTTAATTACCTGTATAGCAGGCCTCCCCGCATAGCCGGGGTTTGTTCGGGAAATCAGATCGCCGGGCAATTTTTGCACCCGCCACGGCAGTTTTCAACAACCTGAAGCTATCGGTATGTTCCGGATATTTTTTTCACAATAAACGATCTATCAAACGACGGTGACTTATCAGGATCATTCGTATTCGATCTCGTATGAGACCTGATATGGAGTCAAGCAGGCTCATATTGTCACCATACTTCTCTGTTGTTGGAACGGCATATTGATAACAAAAGGGATGGACGACTTCATGTTCGCCCATCCCCCTCTTCGATGATATGTGCTCCGCTTACTTCTCCACCCTATACTCCGTCGTTACCGCATACCCCGCCTCTTCGAACTTTCTGCACAGTTCGGCGCTGTCATCGGAATTAACCCTGATCACGGTTGTTCTCCTGTTTTCTTTGTCGCGGCTGATTGAAGAGACGATGGAAATGATTGTCAGCCCCATACCATTAACAATCGAGGCTATCTTCCCGATCTCTCCCATGGAACTCGACAATGTCAACTCCACCCGGGCACTCGGGGTGCCCACACCCATGACTTCAAGCAGCACGTTCAACATATCACAGGTGGTTATGATGCCGACCAGTTCCGTGCCGACGACGACCGGCAGGGCATTGACCCGTTTCTCATTAATCAGCACAACGGCATCTTCGATCGTCGTGCCCGGTGAAACGGTATACAGCCGTTTGGTCATGATTTCCCCGACCTTCATCTCAGAGAGCAGATAATTCAGTTCATGAATCGAGAGGGTACTGGCAGGGGATGCCGAATTCTCACGAATGTCTCTGTCCGTGATAATACCAACCAGCGTTCTTCCTTCCACAACTGGAACCTGCTCGATGTTGTATTGCTTCAAGAGATTCTTAGCTTTCAAAATGCTGGTATCTGGAGTAACCGTAATCAAATTTCTGGTCATTCTGCGTCCGACAAACATAACACCCTCTCAATACGATGATAATAAAAAGATTACGCAAGCTGCCGTGCCATACGCCGTGTTTTCTTCTTAAGCCTGCTGATTTTTTTCCGCAACCGCATCGCCGGGACACGCTGACCCGCTTCGTGCATGGATGCCATCTCTTTCTTTAACGATCTGAGCTTGTTCTTGATATCGATAATAGTGACGACGTCGGTGCTTCGTTCTTTCTTTAAGGGAATGCCGTATTCGGTCTTTATAACATCGATCAGTTCCTGTTTCTTCATCGCGCTGACTCCCTGAATCGTTCCGAGGGCGAGAGCAATCTCCTTGAGTTCCTTAACCGTATATTTCTCCAGCGGCTTATCTAAAGCAGGACCGCTGGGTTTTCCCGTCTGCCCGGTCACTTTTTCATCAGCGGTCTCGCCCGTCACTTCATCCACTCCGTGCTCGATGGTCTTTTCGTCACTCATTCTATCAAACCTCCCTGATTCTTTCTCATGCACGCATAAAAAACATGATGAAAATTTATAACATACCATATCAGAAAATCAAGTCTATTTCAGTATTCCCGCAAACAACACTGCGGGAGCCGTGTCACAACGAATCGGTAAACTTAAGGAAGCCGTCGGAGGAACCGGCTCGATTCGCCCGATCAGGTTATCACCCATCTTGCAAAATTACCGACGCATTATCATTCGTCTTAATATCACATTCCCGTACCTCAACGGCATCATATTCGCACCGGCTTCCTTGACAGACGGTCAATTCTCCCCTATATTCTCACAACTTTGAGCAAGAGAAATGCACCGCGCCCATGCCCCGGTGTGCGGGTAAGAACCGGACGACCCTCTTCCCGCATCGACCCGATCGAACATGCACCTTCCGGGCATACGAATGAAGAAGACCACTATGGATGGCATGAAGAACACACAGCCCGATGAAATTGAGAGGAAGTTCCGGTCAATCCGGTCACGTCGACGGAAAGCCCTGAAATCCGATCAATGTATTCTTTCCGACAAACTCGGCCGCATAATGGATATTTACAGGAAAACCGGACAAAAGGAATCCGCCATAGAAAAATTACAAATGCTTGACACATTCCTTGATCGGTCAATTGAGACGAAGATGCGGCGACGGGCGTCGGTCCCTCGTATGATTTATCCTGAAACATTGCCGATTCTCGCCAAAAGAGAGGAAATAATCCGGGCTATCCGCGAAAACCCCGTCGTCATCATCACCGGCGAAACAGGATCGGGAAAAACCACACAGATACCGAAGATGTGTATCGAGGCAGGTCGGGGAATCGACGGCATCATCGGCTGTACCCAGCCGCGACGCATTGCGGCGATGACGGTGTCGCAGCGGATTGCGGAGGAACTGGGACAGGCAGTCGGAAAATCGGTGGGGTACAAGATCCGCTTCGACGACCGGAGCAGCCGGGACAACCACATACGAATCATGACCGACGGCATTCTTCTCATGGAAGCACAGGCGGACCCGCGCCTCAACAGATATGACACGATCATTGTCGACGAAGCACATGAACGGACCATTAATATCGATTTTATCCTGGGAATCCTGAAACGGCTTCTTGTCAGGCGGCGAGACCTAAAAATCGTTATCACATCGGCGACCATCGACGCGGAGAAATTTTCCCGTGCCTTCGACGGAGCCCCCCTCATCGAGGTATCGGGACGGATGTATCCCGTCGAGGTACGATACCGGCCTGTGGATGAAACGCCCGAAGACAAAGACGAACCGTCATATGTGGATGCGGCGGTGCATGCTGTCGACATGCTGATGAAGGAACGGCATGAAGGAGGTGATATTCTCATCTTCATGCCCACCGAACAGGATATCCGTGAGACATGCGACACGCTGTCGGGAAGGAAGTATAAAAATGTCCTCATCCTTCCACTCTTTGCAAGACTGTCCGCAGGAGAACAACGCCGCATTTTTTCATCCACAGGGAAACGAAAAATCATTGTCGCCACGAATATTGCCGAGACATCCATCACGATCCCCGGGATTACCTATGTCATCGACACCGGCCTTGCCCGGATTTCCGAGTATAAACCGGCAACGCGCACCAGCGGCCTTCCCGTTCAGGCGATATCGAAAAGCAGCGCCGATCAGCGAAAAGGCCGGTGCGGCCGTGTCCGCAACGGGATATGCATTCGCCTTTTCACTGAAGATGACTACGAAAGCCGTCCCCGATTCACCCCGCCTGAAATTCTTCGATCGAACCTGGCTGAGGTCATTCTCAGGATGACGGCATTACGAATCGAGGACATTCAGTCCTTCCCGTTCATCGACCCGCCCCATCCGAAGCACATCCGCGACGGGTTCGATCTTCTCGAAGAACTCGATGCCGTGCGAAAAGAAAATGAGGGGAAGAACCGCCGTACTTCATACCGGCTCACACCCACCGGCAAAACCATGGCCCGTCTGCCCATTGACCCGAGAATATCCCGAATGATCCTCGAATCACGGAAAGAAGGCTGCGGGGGAGACGTGCTTGTCATAGCATCCGCCCTCACTATCCAGGACCCACGGGAGCGTCCCGTGGACAGAGAAGCCGAGGCCGATCGAATTCATAAACCATTTGTGAATCCCTCGTCGGACTTCACAACACTGCTCACCATCTGGGAACGTTACCACGACACATGGGACACACTGAAAACCCAGAGCAGGATGAGAAAATTCTGCAAGGATCATTTTCTATCATACAGAAGAATGAGGGAATGGAAGGATATTCACGATCAGATCTCAATGATCCTCACAGAAGAAAAAATCGAAACAAAAAACAGCAAAGACCTTCCCGGTGAAGACCGCTTCAAGGGAATCCATCGATCGATTTTGAGCGGCTGCCTGTCAAACATTGCCGTCAGGAACGAAAAAAATAGCTACAAAAAAGCAAAAGGCGGTGATGTCATGATATTTCCCGGCTCCGGCGTCTTTAACAACGGCGCGGGCTGGATCGTAGCTGCCGAGATTGTGGAAACAACCAGGCGTTTTGCCCGCACGGTGGCGAATATTGAACCTGCATGGGTGGAAGAAGTGGGAAAAAGTCTCTGTCGATACAGTTACTCAGAACCTCACTGGGATGCAAAGCGGGGCGCCGTCATGGCGTATGAACAGGTTTCTCTCTTCGGTCTTGTCATCATATCACAACGGCGAGTTTCTTACGGTTCCATCAACAGCCACGAAGCCTCCGAAATCTTCGTCAGAAGGGCTCTTGTGGAAGGTGAAATCGGCACGACGCTTCCCTTTGTCTCGCACAACCGTCACCTGATAGAGACGATAGGTTCGATGGAAGATAAAATCAGGCGGCGGAACATTCTCGTCGATGAAGAGAATCTCGTGGAATTTTACCGGAGCCGTCTCCCCGATGTGTATGACATCAGAACATTGCAAAAGAAGATCAGGGATCAGGGAGGAGACTCTTTTCTGCAGATGACTGAAGAGGAACTCCTCCGGTACGATCCGGCGGAAGAACTTGTCCACTATCCCGACGAAATATCCCTGGGAAACACCTGCCTCCCCTGTACCTACCGGTTCGATCTCGGCACATCGAAAGACGGCGTGACCATTACCGTTCCCGTTGCCAATGCCTCTTCCGTGCCGCTGGAATCAATGGACTGGATCGTCCCCGGCCTGCTCCGTGAAAAGATTGCCACGCTTATCAAAGGACTTCCCAAAAACTACCGGAAAGAACTCGTCCCGGTCGCCGGGACCGTCGATATTATCGTCCGGGAAATGCAACCGGGGGGAAAGTCACTGCTCTCAACCCTCGGCCGATTCATCTTTGAGCGATTCGGTATCGATATCCCCGCCGCTGCATGGCCTTCGGAAATTCTGCCTGACTATCTGAAGATGCGTCTCGCCGTTATCGATGACAACGGCAAAGAACTCTTTTCCGGCCGCGATATCTCGGAACTGCCGCACCATCTTTCCCGGGAGACATCTCCCGCCTTTCAAAAAGCCCGGGCCGCGTGGGAAAAAACGGGACTGACAGAGTGGAATTTCGACGATCTTCCCGATTACATTGAACTGAACCGGTTCGGCGGTCCCGCCGGCCTGACAGCTTTTCCCGCCTTGGAAAGGGGTGAAGGCTCCGTTGCTGTCCGGCTTTTTCAAAATATGCGGGAAGCGGAAGCAATCCATCAAGACGGCGTTATCGCCCTTTTTGAACTGTATTTCAAGAAAGAACTTCAGTTCCTGAAAAAGACACTTACCCTGAAAGAACCGATGAAACAGTGGGGAGCCTACCTTGGCGGTGCCAGACGACTGGAAGAACATCTGTATGACCGGGTGCTGAAAGATCTCTTTGGCTATCCCCTGCGAACCGGAGAGGCGTTTCATTTCCACGCACGGGAAACAAGACCGACATTACTGACGCATGGACAGGAACTTATCAATCGCATCGAACCGGTGCTGAAATGTTACCATGAGGCACGATCGGTCCTTCACACGCTCCTTACGGCAAACAAACCAAACACGGCAGTGACGGCGTTTCTCAAGCGGCTCGGAGAGGAACTCGGCCTCCTCATGCCGGAGAACTTTCCGTTACTCTATGACAACAACAGGCTCAATCATCTGCCGCGGTATCTGAAGGCGGTGGCAATCCGGGCGGAACGGGGCGTGCTGAACCTCGAGAAAGAGCAGAAGAAAGCAAAGGACCTCATGAAATTTGTTCAGCACCTTGCAGACCTTCGCACCGCGGTCAGTCCAGTCACGTCTGATGAAAAACGAAAATCTATTGAGGAATTCGCATGGATGATAGAAGAATACAAGGTTTCTGTCTTTGCCCAGGAATTAAAAACGCCTTATCCCGTATCTCGTAAACGGCTGGAAACAAAACTCAAAGAAATCAGCCGGATGGTGTAACAGGATTAAGTTTCCATGCAAAGGAAAACCTTGCGCATGCAGGGGGTGGCCACAGCCTGCAGACTCACGGAGATGAATCGGGGAATCGTTTTCAGCGACGGCACACAGGCAGTGAGACGTGAGAAACGGGATATGGCGGATTGGATTCTTATTCCACACCCTGCACCCGACGCTATGCTTTCAGTTACACTGCCTTTCCGCCCTCGGCCTTGAACCTTGCGCTCCGAAGGCTTACGTCGTCATTGAGATCTTGTCGTTTTTTACCTGTGTTCGGATCCGGGACATGAAAGTTCAGCCATTGCCGCTTTGCCGCCTTACGACGCAGGGACCCTCAAACGCTGACCCACGTAGATGTAATTTTTACTCTGGATATTGTTGAGACGACGCAGTTCCGTAACGGTCGTTCCGTGCTTTCCCGCTATCCTCGACAGGAAATCACCCCTTCTGACAACGTACACATCAAACTCCTCGCTGCCGGCGGGTACTTTCAGCCGCTGATCGACATACAGCGTATCATTGAACTTCAGATTATTCAACGCGAGCAACACCCCGATCGTCGTGTTGTAACGGTGAGCGATTCGTGCCAGTGATTCTCCACGCTTTACAATATGCTCCGACGTTTTCGATCCATCATGCTCATCAGATGTATTGTTTCCACCGGGGGCGGGAACCTTCAATCGCTGATTGACATAAATCCTGTTTTTTCGCTTGATGTTATTGAGAGTCATCAGTTGTCCCGTCGTCGTATTGTACAGCTGGGCGATCCTGTCAAGAATGTCCCCCCGCCGCACGATATGAACGGCATACTGATTGTCACCGGAAGCGGGACTCTCTGCCGTGAGCGTTTTCGAATCGTCACCGGAATTCCTTTTTTCCGGGGCCGCCGTCGTCTGCCGCGCATAACTGTCTTTAATTGCCTTCAGTTCTTCCCTCGTCGTACGGTCAATGACGGCTTCGACCTTATCACGAAGATGAACCGACTCACCAGCAGGATCAGCCTCCCCGACCTTCACGTTCGGAGACCCGTCACGTCCCGGTTTTTTCAGAGTCAGCGTCTGCCCTTTCAGGATATTGTCTCCATTGCTCAGATCATTCATCGTCATGAGCGCCGCCACCGTCGTGCCATGTCTGTCGGCAATCCCCGCCAGCGTGTCGCCTCCTTTGACGACATAAACGGGCGGTGCGGCACCCCCCTCAACGGAATCTTCCGTGACACCGTTCGCTTCGGTAATGTTCAGCCGCTGTCCCACATAAATTTTATCTGCGCTCCTCAGATCATTGATGCTCATCAACCTATCCGTGGAAGTATCGTATCTCGACGCGATTTTTTCAAGAATATCGCCTTTCTTGACAACATGGATTACATCCTCGTGTCTGACCGTCGTGCCTTCCGTCGCCGGAATTTTGATTTTCTGCCCTGCGTATATCCTGTCGGCGCTCCTGAGATTGTTGGCCCTCATTAAAATCCCCGTGGTGGTATCGTATCGTGATGCAATCGCTTCGAGCATATCACCCTTCCTGACAACATGGATTACATCCTCGTGCCTGACCGTCGTGCCTTCCGTTGCCGGAATTTTGATTTTCTGCCCTGCGTATATCCTGTCGGCGCTCCTGAGATTGTTGGCCTTCATTAAAATCCCCGTGGTGGTATCGTATCGTGATGCAATCGCTTCGAGCATATCACCCTTCTTGACAACATGGATTACATCCTCATGTCTGACCGTCGTGCCTTCCGTCGATGGAACTTTTAATTTCTGCCCCACAAAGATCGTGTTGCTCTGTCGTATATTGTTGAGGCGCTGCAACGCTCCGACGGACGTCCCGTGATTCGCGGCGATTCGTGCGAGGATATCCCCTCTCTTCACAACGTACGTCGAACAGTTCTGATCCCGTCCGGAAGAAGCCATTGCCCGAACGCCCCCCCCATCGGTGGTTTCACGTGCAAGAGACGGCGGCAACGGCATTAAATCACTCACCGAAGAAGCGAGCGCCCATGCGACATCTTTCCTGTATGACGGCTTTCGGAGAAGATGTTCTTCCCGTGGATTCGAAATATAGGCAATTTCCACCAGAATCGAAGGAATCTCAGGCAGCTTGAGAATTTTGAAGGGTGCCTCATGGACCTTCGAATACTTCAGGTGATTGACCCGCTTAAGGTCCTTGAGAATTTTGAGGCCGATGTGCTTTGATTGATTGATCGTTTCCGTCTGAAGCATATTCAGCATTATATGATCGGCTTCACCATTGTTTTCCCCACTCTGAACACCCGCTATGATGTCGGACAGGTTCTCGCTCCGGGCAAGCAGCCTTGCGGCTTCATTCGTGGCTCCCCCGGTGGACAGACAATAAACCGATGCCCCCCGCGCCCCCCTGCTTCTATGAGCATCGGTATGAATGCTGATGAACAGATCTGCCCCGTATTCACGGGCAATTTCCAGACGCTTCTTGAACGAAACGTAATAATCCCCCTCACGTGTCAAATACGCCTGGTAGCCTTTCTTTTTGAGAACATTTCTCAGTTCTTTTGCTACCCTCAGGACAATATCTTTCTCTTTTGTTCCCCTAGAACCGACCGCCCCCGGATCTTCCCCCCCATGCCCCGGATCAATGACGATAATTTTTCTCTTCTCCTGAATCTTGACTTGCTTCCTCTCGTCACTTTCCATTTTCTCAACGGCGGGAAGTTTGACATCAATAACGACACGGTGAGGCTTTATGTCTTTAATAGGTCCCAGGCTGAAGACTTTGACGGTGACATCATCGCCGACATGCAGATCGACACGAGTCATATGCCCCGGCAGAGACGACAGGTTTATCTTTTTCACTGCCGGCTTATCAACAAGATATTCATGGAGAAGCGTATCTGAAATGACGGTATTTTCCAAGTCGATGGACACTATTTTACCGTTCTCCGTTGTTCGGTATGAAACCCTGTCACTTACATCAATGACGACCCGTGTGTGATCCGGCGCAGTCCATCGCCTGATATTGAGAATGTTTGTTAAACCAAAGGCATACGATAGGGGGATCCCCACATACAAAAGCACGACAAGAAGGGCGATTTGCGTTTTTTTCGTCATTCTTCAGGAACATCCCTTTTCGATTTATGCTTACGTACCAGTTTTATTGGGAAAATTCAAGCTTTAACCGTATACTGCAAACCATATCCCATAATGAACCCCCACAATCCCAATTTCTCTCTGTCCTCAGACACATGCTATCTTTATTATCACGGGTTGTAACGAAAGCCGCCGCACCGGGCATTCCCCCGGCGATTCGCCTTACAGTGAAAAAATTTATTTTGCAGGCATGTCCGTTTTGATGTAAAGGGGCTGGTGCCCAAACAAAAATCCGTCTGAACAGTCATCATGGAGCTGTCGGGGCTATCGATGAAAGGCACAACCGGAGGCTTCCCGATTCTCCGATCAACAAAAATACACATCGGGTTGATTAAAATGATTGACAAAAAGATGAAAACACATAAAAATTCATGACTGCTCGAGGAGCGTCACCCATGAAAATTCGAGACATGCTGCGTCAGAACAAGTTCACGTTGTCTTTTGAGGTGTTTCCTCCCAAACGGGAAGGAAACGTGGAAAGCCTCTACTCAACCGTCGACAATCTGATACGGTGCAATCCCCATTTCATCTCCGTCACATACGGTGCGGGAGGAAGCACTCGTGACAAAACCGTGGAAATCGCATCGCATATAAAAAATGAACACGGTCAGGAGGTTCTGGCACACCTGACCTGCGTCGGAACCACCCGACATGATATCGGCCGAATTCTCGACGACTTGAAGGATAAGCACCTGGAAAACATTCTTGCGCTGCGGGGCGATCCCCCACAGGGTAAGGACGTATTCATGAAAACAAAAGGCGGGTTCGGATACGCCAACGAACTGGTGGAATTTATCAAGGAGCACGACGATTTTTGTATCGGCGTGGCCGGTTATCCGGAAAAACACCTGGAAGCGCCGTCCATGGCCGCCGACATGGAAAATCTTAAACGAAAAGTAGATGCCGGCGGCAACTTCATCATTACACAGCTTTTTTTCATCAATGACGTCTTTCATCGCTTTCGCGACCTGGCGGTGAACCGAAAGATTTCCGTTCCGATCATTCCGGGAATCTTTCCTCTCTTTAATTACAGCCAGATATCCAGGATCGGATCGCTCTGCGATCCCGCGATTCCTTCACAATTGCTGGATAAACTGTACAAGGTCCGGGACAAGAATGAAGAGGTGCAAAAATACGGCATTGAACATGCAATTCGTCAGTGTGAAGACCTTCTGAGCAACGAAGTGTCGGGTCTCCACTTCTGTTGCATGAACAAGAGCGATCATGTATTGGAAATCGTGCGGCAACTCTCCATCCCCACGCAAAAAACAACTTCTGCCGATGAATACTATTGATCTTTCCAAGAACACGTAGTAATGGAGAACCGGTCCTGTCGTTCATGCATGACGTTTAAAAAATAGGCGAACAGCGCGGGCGATTAGCTCAGTTGGATAGAGCGTTGGCCTCCGGAGCCAGAGGTCCTGGGTTCGAGTCCCAGATCGTCCGCCATGTACTGTCAAGGGGTTACGCAGACAGCGTGCCCCTTTTTCAGTTTTATAACCAATCTATTCTTATGAATGTCCTACCGCGGATGACTTTGCTTTTGGAAACAACGGAAGTACCACGGGCGGTCCATTTGTAATGGCCGCACATGTGGGTGAAGTCGGCGAGGACAGCGGCTGGAGTACCGCAGGAACCGGCACCATACCCGGACCGCCCCGTCCCAGAATCCATGGCCATGGTGCTTTAGATTTTGGCCTGATCGGACTTGCGGGGCTCAGCAGGAAAGTTTAAGAGGAAATATCTTCGAATCGGAAAGATAATGATCACATTTGCTGCATTCACTCGAACCGACGATACTTACAGGCGTTCTTTGTCGAAACCCTTTAAAAATGGAAGGTCCGTTGATTTCGTTTCATATCGATGAGCCCGGGTTTTTTCTAAATAATCCAGGAGATACCGCAATTGGTCGACATCGAACGGTTTCGTCATGTAGTAAAGGACCCGTTGCAGCCGTACCTTTTTCTCGATGTCTCTCGTGTTATATGCCGTCATTGTAATCACATCTATATCCAGCCTGATCCGCCGCAATTGAGGAATCAGATCATATCCTCTGCAATCGGGAAGAAAAAGATCGAGCAGAACCAGATCAAATATGTTGCTTCTGAGTTTCTCCAGTGCGTCGGCGGCGGAGGGCGCCGTCTCGGCATCATATCCCCATTCATTAAGATTTTCAATTATAACGGAAGCGAATTGAACGTCATCATCAACAACAAGAATTTTCATCGATATCTTCTCCATCATGCCGATAACAGATCGGGTTTTATCCGCTATATTTGCAATGTCCATGCCAGAACGTCGAGAATAACAGCCAACATCTTGTAATGATTGGATTGTAATGCCGTGCAGGTGGGAAGAAGAAAGTCGATAACCGGTGAACGGCGATCGGGCACGGACTGGAACAGCCGCAGAATCTATCATAACAATATGTTATCATTAACTATACGTCGGCTTCGATTAAAAATACGGATTGTATCATCATGATACGTTTTGTAACCACATGGTACATTTCGAACCATGAAGCATGGAACATCACCAATGGTTGATACCGTACCGCTTCATTCGTCGGTAGAGGGTGTTCCGTGAAATTCCAAGTTCCGAGGCCGCCCTGGCCCGGTGCCATTGATTTTTATGGAGAACGTTCAGAATGACATCTTTCCCCGGGGCATGCACAACTTCGTCGTTCTCTGTTTCACCGGCGGTTTCAACGGCATCCGCCGATGTGTGACGGCAATCCCCGGCGGGCTCCGACGCGACATGAATGAAATCAAGCTGCCTGAAGGTTACGTATCGGTTCAGCACATTTTCCAGTTCTCTCACATTTCCCGGCCAGTCATAGGCAAACAACGCGTCCATTACCCTGCCGGGTATGCCGTGAGCCGGTTTATCACACCCGTATTTTTGTAAGAAATGCTCAACCAGGAGGGGAATGTCATCCTTCCGTTTTCTCAGCGGCGGCACCGAGATCGGCAGAATGTGAATACGGTAGAAAAAGTCCTCCCGCATCGAACCGTCTTGTATGAGATCGATCAGTCGTCTGTTCGTGGCGGCAATGATACGGACATTCGACGTCTTTATCTCGCTGCTCCCCAGGGGTGAATACCCGTTCCCTTCTATGGCCCGGAGCAGCTTCACCTGCATATTCAACGATATCTCACCGACTTCATCCAGAAAGAGACTTCCTCCGTCGCTGACATCGAGATAGCCGCTTTTATTGATCGTTGCACCGGTAAACGCTCCTTTCTTGTGGCCGAAAAACTCACTTTCAAGAAGATTTTCAGGAATGGCGCCACAGTTCACCGGGACAAAGGCCCCGTCCCGGCGGGCGCTCATCCTGTGTACCGCCCGGGCGACCAGTTCCTTTCCCGTCCCCGATTCCCCATAGATGATGACGGGAGCATCCGATTCCGCGGCACGGTAAATGATCTCGTAGACGCTCTGCATGGCGGGACTCTTCCCGATAATATCATCAAGGCGGTACCGATCCTTCATAAAAGATCTCAACCGGATATTCTCCTGCTTGAGGTTTCCGGCCTCCCGTTTCACCGCGACAACACGCCTCCGGTCCTCGGTAATGTCTCGAATCGTGGCAAGCACCGCCGGCCGTCCGTTCCATTGAATTCGATTATGGCGTGCATCAACCCAGATCTCTCTTCCACTTTTCGTTATGCAGGGACCGCGAAATCTGTTTTTCCCGCATACCCCGCCTTCCAGCTCCCGTATACGGTTCTGCAACTTTACTTTATAATCGTCGCGGACAAATGCATGAGCGCTTCCGCCGATGATTTCCTCTGCATCGGAGCAGTCCATCAAGGCACTGAAGGATCCGTTGGCAAACAATATCTTCCGATCGACATACAGTACCACACCTTCATTGACATTTTCCGTCAGGGTCCGGTAGAGTTCTTCCCGCTCGCACAGCGTTTTTTCTTTTTCCTTCCGTTCCGTCACATCGGAAAGGATACCGCTGTATCCCACAACGGCGTCATTCTCATGGATGGGTCGGCAGGAAAACAGAACCCACCTGGTATCTCCATGACGGGGCATCAGTCGATATTCATGTCCCATGTCCTGCAATACTTCGGATCGCGTCGTGTCAAAACGATTCCGCAGTCGCTGAAGATCTTCCCGGTGAACGAATTCGGCACAATGCCGGCCCATAATCTCCTCCGGCGAATATCCGATCACATCCTTGATTGCCGGACTGATGGAGGTAACAACGCCGTTTCGGTCGACTGCAAAGATGACGTCCCGGATGTTCTCCACGAGCTGCCGATACTTCTCTTCACTCTGATGCGCCGTTGTTTCGGTGGACCGGAACTTCGATATGTCACGGAGACTCTCGACGGCCCCGATAATCAAACCGTCACTATCACGGATCGGACCGGCCTTCACCGAAACGGTTTTCCCGGCACCGGTGGAGACATCATGAAAAACAAGTGCTTCCTCCACCATATCGCCGTGCCGCTCAATCCCGAGTCGCTTCTCAATCGCGCTGTCGGGAGTCATCGCAAGTTCCGCCAGGGTAGGACGCCGCATTCCATATATCGTGGTAACATAGCGATCCGTCGCCCGCCCCAGCACCTCCCCCGCGGAGATGCCGGTGAACGCCTCCATGGCGGGATTCCAGGCAATGATGGACATCCGTTTGTCGAAAATAATTGTCGGATCGGGGAAATGCGGTATGAAATGATGGGGTTTCGGATGATTCGGAACGACGTTTCCCTGTGAATCCTGGTATGGAATATTCTTTGTATCAGGGGCGGATACGTCAAATCCCCCCGGTGTGGCCATGGCGCTCATGCTCTCTCCCCTGTCTGCTCCTGCATACTGTTGTCGTGACGGGTTGCCGCCCTGATTGAAATTCATTTGTGCGAATCATATATGAATTTGAGCAACAACCACTTGATACTTCACAAGGTTTCATCTGCTTTCCTTTGTAAACCCTCATGAGACAGGTTCGTATCAAAGCATGTCATGACTATTGTACTATCAAATACTGTGCCAAACTGCACATGAGTTATTATTCCAGTTATTCCTTATAGATACATTTTTACTGCATCGTGACGAAAGCAATATATTTGACCGCACCGTCAGTCTGTTGACTATCCTGGCGACGTATTTTCAGCAGGTTGCCGAAGACACGACTCTCTGGATGCTCATACCCGCACACAACGGCCTTTCCATCGTGCCGTTGAAAACCCATACCTGCATGGCCTGAGAACGGGCATGACATCGTCCCGGTCATATCGCGGCGGATATCATCGACACGGCACATGACGGATGCACTCATGAGAAAACCGTCCGGTTGCATATCAGCCTTTTTTGAGGTAAATATAGGATCGATGGATTCTTCATACGGGCGGATCACTAACCGGGAAGGAACTTGATCATGGACAAACTCAGCATACTCTTCAGTATCAAGTCAAAAATCAGAATGATTGAACAACGGCTCGTCGGCGCCAATCCCATCGACGTGGAAGAGGCCGGACGGGAATTAAAGGAACTGGCCGAGCAATTCCACAGAGGCTATGAGCAATTCATATCGTCGGACCAGCTCGGATGGGCATCTAAGGACGCCGACTACCTGTCCTTTCTCCTTGAAGAAGCGATCGTTCACTACAAGCAACTGATCATACAGAGCAAGGAATTCTGACTTTGAAGGGTCTGGAAGGACTTCAAAACCGTCAATACAGATGCCCTGTGTCCTCTGTGCTCTCTGTGGTCTGCCTGTTATCTGAACGCCGCTCTGTAACCGGACGTAGTCGAAAGAGCGCCGAGTTTCGAAGCGTGGTCCCGTCATTTCCCGATATCGACAAAGAGCAGCCGCCCTTCGCCGAAGGTCGCCAGGGGGTAGCTTCCCATATCAAAGGGATCTTCGTTCCAGCAGGAGAATGACGCCCATTTCCCCTTCTCAAGGGTTCCGAGCTTATCATCGATACCAAGGATCTCCGCATTTCTCCGGGACACCAGTTCGATCGCGTCCTGTCGTGTCAGTCCCGCCCGGAGGAACCACCGCGTCTGCAGAAACAGGGTCCGCGCCGCCGTCACGGGATGATCCGTCATCAGCCCGTAGTCGCAGCACGACTGCACCAGATGCCGCACATTCCTCCAGTTTTCGTGTTTCAGCTCCACCTTGTAGGCGAACGCGTCCACCGGGCCGTAGACAACGGGAATTTTCCGCTCCGCCAGTTCGTCGTATATCTCCGGTTCGAAGACATCCAGGGCGTGTTCCACCGAAACAATCAGTTTGTACTCATCGACAAGCCGAAGCAGGGCGGCGATATCGTCGATCTTATGGACGTGGACCCGGAGGCGTTCCCTCCCCTCGAGGATGTCTTTCAGCAGCAGTTCCTCCGCGGAGAAGGTTATCTCCTTTTTCTTCGTCCCCGTCGCCTCCCGGTGCTTCCGCATTTTCCGCCGCACGTCATCAAGCCTGCTCCGCAGCAGGGCCAGCGCGCCCATTCTCGTCGACGGGCGCTTTCCCTTCCAGGCTTGGGTCGACATGGGATTATATCCGAACGCCGCCTTGACGCCCGCCCGGCCGATGAGGGCTTCGGAAGTGTTTTTCCCGTAGTGGCGGATGACCGCCGACCTCCCGCCGATGATATTACCACTGCCGGGCACGACGCACGAGTACAGAACCCCCATCTCAATGGCATCCTTAAATGCCTGATCGTCCATAACCACCGAATCGAGGGCGTCCGATAGGGTAAGGATCGTGTCAAGCTGTTCATTCGATTCCGATTCCTGCAACGGCTCGCCGGCGCGACACATCCCGATATGGCTGTGGGGGTCGATGAATGCAGGCGTCACCACGGTGTACTCCCCGACCACCGTCCCCTCTTTCTTTTTTGAAATCCCGGCGACACATTCATCTTTGAAAAGAAGATATGAATCCTGAACAATGGACCGCCCCGTATAGATCGTCCGGGCAAAGACAGCGTTCATGACACCACCCCCGTTTTTCCGATTTTGTTCTTCGGAGAAACGGTACCACAGAACATCGTTTCAGACCACGGTTTTTCCCGACAAAGAGAAGGCTGGGAAAAAAATGAGCCGTTTCCATCAAAATTTTACGTGTTATGCACCGGACATCAATACGCCGAAGGGGGAAAAACGCTCCGCAACCTGAAAAGTGTCGGGATACTTTACAAATTCGGTCCGTCCGGATCGCGGCGATACACCACATTCATATGTGAATTCATTCAGTTATAAAATTGGCATGTTAATTGCCTCACATTTCTATAAAAGGTGAAGCGTCTGACGTTATGGAAATGACAGATAAAACAAACAATGAGGAAAGGAGGAGAAGGATGAGGAAAAGTTTGAAGTTTCTTATCTTTGGTCTGCTTACCCTGGGGCTTGTCTTCGGCTCGACGAGTTTCGCTGGGGTAATTCAAATTGACGAGGTGAGCGGGGCGTGGCAAAATGCAGAGGTGTTCATTTATGATGGATCTGAGTATTACTTCAATCTGCTCGGATTCCCTAAGGATGGCGGCGCTACCATCTCCGAGGAGTTCTACACCTATGAGGATCAATCCAACCTGGCCACGCTGTATGCGAAAATTACATCGGGACCCATCGGCACCCCCGAGCCGACCACCATGCTGCTTCTCGGGCTGGGGCTGATCGGCCTGGCGGGAGTGAGGAGAAAGATGTAGCATCAGGCCCGGATCGTCGGGGCTGATACACCCAGGTTCATGCCATGGAAAGTCAAGGCTGGGTCGGAAACGGCCCAGCCTTTTTTTATGCCCCCTCCGGAACACGCCGTCCATTGACATTGACCGCCCATCGGTAGTAAGTGCATGGTGAATCATAAAAAAATATGCCGGGCATCCTGCACATCGCATGAACATGTTTCGACGGCTGAAAAATCGATGGCATGACGAGGGCGGCTACGGCGAGGTCCTGCGGATCGCCGTCCCCCTCATCATCAGCACCGGGTCATGGTCGGTTCAGCACTTCGTGGACCGCATGTTCCTCACCTGGTATTCTCCCGAAGCGATCGCCGCGGCAATGCCGGCGGGTATGCTGAGCTTTACCGTATCGTGCATCTTCATCGGAACGGCAAGCTACGCGGGAACATTCGTCGCCCAGTATTACGGGGCCGGTCGCCACGACCGCTGCGGCCCGTCGCTGTGGCAGGGCATCTATGTCGCCCTCTTCGGCGGCATGCTTCAGATGCTGCTGATCCCCCTGGCGGGACCGATCTTCAGGGTTATCGGACACGCCCCGGAGATACAGGAATGCGAGCGGATATACTTCGTCATTCTCTCGTTCGGAGCGATGCCTGCCATCGCCGCATCGGCGCTGGCGTCGTTCTATTCCGGTCTCGGGAAGACATGGCCGATCATGTGGGTCAATCTGGCTGTCACGGCGGTGAATCTCTCCCTCGACTGGCTCCTCATCTTCGGCCATGGGGGATTCCCCGAAATGGGTATCGCCGGCGCCGGGATCGCCACGACATCGGCCTTCTTTTTCAGTGTCGCCGTTTATTTTTTGCTGATCCTCCGCCCCGCGCATAACCGCGCGTTCAATACCGTGAGCGGGTGGCGCCCCGACGGCGAACTGCTCCGGCGGCTGATCAGATACGGACTTCCCAGCGGCATCCACTTCTTTATTGAAATAGCGGCGTTCACCGCATTCATCATCCTCATCGGGAAACTGGGAACGGACGCCCTCGCCGCGAGCAACATCGCCTTCAACATCAACACGCTGGCATTCATGCCCATGATCGGCATCGGCATCGCCGTGTCGGTCCTGGTGGGGCAGCGCCTGGGTGAAGACAATCCGAAGCTTGCCGAACGATCGACCTACTCGGCGTTCCACCTCACCTTTCTCTACATGGCGGTCGTGGCGCTCTTCTACGTGGCGTGGCCCGATCTCTTCATACAGCCCTTTGCCGCCCGGTCCGATCCCGTCAGGTTCACGGCGATTCGTGAACTGACGATCGTCCTGCTCCGCTTTGTCGCCGTCTATTCTCTGTTCGACGCACTGAATATCATTTTTGCTTCAGCCATCAAGGGCGCCGGCGACACCCGCTATGTCATGGTCATGGAACTGATTCTGTCCGTGGCGGTGATGATCATTCCGAGCTACCTTGCGGTCATGTATCTTTCACTGGGAATATTCGGCGGGTGGATCTGCGCGACGCTGTATATCACCGCCCTGGGAATCGCCTTTTACGGACGGTTCCGCGGCGGCAGGTGGAAGGGGATGAGAGTCATCGAGGAACGGGTTGTTTCAATTCCGCCCCGCCTTCCCGAAGCGCCGACCATGGAATAGACACGAACGGGAACGACATCACTGCGTTCCTATGCAAGATAGTCTTCGACCGTCCTGATGAGTTCCAGCGGGCTGAAGGGCTTTATGAAGTAGCCGTCGGCGCCGGCGTCGTATCCCGCTTTGATGTCCGGCTCCTGGTCCCGCGCGGTCAGCATGATCACCCTGCAGTGTTTTGTTTCATCATCGGTTTTGATCATCCGGGTCGCTTCGAGTCCATCGATGCCGTTGGGCATTGTGACATCCATGATCGTGAGATCAGGCTTCTCCGCCCGTACGATCTCAAGCGCCGTGTTTCCATCCCCCGCGTGAAGGATGCTATAGCCGAGCGTGCCCAGCGTCACTTCCACGAGCTCTCTGACTTCGATCTGGTCATCAACAATGAGAATTTTTTTCATGTCATGCAACTCCCGTCACCGTCCATACAGAGGGGCACCATACGGCTCTCTGCATGAAACGCCCATGCATCCTTTCTAACAGATTCATCACCGTTTCGCTACCGGGAATTTCATGCACGATCCATTACCATGAAAGAGGCGAGATGGAATAATCTCCGTGGCACGTTGACGGCACCATGGAATGCACAGAAAAAAATCCCCTTGTGGGCTCTTTCCATGAATGCTATTGGTATACTACATGAACTGTATCACGGGGAGGGAACAATGGATCTTTCAGTATTGACACACATGAACAGGTCGGAATTACAGAGTTACGTCGAATTTCTCCTCCGGCAGTACCGCATCATGGATGCCTTCTGGTTTCTCTATGTTTCGGAGGCATTCGATCAGCAGACCGCCGAAGGGATCAACCGGCGGGTATGGGGGCGCATACCGGAACTGGCGGCGAAGGAGATCATTCAACGATTCGGGATCACCGAAAAAGGTTTGACCGGTTTCCTGAAGGCTCTGAAATACTTTCCATGGACGATTCTCATCGAGTATGACATCGAAGAACGGGACAACGAAGCGTTCATCACCGTTCCGAGCTGCCCGCCCCAGGTCGCCCGCCGAAAGCACGGCCTGCCCGAATTCGATTGCAGAGACATGCACCGCGGCGAATTCGAGAGCTTCGCCCGCATCATCGACGAGCGAATCCGGGTCGACTGTCTCTTCGCCCCGCCGGACCCTCACCCCGACGACTGCTTCTGCAAATGGCGGTTTACGCTCGATGCTACGAAATAGGATATGGGAAACGTGATTGAATAGGTCATAACATGACAGGGAGGAATTGCATGAAGACAGTGATCATCACGAAGAAAGAGGCTGCAAAGGTATTGACTCCCGCGGTTGCCAACGCCACCGTTGAAAAGGCCTTCAGGGCGTACGGCATGGGTCAGGTGGAGATGCCCGCCAAGAGTTATCTCACATTCCCAAAAGGGGACCTGCGCTCCATGCCGGCCTACATTCGCGGACAGGGCTTCGACATTGCGGGCATCAAAAGCGTCAACGTCCACCCGGCCAACCCGGAAACGTATGGCCTTCCCACGGTCATGGCGGTTATCATCCTGACCGACCCGGAGACAGGATTTCCTCTTGCCGTCATGGACGGAACCTATCTGACGAGCATGCGGACCGGCGCCGCCGGAGCCGCGGCAGTCAAACTGCTGAGCAGAAAGAACGCCGCGACGGCGGGGTTCGTCGGGTCCGGCGTGCAGGCGCGGACCCAGCTTGCATGCTCCCTCGAAGTGAGGAAGATGAAAACCATAAAAATATGGACGGCGCCTGATGAAAAACTCGCCCGCGCATTCGCGGCGTGGGCGCGGCGAAGCTATGGACTGGAAACGGTCCTCTCCGATGCCGTCAACGACATTACCATGAACGTGGACATACTCTTCACCACGACGCCGTCGAGAACGCCCCTGGTAAACGCCGTCTCGCCGGGCACCCACATCAACGCCATCGGCGCCGATGCCGAAGGAAAGCAGGAGCTAAACCCGAACATCCTCAAGGGGGCGACCGTGGTGATCGACGACTGGTCGCAGGCGTCACACAGCGGCGAGATCAATGTCCCCCTGCGAAAACGGCAGATTACGAAAAAAAATATCTACGGGGAACTGGGCGCAATCGCCGCCAAAAAGAAAAAAGGACGGACCTCCGCCGGGGAAATCACCGTCTTCGATTCCACCGGCCTGGCCATCCAGGACGTCTCCTGCGCCTTTGTGGTATACAATGAGCTGAAGAATACGCGGGGCATCAGGAAGGTCAAGCTGTTGTAAACATTATGGATAAGCGATGCACCGGACCTACTGCAACGATTTGTGGCCTCTAGACGATTACGCGATGAGGATCTTTCGATTAATGACGTGACCCCGGATTCCGCTATTCCGGAAGCACCAAATAAAAAGGCAGGTCCTGTCCGGTCCTGCCTTTCGTCTGTCTGTTATTTTACACCCGAATAATTAGATTTTTCTTCTGAGTCCGGCAAGACCGAGCAGGCCGAAGCCCAGAAGAAGCATGGTGGCGGGTTCGGGAGTACCGACCGCCCCATTGGTAATGGTCAACCTGACCAGCATATCGTCATGGTTGTCGTCGGACGTACATCCGTCATCCAGGAAGAGCCAAACAGTCTGGCCGGACGTAGGGCCACCCGCAGTTTGGTTCGTAATATCGAAGGTTACAAAAAAGTTAGGTTCATTGAATATTTCATTATCCGGATTCAACCCATTTTCGACAAACCCTGCGTCATTGTTGTATCCAAACTTGAAGTTCAACAGGCCTGATGCTACGCCGTAAACTGTTTCCGTGTCTATCGCTGTGGCAGATGTCGTGTCCCCCCCGTTGTGGGTGAATAACAAAACATCGTCAAAATAAAATCTATTTGTGTAGCCGGCTTCCGCGCCGTAATACTCAATCGTGATGTCTGCCGGTCCACCCCAGAGATAGATGTTGCCACCGAAATACCCGCCGAACTGACTCACCTCAAACAGGGAAGTAAATTCGTTTGTACTGCCATCGTCGGGGATAACTCCCGCCGTGAATGCGCTCGCCCCTGTCGCCAGCACCAACACAAGTCCAATCGCAAGAATAAACTTACATATTTTTGTCATAAGCACCTCCTCTTTTTTTGAAGTTAATAGTGATGATCACGCAAATACCATGCAATATGCATAAGTATAAGATATTGTTCTTAATTATAAAAATATTCACAAAAAAAAGGCAAGGAATCGTAAAGTATTCCGACAGTTTTTTATGAAATGAAGAATATGTGCGATATCTGGCTAGGCTAATATATTGTATTTATTGACGGAAGAAGCCCCCTGCCGGGCAATACGAAAACCGTCGGAATACTTTACACTTTTACGTTTTTTCATCGGTCGGCAGGGATATCCCCGGCCGCATCAGAAATATTTTTTCACATCTCTGCAAAAAAACCGCACCGGCATGGGTGTAATCATTTCATACGTCCTCACCGAAATCGACATGTCAGAAGATCATTGCGGCATATCCCGCGCCCGGGGAGAAATTGCTCCGGCAATCAGTCGGTTGCACAATCAATCGATCGAATCGTCGATCATCGTCTTGTCCGCATCCCCCGATACATCAAAAAAAGGGGGATGCAATCCGCCTTCATCCCCCTTCATATGTTAATTTCTTATTCTTTTTTATCTTCTTCTCAGCACACCGAGTCCCAGGAAGCCCATACCCAGAAGCAACAGTGTCGCCGGTTCGGGAACATGGGGGGTCGGATCGACCTGCTCTAAACTGCCGATCGAAAAATCATCAAATCCAAACCAGTCAGAACCCGATCCCGTATTGGCAAATGCTATACTTGTAAAAAGGTTCTCGGTATCAATGACGCCCCAATAAAGACACGTGTTAGCATAATTGGCCTGACCCATACTATGTGGAATAGTATACGTTGTGTTTTCGCCATTCATAGTCGTGACCGTGACTTGTCCATTAAAGTCGCCGATATCGGTCCCATAGAAGCCGAAAGCGGCGATGGGGTCTGAAAATACTATACTGAACAACGAGGAACTTGAACCGGGAGCTTCCCAGTACTGAGTTCCTGAAATTGCCCAACGCCCGACAGAATCTCCACTATTAATACTTCCCATCCCGGTGAGCGTTGCGGTACCGGCTGAACCGAAATCCACGGCGAGCGGTGCAGAAGTGCCGTAACTGAAACTCTCAAAATCCTCTGTTCCCACACCAATGAGATAACTGAAAAAGTCTGCTCTGGCCGCATCACTGTTTGTTCTTACCTTGCCACCGGAATCTTCACCAAAAAAAGTCGCCTGAAATGCAAACACCGGCGAATAACATACAAATAACGCTGCAACAGCCAATACAAAAATAATTTTTCTCATACATACACCTCCTGTAATTTTAATTTTCTGTTTATTACCTTGTGGGTCCTGGGCTCAAATCCTCTGAGTCTGCAATAAAACCGTCACAGAGTACCATATCTCCAACAAAGCGCCTTCAATGATAATTGAACTTACAAGTTATGTGCCATAAAGCCAACTTAATGATATTACTAATTATATTAAATTACATACCTGCCGAGTCCTATTCAGGTTGTAAAATATTCCGACAGTTTTTCACCAAAAGAGGGAAATATGCGCGCCAACTCACCGCCAAAGTATTGTATTTATTGACGGAAGAAGTAATTTAGGAAGCAAGCCGAAAAACGTCGAAATATTTTACACTTTTACGTTTGTATCGATCGAGCAGGAACATTACACGCTGCACTTAAAAAAAATTTTAAGTTTCCATGAAATTTAAATGCATTTCCCGGGGACGGCACCTCCCGCATGGCGATTCGAGTACGCCACAACCGGCAACCGGACTGAGGTTGCCGGCACATCCCGCGACCGTATCCGTTTACACATCCTTTTATTCTCTGTGTTCTCTGCGGTATGCTTCTTTCCGCCGTCCCATGTATGACCATGCATAATCAGCCGGTCTTTTCCGGCTGTGTCATCTTTTCCCTTGATGGTCAGGCATGAAAAAAGAAAGGGGATGCGCTTCCGCGCATCCCCTTCAAACCCTGCATGTACTCCACAGTATACGTGTTCTATCTTCTTCTCAGCACACCGAGTCCCAGGAAGCCCATACCCAGAAGCAGCAGTGTCGCCGGTTCGGGAACACGCTGAATGGGCGGATGATAGGTCGTGCCGATACCATCGAGGAAAGCGTATCCGCCGTGACCGCCCCATGTGCAGTCTGCCACGTACATCTCGACCGTCACGTCGGTCCCTAACGCATACGCCGACAGATCAAATGACCATGTTCCCGATTTGTACCAGAGATCTCCGCCGTTATTTCCTGCCAGTACCCAACCGCCCCCCTGCTTGGTAAGGGCATCCGCATAAAAGGTATCGACAGTTGATCCTCCAATGATAACGTCAATGCCAAAAAACGGCTGGGCATTCTGCGGATGTATATTTGACGGTTCGATCAGCATTGCGCCCCAGTTTACATAGAGCGTGGCGCCGTCATCGATGTCCTGTTGACTGATCTGATCCGTCTGGGAAATCTTCGTCGCGTGATAATTCCCGTAAATGTCATTGATCCGCGCCATATAGGTTCCGTTGTACGGGTTGACATTGAGCGTCTGTCCGGGCATCGTGCTGGCGGCGGTCCATACTCCCGGGGCTATGGCATGGGGTGTCGTACTCCACGATATGGTTCCGGGTCCAGAATAATTGTAGCCGTAATAGAGATCCCACCCGCTGAGGTCACCCGTCTCGAATCCTCCATTCGTGAACAGGGCCGCCGCGGGGGACGCAAATCCCACCATAACCAGAACACACAGTAAAACCAAATACTTTCTCATTCTTTTTCACCTCCTTTATTTTTTATTTTATCAGTCACCGGAAGGGGTTATTGCATTGAGCCCAACCGGTTGCAACCAGTCCGCGAACACTTGATCATGCCGCCTTCGGTGTAAGCGTCCGTCACACCGAGTGAAGCGGCGGCGAAAAGTTACAGCACCCGCGACCATAAAGTATCCCTCGCTTCCAGAAAGCCGGAGTCTATGAAACGTGGGAAATGAAAAGGTTTTTTACAACATGAAACGTTCAACGAGCAGTTGAAAATGAGAGTGACAGCGGAACATGATTCAATTTTGCCTCATGAAACCGGCCATTCGGATGATAGAACACGCCTTACATCAGGAGATACATCCGGAAAATGCATCATAAAGAACACTTTTATGATATTTTAATATGCAAAATTTCTGCCATCGAATTAACAAATTGATAATACACACTATTTAAAAAACGCATGCATGAAAAGTCAGATTCGAAATCGTAAAGTATTCCGACAGTTTTTCACCAAAAGAGGGGAATATGCGCGCCAACTCACCGCCAACGTATTGTATTTATTGACGGAAGAAGCCCCCTGCCGGGCAATACGAAAACCGTCGGAATACTTTACACTTTTACGTTTTTTCATCGGTCGGCAGGGATATCCCCGGCCGCATCAGAAATATTTTTTCACATCTCTGCAAAAAAACCGCACCGGCATGGGTGTAATCATTTCATACGTCCTCACCGAAATCGACATGTCAGAAGATCATTGCGGCATATCC
>OMKS01000517.1_pt1 | contig 36011 bp, 32 predicted proteins | sample 1674721 | NCBI WGS metagenome assembly OMKS01 (sample SAMN06264996, study PRJEB25208) | sediment metagenome | isolation source: hot spring sediment | place: USA: California | collected 2014-09-02 | reverse complement strand
GAACCCCCGGATGGTTGCCCATCAACGGTTTTCAAGACCGCCGCTTTCAGCCGCTCAGCCACCCCTCCATAAATTTATCAAATTGTAAAATGAAAATTGTAAATATTAAATTGTAAATTTATTTCCTTCTCTTAGCTGTAATAATTGACTTTGCGATAATATTGCTTAATTGCTTTGTTTCCTCAACGATTTGAATTAAATTTTGCTCCTTTAAAATTGCCGATTTCTTAATCAACCTTAACCAATATAGTGATTCACGAATTTCTTTCAAAACAATTTGAAGCTTATGTATGAAATCAGCCCTGCTTTGAGCACCACATGCCTCTTCATAGTTAGCTCCAAGAGGTGCCACAACGTAGTAATTGATTCGCGATTTGCCTTCCTGCCGAAGTCTTTCTCAATTTCATGGTAAGTTTTACAATTTCAACACCATAGTCTAGCAATCGTTCTGAAAGTTCATTTGCTTTTTCTTCCCTGTCTGCCGACAGGCAGGCATTTTAAATTTTCCAATCTTCAATCTTCTTGTCGCTTCGCTACATTATAAATGCAAATTTAAAAAGCTTTTTATAACCTCAAATTTTAAGTTTCCAATCTTCAATTTCCAATTCAACATTTGTAGAATGTTGTTAAGCCACCCCTCCAGAAATCTATCAAATTGTAAAATGAAAGTTGTAAATATTAAATTGTAAAAACTTTATAAAGATAAAGGATTTGTGCTCTTATATCAACCATCAATATTAACTAACCTTCTTGCCCTATCGCCACTTCGCAAGCAAAAATACTTAATAGGTACCAAAACAAGTTTATTATAACAAAAAACGCCACTCAATTGCTGCTATCTCCTTAGTCCTTGACGTCTAAAAATTTGTGGTCGAAAATAAGCGAGGGATTAATTTAGGAGTGAAGAATGGTAAAGATTAAAGATTATATTGAAGTTACAAAGCCTCGTTCGGTGTTGCTCTTAGTTTTTACCGCATTGGCGGCAGCGTTTGTCGCGATTAAGAGCTATCCGGTGGGCTCGTGGACTCTTGCCATAACAACCATTGCCCTGATATTGGGAACAGGAGGCACTAATGCTCTTACCTGTTACATTGATAGAGATATCGATGCAAAAATGGCTCGCACTAAAAATCGCCCGATTCCAAGCGGAAGGATTGAGCCCAAAAAAGCCCTGATATACAGCTTAATCTTAATTTTTATTGGCACGGCGCTGGTTTATTTTCTTCACCCTCTCGCGGCCCTCTTCATGCTTTTGGGAGTAGCTGACTCCGCATTGGTTTATAATGCCATAGCCAAACGCCGTAGCCCTCTAAATATAATTCTTGGCGCCCCCGCGGGGGGGATGCCCGTGTTCGTTGCTTGGAGCGCAATTGCGGGTAAGGTGGAACTTGTTCCCGTTATGATGGCCTTGTTAATAATTTTTTGGACACCAATTCACATCTGGAGTTTAGCTCTCTATTTTTCCGACGATTACAAGAAGGTAAGGGTGCCGATGCTTCCAATTGTTACTGGACATGAGACAACAATTAGGTGGATTGCGCTTTTCGCGTTGGCACTGGTGGTCTTCTCGTTCTTTTTAATACCGAGCTTTGGGAAAATCTATCTGACTGTATCTATAGCAATCGGCATAGTAATAGTTATATTGAGCATTCGTCTTCTCTTTAAACCAACAAAGAAAATGAGCTGGCAATTATTTAAATTCTCAAGCCCCTATCTTTTTCTAATATTTCTGGCGATGATTCTGGATTATTGGATTTAATCAACAAATCTCCTTGAGCAAATCCGGGCGAACGAAGAGAAAAATAGACATAAACAAACACACTAACGCTCCTATGCTTACAGCTACCGGTGCCGTTAAAAACTGTGCAATCGAACCAAAAACAATGCTTCCGATGGGGAAAAACCCCATAAATATCCAGACAAATATCCCCATTACCCTTCCTCGGACCTCGTTGGGCACGGCCGACTGTATGGAAGTGTTTATCGATGACGCGGTAGTTAAAAAAGCTGCTCCGACCATGACCAAAAGAATTAACGAAAGCAAATAATTTTTCGAGAAAGCAAACGCCATTAAAAAAAGTCCGAACATCAAAAGCCCAGTTTTTATCAAATTTTCCTTCTTGGCAACCGAGGCAACATATGCAACAGTAAGAGCTCCAAGCAGAGCCCCCAACCCGTTTGCTGCAAGCAGAAACGCATTGCCTCTCGCTCCCACCTTTAATATGTCTCCCGCAAAGACAGGCATAAGCACAGAAAAAGGCATCCCGAAAACCGTCAAAACTGCCATGATGAGCAAAAGCATGGCGATTGTCGGATGATTCCTTGCGTAACAGATGCCCCCAACAATGTGTTCCCAAACATTTTCTAAATCATGTTTTTGGGGAACAACATGGGTCTGCATTAGAAAAAGAGCGACTATGACGGTGAGAAAGCTTACACCGTTTACATAAAAACAGGCAGCGACCCCCCAGATGCTAAGAATCAATCCGGCAAAGAAAGGGCCGATTAAGCGCGCCGTGTTAAATTGAGCGGAATTTAAGGCTATGGCATTCAACAGATCTTTTCGTGGGACTAGATCGGAGATGATGGCCTGCCACGCTGGAAAACTAAAAGCCAAAGCAATCCCCGCGCCAAAGTTTAGAAGAGCTACATTAAATATCGTTGCTACTTTGGCAGAAGTTATAACGCCCAAAACGATAGCGAAAACCACAAGAATTCCCTGTGACCAGAGGATTAAAACTCTTCGGTTTAACCTATCTGCCACCGCCCCGGCAAAGAGCGCAAAAAGCAAGATGGGCAAATTGCCGGCAAAAGTGATAAGGCCTAAATAAAAAGAAGACCCTGTAAGCTCATAAACCAACCATCCCAAGGCGACCATTTGAATCCATGTGCCAACATTAGAAATCAGAGCTCCAACAAAAAAATAACGGAAGTCACGATGAGAGAGTGAGGCAAAAAGTCTTTTTAATCCCTTCGTGGTAAGAACAACCATTTTCGATTTTGGACACGCGGTTTCGGCTTCGAGAAGTTCAATCTGCGAAGAGCTAACCGTCTTTTCTTCGTTCATCTTGTCTTTCATTTTTTTATCCTTAAATAAAAAAGACCATTACCTGTAAATGGTTTTAATAAATTACTGCAAAGAGGTTCTTTGCTTTACAGATAGGCACCTATTCAATAAGAGATGCCTCGTTGGGACTTATCCCTTTTATCTCTAAAATCCTATCAACACGAAAGTTCCGATGATCTTTGCGCTTTAAACAATACGCCCAAATCCCAATGAAGGCTTTCCTTTTATATTCCATCTCGCCAACACTTTCCGGCTTAATTATCCGCTTTGATTTTTCATCCTTGGATCTCAGATAGGTAATCTCCAGAAGTGAATCGTTATTAATAGCCCTCTCGATTAGCTCTATTTTTTCGTCAATGGGCATTTGTTTTTCTGAAAGCTCATACTGATATTCGGTGACAAATTTCACCACTCGCCAGTCCGTCCAAATGTTCGACTTCTTAATTTTCTTTTTCAAAAAAACCCCATCAAGACTCCGACATCGAGAAATGGCCACATACAATTGTCCCGGCGTAAACGTGCCTCTGCCGATATCGATTACCACATCATCAAACGTCTTGCCCTGGCTCTTATGGATGGTTATTGCCCAGGCAAGCTTAACGGGATGCTGCCTAAAGGTGCCCATGGTTTCCGCGCCCACGGACTGTGTTCCCTCGTTCCAGAAAAAATTGTAAATTTTCCAAGTAAAGGGAGCTAACTCCTCAGTTTTTCCATCCGGAAGCTCAACCGCTAGACGATCTTTCTTTAGTTCATTAACGGTGGCAATTGTTCCGTTGACCCAGCGGCCCGCCGGATCATTGTTGAGAAGCATCACCTGTGCTCTCTTCTTGAGTTTAAGTACTCTTTCGGCCGGGAAATGTTTTTCATCAAACTTCCCCTCAATCTCAGCTTCAAAAATATGCGGTTTGCCGCGAAGCTGGGCCAATTCCGCCTCATTTCGCTCATCGGCCATCGCATTGGTTGTGGTCAGGTAAATGGCGTCACCCGGCAAATTGTCTTCACTTTCAAAATATCGTTTGTTAATTATTTCAACATCTTCATCGGTAACAGTCTTGTTGCGAATTTTATTTAAGAGCTCTATAAACCTTTCATCCGTCTGACGATAAATCTTCTCAAGCTCCAAATATTCGACGTTTATACCATCAAAAACTTTCGCGTCAAAAAAGTACTCGCTTTTGTAATGATTCCTAAAAACCTCCCGCTCGCGCCCGACCACAACAGGTGGAATCTGATAAAGGTCCCCTATGAAAATCATTTGGGTGCCTCCAAAGGGCGCTCCTGAAATCTTGCCGTTGATTCTTAGAAACTGATCGACACAATCTAAAAGATCGGCTCTTACCATGGACACTTCATCAATCACAATCGCGTCAAGCTTTTTATAAACCCCAGACGTTTTCTTCTTTGCTTTTTTTTTAACTTGCTCAACCGTTACGTCCGGTTTAAAACCAAAAAACGAGTGAATGGTCTGGCCAAAAACATTCACAGCCGCCACACCTGTTGGCGCTAAAACCACAATGTTTTTTTTGGTGTTTGACCGAAAATAATCGAGCAGCGTCGATTTTCCGGTCCCCGCCCGGCCGGTAATAAAAATGTTCTTATTGTTCTCTTCCATCAGTTTAAGGGCTTGCTTAAAAAGAGGATTTAATTCAATCATTTATGGATCTTTCCATTTAACTTTTCTCTCATGTTGCAGCATCTATCTAGCTTTTTTCTCTTTTGTTTTGCCTGCCAAAAATCCAACAAGCGCGCCGATTGCCGCATAGAAAATTATTTGGAGAAAAAGAACGCTGAATTGTGTGCCTGGATACTTTTCTAACACCCCGCCAAAGACATGAGACATTGGAATTAGAATTATTATCTCAAAAGGCAGCCAGATGGCCAGAGAAACAAAACTAAGAAATCCCAGGAATGGCACGGAAAATGCAATGAGACTTAAAACCCACGTAAATAAAACAACTGACCCGCCAATTATGGCGCCTTTAGTTACGCTTTGCTTCATCTGGGCCTCCTTTCAAATCGCCTCTATAATAGAAATCGCGAGCCATGGTAACAACATAAACAACGCAATCCAAGCAACAACCGCTATAAGTACCCAAATCTAGCCCTCGGACATCCACCCGCCCTTGTCTTTGAAGCAAAAATAAAGAACGAGCACTATGAGAAAACGACTAGAAATTCAATCAACTTAATTCACCCATAAAATTATACATTTAAATGGATCTTTTATTTCAATCTAATTGGGTTTGGTGGTTGACCTGTTGATTGGTTTGCTAGTTTCTTTATGCTCCATATTCTATCCGCTAAGTTGCTGCTTATTTTTAGTTTTGCTGATGGCCGGAGGCGAGACTGTTGAATTTTGTCATTGCGAGTGACCAAAGGGAGCGTGGCCCGCATCGGGCTTCGGCTTCGCCTCGCAATGACGCGAAAAAGCGCTTATTTGGCTATTATTCAACAGTCTCGAGGCTGGCGACTGGGAGCTGTTGCTATTCTATCCTCTCAATCCCACCCATATAGGGTCTAAGAACTTCGGGGATAGTCACGCTTCCATTTTTTTGCTGGTAATTTTCCAGAATAGCCGCAAGCGTTCTTCCTATTGCAAGACCTGAGCCGTTTAAGGTGTGGATAAGTCTTACTTTTTTGTTTTCTGTTTTGAATCTTATGTTCGCACGGCGAGCCTGAAAATCTTCGAAGTTGCTACACGAGGATATCTCTTTATAACCCTCATATGACGGCATCCAAACTTCCAAATCATAAGTTTTTGCCGCCGAGAATCCCAAATCTCCCGTGCAAAGCTCAATTGCTCTGTAATGAAGACCCAATTTTTGAAGGATCTCTTCGGCATCGCTTGTCAGTTTCTCCAGTTCACTGTAGGATTCTTCTGGTTTTGTAAATTTTACCATCTCCACCTTGTTAAACTGATGCTGTCGGATGATGCCCCTCGTTTCTTTACCTGCCGCACCAGCTTCACGACGAAAACAAGGTGTGTATGCAGTAAATTTTATGGGAAGATCTTCCTCTTTTAGTATTTCCTCCCTATAGATATTGGTTACGGGAACCTCGGCCGTAGGTATTAAATAGAGGTCATCGTCGGCACATTTATAAAGCTCGGCGCCGAATTTCGGCAACTGGCCGGTGCCCATCATGCTATCGGTGCTGACTAAAATCGGTGGGAAAACCTCTGTGTAGCCGTGCTCTTTGGTGTGTAAATCAAGCATGAAATTGATAAGCGCCCTTTCGAGTTTCGCACCAAGTCCTTTTAGCAAAGTAAAGCGGGACTCGGCAATCTTTGCCCCGCGGGCAAAATCTAGTACGTCGAGACCAGTGCCAATGTCCCAGTGGGCATGTGGGTCAAATTCAAACTTTGGCGGCTCACCCCACGTCCTTACAACTTTATTATCATTTTCATCAACACCTGTTGGAACACTCGAATGAGGAATATTTGGAATGCCCAACATGAAGTCGTGCAATTTATCTTCAACCGTTTTTACTTCCGCGTCTATATCTTTTATCTTCTGGGATAACTTACGCATGGAAAGCACCTTTTCCTCGGCATCTTTTCCTTCCTTTTTGAGCTTTCCAATTTCTTCAGAGACTTTGTTGCGAACGCTTTTAAGTTGCTCGACCTCGACAAGCAACTCTCTTCGCTTTTTGTCCAATACAAGAAACTCATCGATGTTGATATCGGAGTTGCGGCTTTTTAGTGCTTCTTTGACAATTTCAGTGTTTTCGCGAACAAATCTTGTATCAAGCACGATCCACCTTCCTATTTGTCAGCCATCGGGTAAGAGCCAAGAACCTTAACCTCACGAAATTTACACTTAAGACACTTTATGGCCGAAGCTACCGCTTCATCCTCAGTGTGCCCTTCCATATCAATCCAGAAACAATAATCGCCCAAACCCTTCTTGGTTGGCCTTGACTGTATTTTGGTCAAATTTATATACCTATAAGCAAATTCCTGCAATATCTGTAATAGACTGCCCGGTCTATCTTTGTAGATGAAGACAACAATGGATGTCTTGTCTTTCCCTGTTTTTTGGGTAAGCTCTTTGCCTAAAAGAACAAATCTTGTCTTGTTGTCCTGAAAATCCTCAATATCGGCTTCTAAAACTTTGAGTCCATACAGCTTTGCAGCGAGCGCCGTGCCGATAGCGGCGGAACGACCATTCCCTTCCGCTACACGTCTTACCGCATCGGCAGTACTGTTAGCTGCCACAATCTCAATGCCGGGAAGATTTTTTGCCAGATATTTGCGACACTGCGCAGTGGCTTGGGGATGAGATATTACAGAATTAATATCTTTAATATTAACGTCGGCTCGGACAATCAGCCTGTGTTTTATTGGGACAATTATCTCGCGCTCGATCATTAAATCGCTTATCTCAAAGGTCAAAGTATCAAGAGTATCGTTGACCGAGCCCTCGATGGAATTTTCAATCGGAACTATTCCCTTTTCAGCATCACCTTCTTCAACCGCCCTTATAACATCGTAAACTGTAGGAAACGGCACAAGGTGTTCTTCTTTAACTGAAACGGCAGAAAGCAGCGCCTCCTCGGTAAATGTTCCTCTTGGCCCAAGAAAGGCTATCCTCTTATTTTCAAATCTCTTCATAACCATCCCCAGCCGATTTCTCTCTAAATTTATGCCGCCCGCCCATCGCTTTCGCTATCGCTTCTTTTTCCTCTCGAGAAAGTGCATGGGGCGACTCTCCCGCCTTAACCTGCTTTGCATAAGATCTACTTTCCTGCCGGCCATTGATCGTGCTAATAACCACCCCATCGCCATTCTCGTTCAAGATAGCCACCGCGAAGCTAAGTTTTCCTCCAACATCGCTGAAAGCATCAAACCTCACGATACTGACCCTTTGAATGGCGCCTTTAAGCTGATTCCGGATTTGATTTTGGCGCTGATTCGTATCTTTTAGCTCCGCTCCGAGAGAACTGATATCCATTGCACATTGATTAATCACACTGGCAAGATCTCCTCTCCTTGCCGCTTCATTGACCATTCGATATTTTCGACGAATTACAGATAATTGAACTGAAAGAAAAATTAACCAAATAACCAGGATGAACAAGACAACGGTTAAAATACCCGGATTCTCAATTAAAACCGACAAAATTTAAACCTCCTCTTAGCTTTTGTAAAATTATACACAATAGGCACGTCTTTTGCATTCCCCTTTATGCTGATATATTATTCATAAGACTTTTCGGAGAATGCTTATGATATCTTATATGCCAAAATACGAGAAACTCCTTGAAACTCTTTCCTCAACAAGCGGCGCAGTTGTCGCTTTTTCAGGAGGCGTTGATAGTGCTCTTCTTCTTAAGGCAGCAAAAGACGCTCTCGGAAAAAATATATTAGCATTAACCGGTTGTTTGGACCTAGCGCCTTCAGACAACTTAAAAAAGGCAAGGGAAATCGCAAAATCTCTCGATATAGAGCACCTTGTAATCGACGCGGGCCAACTCGAAAACAAGTATTTTCTTAACAATACGAATAAAAGATGTTATTTCTGTAAACAAATGCTCTTCAATAAAATGAGGCGTGTAGCCGACAAAAAGGGATTCTGTGTTTTGCTCGACGGAACAAACGCAGATGACGAAGCCGAGTTTCGCCCCGGAAGACTGGCAGCCAAGGAGTTGGGGGTGAGGTCGCCGCTTGTCGAGGCCGGTTTAAAAAAGAACGAAATTGGAGAAATCTTAAAGGGTCTTGGCCTGCCAGATTGGAACAGGCCTTCTGACACGTGTCTGGCAACACGCATACCTTACGGGGAGAAAATAACCACAAGCAAGTTAAAGAAGATAGACGAAGCGGAGTTGCTGTTGAAGAGCTTTGGGTTTAAAAATATAAGAGTTAGGCTCCATGGTGAACACGCCGCCCGAATCGAGGCGCAGGGGTCAGATATTCCTCTTTTTTTTGAAGCCAAAACGCGCAACTTAATTTTGGATGAATTTAGAAAAATCGGCTTCATTTATACCGCCGTTGATTTGGGTGGATATCGGCCCGCCGTGCCTACCGTCAGGCAGGCCGTGCCCGCCAGTGGAACGGAAATTCGGACAGACCGTTAAAGGATGTGAAATTAATTGATGAATTCGGCGCTTAAAGATCTGCTGGAAAATTTGAAGAACGGGAATATTTGTGTCGATGAGGCCATGGAAAAACTGAAGATTTTTCCTTTTGAAAATCTTGGTTTTGCGAAAATCGACCACCATCGTCCCCTAAGAACGGGTTTTTCGGAGGCAATTTTCTGTAGCGGAAAAACCCCCGAACAAATAAGCGAAATCGCGAAATCGCTTAAGAAGGGCGGGGCAAATGTCATTGCCACAAGAGCAAACGAGCAAGCATTTGAAGCGATAAAAGAGGTGTTTCCTAAAGCCAGATATTATTTTGAAGCAAAGATGGTTGTCGTTGAAGAGAAAATAGCTCCCAAAATTGGGCACGTTTTGGTCATTACGGCCGGCACATCGGATATGGGAGTAGCAGAAGAGGCGGCAGTAACAGCCGAAATCATGGGAAGCGATGTTGAGCGCATATACGATGTCGGAGTGGCGGGGATCCACCGCCTGTTCGCCTACAAGAAAAAGCTGGAAGCTGCCCGTGTAATCATCGCCGTTGCGGGCATGGAAGGAGCTCTCCCGAGCGTCGTCGGAGGGATGGTCTCGTGCCCCGTTATAGCCGTTCCCACAAGCATAGGATACGGAGCCAACTTTGGCGGACTTTCAGCCCTTCTTACCATGATGAATTCTTGTGCGCCAGGAGTAGCGGCCGTAAACATCGACAATGGGTTTGGGGCAGGATATATAGCCGCACTGATAAACCAGATAGGTGAACAAGCAATGAGGAAAAGCTGATGCTTAAAATCACAGACGACATCGAAAAAAGTCTATGCAAAGAACATGCAAAGCTTTTTGAGCATACCCACAAATTGCTCAAACTGGCAAACGAACTCTCCGAGATAAAGTTCGAGCCTTCCACCACGTTTGAAAAAATAACCATCCTCTTCTTCGCAAAAAGCCGGAAAACCTACTGGGCCATAAGCACACTGGCCGGTAGGGGCTTTGGTGAAGATGCCGGTATTCTTTTAAGAAGTCTTCTGGAAAACCTAATTGACCTTTACTGGATATCAATTGAGCCCAAAGAGAGGAGCAAACGATTTTTGGATTTTGCTTCGTTCACATACCGGGAAGGATTCAAAAAACTAGAGGAAGACAAACTTCACAAACACAGAGGGGAGCAAGTTTCTCTCCAAATAAAAGAAGAGGTCTTGCGAGATTGCCAAAAAATTGATGCAAGGATCTTAAAAAGTTTCCAGAAATACAGAAAATGGGCGCCCATGGGTCGTCGAGAAATGGCCAAGGAAATCGATAGAACGCTAACAAACTATAAAAAAATCCACAAGGATGAATTTTTGTTTCTTTACGATAAAGCATACTGGCTCTTATCAAACACGGCACACCTAAATCCCTTTGCTTTAGATGATTTCATCAAACCGGCCGGCAACAAGCTAATTCTGCGGGAACAGCCGAGCAAACGACACATTGCAAATTGGCTTATATTGAGTTTTCACATCTTCTTAAGAATAGTTGATAAGATAAACGATGTTCATAAGATCGGCGCGGAAGAAAAGATCCAAGATTTAGAGAGCAGATTTGCCAAAAATTTTGGACGGTAAGTCGAACTCCTCAATTTAATGGTGGAATGTTAAACTCAAATATATAGCTTAAAGGATGGCGATATGAAGATAGCTTATTTTGATTGTTTTTCCGGGATAAGCGGAGATATGGCGCTGGGTGCTCTTTTAGACGCGGGATTGCCCTTTAAGGTTCTCAAAAAAGAGCTTGATAAGCTCCCTTTAAAAAATTACTCGATAACTACCGAAAAAGTAGAAAAGAGAGGTTTTGCCGCTACTAAGGTTCATGTTCGCGCCGAAGAAAAGGGCATTATCCGCTACTGGACCAACATTGAGGGCTTAATCGATGAAAGTGACTTAGACTCACCAGTTAAGGAAAACAGCAAAAAAGTCTTCCTTGCTTTGGCCCAAGCCGAAGCAAAAATACACAAAAAGAAGCTTAACAACATTCACTTTCACGAAGTGGGAGCAACCGACTCCATAATTGATATCGTTGGGGTGGCAATCGGTTTAAATTATCTGAAGATTGAAAAAGTTTTTGCTTCTCCCATCGCCACCGGGATGGGGCTTACCAAAACCGAACATGGGATAATACTGGTCCCCTCCCCCGCCGTATTGGAAATCTTAAAAGATGTCCCAATTTACTCAAGCGGCGAGAATGCCGAGCTAACCACCCCAACGGGTGCGTCCATCATCAAAACTTACGGGGAACGGTTCGGAGAAATCCCCCCTCTAAAAATTGTTTCAACGGGCTATGGCGCTGGAACAAGGGATTTAAAAATCCCAAACGTTTTGAGGATTATAGTTGGTGAAACAATCGCGTCCCGCAAAGAGATCGACGAGGATGAAGTGATTCTGATCGACACCAACATTGATGATATGAACCCCGAATTCTACGGATACGTGATGGAAAAACTCTTTGACGCGGGAGCCCTGGATGTATGGATAACCCCAGTATATATGAAAAAAAATCGACCAGGAACAGCTCTTTCGGTGTTGGCGCCTTATGAAAAAGAAGAACTTGTTCTGGATATAATATTCAAGGAAACCAACACGTTGGGAGTTCGAACCTCAAGAAAAGTGCGCAGAAAAGCCTTGCGCGAAATAATCACCGTTAAAACGAAGTTTGGCGAAGCAAAAATCAAGATCGGGAAGTTTAAAAACCAAACAGTAAGCATCTCGCCTGAGTACGAAGACTGTGCCCGCATCGCAAAGGAAAAGGGTATTGCGGTCAAAAGGGTTTACGATGAAACCCGGCGCGTTGCGGAGAAAATATTGAAAAAGCCTACCTGATAACGAACTTGTACTCTCTCGTATTGTTTGTTGTAATCTTTTCTCCGGCCAAAGGACCGACCGTCACAACGAGAAGATTGACGATACCGTCTCCGGCGGGCCTCAAACCTTGTAAGGTTATGATCTCTCGCGTGCCCGGGGCAAGAGAGCTAATTCTTGCGGTTTTGATTTGCTCTTCAAATTCAATCTCTGACTTAAGAGTTGCTTCAACGGGGATATCGTTCTCAATCTGATTCCCTTGGTTCTCGATGGTTACCACCACCACAAAATTTTCGGCTCCCGGCAAATAGGCCGTCTTTGTTTCGCTGTTGAAATCCGTCTGTTTTGGATTAGTTGAGAGTTCGACGACGGCAACACCGTGGGTTATCTCCAGGGTTTCAGTTCCTTTAAGCTGTTTTAGATAAGCCAAAACATTTGTCCTTTCATAAACGAACTCATCATCCAAAAATTCTGATTCCAACAAGGAAACATCAACGCTGTTCTCTTTACAAAACTCCTCAAGTTCTTCTTTAAAGAAACCGTAAGCGCTATCGCTCAAGGCAAGGCGCCTCAAAGCCTTAGACAATTGGGAGCTGGCAACCTCCAGATCCTCATCTTTGAGCGCGTTAAATACGGCGGGTTGGTAATCTTCCATCCCCCTGGCCCGCATATCAAAACAGAGCTCCAGGCAGGAATGTGTTTTCTCTAACTCTTCAGGCACCCTTATTAAAGCGCAATCTTCTTTAACATCGGCACAATCCTTATAGTATTGCGCCAGCCGCGCCTTAAGTTCGGCCCTGGAAACGATGGAGGTCTGCATTCTTAGCTCGTTAAAACCCTTGGCCGTCTCATTTGATCTCCGAATTAACTTGTTGATCTGAATGGCATACTCTTGATACTCTGATGACTTGCCCTCTCCGAACTGTCCAACGAAGTAAATAAGGCCGACCACAAGCAAAATAGGTATCACAAACTTAAACAAGGTTTTCTTTCGAGAAGACCTCCGCAGATATCTCACTTTGTTGTTTGAGGGATATTTTTTCGTTGCCATTAACTCCTCTGGTAAAAATTTTATTAGCAGAATTTCCCGCCAAAACATCGGCAATATTACAACAACAGAAATCATTCAATACAAGCGCTTAATAAGTTCCTAATAATTATTTTCGACCATCTTGTGGCTTTTCTTAATCTGCACTCAAGTATTCCCGTTTAAGAATCTGGGAAAGAGTTGTGGTCGTCTCTCGACTAGCCAAGCTCTACTATCAACCATCAACTATTAGCTACTTTTTTGGTGCCGGGAGCGGGAGTCGAACCCGCAAGCTCTTTCGAGCACTAAGCCCTGAACCTAGCGCGTTTGCCAATTTCACCATCCCGGCTAATACTTATATCAAAAAACTTACAGTCGGGTTCGTCGTTGGGGCACATATCTTATTTTGCTTTAACAGGTGACAATAAATTCATTTAAATTATAACATTTTTCTTGTTAAATCAAACGAAGGTAGTTAAATTGCGCTGAAGCTAGTAAAATAAATAAAAATTGTTAGTGTTTGGAGGTTGTTTTGAACGAAGAACTTCTGCTCGAGCGATTTCAAATCCTTGAGGAAGTCGGTAGCGGAGGCAGCGCCAGAGTATACAAAGCATTCGATGTCCGTATGGAACGAATCGTGGCAATCAAAACGATCCCCATTAATCCTCAAAGCGTGCCCCGAACAATGAGGGAAATCCAAACGGCGGCGCTGCTTAATCATCCAAACATAGTCACATTGCATGAATTTGTCCAGGACGAGAGGAATTATTACTTAATAATGGAGTATATAAACGGCGTAACCCTTTCAAAAATTTTGCGTCCGGGGATGCCGCTGTCGCTCGATCAAAGCATCGCCATAGCTTCTCAAGTCTGCATCGCCTTAGAATGCGCCCACTCAAACTACGTCATCCATCGAGATATTAAACCCGAAAACATTATGCTCCTTCGCGATGGCAGAGTAAAAGTTACAGATTTTGGCATTGCAAAACTGCTGGGGACCTCAACGCTTACTTCCGAAGGGTCTTTGATGGGAACCATCGGATATATCTCTCCCGAGCAGGCCTCAGGCGAGTACGTGGATGAAGCAACCGATATCTTTGCAACAGGGGTTGTGTTCTACCAGATGCTAGCTGGGGCGAATCCTTTCGAATCCGACACGCCGGCGGCAACCATATTTAAAATTATCAATATAGCCCCTCAGCCAGCAAGCGATCTAAACCCTTCCGTCCCCAAAAAACTCGATTCTATAATCGCAAAAGCGTTGAACAAAGATCCCGACAAGCGATATAAGACTATGACCCAGATGCGCTATAAAATCGAAAGGTTCAAGCATTCAAAAGCCCGCCCCGAAACCACTTTGAAATCTCTTTTCACGGAAACCATAGATGACCCAGACTCCCTCGATGAAGAATTTGAGGGCGAAGACAAATTGGGCAACTTAAGAGCGGGCATTTGGAATATCTGGAAAAATAAACAGGCGCCTATTTCAAGGGTTTCCGGAAGCTTGCTCTTGACCCTTGCTTTGTGGTTTGCTCTCCACAAGCAGGTTTTTTACCCCTCCAACCTTGTTGCCCTTCTACCTTTGATTGTGTTTATAATTACCCTGCTCTATCCTTTGGCGGGACTCATGCTGCTGCCCATCTTAATCACGCCGGCAATATTTAATTTCTCACCCGCCCTAACCATCCTTTTTGCCGTTGCTTCAGCTGCCTACATCGCCACCTTTGGACGACATAATCCCTTAGCCGCAATGATTCCGTTTGCTGTGCCCTTCATGGCCGAAGCACATCTTGCTCCCTTATTTCCGCTTCTTGCGGGACTTTTTTTGAGCGCCTTCGCGGCGCCCATCGTGAGCGGAATCGGCTGTTTGGGCCTTATTTTTTACGCTCTGTTTTCAAACAATCTAGGCCTTTTGTTGTTTACTACTCAGGGCTCGATTCGCTTGACCGAAAGTCTGAGGGGATGCACAAATCCGTTGACAGCATTCGTTGACATTTTTAGAGTCTTTGCCCAGGAACCCATTCTCTTGCTTCAGATAGTGGTTTGGGCAGCATGCGGGCTTATCGTTGGCTGGATGGCGAGGAATAGACGCCTTGCGGGAGATATGCTTGGCATCTCGCTGGGATTTTTGACGCTTTTTGCAGGATACGTGTGGCTTCCTTCTTTCTTCAACCAAACGCCTCTATCCGTTGAGGAAGCGATGCGAGTTTTTTCATTTTCCTTTATAATAGCCTTGTTGCTTCTGGCGCTGATTCCTTATGAACACATACGAATGGAACAACACAAAAGCAAAATCACCCCTCAAGAAGCGGAGGAGAGAGATTGAATCTCCTAAAGAATTTTGAAAAAAAACTGGAGAGCCTCGTTGAGGGCTTCTTTGTTAAGCAATTTAAATCTCGCATTCAGCCGGTTGAAATCGCAAAGAAGCTGGCCCGGGAAATGAACGAGCACAAAACCATAGGCGTCTCCAAAATATACGCACCGAATTCATTTACCATTTTTTTAAGCCCGGAAGACAAGAAGGCCATCGAGTCATTTGAGGGCGTCCTTGTGACAGAGCTTTCCGATTTTGTAATTGCTCACGCGAAAAAAGAATCGCTTGCTCTCGTGGGAAAGCCACATATTAAGATCGTGGAAAAAGATGCCCTTTCTTTTGGAGAGATTAAAACGGAGGTTCTGCTCGTTGAAGAAGCCGAGTTGGGCAAAGAGATCTATCTTCCCAAGAGCCCCCCTGTTAAAGAGGGTTCTTTTTTAATTGTTTTTGATAAAAACGAAGAGTATGAATTCCCGCTCACCAGGAAAATCACAACTATCGGGAGACTGGAAAGCAATGATATCTCAATAAAAGATCCGAATATTTCCCGCGTTCACGCCGAAATTATAGCTGAAGAAGATGGTTTTTTCTTAAGAGATCTGGGCAGCACAAACAGCACACTTTTAAACGGGAGACAAATTGTCGAAAATGAACTATCGGACGGAGACATGATAACCCTGGGCACAACCTCAATTAAATTTTTAAGGAGAGACCATGCTTAGTTTGTTGCAGATAGGGCTCAAGGTTTTTTTCTTGATTTTGATATACCTCTTTTTGTTTGTTCTGGTGCGGCTAATCGCCAAGGATCTTGTGGCAGCTCGGACCGGAGAAACACCAAAAAGAATGATCAAAAAAAGCCCGCGCCTTGTCATCTTGGAGAGCCCCGTAGAAAAAGTGGGCCGGACTTTCCCCCTTGCTCAAAAATTTACCATAGGAAGGGCTCCTGAAAATAATCTTTTTTTAAAGGATGTTTTTATCTCAAAGCAGCACAGCGTAATCCGTGAGGATAATGGCAAGATATTCCTACACGACCTCGAAAGCTCAAACGGCACTTTTCTCAATGGGGAAAGAATCAAGAAGCCCAGAGAGCTCAAGGTTGGAGATAAAATACAGGTAGGTCAGACAACATTTGAATTCGTGGAGTAATTATGAAGCATGGGGCACAAACGGACATTGGAAAAAGAAGAGACATCAATGAGGATGCCTACCTTACAAACGGCGCAATTTTCGCGGTGGCCGATGGAATGGGCGGCCACAAAGCGGGAGAAGTAGCCAGCGCTCTCGCTCTAAAAGTGCTGGCAGAAAACCTGGATTTCGAAAAAGATATCTTTAAAACTCTTTCCTCCAGCATCAAAAAAGCAAATAAGACCGTGTATCGTGAGAGCGTAACCAGCCCAGGGAAACACGGAATGGGAACCACCCTCACGGTGGTCATCATCAAAAACAATAAGGCCATCATCGGACACATCGGAGACAGTAGAGCTTATCTCTTAAGAGACCTCAAATTGGTACAGTTAACACGGGACCACTCATTGGTCGCTCAGATGGTGAAAGAAGGACAACTTACCGCAAAAGAAGCCCGGTTCCACCCACAGCGAAGCATAATTACTCGAGCGCTTGGAGCAAAAGAAGTGGCCGAGCCGGATATTTTTGAATTTACAATAAAGAGCAAGGACCGAGTTCTCTTAACCACCGATGGCTTAACGTCCATGCTCGCCGACGCGGAGATACTAAAAATTCTTATCCAAAACCTTGAGCCACAGGCCGCTTGCAATCTCTTGGTAGACGAGGCAAACAAAAGAGGTGGTTTGGACAATATAACTGTTGTCTTAATTGACTTCGATGAAGCCGATATCACAACGGCGAACCCCTCTTCATTAAAAAAGCAAGGGGGCCGGGCCAAGACTTTCTTCTTTCTCGGCGCCCTTGCAATCATTGCCATAACTTTCCTCTATGTCTTCCTTGGGAGGTATGTGAGTCTTGTTAAATAATCGAATCAGAGAAAGCTCGCTGCTCTTGCTGGTCTTTCTTTTTGCGATCATTGGAGCAATTTTAGTTGACCTGTCCGATGTTTCCGGCGTATCCTTGGGAGCAATTTTTCTCGCTGGAATACTATCCTTGCTAATTCTAGCAGCTCACTTAGCAAATCGCTTCTTCTTAAAAGAAGCTGATTATTCTCTTCTGCCTTGCGCTTTCCTTTTGGCCTCCTTTGGCGCAATCATGATATATCGCTTAAAGCCCAGCCTTGTTTGGTTTCAGTTAGTTTGGGTTGGAATCGGGATTCTGACCATGACTTTTACGTTGGTGTTCTTTGGGGGCAAAAATTACCGCGTTCTTGAAAACTACAAGTATATCTGCGCGCTAACCGGGGTTGTTCTTCTCCTCTCACCCATTTTCTTCGGAAGAGAGATATATGGAGCAAAACTCTGGTTAAGAGTCGGCCCCTTTTCCTTCCAGCCGGCAGAAATCGCAAAATTATTGGTAATAATCTTTCTGGCAGCTTATTTAAAAGAAAAATCCGAACTTCTTTCGACCTCCACCAGAAAGTTAAGAAACATGGTTGTTCCCGACATCAAGCACTTCGGACCACTGCTGATCATGTGGGCGATATCGCTGGCCATCCTCGTGCTCGAAAAAGATTTGGGTTCTTCGTTACTTTTTTTTGGAACCTTCCTTGTAATGCTTTATGTGGCCACAGGAAGGATTGCTTATGTTGCTGTAGGAATTGCCTTGTTTACGGTTGGGGGCGCCGCCTGTTATGGCATATTTCCTCACATTCAAACCCGCGTCGACATATGGCTAAACCCTTGGCTGGATGCAACCGGAAGGGGATATCAAATTGTTCAATCGCTTTTCGCCATAGCAAGCGGCGGTGTCTCTGGAACGGGCATCGGATTAGGCTATCCGTCTCATATTCCAGCCGTTCACACTGACTTTATTTTCTCAGCCATATGCGAGGAGCTCGGTTTTTTGGGCGGGGCCGCCGTCATCTTAACTTATTTGCTGGTCACTTACAGGGGCTTAAAAATTGGATTGCAGGCGAGGGATGATTTTGGGAAACTCCTTGCCGTCGGGCTAACATCCGCATTCGCGATACAGTCGTGGATTATAATGGCGGGCGTGACCAAGCTCGCCCCTTTAACCGGCATTACTCTGCCCTTCATGAGCTATGGCGGAAGTTCTATACTTTCCAACTTTATTCTCTTGGGTTTATTGTTAAGCATATCCGCAGAATCATCGCCCAAACCATCCGGGGGTGAAATTTACGGTGAATAAGCGCTTGGGTTCCCTTGGCATCCTTTTCTCAATAGCATTTGTGATGTTAATAATTAACCTCACTTACCTTCAAGTCTTCACCGCTCGTAAAATTCTGTCGCATTCGGAAAACAAGCGCGCTTTGGCGCAAGAGGCAACCATTGAGCGCGGAAAAATATTGAGCTCTGACGACAAGCTTCTTGCAGATAACATCGCAGTGGAAAACGGTTATGTCAGAACTTATCCGCAAGGGGAAATTACATCCGCTCTCATTGGTTTCAATAGCTCAACATACGGGCGGACTGGCATCGAGCTGGTCTACAACGATTACCTCCTCGGACAACACGAAATATCTTCCATTGAAGATTATTTCAAGGAACTCTCTGGCGAGAAGATTCCTGGAAACGATATCACCCTGACATTAAACCTTTCGCTTCAAAGAGAATCTTTTGAGGCGTTGGGCAACAACAAGGGCGCCGTTGTTGCTCTTGATCCAAAGACCGGAGCGGTGCTGGCCATGGCAACAAGCCCCACCTTTGACCCTAACAACATTGATGAAAACTGGAGTGTTCTCGTTAAAGATTCGACCGCGCCCTTAATTAATCGCGGAATTCAGGGATTATATCCTCCTGGTTCCTCCTTTAAGATAATCACCTCTTCCGCCGCCATCAATTCAGGAGCAGCTGCGCCCGACTCCGTTTATGAGAGCCCTGGAGAAATTAAAATTCACGGCAACATTATCTCAAACTACGAAAAGAAAGATTTGGGAGATATAACTTTTAGCGAGGCCTTCGCGCTCTCAGCAAACACGGTCTTTGCGCAGATAGGAGTCGAGTTGGGCGCCGAACAACTGGTTGATTGCGCCGAGGGTTTTGGATTAAATCACCAAATCCCCTTCGACTTGTCCACAAAAACAAGCAAAATCCCCAGTGCGGATAAAATGGACGATGTGGACATTGCCTGGAGCGCCATAGGACAAGCTGATGTGCTTGTTACGCCTCTGCAAATGGCATTGGCCGGCTCTTCAATTGCAAATAAAGGCATTGCGATGAAACCGTTTCTAGTAAAAGAGGTCCGCGACCACAGAGGAATCATCATAAAAGAGCTTGAGGGCAAGAAGTGGCTCAAGCCAATCGACGAAGCAACCGCTAGCGAGATAAAGAACATGATGATCAAGGTGGTTGAAGATGGAACAGGCAAGGCGGCCCAAATATCCGACGTGTCCGTTGCTGGCAAAACAGGGACGGCGGAGGTTTCCACAGGCGAGCCACACGCTTGGTTTGTAGGCTTCGCCCCCGCCGAAGACCCTCAAATCGTTGTAGCTGTTCTTGTTGAAAACAGTGGTCAGGGCGGCAGGGCGGCTGCGCCCATCGCAAAAAAGATTATTCAAAAAGCTTTAAGGGTGACCGAGTAGTGAGCAAGAATTTTCCTTTTGGATTTCGCTGGTTTCTGATAAAATAAAGTTTCTAAAGGAGCAGGTTAAAATAAGCATATGATAGGCAAAGTTTTTAGCGGAAGATACAAGATAATTAAAAAGATAGGCAGCGGCGGCATGGCCGACGTATATAAAGCCGAAGACACCGTCTTAGCTCGCGCAGTTGCCGTAAAAATTCTGCATCCTCAGTACGCGCAGGAAGAAAACTTTGTTGCCCGCTTCAAAAGAGAAGCTCAGGCAGCGGCCAACCTAAACCACCCAAACATAGTTAATGTTTATGATTGGGGACGCGAAGACAGCACCTATTTTATCATAATGGAACACTTGGAGGGGTGGGACCTAAAGCGGCTCATCGAAGCTCAGGCTCCCCTGCCCATCGACGAGGCAACCGATATCATGAACCAGGTCTGTTCCGCTCTAGAATTTGCACATCAGCACGAAGTGATACATCGCGATATAAAATCGCAAAACATAATAATAACTCCGCAGGGTCAAGCAAAAGTAACTGATTTTGGAATAGCCCGCGCGGGGGTATCGGGCATGACTCAAACGGGCTCAGTTTTGGGGACAGCCGAGTATATCTCCCCCGAACAGGCTCAGGGAGTAACTGTCGACAAGACAACGGATATCTATTCTTTAGGCATCGTTCTTTACGAGATGCTCACCGGCAAGTTGCCCTTCAAGGGAGAAAACTCCCTTGCCGTGGCAATGAAGCAGGTAAAGGAAAAGCCGATTCCTCCAACCGCATTGAACTCCGAAATACCGGATTCGCTAGAACTTGTGATTCTAAAATCTCTTGAAAAGGATCCCGATGCCAGATATCGCTCTGCCGAGGGAATGCGACAAGATTTGCTCCGGGCATCCAAAGGCATACCCGTTGAAGCAACGCCCCACCTGTTCAGAGAGGAAGAGAAGACACAGGTTCTGCCCACAGCAAAGCCTGCGGGCACAAAAAGAAGTGCTCCTGCAAAGCAAGACAAGAGACCCAGGTGGCTTCCCTGGGCTATACTGGGCTTTCTGGCTCTAGCGTTGATCGTGGGTGGATATTTCATGTTCCGCGGCGCCTCAACTTCTGGAACGGTTGTAGTTCCAAATTTGCAGGGAAAAACTCTTTCCGAAGCAACTGAGATTCTTAAAGAAAGAGAGCTTAAAATCGAGTCGGAGGATTCTTTTAACGCCACCGTTGAAAAAGGAAAAGTAATCAGCCAGGATCCAGAAGCGGGCATAAAGGTCAAAAAGGATAGCGTGGTCAAAGTAGTTGTCAGCAAGGGGGAGGAGCTGGTTGGCGTCCCTGATGTTGTCGGCATGAGCCGCGACGATGCAATCGCCGAGCTCGTCCGCATCGGGCTGGAGATAGGAGAAATCACCGAAGAAGAAAACAATGATGTGCCTGCCGGGGCAATTATCCGCCAGTCACCGGAGGCCGATGAGAGGGTAACAAAAGAGACCGTTGTCGATTTGGTTGTAAGCAAAGGAGAAAGCTTGGTTCAGGTTCCCAACGTGGTCGGAAAAAGCACTGATGACGCCACCGCCCGCCTAGAGCAACTGAACCTGGTTGTTAAAAGAAATGATGCTTTTAGCGATACGGTTCCCGAGGGCAAAGTGATAAGCCAAGACCCCGAGGATGGCACGGAGGTCAAAACCGGCTCAACGGTAACGATAACTGTAAGCAAAGGAAAAGAGCTTGTAGCCGTACCCGATGTTATAAATATGACTGAGGCAAATGCTATCAGCAAATTGGAGAGTTTGGGCCTCGATGTAGACATAGAGTATTCTGAGCCAATCCCCGAAGGAGAAGTCAGTTACGTCTTAGACCAAAATCCGATGACAAACACAAAGGTTGAAAAGGGTTCGCTTGTAAGAATTCTAGTTGGCCTTGCAGGGTAAGATAAGGGCTTCCTCTTCTCTTCAAACCTTTTTATAACCCAAGTTATAGACAAATCACCCTCTATGTCTAATCAGTTTATTGCCACAATTTTAAGCGTCCAATGAATTAAAGGATAATGGCAACCAACAAAGAAATATTAAGGAAAGGAACATAACAACGAAGAGGCGAACATGGAAAAGAAAAAGACACGGAAACTCTTGTGGCTCGTAATTTTGCTTATTCTAATAGTTGGAATTATTTCGGGAATATCCGTCTGCTGGTGGCAACGGTTATTTTTTGAAAAGGAAAAAGACCGCCTCGGCACCGAACTTGAAGAGGCCAATAGGAAGATTAAAAAACTCGAAAGCAAAATGCCCCAAATTGAATTGGAAGAAGAGGCCCCCGAGATAACAGTTACCTCAACGATCCCTCCCGGCATGGTAACCCCTAAGCCCAAAATTTCCAGAGAATGTGGTGTTTTAAAACAAGTTTATACAAGCGGGGGCAAAAATTATCTTAAGATTGATTACGTGCAATTTCTTGTTGGCGAAGAAGCCGATGAAGCAGCCCGCGAAGATGGTGAGATCGGCCCGGGAGAACACGCGCCAAACGACTACTACATCAGGAACGTGAGCCCGAAGATAAGAACCCTTGAGGTTGACAAGGGCGCTGAAATAGTCGTTGAAACTTATCCAATAACCGCTGAAGGATTTGTGCTTAACAAACAAGAGCTCAACTTCACGACCTTCAAGCAGGCCTTTGAAAATGACCAGATTACGGCTCTCTGCTGGATAACATTAGAAAACAACGTTGTGATAAAAATCGAGGAGCAATTTGTGCCTTAAAATTTAAGCGTCGGCGACAATTCTTCTTTTATTTTTTCGCCCTTTTATCTAACGTCTTATTTCTTTTATTCTTTGCTTGACCGCCAGCACACACGGTGAGATTCCCATGACATTCTTCCGATTCTTTTCTGTCAGATTCCTTTAAGTGTTTATTAAAAAAGTGGACGGCTACCAAAATCGATAACAAAACTGCCAAAAACAATAATATGCATAACAGATCGGTAAAGAAGATCCCCGCAGATTCATATCTTCCGCTTTTCGCGTTCTGAGAAATACCAATTGCACCAAACAGAGCAACCCCTGTGCTCAATAAAATTCCAATTCCAGTTAAATAGCTCTTATAATCACCTTTCATGCTATCCCCCTCCTTGCCCATTATACTCCTTAATGACCTTTTGAGGTCTTTGTTTTTAATCTTTATCAAGGAAGCCCGTCTAAAATAAAGGCGATAAAAAAGCAGACCCTTATGCCTGCTTTGCAAGAATTTAAATCTTTGACTATTAACTATGAACCATGAACTAACAACTGAATTTTGGTGGAGGATATCGGGATCGAACCGACGACCTCCGCCTTGCAAGGGCGGCGCTCTCCCAGCTGAGCTAATCCCCCATCTAATTATTGGTTGTTGGCTATTAGCTATTAGTTATTAGTTAAAGTAACTTTTATTGAGAAGAAATTTAATCACTAGACCAATATCTGGCAAGCTATTACTATATTATAGCCCCTTTACCGTGTCAACGAAATTTAGCATCGGCCGCCCCTAATCTACGATGCGCCAAGAGAAGAGAGAAGGTGTGAGGAAAATAATAATGGTGGGCCTAAGTGGAATCGAACCACCCACCTCACCCTTATCAGGGGTGCGCTCTAACCGACTGAGCTATAGGCCCACATTGAACTGCTTAAGAGACTCCTTGGGAAAATTTTCAATCAAAGATTTTCTTATTTTTCTCCCATCTATACTCTTTAATAACCGCTCTTTCTTTAAGGCCTCTGTCTTACTATTAAAAGCCTCAATATAAACCAACTTTAAAGGTCTTCTGTTTCTTAAAGAGCGCGTATTGCCACGATTATGATCATGCAATCTTTTTTCTAGATCCGCCGTGTACCCTGTGTAAAATTTTCCATCTTTCACGCTCTGTAAAATATATACATAATATACTGGCATCACACATCTTTCAGAATCACCCACCTGCCGCATCGGCCGCTCTAACCGACTGAGCTATAGGCCCACATTGAACTGCTTAAGAGACTCCTTGGGAAAATTTTCAATCAAAGATTTTCTTATTTTTCTCCCATCTATACTCTTTAATAACCGCTCTTTCTTTAAGGCCTCTGTCTTACTATTAAAAGCCTCAATATAAACCAACTTTAAAGGTCTTCTGTTTCTTAAAGAGCGCGTATTGCCACGATTATGATCATGCAATCTTTTTTCTAGATCCGCCGTGTACCCTGTGTAAAATTTTCCATCTTTCACGCTCTGTAAAATATATACATAATATACTGGCATCACACATCTTTCAGAATCACCCACCTGCCGCATCGGCCGCTCTAACCGACTGAGCTATAGGCCCACTGGCTTGCTTTGTAAGTTTAATGATCAGCTTACAGCAAATGCTTTTATATTTTAACAATAAAGGGAAATATATCAAATATTTTTTAAGTTTGTGGGTTTTTATTCGGCCAAAATTATCGTCCAGGCAACTTGCTTGTTCCCGCCAAAACTACCAATAGTAGCGCCTATTCCGATCCTGCTCCATCGTGAATTCATGTAAGTTTCGTAGGCGGTATCGTTTAAATTCTCCTGAACAACCATCGACTCTACTCCCCCGCCTGCCAACCCAAGATAAGTAATGTTGTTTACGCCCTTTATGTAGTTGTTAAGAATGGCTCCCCTTATAGCCACCTCGTTGCTCTTTTGTTGGGCTTGAGCTTCCAAGCTCCCGTCCGTAGAAACCTCGGAAGTGCCCTCGTATCTACGAAAATCGTTTATCAATTTAAGTATGCTTGCCCTAAAGGCACTCGCATCGAGCTCGGTGTCCGGTCTTTCCTCAACATGTGCGGGCTCGGTTTTTAGTATAAATATCTCTTTTTCGGGATCCCCTTTAGGGTCGGCGGGCCTTGCCATTGCCTCTTCCCACCAGTCATCTCCTGTAACTTCTGTAGTTTTCTTCGGTTTCTTTGGTCTTTCTTTCTTCTTCGCCTCTTCTTCTGAAACCTTGGTCAATTTCTCCCCCGTAATCACTCCAAAAAACTGCTTAAAATATGGGTTTGCCGTCAGGCGCCACGGCTTCAAAACCAACAATAAAACAGTTACCACAACTATCGCAACAAGGGCCTTTAACAGGCCTCTTTTCTTTTTTCCCGGGCCATCCAGCACGCTTTTTTCTTTTAATTTTTCCTTTTCCATCATTTGCCTCTTTTTAAAAGTTTCAACATTAGGTTACACTTTAGAAACCTCGCGGTCAACGTGCTCTTTCAGGGGATTTCAAAGACTCGTCTTTTCTGTTATCCTATAATTTATATAAAACACAGGAAGTGAGTAATTGTGTTAGAGATGACGGTGCATGCAGTAAATCTAGACGCTCTGACAAATCAGCCGGTGATAATCTTGAAGGATATGTTGGCCCATCGGTTTTTGCCGATCTGGATAGGACAATTTGAAGCGACGGCGATTTTGATGGAATTGCAAAACATAAAACCTCCTCGACCATTAACCCATGATTTATTGCACTCTTTCCTTAAAAAATTGGGGACCTCGGTCGAAAAAATTGCGATAACCGATCTTAAAGATGGGACTTTTTATGCAAGCATACTCATTCTAAAAAACGGAAGGAGTTTGGAGATTGATGCTCGCCCCAGCGATGCCATCGCGCTCGCGGTTAGAACGAATTCCCCCATTTTTGTCGCAGAAAAAGTGCTTCAAAAGGCCTCCGTCGTTGTAAGCGAGGCGGGGGAAGAGGAAGAGATTCAGAAATTCAAAATGTTTTTAGAAGATATTGACCCGGAGGATTTCAAAGGATAAGCTCCACCAATAAACTTAGTTATAACGCCAACGCTCAAGATCATCTCTTTGCTATTGTGGTCCGGTTTTTCCCTTCTCGTTTGGATTTATATAACGCCTCGTCAGCAGCTTTGATTAAGTCCTTTGTGCTTGAGAGTTTTTCAGAGTTTTGTGCAATCCCCAAGCTTATGGTTATATGTTGGTCCCTCTTTTTCGCACCAGAAAAGTGGTGAGCTTCCAGCAATTTTCTGATCTTCTCGGCGACAGCTAATGCGCCTTGCTCGTCGGTTTCTGGAAGAATAGCGGCAAATTCCTCGCCGCCGTATCTGGCTACGACATCGCTCTCACGGCAGCATCTGGCCAGAAGCCTCCCGACCTCCTTAAGCAATCCATCGCCTTTCGGATGACCGAAGTTGTCGTTGTATTCTTTAAAGTCGTCCAAATCGAGCATAATTAGAGCAAGCGGCCTTTTGTAACGCTTGGTCCGTCCAAGCTCGTTGCTCAAGCTCTTCCGGAAATATCTGTAATTGTACAGTCTGGTAAGGTCGTCCGTTAAGGCAAGCTTTTTGGTCATCTCGTATAGCATCGAGTTCTCAATGGCTAGCGCCATTTGGGTCGCGACCACAGATATCAGCTCAATGTCTTCCTTCGCCAAATCCTTTACGGTTTCCGTCAAAGTGCAGAACCCACCCACCAATCTGTTGTGGGCGCGAAGAGGGATGCACATAAAAGTATATTTCTCTTCGTCGCGTACGGGCTTGCATTTGACGCCAAAGGTTTCCAGCCACTCCCCCTTGTTTTCTTTCGCCCGGGAGAGAATCTCGTCCTGTATGTCTGTAGAAAATCCTCTTCCTGTCCGAAAAACAAAGTCATTGACGACGCTATCATAGACCATCAAGCTGTAGACGCTCAGCTTTAAAACCTTATTTAAAACATCTTTAATTATATGATCGACTTCCTTGATATCCAGCGTCGAGTGAATGATTTTAACCGTTCTGTATACATCTCAAGCTCGGATTGTTTCTTTATAAGCTCATTCTTTTTTATCTCCAGCTCGTCTAGCGCTTTCGCGAGATTTTCTTGTAGCTCCTTTTCTTTTTTGTTCATCTTCTCATCCTTTCAAGACACCCAGCGGCCTAAGTTTCACAACTTTCTTAGACAGCTTTGCGCCATCGCAGACATCCACCACCATGCTCACGTCCTTATAAGCCCCTGGCGCCTCCTCCGCTAGGAGCGAGGCATGCCCCGCCTCAATTATCAGTCCTTTTTCCGCAAGCTCCTTCTTTAACTGGTCTCCTCTTATCATTTTCTTTGCCTGAGAACGACTCATAAGCCTGCCCGCGCCATGACAAGTAGAGCTAAATGCTTCGTTCTCGGATTCAGCCATCCCTACAAGAACATAAGAGGCTCGAGCCATATCCCCTGGGATAATTACCGGTTGACCTATGTTGCGATAAGGAGAGTCTTTTGGTAAAAGATTGGGCCCGAAGGCCCTGGTGGCCCCCTTGCGGTGAACACACAAGCGCATTTCCTTTCCGTCAACAATGTGGTTTTCAAACTTTGCAAGATTGTGAGAAACATCGTACAAAAGACTCATGCCCAATTCTCGTGCGCTCTTTTTAAAGATGCATTCAAATGACCGCCTCGTCCAATACGTTAAAAATTGTCTATTTGCCATGGCATAATTAGCCGCACAGGCCATGGCCGCATAGTAGTCCTTGCCCTCAGAGGAAGAGACCGGGGCACAGGCAAGCTGCCTGTCTGGTAACTCCAAATCAAGTTTTTTTATAACCTTATTCATTACCTTAATATAGTCGGAACATATCTGGTGTCCCAGCCCCCGAGAACCGGAGTGTATCATGACCACAAGTTGCCCTTTAAATAATCCAAAGGCCTCTGCGACCCTATCATTATATATCCCAACAACCTCCTGAGCCTCGAGAAAGTGGTTGCCCGACCCAAGCGTTCCAAGTTGATCGTGTCCCCTCTCAAAAGCACGCTCACTCACCTTGCTCGGATCGGCTCCCGCCAAACACCCTTTTTCCTCAACGTGGAGGACGTCCTCGTCCCAGGCGTAGCCCCGTTTAAGCCCCCAGCTCATCCCCGTCAGTAAAAGCTCTTCCATTTCCCTGCGATTAAGCTTCGTTCTGCCGTGCCTTCCCACCCCTTTGGGGATATTTCTTGAAAGCTCGTGCATTAAATCTTTCAGTAGAGGCACAATCTGACGTGCTTCTAAATTTGTTTTCAACAGCCTTACGCCACAACTAATATCGAACCCCACACCCCCGGGAGAAACAGCTCCCCTCTTCACGTCGGTTGCGGCCACACCCCCTATCGGGAACCCATACCCCCAATGAATATCGGGCATTGCAAAAGAAGCCTTCACTATCCCCGGTAAAAAAGCGACGTTTATTACTTGTTCGAGGGCTTTGTCGGCTTCGACAAGTCGCAGCAATTTGTCATCCACATAAATAATTCCAGGGACAAGCATCCCTTGTTTGTGGGTTTTTGGGATTTTATAGCAGCATGGGGTCAGCTTCTCTAAATAGTCGGCCATCGCCCGTTCTTCCTCTTAAACATCAAATATCACCTGTGCTCTCCAGGTTTTATCTTTTTCCACCCGTAGCTCGTGATAGGTGCACCCTTTAATCTGGATTTCGAATTGATGTCGTCTTAAGTCTATTCTTTCTCCGCAAGCTTTGGCCTCTAAGAATCGTTCGTCTTTTAAACGCAGGGCCTTAAGCTTTTTAAAGACGACCTTGTTGACCTCAAAGATGTAAAGCAACTCATTTAACCACTCGACAAGCAGGTCCTCTTTCTCTTCGTTCTCGACCCTTACATCATAACACACCCGCTCCCGCACCGTGCGCGGATCAACTATTAAACTAAACATTCCGAGAGCGGTGTTTTCAAAAACCTCTTTCAGGCTTTTGCCATATGCAACTATGCCAACATCGGCGGTATGCTCTAAAATATCAAATCGTTTCATTTTGGCCCCTGGTCCCGATTGTCTATTCTTCCTTTCCTTCGTCGTCGGAAGATTTGTTCTTAATCACTCTGGCTACCGCGCTTACCGAGTCTCCTTTTTTTAAGTTTATAACCTTTACCCCGCTCGTGCTGCGCCCCATTTTCGAGATCCCTTTGGCCGGGACCCTGATAACCAGCCCTTCGTTCGATATCAGCATAAGCTCGTGATCGTCCTGGACCACCTTCATGCCAGCAAGCCGTCGGCTATTACAAAATTTCTTTATGGTGCGAACCCCTTTGCCTCCCCTGCCCTGTAAGGAGTAGCGGCGGATGGGCGTTCTTTTGCCGCGGCCATCATCTGTTACCACAAACAAATCCCCTTCGTCCCTTACCACGTCCATCCCCAAAACAGTATCGTTCTCGCCCAGGTTGATGCCTTTTACCCCCGTCGCCGTTCTTCCCATGGAACGAACGTCTGATTCCTTAAATCTAATCGCTTGGCCCCTCTCAGAAACAAGCATGATGCTTTCTTCTTTATCGGTTAACTTAACCCCTATTAGCTCATCTTTTTCTCGAAGGCTTAGGGCAATAATTCCGCCTTTTCGAGCCGTGTCATACTCTTTAAACTCGGTCTTTTTGACCAATCCGTTTTTTGTGGCCATTATCAGATACTTCCCCTGCTCAAAATTCTTGGCGGCGATAACCGCTGCGATTTTCTCTCCTGGCTCAAATGGCAAAATGTTTACGATAGCCTGGCCCTTGGCCGTTCGACTGCACAACGGAAGCTCAAAAACCTTAACCCTGTAAACCTTGCCTTTGTTAGAAAAAAATAGGACGTAATCGTGAGTAGATGAAACAAAGAGGTGCTCAACAAAGTCCCCGTCTTTTAGGTTCATGCCAATAACCCCACGACCTCCTCTGTGTTGTTGTTTATATGTTTCGGTTGGCAAACGTTTAACATAGCCCGAGTGTGTTATGGAAACCACCATCTGTTCGTCCGCGATAAAGTCCTCCAAAGCCAGCTCGTCCTCCGCTGGGACAATTTGCGTACGTCTCTCGTCCGCATAATTTGCCTTGATTTCCAAAAGCTCTCCTTTGATAATTTCGAGAACTTTTTTCTCGTCAGCAAGTACGCTTTTAAGATATGCTATTGTTTCAAGGAGCCCTTTGTGTTCGGCTTGAATCTTTTCGCGCTCCAAGCCCGTAAGTTTTTGTAGTTTCATGTCCAGGATTGCCTGAGCTTGCGCTTCACTTAGGCTGAAGCGAGACATTAAATTTTTCCTTGCCGCTTCGACGGTTTCTGATTCCTTGATTGTCTTTATTACTTCGTCTAGATTATTAAGCGCAACAAGAAGTCCCTCTAAAATATGGGCTCTTCCTTCTGCTTTTTCTAAATCATATTTTGTGCGTCTTGTGATGATCTCTTTTTGATGATCGAGGTAGTGTTGAATGACTTGGTTTAGTGTAAGAACTTTTGGAACGGCGTCGACGAGCGCAAGCATGATAACATTAAAGGTCGTTTGAAGCTGTGTGTATTTATTAAGCTTATTTAAAATAACTTGCGCAATGGCTTCCCTCTTTAGCTCCACCACAAGGCGCATCCCATTTCTGTCCGACTCGTCTCTTAGGTCAGATATCTCCGTTATTTTTTTATCCCTGACCAGCTCGGCGATATTCTCCGTAAGCCGTGCCTTGTTTACCTGAAATGGTATCTCTGTAATAACTATCCTGTCCCTGCCGGCGCTCGTCTGCTCAACATGTGCCTTTCCCCGAACAACAATGCTTCCCCTGCCAGTAAGGTAAGCGTCACGGATTCCCTTAGAACCAACGATTGTTCCGCCGGTTGGAAAGTCTGGCCCTTTAATTTTGCTCATCAGGCTCTCTGTTGTGGCGTTGGGGTCTTCGATGAGCAAAATGGCTGCATCAATTGTCTCCTTAAGATTGTGGGGAGGGATATTGGTTGCCATTCCTACGGCTATCCCTGATGAGCCATTGACCAAAAGGTTGGGAAACTTGGAGGGAAGAACAACCGGCTCGGTCAAAGTTTCGTCAAAGTTTGGAATGAAGCCAACCGTGTCTTTGTTGATATCGCGGAGTATCTCCATCGCCAGCTTAGAGGGTCGCGCCTCCGTATAGCGCATTGCCGCCGGGCTGTCTCCGTCAACTGATCCGAAATTACCGTGTCCGTTGATGAGCTCGTAGCGAAGCGAAAAGTCTTGTGCCATTCTCACAAGAGCATCGTAAACCGCGGTGTCTCCATGGGGGTGATATTTACCCAAAACTTCTCCCACTATTCGGGCACACTTCATATGGGGCTTCGCGGGCGTCATCCCCATATCATACATTCCGTAAAGAATGCGTCTATGCACTGGTTTTAAGCCGTCTCGAACGTCTGGAAGAGCGCGTCCCACTATTACGCTCATGGCATAATCTATATAGGAGCACTTCATCTCCTCTTCAATATAAACCGGTTCTAATTTGCCAACTAGGTTCTGTTCCATATAATTGTTCTCCTTAAATATCTAAAAACCTTACATCTTTCGCGTGTTTTTGAATGAATTCTCTTCTGGGTTCAACCTTGTCTCCCATAAGAATCGTGAAAATTTCGTCGGCCGAAACGGCGTCGTCTATAGTAACCTGAAGCAGGGTGCGTGTATCGGGATTCATGGTGGTTTCCCATAGTTGGTCGGGGTTCATTTCTCCTAAGCCCTTATAGCGCTGTATGGAGATCCCTTCTCTTCCAGTTTTTTCTAGAGTTTCATTAAGCTCCTTGTCGCTGAACGCATAGTAGTTTTTCTTTTTTTGGGTTATCTTATACAAGGGCGGTTGAGCAATATAGACGTAGCCCTCCTCGATTAATGGTTGCATATATCTATAAAAGAAGGTTAATATCAGCGTCCTTATATGAGACCCATCTACATCGGCATCCGTCATAATAATTGCTCGGTGGTACCTTGCGGCCTCCAGATCAAAGTCTTCACCAACCCCCGTTCCAAGCGCGGAAATGATGGCCTTTATCTCCTCGCTGTTTAAAATCTTATTTATTCGAGCTTTTTCAACATTTAAAATTTTCCCCTTTAGCGGAAGAATGGCTTGGAACTCCCTATCGCGCGCCTGTTTAGCAGAACCACCAGCGGAATCCCCTTCCACTAAATATATTTCCGAGTGGCTCGGGTCTTTGGTGGAGCAGTCAGCTAGCTTTCCCGGTAAAGACATATTCTCAAGAAGCCCTTTCCGACGCGTAATCTCTCTCGCCTTCCGCGCGGCCTGTCTAGCCAAAGATGCCGATATCGCCTTATTTACAATAATTCTTGCTTCTTTGGGGTTCTCTTCTAAAAACTCTTTCAACTTACCCGAGACCACATTGTCAACAAGTCCCCTCATTTCGCTGTTTCCGAGCTTTGTTTTGGTTTGCCCCTCAAATTGTGGCTCTAAAAGCTTCACGCTGAGCACAACCGTCAAGCCCTCCCGAATATCCTCCCCGGCAAGGTTTTCTTCCTTTTCTTTTAACAGCCCATAACCCCTTGCATAATCATTTAGGGTCCTTGTTAGGGCCGCCCTAAGACCACTTAGATGTGTGCCGCCCTCATGAGTATTGATGTTGTTTGCGAAGGAGAAGATGTTTTCAGAATAACCGCTGTTGTATTGCGCTGCTAATTCTATATTATTGCCGTTTCCTTCGCCCTCAAAGTAGATGATTTTTTTATGAAGAACATCTTTTTTACTGTTTAAATATTTAACAAAATCAACTATTCCGCCTTTATATTTATAGACAATCTCTTTAGGGCTTTCCCCCCTTGTGTCCACTACTTTAATTTTTAGGTCTTTATTTAAGAATGCCGTCTCCCGCATCCTTTGATTTATCATCTCTGGATCAAAATTTATATCATCAAATATTTTCTTGTCGGGCAGGAAGGATATGGTTGTTCCCTGGTTTTTTGATGATCCAACTATCTCAAGTTTAGAAACAGGGGTGCCTCGTTCATATTTTTGTTGATACACCTTTCCTCCGCGCCTAACCTCCACAACCAACCACTCTGAAAGGGCGTTGACGACAGACACCCCGACACCATGAAGGCCCCCGGATACACGATACCCTCCTCCGCCAAACTTGCCGCCGGCGTGGAGTTTGGTTAAAACAATCTCAACGGCCGAACGATTATATTTTGGGATGATCTCAACTGGTATCCCCCTCCCATCATCTTCAACGATAACCGAGTTGTCGGGATGAATTGTAACATCTATATTGTTACAAAACCCAGCCAGGGCCTCATCTATACTATTGTCAACCACCTCATAAATTAAATGATGTAGTCCCCTAATGCTGGTGCTTCCAATATACATGCTTGGCCGCTTTCGGACAGCCTCCAACCCCTCCAACACGGTAATATCTTCAGCATTATATCCGTTTTTACTCACACTTATCCCCTTGATTGTAAATATTTAGCCATTATATCATAGCGTTTTAATTATTCCCTCTTGCCCCACACTTCGTTTTTTTATTTTTTTTATCAACTACCATCAACTTTATCAACCCGCGTCTTATTTTGGGGTCTCTAACGCGCTCAACCAACAACTTAATTTCCCCCACCTCCTTGGTCTCCAGCTTTGTCTCTTTTAAATCTCTGGTCACTTTTTCCAAACTCGCCTCTTCCGCTTTTTTTATGTTCATCATCTTAAATTTTATGCCGGTTACCAGCTCTTTTTTTAGATGTTTATTAAGTTCTTTTATTAAATACGGCGTCATCATGCTCAACTCGTGCGCCCAAACTGAGTTTGAGACACCCACAAATAATGCCCCATTTTTTATAAGGTAAGGCTCGGTGTTTTTTAATATACCATTACCCACCACCTTCCCCCACGCCTCAAAAACCCCGTTTTCCTCTATTTTATTTTTTATACCCATCTTCTTTATAACTTCTCCCATGACCCTCTTTAGGCTTCTCAACACATCTTCCCCTCAACCAACCCTTTGTTTATTTTAATGAGTGTCATTTTATCTCGATATTTTGGATTAAAATAATCAAGATTTGTGCTGGTAATAATGGACTGTTTTAAATTTAATATGAATTCCGAAAGGTTGTCTCTTCTTTTCTCATCAAGCTCAGACATAACATCATCCATCAATAAAAGCGGGGTTCTATTTTTTTCTTTTTTAATCAACTCCAACTCCGCCATCTTCAAACATAAACTAACAACCCTCTGCTCTCCTTGGGATCCATATAGTCGAACATCCATCCCGTCAACATATAATCCAAGATCGTCCTTGTGGGGACCAACTAGTGTTACTCCACGCTCTATTTCATATCTCCTTACCTCTTTAAGTTTTTGAATAATTTCCCCCTCAATATCTTCTCCATCCCTCTTTATAAACTCATTTAAGTAGCACGCCCCCAATGTTCCTATTGGACTTACTTTTGAATAAATTCTTTCACAGTGAGGTTTTAATTTTTCAACTATTTTTTCCCTGGCGCGTATAAGCTCTACACTAGATAATGCTAACCTCTCATCCCAAAGATCAAGCGTTCTCTCGTCTTGTTTTCTTATAAAGACTTGTTTTAAAAGATGATTTCTGTGCTTTAAAATCCTTAAAAACTTCCATTTTAAGTGACTGTAATCGTAGTTTATTTGCTCTCCTACCTCATCAATAAAATCTCTTCTCTTGTCTGGGCCATCTTTAACTATTTTTAAATCTTCGGGTGAAAAAAGGATGGTGTTTGTTAATCTTTTTAAAAATTTAATTCCTTGGTTTTGAGTTTTGTTAATTTTAATAATTTTTGTTTCCCCTATTTTAAATATTATTTCAACACTCTCATCCTTGCCTTTATTTATAAAATTACCCCTTACAACAGATAGTTCTTCCTTTAAAAATATAAGAGGATCATTTAAAGATGTCCTATAAGACTTCCCATTAAACAATACATAAATTGCTTCTAATAGGTTTGTCTTCCCTTGTCCATTCTCGCCGATAATTAAATTTATTCCTGGGGAAAAATCTAAAGAGGTGTTTTTATGATTTCTAAAATTTAAAAGGCTCACATTTCGCAAATACAAATCCGTCGTCCTTAATTATTGTTTATTTCACTAGTTGATTTATTAAAAGATTAAACAATTCGCCTAAACTATCCTCACCGGCATAATTAAATAAAGATAGTTCTGTTTCTTTTTTGGTTTAATCACCCCTGGTCTAACCGTATCAATTATTTCAAAAATAACATTCTCCTCATCCATACTCATTAGTCCCTCAAGGAGATATTGAGAGTTAAAAGCGATTTCTATATCCTCTTTGCCTCCTTTAATTTTAACTCTCTCCACAGCCTCACCAACATCGATTGCGGCAGCGTTTAATTCCATCATTTCGTCTCTTATTTTAATTTTAATTGGGGAGTTGTCTTGTGTAAATAAAGAGGCTCTTCTTACGGCGGCGATAAGTTCCTCTTTGTTTACCTCTATTTTAATCTCATAACTATCTGGTAGTAGTTGTTGATAGTTGGGGTATTGTCCCTCAATCAATCTGGAAATTAAAATTGTTTTTCCTGTTTTAAATATTAATTGATTCTCTGTAAAACACATACTTACATCCTTACTTTCTTTGGGGATAATTTTCATTAATTCAACCAGTGTTTTAGAGGGAACAATGACTTTAATTTTATCTTTTATACCTTTTTTTAAATCAACCTCTTTTATTGCTAACCGATAACTATCTGTTGCCACCATTTTTATTTTATTTTTATTAACACTTAAAAGAACTCCTGTTAAAATAGGTCTCGTCTCATCCGTTGAGGTTGCTTTCACAACTTGCTTCACGATATCAATCAACTCTTCGGCATTTATAATACAACTCTGCTCTATTTTTAGTTCTGGAAATTTAGGAAAATCCTCAGGGGGAAGAATTTTTATATTAAAATTAGATTCTTGGCATGATATTCTCACTAAACCATTGGGCTCGTCTAAAAACATTTCAATTGTTGAGTCTGGTAAATTTTTAACAACTTCCCCTATTAAACGAGCAGGAATAACAACAGACCCTTCTTTTTTTATGTCGGCAGGAATACTGGTTTTAATTGAAAGTTCAAGGTTGGTTGCATTTAATATTACTTCTTGCCCTTTTCCTTGAAATAATATTCCACTTAAAATAGGAAGTGTGCTTCTTGTGGAAACTGCTTTTTGAACTATTTGAATAGTGTTCCATAAATCACTTTGTGTACACTTTATAAACATATAAACACCCCTTAATTTTATAATATAAATACTAAAAATAATAGTAATAAAAATAATAAGCCCTGTTTATTTGTTGATATCCCATATAATAATAATTATTTCT
>OMKS01000516.1_pt1 | contig 36050 bp, 30 predicted proteins | sample 1674721 | NCBI WGS metagenome assembly OMKS01 (sample SAMN06264996, study PRJEB25208) | sediment metagenome | isolation source: hot spring sediment | place: USA: California | collected 2014-09-02 | reverse complement strand
ACCGGTTTTTTTCTAGCAGAGGTTTCCCTCCTTTGCAAGGCGTGCTTTTTGCGCTGAGCACCGGTGCCTGCCCGCTGATTCGCTGGTGCATTTTTGACCGGGCGCTGTGGATGTTTTTCAACACACCGGGGAGAACACCGCTCCATCTCACTGTTTTCATTGAATATCGAATTCTGGCATGCTGGTTGCTTGTCAGTCCCCGAACCAGCGGTGTCTGAAAAAATTATCCGTATGCAGGACTATTTCATGTGGGGAGGCGAGAACTCGAACGAGAAAAAAATCATGATCAAGGTCAAAGGTCTCACAAATCCTGATGATTTCCTGTTGACAAAGCCCCTGCGCTACCTATAATGTATCAGACATTCATTATCGTGTGCATGGAGGAATTGGCTTCAGGTGAGGATTCATGGAAACCAAAAAACAAAGACGATTAAATAGAGGAGGAAAGAATATGTCAAAAAGGTTATTGGTATTATTTGCTTTACTCACGTTCGGTCTTATGATTGCCGGCTGTTCCGAAGGGGACAAGAGCAACACGGTGGTCAACCCCAACCCGGATATCTTTGCACCCACGGGCTCCATATCGGGCATCGTGATGGATGACTGTGCATCTACACCGGTCCAGGGTGCGGTTGTTGCAGTGGCCTATTCCGGCAGCGTGAAGAAGGTGACCACGGATGCGTCAGGCATGTTCTCTTTCAACAACGTGCCGGCCAGCTATGACAGCTACTATGTGGTGGCAACGCTCCCTGCAGCCTACGGCGGGTTCTCCTTGATAGAAACCGCCTGGGTTGGCTACGAAGACCTGTATGACGGGTACAACTACAACTACTATTCAGAGTTCAGCGAGGGCGGCAGCGGCGCCAGCACACCGGTGGACAAGCTCGCCTCTTCGGTGTACTTCCAGGCAGGCCCGGCTGCATCATCCATCTCCGGTGCCGTGCTCGACGCCTCCACCGTGGCAACCACGCCCCTGGCAGACGCCACTGTGAAACTCTTCATCGGCGGTGACTTCTTTGCGAGCGCCACCACCGGTGCAACGGGCGCCTTCTCCTTCACTCAGCTGCCCCCGTATCAGAGCTACTACCTCCAGGTGACCAAGGCCAACTACACCTATGTCACTTCTGTGGTTGCAGGTTCTCCGAGCTCCTGCGGCGACATGAGCGTGGGCTGCCAGATCGGCTGCTACGAAGACCTGGCCGGCATCATCGTCTGGCTCGAGTACGATCCGTTCAGGGACATCGTTGCCCCGTACATCACCCAGATCGACGCCGATGCCGATCTCGACATCATCTACGACGACGTCCTGAGCGGTCAGGTTTCCGAGTTCGTCGTGACCTTCAGCGAGGCCATGGCCACGGACCGCCGCTCCACCAAGTGGGCAGTGGATGTATGGGCTGGGTTCTATGTTGTTGCCACCTCTTCGGGCAATGCCGCAGTAACCGACGCAGGCTATGTGTACCCGATCGAAGATTGGACCGTTGCCTGGGACACCACGGGCACCCAGCTCACCATCACCCCCATCTACTACAGCGCTGCCGACATCATTGCACAGCTCGGTGCGCCGGCAACCACTTGGGATCCAGCCACCGTTGTCACCTTTGCAATCAGCGACAACAACTGGGGTGAATACTACCTCGATTTCTACCAGGGCCAGGGCTACTACCAGCTCACGGATGCCAACCTCGTGCCCTGGTACTACAACGAGTGGGATGCAAACTATGACGGCTACCTCTATGCAGCAGGCGCCTGGTACCAGGAGATCATCCTCGACGGCTCCAGCTACTTGTACCTCTACCTCGAGCCGGGCACCGCTCTGAGCTTCTAAGCTCGCAGCACGTACATTACTGTAAAACACCTCGGGGGGATTGCCGCATGAGCGGCATTCCCCCTTTTTTTTATCCGCCAGAGGGGTCACCAACTCACCTGCGTGACCGTACGTCATGGAAGTGCCAATGCATCCATCAGAGTTCACCTGCCTTCACGCAATCCCCTTGCATGGTCGATCTTGTCCTGCCCCACGCCAATGCTGATAAACGGCTCACTGCTCCCTGAACAAGAGCCAGTCACACCAAAGTTCTATTTCACCAGGAGCGATCCTTCCCGTTGTGCACCCTTCCCGTTTCCACTGTGGCCGGGTACCAATGAAGCCCAGTATACCTTCAGTCCAGAAACGAACCAGTAGGTCAATCATTCCTGATGTGACAAGCTCTTGACCCAACTCAGGATTTACGGGCTGGCGTATCCTCTTGCCTGGTTCGCCAGTTGATTGAGTTTCCGATTACAGGGATCAATGATCAGTGCAACCAGCGTCTGTGTCCTGCGTGAAGAGACCCTGCAACGAAACCCAACGGCATCATGAGGCTTATATTCTCGTCTTGAGGTGCGGTTTCCCCTGAACAGCGAGGAGCCTCACTGTTCATCCGACCATCACGCTTCCTGAACGTATGGACGAGCATGATCAAACCTTACAGATCTGCAGCCACTGTGCATTATTTCCTTGGCATAAACCAGAGCAGGACGATCAGGCTCGATCTTCAGGTGTCATTGCCTTCACCTGGGATAGACAGGTTTCCTGGGAGGGTTGTGTACAGTCATCGCAGGGTCATCATTGGTGTATGAGAGGAGTGGTGGTCTTCCAGGCATAGAGAAGGCGGGGCAGGATCTCTCCTGCCCCGCCTGATAGAGCGTGGTTTCATTGTTCAGGAAACGAAGATCCTATTCGGAGCGCCTCCTGAGAAGCGCGATGCCCAAGCCGAGGACCATGGCGACGATCGGCACAGCGGAGAATGATCCAGGGGCCGCTGCGGTGATGAAGCAGTCAATTCCCAGCACCTTGTCGCTGTCTTTCTTGCGCTCCACGATACTGTCTTCACCGAAGGATCCTTCGTGGGGAATGCCTATGAGGTCGAGATATTCCGAGAGATCGGTATCTTCAGGATCATCAGCATCTGACGCTGCTACAAAATTGATCATGAGGAGATCATGATACGAGTTGTTGTCCCTGGCTCGTCCTGCAGGGTCCTGGAACAGGATGCGATAGGGCCGTGTGGGGCTGAACCAGGCCCTGCGGTCATCGTACGTGCCGTCGGTGAGGCGGACAACCTCGTCCGTTCCCAAGACATAGAGGTAGATGGAACTCCGGTAATTGCTGTAGCTGTATTTCTTGAACTGAATGATCCTCGAGTCCGGGCTCCAGGATTTTGGTCCGCACACCGTACCACCTGAGGGCCACTGCGCGATCTCACTCACCAGTTCCTCTTTTCCCGTGCCGTCGGGGTTCATGATGCAGAGGTAGTGCACGTTATATGATCCGCGCTTGTCATTTCTGTGGTACGCGATGTGCCTGCCGTTGGGGCTCCAGACCGCCCAGTTCTCGCAGACTCCTGCCTCGTCGTCGGACAGCATGGTCAGGCCCGATCCGTCGGTACGGACCTTGAAGATCTTGCTGTTTCCCGTGACCGGGGAGCGGCTATTGAAGAGGACCCAGGCAGAGTCGGGACTCCAGCTGTGCTTGGAGCACCGCTCAAGGGTTCCCGTAATCATCACCGGGTTTGTCCCATCGATGTTCATGACCCAGAGCGATCCTTCTTCATCATCCCCTTCTCCGTTGTGAAACGCGATCATGGTGCCGTCGGGGCTCACCATGGGCTTTGCTTCAGGCTCACCAAGGGCTACCGGGCCCTGGCCGGCATGACGGATGCTGAGGTTGGTCTGGTTGCTGCCGTCGGTGTCCATGATCCAGATCTCCGCCTCGTATGTATCCGGGTTTTTCCGCTGGAACACGATCCGCTCGCCATCTGGGGTGAAGCTGGCGTGGGAGTCGCACGTGTCGTTGAAGGTGAGCTGCTGCCAGCCCGTGCCGTCGAAGCGCATGATGCAGATCTCGTTGGAGTCACTCCAGTAGGGGCCCCTTCGGGACTGGTACACGATCCATCGTCCGTCCGGGCTCCAGGGGTTCGATCCCCAGCACTGGACGCGGTCACGATACGGTGACGCAGTTATCTGGAGGATGTTCTCCACGACATCGGTGTCGTACACCCCGGTAGTCCCCCAGTCATAGACACCGTAATCGTCTGATAAACCAGGCGTTGTTCCCATGATGAGCAGAATCAGTGCTAAAAGAATGGAAGATGTGTATCTCCTCATAATTCCTCCTCGTTTAAATTGCAGTTGTAGACCTGAGCGTGCTCTTGTTTATACTATATGTTTTTCATCTGCTCAAGCTGTTTTTCCTTCTCACCACCTATCTTCTTTACGGGTGTTCTCAGAGCACCGGCAGGTAGCGCTCGATCTCGAAGGCGCTCACGTGGGTCCTGAACTGGTCCCACTCCCGCTTCTTGTTCTCCACGAACTTCTCGAAGATGTGATCCCCCAGCGTGTCTTTCACGAGTTCGCTCATGCTCACCTCCAGGGTGGCCTCGAAGAGGTTTCCGGGCAGCGACACGATGCCGGCGCGCTCCCGGGCCTTCTCGTCCATCTCGAAGATGTCCTCCTCGATGGGCTCTGGAAGCGGATAGCGCTCCTCGATCCCCTTGAGGCCGGAGGCGATCTGCACGGCAAAGGCCAGGTAGGGGTTGCAGGCAGGGTCAGGGGCGCGGAACTCCATGCGGGTTGCTTTCGCCTTGCCGGGCTTGTACAGGGGAACACGCACCATGGCCGAGCGGTTGCGGCGCGCCCAGGAAACGTAGACCGGGGCCTCGAACCCGGGGACGAGGCGCTTGTATGAGTTGATCCACTGGTTGGTGACCGCCGTAATCTCCCGGGCGTGTCTGAGGATCCCGGCGATGTAGTGCCTGGCAACAGTTGAGAGCTGGTAGGGGTCTGCCGAATCGAAGAAGGCGTTTTCGCCGCCATTAAAGAGCGACTGGTGCACGTGCATGCCGCTGCCATTGATGCCGCCGATGGGCTTGGGCATGAAGGTGGCATACACCCCGAACTTCCTCGCGATCTCCTTGACCGCGGTGCGGTACGTCATGACCGTGTCCGCCATGGTGAGCGCATCGGCGTACTTGAGCGCGATCTCGTGCTGGGAGGGGGCCACTTCGTGGTGGCAGTACTCCACCTTGATCCCCATCTTCTGCAGGGCGAAGATGGTCTCGCGCTTGAGGTCCAGGCCGCGGTCCACGGGCACGCCGTCGTAGTAGCCGCCCCTGTCAAGGATCTCGGGAGTGTGGTCGGAGGCGAAGTAGAAGTACTCGAGCTCGGGGCCCAGGTAGCTCGTAAACCCCATGGCCGAGGCCTTTGCCAGCACGCGCTTGAGGGCATGGCGCGAGCACCCTTCATACGGGCTGCCGTCAGGATTCAAAATGTCACAGAACATGCGGGCAACGGGCAGGTCGTCGGGCCGCCACGGGATGAGCTGGAAGGTGGCGGGGTCGGGTCGGGCGATCATGTCGCTCTCCTCGATCCTGGCAAAGCCCTCGATGGAGGAGCCGTCGAACCCCATGCCCTCGTCCAGTGCCTCCTCGAGGACATCGGGCGTGATGCTGAAGCTCTTGAGCCTGCCGAGCACGTCGGTGAACCAGAGCTGGATGAAGCTCACCTTCTTTTCCCTTACAAACGTGAAAACCTCGTCCCGTGAACTGCATGCGACCATGGATGTTCTCCTCTCCCCTGTCTTGCACCGCATATCCCCCGGAAGGGTTCAGGTGTCCTGGTTGCAACACAGCCAGTAAGCCCCACACCGGGAAGCACAGCGGCACTCTCCCTCCTCAGATCACATCTTCCCGGGTTTGTCCAGAGGCGAGATGAGCCGGGCACCCGCCCGTGCATGCACAGGTTCCCCGGCCACAGAGGCAGGGCCCTCCTGACAGGGATTCTCTGGATATGCCCCGGGGTGTGATCACGGCCGGGGAAGGGCTTGCAATTGGCTGAAAAATCAGTATGATGGGGCATTCCGTACCCCGCAGAAGAGCAAGGAAACTGGAGGCAGGCGGGAACGGCAGATCAGAAAAAACAACGATATTTTCTTCAGGAGGCACACATGGGGCTGATCAGCGAGGATCTCTTCCACTTCCAGGCAGCGCTGGAGCAGGCAGGCACGAGCCTCGAGGAATTCATCAGGGAGCAGTACGTGGGCAAGTGGCTGAGCGAGGCCCTGTATTCCGCCATGGCGATCCGCACCACCATGGTGGGCGCCATCCACTCGTTCCTGGCGTCCGAAGGCCTGTTCAACATGGAAAAGGTGCAGATGAGCCCGGTGACCGACCCGCTCGCCCACGACGTGGAGCACACGCCCACCGTGCACTACAAGGGCATGCCCTACGTGACCACCCACTCCATGATCTACAGCAAGTTCCTCGCGTGCTTCAACCCGAAGATCAAGGGGCTCTTCGTGGACTCGCCCAACATCCGCCTCGAGATCGAGAGCCCGCTCCGCCAGCAGCGGGGCAAGTACCTCATCGACTTCTCCCAGATCGACGTCGAGCTCAGGCGCAACCGCGGGGTGGACTTCGAGATGTACAAGCACAAAACCACAGAAGTAAAGGAGCTCCTGAAAGAGGATCTCGAGCGGGCCATCGACTTTTTCGAGCGCATGATCATCGCTGCGGTTACGGCGATCCTCGAGACGAACGAGGACGACCTCAAGGCCCTGGGCGTGGCGCTCATGGAACCGAAGCAGCCCTTCCCGCGTCTGAAGATGGACGAGATCAAGGCGAGCTACGGCAGGAAGGAGGCCGAGGCAAAGGCAGGCGAAGAGCTCGATTCGCAGTTCTACTGGGTCCTGGGCCTCATGCGGGAGAACTACGATCTCATCTACCCCTACATCCTGCCCGACGGCAGCAAGCTGCCTCTGACGTCCTTCACCTCGGACATGATCTACAACTACGACATCTGCGCCAAGGCGCTCATCAGGAAGACCAGCACGTGGATGCCCGCCCTGGAGATCCTCTCGGGAGCCATCCGGGAGTGGCTCTATGAGCCCATCATCGAGCGGCTCATCGACAACCGCATCATCACCGAGCGCCCGGTGTTCGTTGACGGCACCCTGGTGAACATCCAGGCCCTGGAGGGTTACGGCCCCTTCCTCACCGCGGTTGCCATGAAGGACGAACACGGGAAACCCTACTTCCCGGAGACCTTCGGCGGCGGCATCGGGGTTGAGCGCACCCTCTTTGCGCTGCTTCGGGGGGAGAAGCTCCACAAGATCGATGACCTCACCTGCTTCGGCAAGAACCCGGACTCGTACCCCATGTTTCTGTTCTGACAGTCTTTTTAGGTGACGGGGCTTTGCATTAACCACTGGACAGGGAATGGGTCAAGACAAGGGAACCTGCTCCGGATCAGGACATGGGGGACCGGGTTTCCTTCGGGCCGTGCGTCGGATCCGGTGAGGATACGGCTGAGCAGGTCTCTCGAAAAGAACACTCAGATCTTTCTGAGCCGTAAGAAGCAGCCAATTCCCAGGCCAAGGACAAGCGCGAGCATCCAGGCCGCCGAACCGTCCCCGGTCAAGGCGCTCCCGATGAAGCACGAGATGCCGGGGAGGTCATACTCCTTATCGCGTGGCTCGGGGCTGGTGGAGACCGAGAACCTGCCGAGGACCTCTGTGGAAAACGCCACCACGCCGTCCCGGGAGCCGACCCCCTCGAGCTCGATCCAGCGTTCTGTCTCCTCGTCATAGCGCTGCGCCCGCGGGTTTGCACCTTCGAGCAGGACGCCTATCTCGGCAGGCTCTTCGAGGATCAGCCCATAGGGCAGGAGGTCGAATTCCACCACGGTGCTGCCTTGTGGGAGCAGGGAGGACGCAGGAAAACGATCCTCTCCGCCCCAGCCTACGGCGACGGGGACCGGGAAGGAGAGACCCTGGGCAGGGATGGTCACACCGATGCCGCAGGCCGCATCCACGAGGTCCAGCCACGACCACGGCTTGAGCACCTGCAACGCCGAGATCTCTTCGGCAACGGAGACCCTGAGGATCTCCGCGGGGTCTCCCAGCTCGTCGTAGACGAGGTAGTGGAAGCACCCGGTCTCACAGGGGACCAGGGAGCCCTCGAGGATCAAGGGACAGAGTTCGTCCAGGGGCAGGAAGTAGTAAAACCCGCCGGGAAAGAGCGCATCGAGATCGACGTCCCCCAGGAGATCCATGACCACATCCCGCACGGGCAGGCCCCACTGGGCGGCCTCCCGGGCATCCTCGGGCTCGGCCGGGGTGGTCGAGCTGCTGACGGTTATGGCGCTCGACGGCACGGGATTAGGCGCCTGCGAGAAAGCTGCGAACTCATCGAGACCGTAGAGCGGCACCTCCGGGTCGATCCTGAAGACCCACTCGAAGGCGGAGATGAAATACCGGATAAAGGTGTGGAAAAACCCTGTGGGCTGAACCGGGATGGTGATGGAGGCCTCCTGGGAAAAGCCGCTCTCCAGGCGCGAGGTGTTGTAGGCGGTTACCACAAAGTAGTAGGTCTGCTCCTCCTGGCACCCGCTGATGTCGACGCGGTTGTTCCTGCCCACGTTAAGCACCGAGCCGTAGGAGCCTGAAGCGGTTCCACAGTAGACCTTGTAGCCGGCGAGGTTGGATTCCGTGTTGTCGTTCCAGCTGATGCGGACAACCGCTGCGAAGACAAGTCCAGGGAGGATGCACAGGAGTGCAGCGAATGCTCCTATTCTTGCCCCAGCAAAACCTCTCATCTCAATCCATGGGAAAAAAGCACCGTTTTTCTTACTCTGCGTGAGGGGAGGCTGAATGTCAAGGACGATTATTTTCTGTTATATTAGCATCTTAGAAGCATTGCGGACAATATCGTTCCTGTTTTCAGGAGGTCATGAAACGGGCCGCGAACCACAAAATTTTTTTTCATGGATGCAGTTGGGAAACAGGGTCATGCGGGGGAACAGGGCCCTGCGTGTGAACGGATCGTAGTGTTTTCCCGTGCCTCATACCACTGCTTACCAGCGGTCTCCCCTGCAGGGCCAGAGAGCGCCGGGAGGGCAGACCTATGTTTCTTCCGGGTAGCCCGTGATCTGCGCGATCTTCGTGTTGATGGGCTCGAGCACGGAATAGAGCTTCGTGTAGACATCCTGGTAGAGGTCGTTGTAGACCGCGCAGCTCCTGATGTCCGGCTCAAAGGTTTTCCCCGTGTGCACCATGGCTGCCACCGCCTCTTCCACGGTTGAGTAGAGCCCCGTGGCCAGGGCCGTGTCAATGGCGGCGCCCAGTGCCGATATTTCCGAGGTGGCCATGCGGGAGGTGGGCAGCCCGAACATGTCGGCCGCGATCTGCACGGCCACGTCGCTCTTGGACCCTCCCCCGCCCACGCGGATCTCGGTGAAGGGGATCCCGGTCTTCCTGATCACCACCTCGGAGAGGCGCCTGAGCTCGAACCCGATACCCTCGAGGATGGCCCGGTAGACATGGGCCCTGGTGTGCACGGACCCGAAGCCCACGATGGAACCCTTGGCACACTTGTTGTACACCATGGGCGACCAGTAGGGCTGGAGCATGAGACCCATGCACCCCGGCGGGATCTCTTTGATGACCTCGTCAAAGACCACCTCGGGGGCAATGCCGAGCTTCTGTGCCTCGATTGCTTCCCGCATGCCGAATTCCTGTTTGAACCAGGTGATCATCCAGAATCCCCGGTAGATGAACATCTCGAGATCCCAGGCACCGGGCACGGCCGAGGGCCAGGTGAAAAACTGCATGTCCTTGTCCATGAGGTACTTCCTGGTGATCACGTGCATGGCCGTTGCCGTTCCGAAGCTGATCTCCGCGATGTTGGGGATGATGGCGCCGGCTCCCAACAGTTCGCTCTGCTTGTCTCCGGCCCCCACCACCACGGGCAGCCCCTCAGGCAGGGATGTCTGCTCGGATGCCTCGCGCGTGATGGTGCCCAGCACCTCGTCAGGCGAGAACAGGGTCACACACTGGTCTTTGGTGATGCCAAGCGGCGTGTAGGCGAGCTCCATGGGATACCACCTGAGTTTCTTGTACTCGAAGGGCCAGATCCCGGTGACCATGCCCAAGGAATCGTGGAACTCGCCGGTCAGCTTGCGCACGAAGAACCCGGAGGCCTGGACGAACTTGTGTGTTTTTTCATAGAGGTGCGGCTCGTTGAGCTGAAGCCACAGGAAGATGGAGTGCCGCTGGGCATACCTGATGGCATCGAGCAGCCCGGCGATCCCGAAGAGCATCGTTCCCAGGGTTCCAAGCGGCGGAGGGCTGGAGACACTGCGCTGATCGAGCCAGATGATGGCGGGCCGGAGCGCATTGCCCTGACGGTCCATGGGAATGACCGTGCTCCTCTGGGTGGTGATGCCCACCCCAGCGATGGACTCCGGGTCGATGGTGACCTTTGCCATAAGCCCCCTGGTAACCCTGCAGAGCTTGGCCCAGTAATCGTCGGTGCTCTGCTCAGCCCAGCCAGGCTGCAACGAGAAGTAGGGCTCGAACTGGGCCTGCTCGATGGCCAGTTCGTTTCCCTTCAGATCGAAGAGCACTGCCCGGATGCTCTGGGTCCCGGAATCGATTGCGATGATATGGGTTTTTTCCGCCATAGTCCCCTCCCCACGACATGACAGCAGGGACAGCCCTGCTGAACGTACCCCTGATACCCCCCTCTACCACGATTCGCCCGTCGGGTGAACGCCCGTGTGCCTCCGCAGGCCTTCAGGGGCGCCTCGCCGGCATCACACGGAGATCGTTCCTGCTTCGATGACCGCAGGGTCTTCTTCCTCCTGGATGCGGATGATCGACGCATTCATCCGCTCCTTCTGCGCCTGGTAGGATGCCCGGCCCTTGTTCAGGACTCTTGCAAAGGCCAGGACTTCGTCCATCAGCGCTTCGCAAGGAACGGCCTTGCGCACGAGGCGGTGCTCCTCGCACTGAGCCCCGGTGATCCGGCTTCCCAGGAAGTAGAGCTCGTCCAGCAGGTAGGAGGGGATCACCTTCTTCACGAGGGCCACCATGGACGGCCAGAAGGGAATGCCGAGATCCACCTCCGGGAAGCAGAAGAACCCTCTATCGGAACGCATGAACCGGAAGTCGAAACAGCAGCACAGGATGGCCCCCCCGGCAAAGGCATGCCCCGAGATCGCGGCGATGGTGGGCATGGGAAACAGCAGGATCCTCCTGTAGAGCTCATTGAGCCGGTAGCAGAACGCCTTGATCTGATCGGTCTCTCCCGCAAGGGCCAGGGGCATGAGCCAGTCCAGGTCGATGCCGTTGCTGAAGATCTTCTCGTGGCCGGAGGTGACGACGAGGCTCCTGGCCTCGGTCTCGTGCTCGACGGTGTCGAGCCCTGCGAGGAACTCTCCGATGAAGTCTGCGTTCAGCCTGTTCTCACCGCTGTTCATGGTGAGGATTGCAACATGGTCTTCCATCCGGACCTCGATTGCCGACATGGACACTCTCCTTTCCTCCCCGGTGTGTTTTTCTCCTCCCCGGTGTATTATTCTTCGGTTGAGTATACTGCAGCTTCTGCCATTGGCCAAGACGGATTTTCCGTTTGCCATCGAGTGCCTTCTCTGGTAGCGTTTATGCCGATTCCGATCGAAAAGGGGTTCGGTGATGGACCGGAAGGCAAAAAATGGAGACCTCATCAAAGTCCACTACACGGGGCGCCTGGAAGACGGAAAAAAGTTCGACACCTCCGTGGGCCGTTCCCCCCTCGTGTTCACCATCGGGGAAAACGAGGTGATCCCGGGATTTGAAGACGGGATCATCGGCATGGCCATCGGAGAGATGAAGACCATCTCCATCGCCCCTGATCATGCCTACGGGCTCTACAACGAAGACCTCGTCATCGAGATGCCCGTCGAATACTTTCCCGACGACATCTCGCCGGAGATCGGCATGCCGCTCAAGATCATCGACGATGACTCCCACGAGGTGCCGGTGGTGGTGACCGGCATCTTCGAAGAATCCATCAGGCTGGACGCCAACCACCCCCTCGCAGGAAAGACCCTGGTCTTCGACATCGAGCTCCTGGACATTACCTGATCTCCCGGTACTAGACGATCCCGAAGTATTCGATGAGGAAGAGGCTCAGGAAGGGGACATAGGTGATCACCATGAGGCCGATGAACAGGATCAGGATGTAGATGATGGTTGCCCGGTAGATCTCGATCACCGAGGTGTTGAACCTGATGGAAGAGATGAAGAGGTTCATCCCCACCGGCGGCGTACAGTAGCCGATCTCCAGGTTCGCCAGGAAGATGATCCCGAGGTGCACGGGGTCGACCCCGTAGCTCAGCGCAATGGGCACGATGAGGGGAACCACCACCACGAGCGCGGAGAAGATGTCCATGATGCAGCCCACCAGGAGCAGGAAGATGTTGAGCGCGATGAGGAACACGACCTTGGAAGAGATGTGTGCCTGGATGACGTTGAGCGCCAGCAGGGGGATCTCGGCGTCGATCAGGTACGAGGTGAGCGCCAGGGCGGAGCCGAAGATGATGAAGATGCCCCCCACCAGGACCATGCTCTCCTTCATGATGCCCGGGACCCTGCCCGGGGAGATGTCCCGGTGGATGAGCACTTCGACGATGAGCACGTAGGCGACCATGATCGAAGCCACCTCGCCCAGGGTGACAAACCCGCCGAAGATGCCCACCACGAGGATGACCGGGATGATGAGCTCCCACTTGGCGGCGTTCGCCGTGGCCAGGATCTGTTTGAGGGAGAGCCGGGGCCGCACGATCTTCTCCCTGCCGGCTATGACCATGCTGTAGATCGACAGGAGCACGATGAGTAAGACGCCGGGGATGAGCCCTGCGGCAAAGAGCTTGGGGATGCTCGTCTCGGCGACCACCCCGTAGATGATGATGGGCAGGCTCGGAAAAAAGAGGAGCCCCAGGCTCCCCGAGGAGGTGAGCAACCCCAGGGAAAACTTCTCGGGGTAGCCCTCCTTGATGAGCGCCGGGAAGAGCAGCCCTCCCAGGGCGATGATGGTCACCCCCGAGGCCCCGGTGAAGGCGGTGAAGCAGGCGCACGCCACGAGCGAGACAATGGCGAGCCCGCCCGGGAGCCACCCCAGGATCGCCTGGGAAAAACTCACCACGCGCAGCGATGCCCTGCTCTCGGCAAGGATGTAGCCCGCAAAGGTGAAGATGGGGATGGTGTAGAGCACGGGGTTGTTTGAGAAGCGGCTGTAGATGTCCACGATCAGGGCGGCATGGTGAATCCCGCTGAGCGAAAAGCCAAGGACGGCAAAGGAGGAGAGCACCACGAACACCGGGGCACCCATGAGCGCCATGAGCACGATGAGGATGACGAGCGCCGCTGCCACGGGATCACGCCCTGTTCAGGAGTCTGCCCGCGAGCTTCACGCACCGGGTGACAAACCGAAGGGTGACCAGGAGATACCCGATGGGGATGATGATCTCGAGGATCCACACCGGCAGGGAGAAGAAGGCGATCGTGGTTCCGCTGCGGTAGTCCATCAGCACGAAGTACGTTGCGGCATAGACGAGGATGCCGCAGACGATCACGGAAAACACCGTGGTGACGAACTCGAAGAGGTCCCGCATCATGGGGGGGAGGATGCGTGCCGCCAGGTCGATCCTGATGTGCTTGCCTTCCCTGGCCGCCAGCGCCGCACCGATGAAGGCCACCCACAGCACGAGATGACGGACCATCTCCGCACCGCCCATGATGCCCGTTGCATACCAGTTCCGCAGGACAATCTGGACCAGGACGAGCAGGATCATGGCACCGAGGAACAGGGCGATAAGCACATCCTCGATCCTTGCACCGTGGCTCAGCAGAGAATCCAGGATTCTGCCCGCCCTGGAGGCGGGAGCAGCCGAACCCTGATTCTGCCCCGTTCCTGCAGTTGCCATGGATGACCCTAGTGGATGCCGATGACCGTGGTGTTTTCCGGGTGCAGCCTCCGATACTCCTCCAGGAGCGCCAGGGTGAGGTCGAGGAGTTCCTGGGAATAGAGCTCTCCCACGAGGCTCTCCCGCGCCTTCTTGGCCGCGTCGAAGATGAACTGGATGTCGTGCTCGTTTTCGATCTCGTGGACCACGGTGATGCCTGCGTCCTTGAGGATTTTCAGGCACTCCTCGTCTTCGGCACGGGTGGCCTTGACGATCTCGCCGTGGGATGCGCGGGCTTCCTCCATGATCACCTGCTGGGCCTGGGGGGAAATCCTGTCCCAGACCTTTTTGGTCACGATGCTTGCGCCGAGCACGTTGGTCGAGGGGAAATTCCCCATGTAGTTGAACCGGGTGTACCACTGGAACGCCACGGCACCGTACGGCGTGGAGTTGGCACAGTCGATCAGGTGCGTGGAGAGCGAGGTGGCCACATCGGTGATGGAGAGCGAGATGGGGGAGATCCCCAGGGCACTGTAGACGGCCCGTCCGATGGGTTCCCCCTCCAGGGTCCACCACTTCTGCTGCCGCGCGATCTCCAGCGAGGTGATGGGCACCTTGGAGAAGTTGTAGACGAATCCCAGGTTCAGCCACCCGAGCACCTTGAACCCCGCCTCCTCGAAGGCGACGTTCATCCGCTCCTCGAGCCTCGACCTCACGTAGTCGATCTCCTCGTAGTTCCTGAAGAGGTAGGGGATCTCGGTGACACGCACCTGGGGCACGATGAGCCCGAGTCCCGGCCCCATGAACCCGCCGCCGTGGAGCTGGCCGAGCCTGATCTTGCGGATCACGTCCTTCTCATCACCCTGGACGCCTCCCCAGTAGATCTTGAAGGCGACTTCATTGTCCGTCTTTTCCCGGATGCGGGAGGCCATCTCTTCGTAGAGATCCATGATATTCGAGCCCTTGGGTGCCAGCGTGGCGATCTTGATGGTGATCTTCGCGTCGTCTACGGCACGTACATCACTGCCGGGAGCCATTGCCATCATCGTAACGAGGATCGTGAGTGTCAGGATCTTCTTCATACCTGGTGCCCCCTTTTCTTGGAAGAGCCTCGGTGGGTTTCATGCATCAGAAATACTCGTCAACGTGTTTCAGGAGGACCCTGGCCTTTCTCTTTGCCACCTCGTTTGCAAAGTTCATCTCCGGGAAGTAGTTCACGGGGGTGTCGATCACCTCCTGCAGGGTCTTCACGAAGAGCTCACGATCCTGGACCTGGTAGGTGTAGAACTGCGCATAGAGGAGGTGAACGAACAGGATCTTCGCCTGGGAGATCTCGAAGGCCTTCGAGAAATGCTGCTGTGCCTTTGTGGGGCTGCCGCCGAGCGTCGGGGGCTGTGCCGCGTAGAAGGCGCCGAGCGCCGCGTGGGCTGACCCGTAGTAGTAGGTCTCGTCCAGTTCGATCACCCGCAGCAGCATGGCCTCCACCTTGGGCACGTCCATGAGCACCGCGGGGTTTTTCAGGTTGAGCGATATCCACGCGAGCCACGTGTTTGCGCACCAGTACAGGGCCGGCACATCGCTCCTGGTAAAGGACGTCAGGGAGGGGGAAAACTCGTGGACGGGCTTTGAGAGCCTGTTCCTGAAGTCTTCGTTGTTCATGAGGATGCGCAGGGCATAGTCCCGGGCCTTGAGGTACATCGCGCTGGCGCGCTCCTTGTCCTGGTCTTCCACAAAGGCGAAGGCATAGCCGAAGTAGCCCTCGGAGGCCTTCAGCAGGAGGGCGGTATTCGGGGACGCCTCGATCAGACCGTCGAGCTGGATGAGGCTCGCGGGCATGGCATCGCGCACGAGATCGACGTCGGTGTTGCGGTTGATGGAGCGGTTCATGTCTTCCATGATGGGCTCCATGGATCTGACGAGGACTGCCCTGGGCGAGCAGCCACAGAGGAGCACCACCAGGACCACGAGTATCGAGAGATACAACGCCCCTGCTTTGTTCTCTACCATACCCCGTGCCTCCTTCGAACAGGAACCGGGCACCCTCCGTGTTCCCCGGAGGTGCACCGATGACATCAGCTACGCCAGGTGGGCAGCATCATGATGTTCGGGTCTCATGTCAGGGACCCTGTTACGAGTTTTTCTGTTCAAACTCCCGCATGTATGCCGTAAGCTTCTCCACACCTTCGATGGGCATGGCGTTGTAGATGGACGCCCGGATCCCCCCCACCGAACGGTGACCCTTGAGCCCGATGAGACCGAGCTTCGTGGCCCCCGAGAGGAACTCCTTCTCCAGGTCTTCGGAAGGGAGCCTGAAGGGGATGTTCATGAGGGAGCGGGAATCCTTCTGCACCGTGCCCCGGTAGAAGGCGCTCTCGTCCAGGATGTCGTAGATCAGGGACGCCTTTTTGGCATTGATCTTCTCCATCTCGGGAATTCCGCCGAGGTCCTCGATCCAGCCGAGCACCTCGTGCACCACGAAGATGGAACTGACCGGGCAGGTGTTGTAGCAGGAGTTGTCCTGCACGTGGGCCTTGTAGGTGAGCATGGTGGGGGTGTTCTCCGGGGCTCTGTCCACGAGGTCGTCCCTGATGATGACACAGGTCACCCCGGCGGGTCCCATGTTCTTCTGGGCCCCTGCATAGATGATCCCGAAGCGCGAGACATCGATCTTCTTCGAGAGGATGTCCGATGACATGTCCGCCACCAGCGGCACGCCGTGCGTGTCGGGGAAGCTCTGCCACTGGGTTCCGTAGATGGTGTTGTTCGAGGTGATGTGACAGTACACGGATTCCGGGGTGAACTTCAGCTCGGAGGCCGTGGGGATGCGCGTGTAGTTCTCGTCCTTGGTCGATGCCGCCACGTTGATCGTGCCGATCTTGCGGGCCTCCTTCATGGCCTTGGACGACCAGCTTCCGGTGTCGACGTAGTCGGCAACCGTTCCGGGCGCGAGCAGGTTGATGGGCACCATGGCGAACTGCAGGCTGGCGCCTCCCTGGAGGAAGAGGATCTTGTAGTTCTCGGGAATTTCGAGGAGCTTTCTCAGCCTGTCAATGGTCTCGTTCAGCAGGGCATCGAACTCCTTGGAGCGGTGGGAAACTTCCAGTATGGACATGCCGGTGCCTGCAAAATTCAGGGCAGCCTTGCTGGTGCTTTCGAGAACCGGTTCGGGCAGTACGGCGGGACCTGGGTTGAAGATGAATACCTTTCTCATAGGGTCTTGTCTCCTCCTGTCTCTGACATGGTGTGCGATATCATGCCTCCTTCATATACCACATCCAAGGCTCGGGTAAAGGCAATAGTTGGCCTCACGGCCCCCGACACCGATGCCCTGACATGACCCGTCGCTCACCCCGCAGCCGTCATTCCCTCCGACACCGATGTCCTGACATGACCCGGGGATCGTACCGCACCCGGGGAGTCCCCGACACCCCCGCGGGAACTGGCCGGTGCTCACTGCCTCGGTCGACCTGCAAAGCAGCCACCCCCTCGGGGGGATAGCCCTTGACGGTGGAGCGCCGTTGCGTCCTCTTTCCCGGCGGGATCGTTCTTGTCGGTGGAGAGCCGTTGCGTCCTCTTTCCCGGCGGGATCATTCTTGTCGGTGGAGAGCCGTTGCGTCCTCGTGTTGACAGCAATTCTCTTCCGGAGTATGAGGAATGAACTCGCATTCATTACGGAGATCGTGTGCTCCGTGAAGGAACTGCTGGGAAAAACCAGCCACAGACTCAGGCACATCGCAACGAGGAGGATTCTATGAATTTTTCGCTCAGTGATGAACACAAGATGGTTCAGGACATGGCGATTCGGTTCACGGACCAGGAGCTGAAGCCCCTGGCCGCCGAGATCGACTCAACCCACCGCCACAACGACGAGGTGTTGAGAAAGATGGCGGAAAACGGCTTCATGGGCGTTGCCATTCCCGCCGAATACGGCGGAGCGGGCATGGACTACGTCTCCTATGCGCTGATCCTCACCGAGATCTCCCGGGGGTGCGCCAGCACGGGCGTGATCATGTCGGTGAACAATTCGCTCTATGGCTTTCCTGTCTACAAGTTCGGCAGCGAGGAGCAGCGGGTCGCTTTCAACACGCCGGTGGCTTCAGGCGCGGCCCACGGCTGCTACGGGCTCACCGAGGCCAATGCAGGCTCGGACCCGGCGGCCATGAAGACCACCGCCGTGCTCGACGGCGATTCCTGGATCTTGAATGGCGAGAAGAAGTTCATCACCAACGGCAACATCGCGAAGTACGCCGTGGTGGCGGCCGTGACGGACAAGTCCAAGGGGTACAAGGGGATCACCCAGTTCGTGGTGGACCTCGAGAACACGGAGGGCTTCACCGTGGGCAAGATCGAGGAGAAGCTGGGGATCAGGGGTTCGGGGACCTCCGAGCTCGTGTTCGTGGATGCCTGCATCCCCAAAGATGCGATCCTGGGAGACCCGGGCTCGGGCTTCCGGCAGATGCTCACCACGCTCGATTCGGGACGCATCGGCATCGCCTCCCAGGCTCTGGGCATCGCCAAGGCGTGCCTGGACGAGTGCGTGGCCTACTCCAAGGAGCGCGTCCAGTTCGGAAAGCCTCTAGAGAGCTTCCAGGCGACCCAGTTCAAGCTCGCCGACATGGCGACCCGGATCGACGCCTCCGAACTCCTCATCCTGAAAGCGGCCTGGCTCGAGAGCAACGACCTCCCCTTCGAGAAGGAGGCTGCCCAGGCGAAGATGTACGCCTCGGACACGGCCATGGACGCCACCGTCGAGGGAGTCCAGATCTTCGGCGGCTACGGCTACAGCTGCGAATACCCCATGGAGCGGCTCATGCGCGATGCCAAGATCACGCAGATCTATGAAGGCACCAACGAGATCATGCGGATCGTGATTGCCAGGGGCGTCATGGGAAAACGGTAACATCGATCACCCGACGGGGCAGGCCGGGTCCTGCCCCCGGGTTTCCGGTCTTCTTCAGTGGGCTTCGGCCCAGTTCCTGCCCACCCCGACATCCACCTTCACCGGCACCTCGAGGGGATGGGCATGCTCCATCTCGTGTACCACCATGGCTTTCACCTCATCGAGTTCCTCTTCCCTCACCTCGAAGACCAGCTCGTCGTGGATCTGGAGGATCATCCGGCTCTGCAGGGGCTCGAGCCTCCGGTGGATCTTGACCATGGCCATCTTGATGAAATCCGCCGCACTGCCCTGGATGGGCGTGTTGATGGCGATCCTGCGTGCACCCTCCCGCTCGTTGAAGTTGCCGGAATGGATCTCGGGGATGCTCCTGATCCTGCCCATGATGGTTTTCACGTACCCGTGGCGGGATGCGGACTGTGCCGTCTCGTCCATGTAGCGCTTCACCCCGGAGTACCGGGACAGGTACTGTTCGATGTAGCGACTGGCCACCTCACGCTTGATGCCGAGTTCGCCCGAGAGCTTGTGGGGACCCATGCCGTACATGATGCCGAAATTGATGGTCTTGGCCTGCCTGCGCTGGTTCTCGCTCACCTGATCGAGCTCGACCCCGAAGACCTGGGATGCCGTCTGGGTATGAATGTCGACGCCGTGCGAAAAGGCGTCCAGGAGGGCCGCATCCCCGGAGATGTGGGCCAGGATCCTCAGCTCGATCTGGGAGTAGTCCGCAGAGAGGATCAGGTAGCCCTCAGGCGCAATGAAGGCCTGCCTGATCCGCCTGCCGGTCTCTGTCCGGATGGGGATGTTCTGCAGGTTCGGCTCCGACGAAGAGATCCTGCCCGTGGCCGTCACGGCCTGGTTGAACCGGGTGTGGATCCGGTGGGTGACGGGATCCACCATGGCGGGCAGGGCGTCCACGTAGGTGTTCTTGAGCTTGGCGAGCATCCGGTAGTCAAGGATCATGGCCGGCAGCTCGTGATGGGAGGCAAGCGTCGCCAGAACCTGGCTGTCAGTGGAGTAGCCCGTCTTGGTCTTCCTGACCACAGGCAGCTTCAGGTCTTCGAAGAGCACTTCTCCGAGCTGCTTGGGGGAGTTGATGTTGAAGGATTTGCCCGCGAGGCCGTGGATCTGCTCCTGTCTCTCGGCGATGGTGAGGGAGATCTCCCGGGAGATATCCCGGAGCAGATCGACATCGATGAGGACCCCGGTCGCCTCCATGGCAGCGAGCACCCGCACCAGGGGGATCTCGATCTCGGAGAAGATCTCTGCCACGGCCTGCCTCTCCATGTGCGCGCCGAGTTCCTCCTTGAGGGGGAGCAGCACCTGGGCGTGCCCGGCGAGAAATTTCAGGATGCTGTCACGTTCCATCTCGCCAAACGTTTTTGCCTTCCTGCCGGTTCCGAGAAGTTCCTTGAGCGAGGTGATGTCTCTGGACAGGTACGATCGGGAGAGGTCCTCCAGGCTGGTCTGGCCCGTTGCCGCGTCGATACAGTAGGCCGCGAGCATCACGTCGAAGATCTCCGCACCAGGTTCGATCCCTGCCCTGATTGCCTCCACGAGGACCTCCTTGGCGTTGTGGAGACAGACGCGCACCCGCGCGTTCTTCAGGGGGTCGAGATACTCCCGGGTATCGAGGCAGACGTAGCAGGTCTGCCCGTCACAGAAGGCCGAACCGAGCCCCGCCAGGGCGAACATGCCGAGGTCCCGGGCCCCATCCGGAGGGAGCCCCTCCACGATCTTCCCGTCAAAGGCAGCTTCCTCCTGAGCCCCCTCGGGCCGGATCTCGCTCAGCAGGGCTTTGAACTCGAGTTCTTCGAAGATCGCCGCAAGCCTGTCACGATCCAGTTCCCCGATGGTGAGGTCGTCATCGTCCAGGCCCAGGTCCACATCCCGGTCGAGCCGCACGAGCTCCAGGCCCAGGAGCCCCTGGTCCCTTCCCTCTTCCACGGCCTTGCGCGTCCTGTCTGCCGGTATATCCGAGGCCCGTTCCAGGATCTCGTCCAGGTGACCGAACCGGGTGATGAGGTCCACGGCGCCCTTGGGGCCGATCCCGGGAATACCGGGGACGTTGTCCGAGCTGTCCCCCATGATGGCCAGCAGGTCGGCGATATACTCCGGGTACACCCCGAATTTTTCCTTCACCTCTTCACGGCCGTAGACCTTGTCCTTGAGGGTGTCCCACAGGGTGACGGTTTCCCCCACGAGCTGCATGAGGTCCTTGTCTCCCGAGATGATGGTGACGTTTTTCTGCGGGGCGTTCCTGCGTGCCAGGGTCGCGATGATGTCATCCGCCTCGAGGCCTTCTCGCTGCACCTGGGGGATGCCCAGTGCCTGCACTACCTGCACGATATAGGGAACCTGCACCTGGAGGGCCTCGGGCATGGAGGGCCGGGTGGCCTTGTAGTGGTCGTAGAGTTCATGCCGGAGGGTAGGGCCCCTGGAATCGAGGACGAAGCAGATGTGGCGCGGACTCTTTTCCTTGAGAAGCTTCAGCAGCATCCGGGACAGGATGTAGACGGCGTTGGTGGGCATGCCCCTGGAGGTGGACAGGTTCCTCATGGCATAGAAGGCGCGGTAGATGTAGGAGCTCCCGTCGATGAGGTAGAGTTCGCCTGTGCCGTTCATGTGAGGATCGGGCCTCCTGTTCCGGTCTTTTTCCAGGTGAGGTAGTCTTCCAGGATCTCCCCGTGATCGAAGGCCAGGGGCTGCGGCAGGTCTTGGAGATCGAACACCCCGGCACGCTCGGCGTCATCTCGAGCCTGGAGCGTCCCCGATCCCTTCGCGATGAACACCGTGGTGATGGTGTGCCCCCTCGGGTCGCGGGCAGGATCGGAGTACGCGTGGAACATCCTCAGCTCGTCGAGGGCAAGACCTGTCTCCTCCTGTGCCTCTCTGCGGGCCGCTTGGGCAAGAGTCTCACCGTAATCCACGAACCCTCCCGGCAGGGCCCATCCGAGGGGGGGATTCTTCCTGGAGATGAGCACGATGCCGCCTGAATACTCGATGATGATATCCACCGTGGGCACAGGGTTGCGGTAGACCTTGAGGTCCTGCCCGCACCCGGGGCACCTGATGGTCCGGCCCCCGGTCATTTCGCATTCCGGACAGCGATGGAGATCTCGAAGCCCGGCTCGTCATGCACCAGGATGTCCGCATCGGCCCCGAGATCCCGGCAGAGCGCCTCGATCCGCTCCCTGCTCTGTTCGGTGAGCTGCATTTCGGGGCACGCGATGCGGATAATGCCGGAATCCAGGGAGATCTTCAGGCTGCGGCCCTTTTCGGTGGAGGACAGGATCGTATGGATCACCCCGGTCACTGCTGCAGAGAGCGCGGGGTAGTGCACCTTGACGTAGCACGTGCGTGCATCGAGGTGAAGTTCGTGCCGGGTATCGTGTTTGAACCGCATGTCCGACATGAGGAAGCTGGTTTCCATCTCGAGGTACTCCTTGAGCTCCACGGAAACATACCCCTCGCTGGTGAGCTGGGCCTTGTAACTCAGGGGTTTCAGCATGGCGTCGATCTTGTCGGCGCCTTCGAGGATGGACTGGAGATCCTTGGTGTTCTTGTCTCTGATGGTCTCGAGCTCTTCGGGTGAGAGCGATTCGAGAGAGGAGAGCCGTTCGTTGCGTGCCTGGATGAGCTGCGCCCTTCCCATCACCCACATGAGCGGGGTGTTGAGGTTGTGGACGAGCCCCCCTGTCAGGGAACCGATGTGCTCGAGAACCTTGTCCTTCACGCGTGCTCCATGAACGCCCGGTAGGCGAGGTAGGCTGCGTAGACATCCACCTTCGAGGAGAGCTCGAAGGGGGCGTGCATGGAGAGCAGGGCAGGGCCCATATCCACGATATCCATGCCGTACTCCGCCAGGAATTTCGCCACGGTTCCCCCTCCGCCCTCGTCGACCTTTCCGAGCTCACCCGTCTGCCACGGGATTTTTCCCCGGTTCAGGAGCCGGCGGATCCAGCCCATGTACTCGGCGTGGGCCTCGCTGGCGCTCGCCTTGCCCCGGGACCCGGTGAATTTCGTGACACAGACCCCATAGCCGAGTTTCGCGGCGTTCGCCTTCTCGTGCACTTCCGGGTAATCCGGGTCATAGGCGCCGTTGACATCGCCCGAGATGGCCCTGCTCCTGTAGAGGACCCGTGCGGGAACAATGGAGCGCTTCATGCGCTCCGACAGGTCCCAGAGCACCTCTTCCAGGAACATGCTCTTTGCCCCGGTGTTTCCCTCGGATCCGATCTCTTCCTTGTCCACGAGCAGGGCAATGGAGGTGAAGGGGACTTTCTTCGCGTCGAGGATGGCGGTAAATGCGGCCCACGCGCAGACACGGTCGTCCTGCCCGTAGGCACCGATCATCGACCTGTCGAACCCCACCTCCCGGGCCCCTCCGGCTGGCACGACCTCGAGGTCGGCGGAGACGAAATCCTGTTCCACGATGCCGTACTTTTCGTGCAGCAGGCCCAAGATCGTCTGCTTGACCTTGTCCTCCTTGGCCTTCAAGTCGGGGCGCGATCCACAGATGATGTTGAGCTTCTCTCCCACGAAGGCATCCCCCACCTTCTTGCTGTACTGGGCATTGGCGGCGAGGTGGGGCAGCAGGTCATCGATGGTGAAACAGGGATCCGCCTCGTCTTCTCCCACCACGCACTCGATGGTGCTCCCATCTTCCCTGACCACGACACCGTGGAGAGCCAGGGGCCTCGCAAGCCACTGATACTTCTTGATGCCCCCGTAGTAGTGGGTCTTCAGCATGGCGAGGTCCGTGTCTTCGTACAGGGGATTCGCCTTGAGGTCGAGTCGGGGACAGTCCATGTGCGCAACGACAATCCGGACCCCCTCTTCCAGGGCGTTCGTGCCCGGCCTGCACACGGCGATGGCCTTTCCCCTGTTTTCCACCACGTGGAGCTTCTTGTCTGCTTTCGCCCTGTCCATGACGTAGCGCGCACACTCCCGCTCGGTTTTCACCGCCGAGAGGAATTCCATGTAGGTTCTCGCGTAGGATTCCACGTGCTCCTGCCTGTCCTTGAGCACCTCCCATCCCGAGACAGGCTTGTGCGCGAAGCTCTTCTGTGGGGTTTTACTTCTTTTCTGCATCGGTGCCCGCGCCTTCCTGGGGTGTCCCCGACTCTTCGGAATAGACCTCGGTCAGGGCACGAACCTCGATACCCGCATCCTTGAGGGCCTTCCTGATCTCGGCCTTCTTGGCATCCACGACTTTGAGCATGAAACTCTGATACTTCATTCAAACCTCCCTGGTAGTATGTGGTTGCAGTGCTGGCACGCAGTTCCCTTCAGGGCCGTCCACTCTACGGTAAAGCCCCTGCGGGAGATGACGATCTCTCCGCATCCCGGGCAGTAGGTATGTTCCCCTGCATGCCCCATGACATTCCCTGTATACACGAACTTGAGGCCCTGGCTCAACCCTATGTCGCGGGCGGCCTCCAGGGTGCTGACAGGGGTGGGGTCAGCCCTGGTGTAGCGGTGGCGCGGGTAGTACCGGCTGAGGTGCCAGGGAATATCCGGGCTGACCGAGCAAATGAAGGAGGCGATGTCCGTGAGCTCCTCCTTCGAATCGTTCTCCCCTGGAATGACGAGGGTGGTGACCTCGATCCAGATGCCGGCATCGTGGTAGGCCCTGATGGCATCGAGCACGGGGGCCAGCCGTGCAGAGCAGAGCTTCGTGTAGAATGTTTCCGTGAATGCCTTCAGGTCGATGTTGGCCCCGTCGATGAGCCCCTTGAGCTGGCCCGAGATGATGTCTGTGGCGGTGTACCCGTTGGTGATCATGGTGTTGAGCAGTCCCCTGGTGTGGGCGATCTTCGCGGTGTCGAGCACGTACTCGAGGGAGATCGTGGGCTCGGTGTAGGTGTAGGAGACCCCCCTGCACCCCCTGGACAGGGCGGTGTCCACCACATCTTCGGGCAGAAAGGTCTCTCCCGTGATCTTCCCTGTCATGAGCGGGTACTGGGAGATGTCGCTGTTCTGACAGAAGGCGCACCTGAAATTGCACCCCACGGTGGCAATGGAGAAGGACCTCGTGCCCGGCAGGAAATGGTACAGGGGTTTCTTCTCGATGGGATCCACGTTGGCGGCGATGCTCCTGCCCCAGACGAGGCTGTAGAGGACACCGTGTACGTTCCGTCTCACGGCACAGATGCCTGTCTTACCCTCGGAGATCGTGCACCGGTGGGCACAGAGCATGCAGCGCACCCTGCCGTCGGAAAGGGCTGTCCAGAAGCGTGCCTCCTTCATGGATCGCGGTACCGCGCCCCCTTGTCTGCGGAGAGCGCCATGTTCGCATACCGCGCCAGGACGCCGCTGAGGATTTTCTTCGGGGCAGACCAGGACCTGCGGCGTTCTTGGAGCTCGTCGGGTTCGACAAGGAGATCGAGTTTCCTGCCGGGGATGTCGATGCGGATGCGGTCACCCTCCCTCACCAGGGCAATGGGTCCGCCCTGGGCCGCCTCGGGTGAGCAGTGGCCGATGGCCGCCCCCCGGGTGCCTCCGGAGAAGCGCCCGTCCGTGATCAGGGCGACATCCGTGTCGAGCCCCATCCCGGCGATGGCGGAGGTGGGGGTGAGCATCTCCCGCATGCCCGGGCCGCCCCGGGGTCCCTCGTAGCGGATCACCACCACATCGCCCTTGACGATCTTTCCCGAGAGGATGGCCTCGCTCGCGTCTTCCTCGGAATCGAAGACCCGTGCCGTTACGGTTCGCTGCATCATCTCGGGGAGCACTCCTGACTGTTTCACCACTGCGCCGTCAGGTGCCAGGCTCCCCTTGAGGATGGCGATCCCGCCCTGGGCGTGATACGCCCTGTCCAGTTCACGGATGACCTCCGGGTCAAGGATTTCGGCCCGCTCCAGGTTTTCTCCCACGGTGCCGCCGGTCGCGGTTGGTTCATTCAGGCCCAGTACCCCGGTCTCGGCAAGGCGTTTCATCACTGCCTGAATCCCGCCTGCGCGGTTGAGATCTTCGAGGTGGTGGGGGCCCGCTGGGGAGAGGCTGCAGAGGTGGGGAACCCGGGTTCCCATGCGGTCGAAATCATCGAGGTCGAGCTCGATCCCAGCCTCAAACGCCATGGCCGGGAGGTGGAGGACCGTATTGGTGGAGCACCCCAGCGCCATGTCCACGGCAATGGCGTTCTGGAAGGCCTTAGGGGTGGCGATGGCCCTGGGCCTGATGTCCCTTGCCAGGAGCTCCATGACCTTCATTCCCGCGTGCTTTGCGAGCCGGATCCGCTCGGAATAGACCGCCGGGATGGTCCCGTTGCCGGGCAGGCCCAGCCCGATGGCCTCGGTGAGGCAGTTCATGGAGTTGGCGGTAAACATCCCTGAACAGCTCCCGGCCGTGGGACACGCGCACCCCTCCAGTTCTCTCAACTCCGAGTCGCTCATCGTCCCTGCCTTGACCCTGCCGATGCCCTCGAACACGCTGATGAGATCCACGCTCCTTCCCCGAAGGGTTCCAGCCAGCATGGGTCCTCCGGAGACCACCACGGAGGGGACATCGAGCCGCAGGCACGCCATGAGCATGCCCGGGACAACCTTGTCGCAGTTGGGGATGAACACCAGGGCGTCGAAGGCGTGCGCCATGGCCACGAGCTCGATGGAGTCCGCGATGATTTCCCGCGAAGGCAGGGAATACCGCATGCCCTCGTGATTCATGGCGATGCCGTCGCAGATGCCGATCACGGAAAACTCCATGGGCGTGCCGCCTGCCATGCGCACTCCTGCCTTGACCGCCTGGCAGACCTGGTTCAGGTGGATGTGCCCGGGGATGATATCGTTTGCGGAATTCACGATCCCGACAAAGGGCCTGGCGATCTCCTCGTCGGTAAATCCGTTCGCCTTGAGCAGGGACCGGTGGGGGGCCTTCTCGTGGGATTTCTTCATCCTGTCGCTCCTCATGCCTTCACCTCTCATGGTTAAAAAGACCGTTTCGTGAGAGTATATTACACTTCACCGGCTCATTTTCAAGCACTTGATGGGGGAGCACCGGGACGGGGACGGCACGTCGGGGACATCTCAGCCTGCCGGGTCAGGTGTGGAGAGGATCACCTCAGCCCAACCGGGCCTGGACATGAAATCGGACACCTCAGTCCTCCCGGGTCAGGGTTTGAAGAGGGAACCCTCAGCCCCAAACCAGGCCTGGGTGTGACGAAGGGCACCTCAGCTTCGCCAGACACGGGGACGGGGCTCGAAGAAGACATGCGCAGCACCAGGTTCCCGCCGGCATCTCGTACAGAGCCGGGACGTTCGCGCTGCAGGGAGGCTCACCCCCTGCGCGCGGAACACACGGAGTATTTTGCCTCTTTTGTCTCGGGTGGGCTCACCCCCCCGCGCACGGCACACACGGATCAAGCCCTGAGGGCACCTGTACTCGCCCCGAGGGGTGCACGCTTTTCCCGTACGACCCGCGATGCGTGATACGGAGACGGTGCTACCCTGATGCGGTCCTCGAGCCTCACCACCTTCCAGGACGGGGTGTGAGGGAATGGAATCCGCACAGGTTCCTGCTGTGGAGGTATGGCAACGGTCCGCTTGAGCAGCACTCCGGAGCAGACGAGCAGTGCCCCGAACACCGCGATGCTGATGGGTTTCGACGAGGGCTGCGGCAGCGCGCGGACCCCAGACCGGGGGCGTTCTTCAGCAGGGAGAAGCCTGTTCCAGTGCGGCCCGTAGGCCCACAGAGGATCCGTGAGCAAATAAGCTCCTTTTTCGAAACTCTGCGCCTCGAATCCGTACCCTGAGCTGAGCGAGGGGAAGAGGAGGTCGTACCCGCCGGAACTCTGGGTGATCTTTTGGGTGATCTGTACATGCGTGAAGATGAAGCCCGGCTCACCACGGGCCTGATCTTCATGCATGAAGGCTCCGGTGAGAATCGATGCGGCATGCACCACTGCTGGTACGCCGATGACAAGAATACAGATCAAGACAACCCTTTTCACGGGAACAACCCTCTCCTCATGAACCTATCCAATGCCTCTGTACGAAAACCCATGTTCCTTCATAAGGTGAGGGCCGAGGGACACAACACCTGGTACAAAGAAGGAGAACAAGGTTTATTAATAATCGTGTCATCACACAATGCAAGGGTGTGACGGTAATTTTTTCACATTCATGGATGAAGACGCCCTTGATCAGCTGTGCCCGAGGTGGTACAGATCAGGCGGGAGGTTTGAGCCGTGAACGTGACGATCACCTTATCCACCCAGCAGCGGGAGCAACTCGTGGACATCACGGACCGGGTCCGGTCCATTGTCGCGCTCCACGGCACGGAAAGCTCCCTGTGCGCACTCTATGCAAGGGGCGCCACCGCCGCGATTATGATCCAGGAAAACGACGATCCCAACATCACCATCGATGTCCTCGAGTGCCTGAGGTCCCTCGTGCCCGCAGGCAGGTGGCTGCACGACCGGATCGACAACAATGCAGACGCCCACATCAAGGCTGGGATCATCGGTCCTTCGGAGGTGATCCCCGTGGAAAACGCGACCCTGCTGCTGAGCACGTGGCAGAACATCTTCTTCTGCGAGTTCGACGGGCCGAGGAGCCGCAGGGAAGTGATCGTCACCCTCATCTGACGCCCCGGGTACCCCCGGCGCCCGAACACGTCCCGATCCCTGCTCACGCACCTGTTTTCAGTCCTGATACGGCCACCGAAGACCCCTTGCTTTTACACCATGCACAGCGTATTTTTATGGTGAGACTGGGTACAGATATGTGCAGTGTTATGGACCCATCACGGTGACCCCAATCGGCAACGATCAGGGTTTCACAGGTGAGCGGGCGCTCAGAGGATCAGTGAAATTACCCACATTAAGGAGGGAATATGGCTGAGATTTACGGGGGACATCTGGTTGCACGGTATCTCAAGGAGGTGCAAGGGGTCAGCACGGTCTTTTCGCTCTCGGGCGGCCACATAGACAGGATCTACGACGGCTTCGTGGACAACGGCGTCAGGCTCATCGACGTGCGCCACGAGCAGGCAGCCGCCATGATGGCCCATGCCTGGTCGATCTATACCCGCCAACCCGGCGTCTGCCTGGTGACGGCGGGCCCGGGGTTCACCAATTCTCTTACCGGGCTGGTGAATGCATCCCTGGAACATGCACCGCTGGTCATGATCAGCGGCACCTCTCCGGTGAGGGACCAGGAAAAGGGGTCGCTCCAGGAGATCAGGCAGGCCGACATGGTCAGGTCCACGGTGAAGTGGCACGGGATCTGCCACGACATAAAGCGGATCCCCGAATTCCTCGCAACGGCTTTCCGGCAGGCAATCTCAGGGAATAAAGGTCCCGTGTTCCTGGAGTTGCCGCCGGACATCCTCAACAGGAAGGTTGCCCTGGATTCCGTTCCCTGGCCACGCAGGGGCGACATCCTCTACCGCGCCCAGCCCGATACCGACGAGGTCATGAAGGCGGCAGAGCTCATCAACGCGTCCGAGAAACCCGTGATCATCGGGGGCGGCGGCGTTGGCTCCAGCGTGTGCACCGAGGACCTCAGGGCGTTCATCGAGACCACGGGCATCCCGTTCTTCCTCATCAACACCGGAAGGGGGACGCTGCCGGACGATCACCCGCTCTCCCTGTGGGACGGCGGGATGATGGCCATGCTCACCGCGGCCTCCCAGGCCGACCTGATCATCGCGCTCGGCGTACGGTTCAACTGGCTCCTCATGTACGGCCAGATCTTCCCCCAGGCAAAGCTCGTGCGGGTGGACATCAACCCCGCGGAGATCGACAGGAACCGCGTCTCGGACGCCGGGCTCGTGGGCGACGTGGCCCTTGCCCTCAGGGAACTCACCAGGCACGTGGCACAGCGGGATCACGGCAAGTGGCGCACCACGCTGCGCGACGCCTACCTCCCCATGGTGGCCGAGGAGATCGATGCGAGGAACAAGCCCTCGGACCCCATTCACCCGCACCGCCTCGTGAGCCTCGTGAGGGAGGCCTTCGGGGACGACGCCATCTACCTCATCGACGGGGGAGATACGTCCTACTACGGCGCCACCGGGCTCGTGGCAAAGGAACGTGCCGGGGTCTACGCCTCGGCCGGCGGCCAGTTCGGGTGCCTGGGCACCGGGATCCCCTTCGCCCTTGCCGCCAAGCTCGCACGACCGGAGAAGACCGTGGTGCTCATCAACGGCGACGGGTCCTTCGGGCTCAATGCCATGGAATTCGACACGGCCGTGCGCCACAACATCCCCTTTGTCTGCGTGGTGAACAACGACCAGGCCTGGGGAATGATCAAGCACGGCCAGGAGATCTGCTATGGCGGGGAACGCCTCATCGGGTCTCACCTGGGTGTGGTTCACTACGAAAAGATAGTGGAGGGCCTGGGCGGCTATGGCGAACTCGTGGAACGGGATGCGGATCTCGTCCCTGCTCTGAAACGCGCCCTCGCCTCCGGGAAGCCCGCGTGCATCAATGTGATGACCGACACGTGCGCAGTGAGCCCCATGACGCTGCAGTTCGTGGATGGTCTGAAGATGGAGTGACCCATGAAGGCCGTCCAGTTCTCCGTGTCCATACCCCAGTGGCTCGCGCTGAAGACCCTGGGTCACCTCAACAGGAAGCTCTTCTACGAGGGGCCGCTCGCCACGGTGAAGCTGCTCGACATCCCCGAACCCCGGCTCCCCTCTGACGAGTGGGTCAGAATCAGGACCCGTGCCTGCGGCATGTGCGGCTCAGACGTGAACCTGATTTTCCTCAAGGATTCTCCGTCCGCCTCTCCCTTCACCTCCTTCCCGTGCGTGCTGGGGCACGAACTGACAGGAGAGATCGTGGAGGCGGGACAAAAGGTCGATGGCCTCGAGTCCGGGGACCTGGTCACCATCGCCCCGCACCTGAACTGCGCTGCGCGCGGGATCGATCCGGTCTGTCCTGCCTGCAGTGCGGGGCACATCGGGAGCTGCGAGAACTTTGCCCGGGGGGCCATCGCCCCGGGCATGTTCACCGGCATCTGCACGGACACGTCTGCAGGCTTTGCAGAGTACCTCGTGGCACACAAGAGCCAGGTCTTCAGGCTGCCCGAGGGGATCACCCCGGAATCGGGGGCAGTGATCGAACCCCTTGCCGTGGCCCTGCAGGCCGTGCTCGACAACAGGCCAGTAGCCGGGGAACACGTCCTCATCATCGGCGGCGGGGTGATCGGAAGTCTCGTGGTCCAGGCCATCAGGGCCCTGGGAATCGAGTGCACCATCACGGTGTCGGAACCCTCAATGTTCCACGCAGCGCTGTGCCGGAAATTCGGGGCGGACCACGTCTTTTGTGATGGAGACATCCTCTCGCGGGCAGAAGAACTCACCGGGGCGCACCGCTACAAACCCATGATCGGCCCGGACATCCTCATGGGAGGCTTCGGAAAGATCTTCGACACGGTGGGGAGCAGGCAAACCCTCAACGCGAGCCTGAGGTCCCTGGCAACGGGCGGGGTGCTCTCCGTGGTGGGGATCGGCCACGACATCACGCTGGATCTCACCCCGCTGTGGCTGAAGCTGCAGACCATCAAGGGGGTGTTCTCCTACGGGGTCACGGAGATCGACGGCAGGAGGCAGCACATCTTCGATCTGGCTATTGACCTCGTGCACAAGGGAACGGTCTCGCTCTCCGAGATGGTGACGCACACCTTCGACCTCGAGCAGTTTCCCGAGATGATCGAGACGAACCTGGCAAAAGAGAAGAACCAGGCTGTGAAGACTGTTGTGACATTCACCCCCGGGGCAGCCCCATGACGGGGCCCGGGATGCACCCCGAATGAGGAGGTCGCACCATGGTGCGCTACGGCGTTGAAGCAACAGAGCTCATCAGGATCAGGCGCTCCTGGAGAACCTTCCAGGAGCAGCCCCTTACCCAGGATCACACGAAAAACCTGACGTCCTTCATCGAGGACCTCGATCCTCCCCCCTTCGGCACCGGGATCAGGTTCGAACTCATTGACACGGGCTCTACCTTGAAGAGGTTTTCAGGAACCTACGGCGTTGCCAAAGGCGCACGCACGTTCCTTGCAGGAGCCGCCCACCCGGGAACGAGGACGGAGGAGGACTTCGGCTACCTCTTCGAAGCGATCCTGCTGCGCGCCACGGAACTCGGTCTCGGGACCTGCTGGATGGGGGGCACCTTCAATTCGGGCTTTTTCGCAGACAGGATCCTGCGCACTGCTGACGAGATCATCCCTGCAGTGAGCCCGGTGGGCTACCCCGCTTCGGCACGTTCCGTGGTCGATTCCCTCTTTGCCGCCTCTGCGGGCTCACGACGCCGCAAACCCGGAGAGAGCCTCTTCTTCACAGAGCGCTTCGGTGTCCCCCTCGACGTTGAGAACCACCCCTACCGGATACCCCTGGAGATGGTGCGGCTGGCCCCGTCGGCATCCAACAGGCAGCCCTGGAGGATCCTGGCCACCGGCGATGTCTTCCACTTCTTTGTTCAGCGTTCACTCGGGTACAAGGCCCTGTTCAGAGAGGTGGACATGCAGCGGATCGACCTTGGGATCGCCATGCTCCACTTCGAGCTGGGTTCTTCGGAACTGGGTCTCGGCGGGAGATGGGAGGAACACGACCCTGCCCTCAACGACCTGCCGGCAAGAACTCAGTACATCGTAAGCTGGGTTCCGGACTAGCGCTACCGGGTGTTTTCCCGCCACCCTCCCGACCAGGGCCGCGGAACTTCCCCAAGGAGCGGACATGGAAATCATCTATGGACTCAACGCGATAACCGAGGCCCTGAAGGCCCAAAGGAGAACCTTCACCGAGATCGTGACCTGCCGGCAGGACATCAAGGAGATCGCTGCTCTCATCCCGGCACCCGAGCTGCACACCGTTTCCAGGAGAGATCTGGACCGGATGGCCGGAACCCCGTTCCACCAGGGCATTGCGGCCAGGGTCTCTTCCTACCCCTACGTCGGCCTTCATGACCTTGTCTCCGTGAAAATCCTCGTGATGCTGGACTCCATCGAAGATCCCCAGAACCTGGGGGCCATCATCCGGTCCGCCTATGCCCTGGCAGGTGCCGGCATCGTGATCCCCGAGGACCGTTCCGCCTCCATCACCGCTGCCGTGGTGAAGGCCTCTGCCGGTGCAACAGAGCACGCGCGCGTCGCCCGCGTCAAGAACCTGCGATCAGCGGCCAGGGACCTGAAAAAGAACGGGTTCTGGCTCGTGGGTCTCGAGGCTGGAGCAGGCGAGACCCTGGGAAGCGTCCCGAGATTCGACAAGACCGTGCTCGTGCTCGGGGGGGAAGACACCGGGATCCGCCCCATCGTGGCCAGGGAGCTCGACGTGATGGCACGCATCCCCATGGAGGGCTCCTTCAATTCTCTCAATGTTGCCAGCAGTGCGGCCATTGCCCTCTACGAGCTCTTCATGAGCCACTGATCACCTCATTTTGAGGCGCTCCTTTTGCTCTACGCATCAGGCCTGGCGCACACCCGGCTTTTCTGCCGGGGGACGTGATCACGGAGCACAGGCGTGCCTTGGTGTTTGTCGCACCACCTCTTTTCTGCTATAGGCTCGAAGAGAGATGAAGAGAGAACGGATCACGGGATCACACACCACCAGGCAGGCACACTGCCTCGTGGAAGGATCGAGCGTTCTCCGCCGCGAGCGGATCTGCGTGGAGAAGGTCATTCACCTCTCTCTCAACAACGAACCCCTTGCCAACCTGGTTGCAAGCCCCCACCAGCTCAGGGAGCTCGGTGCCGGGTTCGTGATCAGTGAAGGGCTCGCCCGTGATATCGAGAAGGTGGAGGTCGAAGGGGACCGGATCAGGGTCTACGCCGCCTCCGGTGTCCCATCCGGGGAGCGCGTGACGGAATCCAGCGGTGGTCTCTCCATGGGCGGCACGCCCGGAACCATTGTATCGCGTGTCGTGATCGAGGCTGACGATGTGTTCAAGGTCATCTCCGAGATCGTCTCCGAACTCTGGGAGATGACCGGCGGCGCCCACTGCTCGGTGCTCTTCTCGAGGGGCAGGATCGTTGCCAAGAGCAGCGACATCGGCAGGCACAACACCGTGGACAAGGTGATCGGCTCTGCTGTTCTGACTGGCCTCGACCTGTCGTACTGTGTCCTCGGGTGCACGGGAAGGCAGCCCGCGGGCATGGTGAGAAAGGCCGCCAACGCGGGCATCCCCATCATCGTCAGCAAGGCGGCCACCACAGACGAGGGCATCACCCTGGCCCGGAGATCAGGGCTCACCTTGATCTGCAGGGTGAGGGAGCAATCGTTCTGCGTGTACAGCCACCCCTGGAGAGTGGCAGGGCTCGGAGCGGACGACACCGGGGAGTTCTTGAAAAAGGGGCGATCATGCAGGGAAAAGCAGTAACCTTAACTACCATTCAGCGCTATTTTTCAGGCGACCGGTTCGCTGAACTCTGCGGGATCGAGATCGTGGAGACAGGACCAGGATACGCCCTCACCCGCCTCGAAGTAACGGATCACCACCTCAACAGCCTGAAGATGATGCACGGCGGGGCGCTGTTCGCCCTGGCCGATCAGGCCTTTGCCGCTGCCGTCCACACCGGGGGAAAGGTGGCCCTTGCCATCAACATCTCCATCTCCTACCTCAAGGCAGCCCGGGGAAAAGTCCTCGTTGCCAGGGCACAGGAGATCGCGAGAACCTCCAGGCTCGCCACCTGCAGGATCGACATCACGGACGAGCACGACGACCTCATCGCAACGCTTCACGGCATGGCATACATAAAGAACCAGGCCATCGACTGAGGATGCTCGTGGTGTACCCGCGGACGTCAGGAAAGCAGCCGAATGGGACCGCCCTGTTACCGGGCAGGAAACTCTTCACCAGGGAGGAACGCGTGGGGGACAGAGCATGAGATCCACACGGCATGCCTCCCGTGTGGCAGAAACCCTCGGCGCAAGCCCGACATGCCACACCTCCCTGTTTACCCGGACCCTGGTTCTCTTCCTGCTCGTTTTCCTGTGGGCAGCACCCGCACGCGCCCTGGTCAGCACTGAACGAGACGGCATCACGCTCACCTATCCAGCGGGGGAAGAAGCCATTGCCCATCGTGTGATCATGGCCGCCCCCCTGATCATGAATTTCCTCGCGTCCAGGGGGCTGAGCGTTACCCTCCCCCTCGAGATCCTTCTCGATGATACCCTCGATGTCCCCCGTGTGTTCGCGCACATGATCCCCCACCGGGAGATCAGGATCCCGCTGCGAGCCCCGGGCGTGCTGGAAGAGGGGTTCCTGGAGGAAGACCCCTGGGTCTACTTCCTGTTCATGGGACTGTGCCGCCAGGGCATCTATGCACTCAGAGGCGGCATCCCCGAGGCTGCCCACGCCCTCTTCGGCGAGGTGATCTCGCCCAACCTGGTCAACCCGCCCTGGGTGATCGACGGTGTGGGGCACCTCCTCTACACGTCGTACCGGGGGCACCCGCGGGTACATCCCCTCGATGCGGCATACCTGGCATCCGGGGTTCCCCGGGACATGGCCAGGGTGAGCAACCACCCCGGCATCTGGCCGGGGTACTTCGGGTACCGCATCTACGGCAGGCCCTTCATCGGCTTTCTCCACGAGCGCTTCGGCTGGGAAGGCATCCGTGCCTTCCTGCTCAGCCAGGGCTCCGGCATCATCCCCCTGGAGATCGACCTCAAGGCCCGCGCGACCTTCGGCAGCTCCTGGGCGACGCTGTGGAACGAGTTCATCACCATATCAGGACTCTCCCACGCAGCTGATGACGGGACCCTGATCTCGGGATACGTCACCGGCCCCGTCGTCACCTGGGACAATTCCGGCGTGTACCCCGGGCCCAAACTGGTGCGCCACCGGGGCAGGTACGGGTACCGGGACGAGAGGGGGATCCTCTGGCTCTCGGAGTACGATGCCGACGGGATCTCGCAGCTCGTGGGGTACACGAGGCAGGGGCTCGCCTTTTCCTGCGACACGGAGCATATCTGGGACCCCGGTCAGGGAAACGTCGCCGTGACACGGTTCGGCAGCACTCCGGCTCTGATCATCTTCCAGATGGAGCGGACTCTCTTTGGGAGGCACTGTCTTTCTTCCACCACCATTCCCGCTCCACCGGGCGCCCTGCAGCTCTCGGGCCCGGTCATGAACGAGGCGGGGCAGATCGCCGTGAGTGCGAACACGCTCGGCAACTGGGACATCTGGGTGTACGATGGATCCTGGTCTCGGATCACGAGCGAAGAATCCGTTGACATGGACCCCTTCTGGGAAGGGGAGACCCTCGTCTTTTCCTCGAACAGGACCGGAACCTTCCAGGTCCACACAGCCGACCTGACGCTTTTGAGCACGTGCCCATATGCCGGGGTGCTGCCCCGCCAGGGGTTCTTCCTCTGCCTTGAACCGACCGGGTGGGCCACGAGAGAGATCGTCACGCACGCAGCCCGGATAACCCCCCAC